>Ga0105104_10000054_pt1 | contig 72102 bp, 70 predicted proteins | sample PPLLaktember2015_3_FD_87034 | JGI IMG/M metagenome (GOLD analysis project Ga0105104, IMG submission 87034) | Freshwater sediment microbial communities from Prairie Pothole Lake near Jamestown, North Dakota, USA - PPLs Lake P7 Core (6) Depth... | ecosystem: Environmental > Aquatic > Freshwater >... | reverse complement strand
TAGGGCCCGAAGACCCGCTGACCCGGACCTCGACTGCGGCCGCCTTGACCACCTTGACTGCGGCCGCCCTGCGCTCGCCGACTATAGGGCCCGAGGACCCGCTGACCCGGACCTCGACTGCGGCCGCCTTGACCACCTTGACTGCGGCCGCCCTGAGCTCGCCGACTATGGGGCCCGAAGACCCGCTGACCCGGACCTCGACTGCGGCCGCCTTGACCTAGCCCTCGTCCCGGAGCGCCACCGACGCGTCCACCCGGACCGCGCGCCGCGCCGGGAGCCACGAGGCCAGCGTCGCGCACACCAGCAGACCCAGAACCGTGATCGCATAGACGAGCGGGTCCAGCGGCCGGACCGTCTCCACCACGCTCCGCAGCAGCCGCGTGGTCGCCACGGCTCCCAGCACCCCGACCGCCAGCCCGACTCCGGCCCAGGCCACGCCCTGCCCCACGACCTGGCGCAGGACCAGGGCCGGCGGCGCGCCAAGCGCCATGCGGATGCCGATCTCGTGCGTTCGCTGCGCCACGCTGTACGAGAGGACCGCATAGAGCCCGAGCACCGCCAGCACCAGAGCCAGCAGGGCGAAGAGCACGAGCTGGAGCGTCGCGAACCGCTGCGCGTCCACCGAGGCCCCGAGGAGCTGCTCGGCGGTCCGCATCTCGTACACCGGCAGCTCGGGGTCGATCCGGCTGACGGTGCGCACCAGCTCGGGGCGCAGCTGCTCCGCGGCGACCCGGCTCCGCACCGCGACGTTCACCGAGCGGAGGCTCCGCGCGTAGTCCTCCTCGGGCTGCTGCTCCGTCGCGATGTAGAACTGGTGACGCGCCGGCTCCCGGCCCACCACGCCGTAGGCGGCGACGTGGCGCACCACCCCGATGATTTCACGATCTTGTTTTCCATTATTGGAGAGCAGGTGTCGACCTAACGCTCCGGTCGGGTAGAAGTCCCGCGCCAGCCGCTCATCGATGACGGTGACCGCCTGCTTCTCGCGAGTGTCGCCCGGCTCGAACCAGCGGCCAGCGATCAGGCGGAGTCCCAGCGTGCGCGCATATCCCGGAGAGACGATCCCGAACGCCCCGAACTGGACTTGCTCCGGAGGGAGCTGGGGCTGGGTGTCGCTCCGGAAGCTGGTCTCCCAGGGCCCGTCGAGGGGAAGCAGCGTGGAGTAGCTCGCGTCCTCCACCCCCGGAAGCGCGCGAAGCTCACCGACCAGACGCTCGTAGAAGTCGCGGAGATCCTGGGCCGTGCGCTGCCGCGCCTCGGGGACCGAAAGCCGGAAGGTGACAACGCCGGTCCCGTCGAAGCCCGTGTCGAGGCGCAACAGCCCGGCAAGGGCCCGCGAGGTGAGGCCCGCGGCGACCACCAGCACCAGCGCGAGGGCAACCTCCGCCACCACCAGCAGCACCCGGAGCCGGTGGTGCCCGCCCGACATCCGCGCGTCCCCCTGGCGCATCGCCTCGTGGAGCTGGGTTCGCGACCCGAGGACCGCCGGCACCAGGCCGAAGAGCACCGCACACACGATGGAGGCGCCGAGGGCGAAGAGGAGCACCCGGGTGTTCAGGGCCAGCACGACGTACTCGGGAAGCGACGTGGGCCGGTGCGCGTCGAGCATCCGCATCGCTCCGGCGGCCAGCAGGACCCCCAGCACGCCGCCGAGGAGCGCCAGAACGAGGCTCTCGACGAGTAGCTGGCGGACCAGCCTCGAGCGCCCCGCTCCCAGCGCCCCGCGGATGGCGAGCTCCCTCATCCGTCCGGTTCCCCGCGCGAGAAGAAGGCTTCCCACGTTCGCCGCGGCGATGAGCAGCACCAGCACGACGGCACCCATCAGGAGCCACAGCGAGCCCCGGACGTCCTCGGTGAGGGCCTGCTGCATCGGCTCGGGCCTCGGAAGCACGGCCTTGTTGCTCCCGGGGTACTGCTCCTGGAGCGCGCGGCCGACGCTCTCGAGGTCCAGCCGGCCCTCGCCGAAGCTCACGCCGCGCTTCAGCCGGGCGATCCCGGTCAGCCCGGGATGATTGCCGCGCTCGGCGGTCCGGCCCAGCATCCGCTGGCCCACCGGAATCCACAGCTCCGGTCGTCCCTCGACCCGGAAGCTCGCCGGCATCACTCCCACCACCGTCGACGCCACCCCGTCCACCTGGAGCGATTGCCCGAGAGACGCTCCCGGCTGCCCGTAGAGCTTCCGCGCCAGCGACTCGCCGAGGACGACGACCGGCGTCCCACCCGGACGGTCCTCGTCCTCCTCGAAGGTGCGGCCGGTGAGCGGCGAAACGCCGATGGTGCGGAAGTAGCTCGCGGACGCCTGGATGACGTTCGCGCGACGGGGCGCGCCGACCCCGGTGAGATTCACCTCCGCGCCGCGGTACACGCCCATCTCGTCGAAGGAGCGCGTCCGGGCGCGCCAGTCGACGTAGTCGGGGTAGCTCACCGACATCTGGGGGAACGAGGGCGCCGTCTCGCCGATGAGCAGCAGTCGCGAGGGCGCCGGGAACGGCAGGGGCTGCAGCAGCGCCGCGTCGAGCACGCTGAACAGCGCCGAGTTGGCCCCGATCGCCAGAGCGAGGGTCGCCAGCACCGACGCCGTCCACCCGGGGCGGCGACGGAGGAGACGGAGAGCGATGCGGACGTCCGCGAGCCAGCCGGTCATGCCCCGACCGTAGGCCAGAACCGTGCCACCGACGACAACCGTAGAAGTGGAGGTCTGAAGGCCCGGTCTGTCCCGCCCGTGGGATCGACGCCCCGACTCCGGGACATCCGGGCTGGCCGCTCTCTGACGCTCAGGCGGGAGGCTTGCCGCGCGCCGCGGCCTCCACCGCGCCTCGGTGCTCCTGGATGTACTTCTCCACCGCCTCGTCCTCCAGCTCGAGGTCGCGGAGCACGCCGGGATAGATGCCCTTGAACGCCGGCGACAGCTCGTCGCCACGGAGGCGGAAGCTCATCTTCAGCACCGCGGCTCCGAACAGCCTGTCCTTCAGCCCCTTGGGCTTCCCCACCACCGGCCTCCTCGGGTCAGTCGTCCTCCGGGAGATCATCCACCGGGAGGCGCTGCCTCGGCATCGGAACCACCTTGTCCGGCGTGAGCACCACGCGGCGGAGGCGGCCCTCGCCCTCCGCAAGGGCGCTCACTCCCTCGACCTCGTCCGCGGCCTTCAGCAGCCGCCCGCGCTCGATCGGTCCGAGCGTGACCACCGCGTAGAGTCGCCCCGAGCTCGCCGACCGCTCGGCCAGCACCCGCGCCGCGGCGTCGAGCGACGGATCCTCGTCGGTCACGAGCGTGCGCTCGTCCACCTCGGGCGAGCGCACGGGCGCGGCCGGACGGGCAGGCGCCGGGGGACGCGCCGCCGCGGGAGCCGGTGCGCTCCCGTTGGTCATCGCCGCGGGAGGGGGCTGCGTTGCACGCGGCGGCTTCGGACCGCGGGGCTCGGGATGTCCACCGAGCCCGATCGCCACCCAGCGGCGCTCCTGGCCCGGCTTGTTGATCAGCTTGTTCACCAGGTACTGCAGCGCATCGCCGAGCGGAGAGCGCCGTCCGGGCACGACTCCGGCCAGCTCCACCCCGGGAGTCACCGCGATGCTGATGCTCCCGTCGGGCAGATCCTTCGCCTCCACCGTCGCCGGCAGGTCCATCGTCCGGAGCAGCTGCTCCAGCACGGCCACTGCCTGCGTCCGTCGCTCGTCCACGGCCACCACCGCCACCGCCACCTGTGAGTCGGTCACTTCCGCTTCTCCAGAGCGGGCTTCAGCGGGGCCGTCGGCGTGCTCCCGACCATGCGCTTCAGAACCGCCTGCTGCACCACCGTGAGGAGGTTGTTGGTGAAGATGTAGAGGAGCAGACCCGCCGGGTACTGCAGCATGATCACCGTGAAGAAGATCGGCATGAACCACACCATCATCCGCTGCTGCGCCGGATCGAGCGCCGGGGGCTGCAGCTTGCTGGTGATGATCTGCGAGACCCCGAGCAGCACCGGCAGGAGGTAGGTCGGGTCCTTGATGGTCAGGTCGGTGACGAAGTGCGAGGTGAAGGGCTCACCATAAAGCTCGTAGCTGTTCCGCAGCGTGGTGAAGAGCGCGGCCCACACCGGTAGCTGGACCAGGATCATGAGGCACGACCCGAAGGGGTTCACGCCCGCCTCCTGGTAGGCCTTCATCATCTCCATCTGCTGCCGTTCCTTGTCCTCGGGGAACTTCTTCTTCACCTCCTCGATCTTCGGCTGGAGCTTCTTCATCGCCTCCTGTCCCACCATCGCCCGGTGGGTCAGCGGGATGAGCAGCACCTTCACCAGGACGGTCAGGAGGATGATCGCCACGCCCCAGTTGCGGACGACGGAATGGAACCACTTGAGGACCTGGAGCATCGGCTTGCAGAGCGCCGCCCAGATTCCGTAGTCCACGGCTCGCTCGAGGTGGACCGGAGCGTTCGCCCCATCGGCCGAGCGATTCGCCGGGAGCTCCGGGACGTCGGAGAGCGTCTTGGTGTCCTTCGGCCCGAGGAACGCCCCGAACGCGCGGGTGACGGACTGGCCAGGCTCCACCTGCACCGGGAAGCGTGCCGTGGCGATCCGCTCACTCAGCGAGGTGGTCAGGACACACTTCCCCTCGACCGCAGTGCCGACCGGGAAGATGGCGGAGAGAAAGTACTGCTGGTTGATGCCCGTCCAGCGCACCGAACCCGCGTGCTCCTTGGTCTCCAGCGTGTCCTTCACCGTCTCGTGCTCGTAGGCGTCCTTCACGAAGCACGCCGCGTCGGACACGTTGCCCACCCCACCGAAGAAGCTCGGCTTCTCCTCGTGTGCCGGGTCGATCGCCCGTCCGTACGGAAGCACAAGCTCACCCGACAGCGGGCGGCCGGTGAGGTTCCGCAAGGTGACCCGGGTGGAGAGCTCGTATCCGTCGTCCACCCACGAGACCTCCTTGGTCACCTCCCAGCTCTCGGTTCGTCCAACGAAGGTGATGCGGTGGTCGCCCTGCTCCGCCGAGTAGCGCAGCGACGCGGGGACGGGGCTCTCCCCGGCGAGCTCCACTGACAAGGGGAGCGCGGCGCCGCGGATGGGCTGGGCGAGGTCCATCTGCTGACCCCTGGGCACGTTCTTGCCGACGAGCTGCGCCCAGCCCTCGGCCATGGTGTGCGGCCGCTGGTCGCGGGTCTTCTCGCCCTGCAGCTTCGCCGAGAGCAGGCCCGCCCCCTCCGTGGAGAAGAGGTAGTGGACCAGCTTCCGCCGGACCTCGAGCGTCCGCACTGCCGGCCCGCTCGGCGGCGTCCCGGCGCTCGGCGGTGTGGCCGCCGGAGGGGATGGGGTCACCGGACCCGGTGCAGGTGTCGGAGCCGCCGCGACCGTTCCCGCGTCGACGGCGCCCGCGGTGGGCGGAGGCGGCGCGGACGGCGCGAACCAGGTCATGTACACGGCGACCAGCAGGAAGATGAGCCCGAAGGCCACTGCCGTGCGCTTTTGAGAGTTGTTCTCCACGGAGTTCAGATCCTCCCTGGACGGGGCGGGACAGGGTCGAGCCCCCCGGGGTTGAAGGGATTGCACCGGCCGAGGCGGACCAGGGCGAGCCAGAAGCCGCGGAACGGCCCGTGCTCACGCAGCGCCCCCACGGCATACGCCGAGCACGAAGGATGGAACCGGCACGCCCGCGGCAGCAGCGGGGAGACGGTCCACCGGTAAAGGTGGATGGGCAGGGCGAGCAGGAGGGCGAGCAGCTTCAACGGAGACTTTTCTCTAACGCGGTCAGCAGGGCGTCCGCGGCGCGCTCCAGCGCCGCGAAACTGGCTTCTCTGGCACTCGGACGGGCCACCACCACCAGGTGCATTCCTCCTGGCCATCGGTCGCGCCGCTTGCGAAACAGCTCGCGCAGCCGACGTCGAACGGCGTTCCGCACCACCGCCGTTCCCACCTTGCTCGACACCGTGAGTCCGAGCCGGGACTTTCCGTCCGGGCTCGCTACCACCAGACCCACCAGAGGTCCGGCCGTTACCTTCTTTCCCCGTTCCTGGACTTCCAGGAAGTCGCGGCGTCTCAGGAGGCGGACCTCCCTGGGGAACGCCTCGGACAACCCTACTTCTTGGCCGCGGACACGGCCAGACGCTTGCGGCCCTTGGCACGGCGGCGACGGAGGACGTCCTGGCCGGCTCGGGTGCTGTTTCGCTTCCGGAAGCCGTGGGTTCGGTTCCGCTTCAACTTGGACGGCTGGTACGTGCGCTTCGACACGGGGCGATGCTCCGGTAAGGACGGCGTGCGACTCTCGGGGAGGGCCGCGCGCATAACCCAGGCCGCGCGATCGAGTCAATGCGGCCCGGCGGCCGAATCGCCGAGCAGCCGACGGGAGGCGCGCTGTTTTTGATCCCCAACCGGCCGCGGGAAGTCGTACAACACGCCCCCCGCCCCCGCACCACAGGACCGGTGGGTTCCCTCCCGAGGTCGCCTTTCGTGTCGGCTTCTCCCGAGCAGTCGCCCGTGCCCGCAAGCGCCGATGAACTCTGGGAAAAGACGCTCGCCCTGCTCCGCGAGGACGGCAAGTCCTATGCCCTGACCTGGCTGGACCGGATGCAGGCGCTCGAGGTGAAGGACGGCAACCTCGTCCTGGGCGTCCCCGACCGCTTCTTCCGCGACTGGGTGGACGATCACTACCGGCCGCTCCTCGAGGACGCGATCTCCCGGATCCACGGCGGATCGATGGGCATCGGCTACGAGGTGGTGGGCACCTCGCGGACGGACGCGAGCCTTTCCGCGACGAGCTCCGGCCGGACAGTTGCCTCCGCGCCCCGACCCCCGCGGCTCAACGAGCGCTTCACCTTCGTGAACTACGTCGTGGCGGAGAGCAACCAGCTCCCCGCCGCCGCGGCCGCCGCCGTCGCCGAGAGTCCCGGTCGCGCCTACAACCCACTCTTCATCTACGGCGGCACGGGACTGGGGAAGACGCACCTGCTCCACGCGGTGGGTAACGCGATCTTCGCCAAGAATCCCTCGGCGCGGATCGTCTACCTGTCGAGCGAGGAGTTCACCAACGAGTTCGTGGAGAGCGTCCGCGATCACAAGATGACCGACTTCCGTCGCAAGTTCCGCGACGAGTGCGACGTCCTCCTCATCGACGACATCCAGTTCCTCGGAAAGCGCGAGGAGACGCAGAAGGAATTCTTTTACACCTTCAATGCGCTCCACGAGATGTCGAAGGCCATCGTCCTGACCTCGGACGCCGTCCCGGCGGAGATTCCCGGCCTCGAGGATCGGCTGCGGAGCCGGTTCACCATGGGCCTCATCACCGACATCCAGGAACCGAACTACGAGACCCGCGTCGCGATCCTCAAGAAGAAGGCGGAGGCCGACGGGTTCGAGCTCCCGGACAACGTCTGCCACTTCATCGCCAAGCACGTGCAGAAGAACGTGCGCGAGCTGGAGGGCGCGCTGATCAAGATCTCCGCGGTGCACAGCCTCACCGGGCAGCCGGTGACCGAGGAGTTTGCCGCCCAGGTGCTGAGGGACATCCTTCCGGCGCAGCGGCCGATCGACATCGACCACATCCAGCGGGAGACGGCACGCTTCTACAAGGTGGCGGTGGAGGAGCTGCGCGCCGATCGGCGGACCAAGCAGCTCTCTCACGCCCGTCAGGTCGCGATGTATCTCGCGCGGAAGCTCACCCGTAGCTCCTTTCCGGAGATCGCCGCCCGCTTCAACAAGGACCACTCCACCGTCATCTCCTCGGTTCGGAAGGTCGAGCGGCAGCGCGAGGTTGACGCCGGCGTCCGCAAGGAGCTGGACGAGCTGGAGAACAAGCTCGGACCGGGCTGAGCCGACCCCCGAAACGCCCAGGGACGGGTCAGCAGCAACGGACGCCGTGCCGGCAGCAGCACAGGTCGGCGCGACCGCGGGGCTCGGCCGCGCTCGCTCCACAGCGTTCCACACTGTGGAGATGTTGGTGAATTCCGGTCTGCAAGCTGTGGACGCCGTGTCGAGGGGCCGGGCCGAGCGACAGATGTTGGCCGCAACTTGTGGGGAGAGCCTGTTCGAAGCTGGTGTCGAGAACCTCCGGAATCACTTGGGGGCCCGCGCGGCCACGGTGTGGAGAGTCCACGTCCGTGGTGCAACCATTGTGTGACCCTCTGGACAACTCCGGCGATTCTCCACAACCGGAGGAACAGGATTCACGAGGCGGCGCGGGGGTTTGTTTCTCTCTCCCCAAGTTTGGGAGACCCGCTTCCACTACCCCAATAGATCCAGGATCTAACTCTTCAGAAGCCACAGACGTGGTCGCGCGCCGACTGCTGCCTGGAGGAAAAGGGAATCAGTGGACCGACGCGCGGCTCGCACCTTCGACGAGACCCGCTCCACCCACACCTGCGTCCGGTGGCTTCGGAGCCGTCGAGCTGAACGCCACCAGGTACCGCTCCATCACCACCCGGTCATGCTCGGGGATGCGGAGCTTCTTCTCTCGCTGCATCCGCGCGATGAGCGGACCCCACTGGTCTCCGCGGTACTCGCCGGGCCCGTGGACCGGGTGACAGCTGCTGCAGCGCTGGACGTACGCCGCCCGGCCCGCCTGCATCTCCCCGAGGGTCAGTCCGGGGTCGACCGGCTGGATCCGCTCCACGTCCATCGGCGTGGGCTGCGGGACGAATCCGGCGTGCGCGCAGGCGAGAACGAGCACCGTGCCGAGCACGGCTGAACCGAGGATGAGGCGGCTGGGCATGCGCGTCTCACGCCTTACTGAGAACGCCTCGCAAATTCAATCTCGCCCGTGGTAGCTCCTGTCATTCCAGCCATCTGCGCAATCGGGCGCCCGGCAACGAGGCCTCTCCGGGGCTCGGTCGCACCGGTGCCTCGGCGGTCCGGCACGTTTGACGCACCTGTCTGTGCGGGCTACACCGCACGCCCTGGCGGAGCGGGCGGATGTCTCCTCCGCAGGAGACGATGGGCACATGGAATTCCGCATCGCTGCGGAGGAACTGAAGCGAGCGCTGTACCGAGCCCAGGGGATCGTGGAGCGCAAGACCACGATGCCCATCCTCTCCAACGTGCTGGTCAATGCGACGAAGTCGGGCGTGCAGATCACCGCCTTCGATCTCGACGTCGGCATCGTCAGCGAGCACCCCGCCGAGGTCACCAAGCCCGGCAGCCTCACCCTCTCGGCCAAGACGGTCTTCGACATCGTCCAGAACTTGCCCGAGCCGCAGGTCACGGTGCGCAAGCTCCCCAATCAGTACGCGGAGCTCCAGAGTGGCAGCGCGCACTTCAAGATCGTGGGGATGTCCCCCGAGGAGTACCCGAAGCTCCCCAAGGAGGAGAGCGCAAGCCTGGTGTCGGTGCCCGGCCCGGTCCTGCTGGAGATGATCCGCAAGACCGCCTTCGCGATCTCCACCGACGAGACCCGGTACATCCTCAACGGCGTCTTCTTCGAGCCGCGCGAGGGTGGGAAGGTCCGGATGGTTGCCACCGATGGCCACCGGCTGGCGCTGGTGGAGCGGGAGCTCGCCGGTGACTTCAAGCTGAAGGGCGGGGTCATCATCCCGCGGAAGGGCCTGCACGAGCTCCGCCGCCTCCTCGACGAGGCGCCCGATGCCGAGTGCGCCCTGGGGTTCGCCGAGAACTCGGCGCTGTTCAGGAAGCCGGGCCTCACCATGGTGATGCGGCTCATCGACGGGCAGTTCCCCGAGTACCAGCGCGTCATCCCCAAGGAAGGCGAGCGCAAGGTGCGGATCCCCCGGGTGCGCTTCATCGAGGCGCTCAAGCGCATCGCGCTCCTCAGCGTGGACAAGTCCAACGCGGTGAAGATCGGCCTCACGTCGAACCAGCTGCGGATCAGCTCGCAGAACCCGGACCTCGGCGAGGCCAAGGACGATCTCGACGTCCACTACGACGGTGGAGACATCACCATCGGCTTCAACGCCCGGTATCTGACCGACGTGCTCTCCGTGCTCGAGACCGACGAGGTCTCCTTCGAGCTCGGAGACGACCACAGTCCCGGCGTCGTCCACGCTCCCGGGGATCGCACCTACACCGCGGTGGTCATGCCGATGCGGGTGTAGTGCTCCTCGAGCAACTCCAGATCGCCGACTTCCGCAACCTCCACGCGGTCAACGTCCGCCCGTCGCCGCACGCGACCGTGGTGGTGGGCGCGAACGGCCAGGGAAAGACAAGCCTACTCGAGGCGGTGTACTTCCTCTGCACGCTGCGCCCCCTCCGGGCGAACCGGCTCTCCGAGCTGGTGCGCTTCGGGACAGAGCAGGCCACGGTCGCCGGCCGGTTCACCCTGGGCGGCGCGGAGCGGGAGATCTCCGTTCAGGTCGCCGCGGGCCTCCGGCAGGCTTTCGTGGACGGAAAGAAGGCCGCGAAGCTCGAGGACTACTTCGGCGGGGTGAGCGTCGTGGCCTTCACCCCGGACGACCTCGCGGTGGTGAAGGGCGGCCCGGAGGTGCGAAGGGCGTTTCTCGATCGCGCGGTGTTCAACCGCTTCCCGGCGTACCTCCGCGAGCACCGCGCCTATCAGCGAGCGCTCAAGAGCCGGAACCGTCTGCTCAAGGAGCATGCTCCTGCGAGCTACGTCGAGGCCTACGACGAGGCCGTGGCCCGGACCGGCGCGCGGGTGCTCGTCCGCCGCCGCGAGCTCCTGGACGAGCTCGGTCCCCGCGCCGTCTCTGCCGTCCGGGCGATTTCCCAGCTGCCCGACGTGGGTGTTGGCTACACCGCGCTCCACCTCGGTGCGCACCATCCGCAGACCGAGGAAGGCCTCGAGCAGGCGCTGCTGCACGCGCTGGTCGAGCGCCTCGATCGCGATCGCGACCGCGGCTTCACCTCGGTGGGCCCGCATGCGGACGATCTCCAGTTGACGCTCGGCGGCCGCAGCGCCCGTGCCTATGCCTCGCAGGGACAGGGGAGGGCGCTGGTGCTGGGGTGGAAGATCGCCGAGATCGAGAACGTCCGCGCCGCGTTCGGTCGTCCGCCTTTGCTGTTGCTGGACGACGTGTCCAGCGAGCTCGATCCCGAGCGCAACGCCTTCCTCATGCACACCGTCGCCGAGAGCCGAGCACAGGTTCTGCTCACCACCACCGATGCCTCGCTGGTGGCTCGCGCCGCTGGTCCCGACACGCTCTGGCTGCGAGTCGAGGCCGGCGAAATTTCCGAAGACGCTCGACTGCGCCCGGCCCGGACTGCATGAAGCGCCGCTGGCTCAGGCGAGGACCGTCGACAAGTCGAGCGGCTCGTCCGCCGCCGCTCTCGCTGCGGTCGACGCCGGGACGGTGACGGAGGATGCTCGTCTCCGACCGCCCCGGACCGCATGACCCCCAGGTTTTTCCCCTATCGACCGAGCAGGCTTCGCGCGCTCCTGGCGGTCTTTGCCGTGGTGTCCGCGGCCGTTGGCGCCGCGGCGCTGATGCGCGCCGGGAGCGGGCGGCCAACCGCCTCTGCCCGGGCCGTGGCGGGTCTCGGGCTGAGCGGCGCATTCGTCTGGCTCGCCTGGCGACTCCGCCCACGCGAGGGCTTCGGCGTGCGGGTGGATCTCGCCGGCGTCGAGCTGTCGCGGGCACTCGACGGAAGGACTGAGTTGGTGCCCTGGCCACGGATCAAGGCCGTGGAACAGGCAGGACGCTGGGCTCCCCGGTGGGTCCTCACCTTGACCGACGGAACGCGCCGGGAGCTGCCCCGTGCGCTGTTCTCGGACCCCCCGGTCTTCGCCGATCTGGGCCGGGTTCTGAACCGTCCGGAGGGGTCGTTTCGGGCCGACGCCTGAGCCCTTCTGGACGGGCGACAGCGGGGTGGGTCAAGCGCCCAATTCCCATGCAAGGTCACGGGCTTGGAGCACTGCCACAGGCTTGTGAGCGAGGGGGGTGCGTGTTAGGAAAGCTGTGCGGAAATCCCTTGAACGGAACCAGCAAACACGAACCCGCTGCCCAGGCCGCGGTCGGGGCCTCCGTGCCCGAGTACAGCGCCTCCTCCATCACGGTTCTCGAGGGCCTGGAAGCCGTCCGCAAGCGACCCGGGATGTACATCGGGGACACCAGCGTCTACGGCCTGCACCACCTGGTCTACGAGGTGGTGGACAACAGCGTCGACGAGGCGCTGGCCAAGGCAGCCACCGAGATCATCGTCACCATCCACGTCGACGGCAGCGTCAGCGTGAAGGACGACGGGCGCGGCATCCCGGTAGGCCCGCACCCCACCGTGCGCGGCATGGACACGGTCGACGTGGTGATGACCAAGCTCCACGCCGGCGGCAAGTTCGAGAACAGCGCCTACAAGGTCTCCGGCGGCCTTCATGGGGTCGGCGTGTCCGTCGTGAACGCGCTCAGCGAGTGGCTGCGCCTGGAGATCGCCCGCAACGGGAAGGTGTACCAGCAGCGCTACGCCCGCGGCATGCCGCAGCAGCAGGTCACCGAGGTCGGCACCACTGACAAGCGTGGGACCACGGTATGGTTTAAGCCCGATCCCACCGTCTTCGAGACCACCGACTTCCAGTTCGACGTGCTGAGCCAGCGCCTGCGCGAGCTCGCCTTCCTGAATGCCGGGTTGAAGATCAGCATCACCGACGAGCGCAGCCAGAAGAGCCACCTGTTCGAGTTCCAGGGCGGCATCGTCAGCTTCATCGAGTTCCTGAACAAGTCGAAGGATGTCCTCCACTCCCCGGTGTTCTTCAAGGCGGAGAAGGACGGCGTCGCGCTGGAGATCGCGATGCAGTGGAACGATGCCTACGACGAGCGCATCTACACCTTCGCCAACAACATCAACACCCACGAAGGCGGAAGCCACCTGGTGGGCTTCAAGAGCGCGCTCACCCGCACCATCAACGGCTACGCGGAGCGTGGCGGCCTGTGGAAGGACCTGAAGGAGACGCCCACCGGCGAGGATGCTCGCGAGGGTCTCGCCGCGGTCATCTCGATCAAGCTCCCCAACCCCCAGTTCGAGGGCCAGACCAAGACCAAGCTCGGCAACTCCGAGGTGAAGGGGCTCGTCGAGCAGATGGTGAACGAGCAGCTCCTGATCTGGCTGGAGGAGAACCCCACCGGGGCCAAGCGAATTGTCGCGAAGATCGGCGACGCCACCCGCGCCCGGATCGCCGCCCGCAAGGCGCGGGAGACGGTGCGCCGCAAGGGTGTGCTCGACGGCATGTCGCTCCCGGGAAAGCTGGCGGACTGTCAGAGCAAGGACCCGAGCGAGAGCGAGCTGTACATCGTCGAGGGAGACTCGGCCGGCGGATCGGCCAAGCAGGGCCGTGACCGGCGCAACCAGGCGATCCTTCCACTCCGTGGGAAGATCCTGAACGTCGAGAAGACCCGCTTCGACAAGATGCTCACCTCCCAGGAGATCGTGGCGCTGATCACTGCCCTGGGAACCGGCATCGGCAAGGAGGGTGATTTCGATCCGGACAAGTGCCGCTACCACCGGATCATCCTCATGACCGACGCGGACGTGGACGGGAGCCACATCCGCACGCTCCTGCTCACGTTCTTCTACCGGCAGATGCAGGAGCTCATCACCCGCGGGTATCTCTTCGTGGCCCAGCCGCCGCTGTACAAGGTCACCCGGGGCAAGAAGGAGCTGTTCCTGAAGGACCAGCGCGGGCTCGACGAGCACCTGATGCGTATCGGCGTGGACCGGTGCGCGGTCGTCCAGTCCGAGTCGGACGAGGACAGGGAGATCCGGGGCAACGACCTGCGGAACCTGCTCGAGGCCATCCGGCAGTACGAGGAGCGCCTGGGCAAGCTGGCCCGGAGGCGTGATCCGCGCATCCTCGATGCGCTGGTGCAGGCGGCGCGGGTGGACGAGACGACGCTCCTGGACATGGACCACCTCAACGCGGAGGTGGAGAAGGTCCATGGCTGGCTGCGTGCCCGCTACCCCGAGGTGCTGGCCCAGCTGAAGGCGTTCCGCAAGGACGACCCCGAGCACCAGGCCAAGAAGCTGGTCTTCCGCACCGAGGTGAACGGGAGCCCGAAGGAGACGGTGCTCGACCACGCGTTCCTCTCCAGCCCCGAGTACGGCGAGCTCCTGGACCTCCGCCGCACCTTCGACCAGCTGGGGCCCGCGCCCTGGACGGTGAAGCTCGAGGAGGGCGAGCGAGTGGCTCTCCGGGTTCAGGACATCCTGGCGGCCGTGCTGGCCGATGCCTCGCGCGGCCTCGCCATCCAGCGGTTCAAGGGCCTGGGGGAGATGAACCCCGAGCAGCTCTGGGATACCACGATGAATCCGGATTCGCGGACGTTGCTTCAAGTCAGGGTCGAGGACGCGGTGGAGTCCGACGAAATCTTCAGCCTCCTGATGGGCGAGGCGGTCGAGCCGCGGCGCGAGTTCATCGAGAAGAACGCCCTCGACGTGCAGAACCTCGACATCTGAAGAAGCAAAAGCCTTTCAACAATCCGTTTCAGGGGTTGAAGCTCCCCAAGGCCGCGGAGCCGGCGAACCCGGTGTTGCCGCCCCCGCCGCCGGCGCCAGAGCCGTCCCCCCGCGAGGACGACGAGGCCGCCCAGTTCCTCGCCGCGGTGGGCGAGGTGCAACCGGTCAAGCAGGGAGCCCGCCGCGTCGAGCCGGCGAAGAAGGACACGCTTCCGCCCCGGGCGGACGAGGATGCGGAGGTGCTGGCGCAGCTCTCGGAGCTGGTCGCCGGGGATGCTCCCTTCGACCTCACCGACTCCGACGAGTTCATCGAGGGTCACCTTCCCTCGCTCGACCCGCGGCTTCTCCGGAAGCTCCGCGCGGGCGAGATCGCCCTGCAGGGCCATGTGGACCTCCACGGCCTCACGCGCGAAGAGGCGAAGGGCGCACTCGAGCGGTTCCTGCTCGCCTCGCGGCAGGCCGGGAAGCGCTGCGTCCTCGTGGTGCATGGACGCGGACTGCACAGCAAGGATCAAATTCCGGTCCTGAAAGCCAGCGTTCAGCTGTGGCTGACCCGGGGACGGATCGCTCGCTGGGTGCTGGCCTTCAGCACCGCGCGACCCCACGACGGTGGGTCCGGCGCCGTCTACGTACTGCTACGACGGTAACGGACGCACCGCCGTTCGCTTTGGTTGGGACGGGCAGGGGAACACCTTATGCTCGGGCCACGGGGTGTTCGACCGTACTGGGGCGTCGTCTAACGGCAGGACGTCAGACTTTGGATCTGACTATCAAGGTTCGAATCCTTGCGCCCCAGCCTCGCCACCGTCCGTAGGAGGATCTGTCCGTGGGCCCCCGACTGCTGCAGCTGGTCGCCATCGGCAACGCCCCGCTGAGCCTGCTGCGGGAGCTCGAGGCGCCCCTGAACACCCAGCTCGGCCTCACGGTCGGCTACGGCAAGCCTGCGCTGACCTCGCCTGCCTACGCCTTCAACAAGGACCGCAATCAGTACCACTCCAACGCGATCATGCGGAGGCTGGTCCCGCTCGTGGATCGGGACAGCACCGTCCTGGGCGTGACCGACGTGGACCTCTTCGTCCCCGACAGCCCCTTCGTCTTCGGAGAGGCCGATCGGGAGTCCCGCGTGGCCATCCTCTCCGTCGCGCGGCTGAGGCAGGGAGCCGACGACGCGACCTTTCGCCGGCGGGTGCAGATCCAGGGGCTGCACCAGGCCGGGCACCTGGTGGGGCTGAGTTACTGCGAGGACGCGCGCTGCGCGATGTTCGCCGCCACCTCGCTGGCCGACGTGGACCGCCAGCAACCGTCGCTCTGTCACATCTGCCGCAACGAGCTGGTGAAGCTCGCTCGCTAGACGAAAACCGGGCGGGCCGTTGCCGTGCGCTCGCGGCGTGATCATCCGACCACGCCGCTCAGCCGCCGCCATCGGCGACATCGTCCCCACATCGGACGCGACCGCGGGACGAGTGACGGACCCGCCGGCCGTCGGCGACAATCGAGCCGGCATTGATCTCTCTCCGGCTCCGTCGCTGCGCGCTCGCTCTCGTGCTCCTCTCTCTCCCGGCGCTCGCCGGCCCTCCTCGTGAGGACCGACGCGCGGCGCGGATCCGCACCGCGAGCTCGAGGGCCGAGCCGGCGGAGATGCAACCGGTCGAGGCGGCGCCGATCGCCGTGGCTGCCGCGGACGCCGGGGGCATCGATCTCGCCGGCTTCCTGGGGATGCTCACCGCGCTCTCTGCCTCCTTCGTCTACGCCCGGGGAAGGCGACTCGCGGGAGCGCCCAGCCGATCGCGGCCCCCACCGGGCCTCGGGCCGCTGGATCCCCCGTAGCAGCGGAGTCGAGCCGTGGCAGAACGGGGCCAGGAGGACGCGCCCCATGCCCGCCGAGGAATCACTGCTGGCCGAAGTCCCGCTGTTCCAGGGCCTGGACCCTGCCGAGCGAGCCACGCTCGCCTCGGGCATGCAGCTCCGTGAGTTCCCGGCCGGGGCTCACATCTTCCGACGGGGAGACCCTGGCTCCGCGCTGCACGTCATCACCCGGGGAGCGGTGGAGATCTCCGTCGACACCACCACCGGGAAGCAGGTGCTCCTCGGGCTCCTCGGCCGCGGGGATTTCTTCGGCGAGCTGTCGCTGCTCGACGGCCTGGAGCGGGCCGCAGACGCCGTGGCCGTCGAGCAAACGCGAACGATGGAGGTCGATCGGACGGCCCTGGAGGCACTGTTCCGGAAGTATCCGGGCGCCGCGCTCGACGTGCTCACCGTGCTCGGCCGGCGGCTCCGGGAAGCGGACCGGCTGCTGCGAACGGCCTCGAGCGTCTCACCCAACCAGGAGGTGGCTCAGCAGACCACCGCCATCGAGCGAATCGCCGAGCGTCTCGCCGCGTTCAGCGGGAGCCTGCGATTCCTCGGGCTCCACTTCCTCGTCTTCCTGAGCTGGGTGGTGCTCAACCTGGGGCTGTTCCACTGGGTTCGGCCTTTCGACCCGTTCCCCTTCGGCTTCCTGACCATGGCCACCTCGCTGGAGAGCATCTTCCTCGCCTGCTTCGTGCTCATCGCCCAGAACCGGCAGGCAGCGAGCGACCGGATCCGCAGCGACGTGGAGTACGCGGCCAACATCAAGGCCGGGCTCGAGGTGACGCAGCTCCACACCAAGGTGGACACCCTCTACGCCGAGACGATGGCCCGTCTCGCCGTCCTGGAGCGGGGGCTCGAGCACCGGCCCCACGCCTGAAGGGCACGTCCGGGGTTCTCGGGCGGTGTGAGCCGCCGGCGCTCGGGACGGGGCCGCTGGAACCGCACGCGTGGCCGCTGCTACGGTGCGCGCCCTTCGTCGGGGGTACGTCATGTCCGCTCCACCGGACACCGAGACTGCCGTGCAGCGTGTGCTCGATCGCATCCAGCGTGCCTGGCGCGAAGGGCGTCCGGAGGAGATGTCCGCCGTGCTCGCGACGGACATCACCTTCGTCTTCCCGGGCTTCAGCATGCGGCTGACCGGGCGCGACCGGCTGATCGAGAGCTACCGGGACTTCCTCGCCGGGACCCGGCTGGGCTCCTATCGCGAGGATCGCCTGAGCATCGAGGGGGGGAGCTCCGCCGCCCTCGCGGAGATCGCCTTCGACATGACCTACTCCCGGGGAGGACGAGACTGGCGCTCGCACGGCATCGAACTGTGGGCGCTCGAACGCCGGCCCGAGGGTTGGCTCGCGTTCTGGCGTACGATGCAGGAGCTCACGGAGGAGCCGGTCTCGCCTCCCTGAGCAGCACCGGATGCAGTGGCGAACGATCGACGCAGCTCCAGCTGGATACGCTCGCCTCGCTGGCCCGCTCCGGAGGACTCCCGCGTCGTCGCCGGGGGTGAGCCGAGGCGCCGCCCTCGACCGGTCGCGATGATGCTGAGCGCAGCGCGTCGAGGACGCGTGCTGCGGAAGAGGGTAGGGTCCCGCGCACAAGCGAGGTAGCGGCCGTGGTCATTCGCCAGCACTTCGACCCCGTCTCGAGCACGTACAGCTATCTGCTGTTCGATCCGCAATCTCGTGACGCGGTGCTGATCGATCCCGTCCTCGAGCAGCACTCGCGCGATGCGGCGTTGATCCGTGAGCTCGGAGTCCGGCTGCTGTTCACCCTGGACAGCCACTGCCACGCCGACCACGTGACCGGCGCCTGGGCGATGAAGCAGGTCTTCGGATGCCGCATCGGCCTCGCCGAGGCCTACGGCGCAACGAACGTCGACCTGCCGCTGAGACACGGGATGGTGGTGCGGTTCGGTGCCGAGGCGCTGGAGGTCAGGGCGACTCCGGGGCACACGGCGGGCTGTCTCTCGTTCGTGAGCGCGGACCGTTGCGTCGTCTTCACCGGGGACGCGCTGCTGGTCCGGGCTGCGGGCCGGACCGACTTCCAGCAGGGGAGCGCGGCCCGACTCTTCGAGTCGGTCCATACCCAGCTCTTCAGCCTGCCCGACGACTGCGTGGTGTACCCGGCCCACGACTACGAGGGCCGGACCTCGAGCACGATCGGCGAGGAGCGGCGCCTCAACCCCCGGCTCGGCGGTGGAGCGAAGCTGGAGGACTTCGTCGGCTATATGGACAACCTCGGGCTGCCCCACCCGAAGCTGCTCGCGGTGGCCGTCCCCGCCAACATGAGCTGTGGTCGAGATGCGCCGGGCGCCGAGCCGGCCGCCCCGGGCTGGGGGCCCGTCGTCCAGACGTATGCCGGTGTTCTGGAGATCGCCCCCGAGTGGCTGGCGCGCCACCTGGCCGAGGTCGAGGTGGTGGACGTCCGCTCGCGAGCCGAGTTCGACGGCGAGCTCGGGCACCTCCAGGGCTCGAAGCTCCTGCCGCTGGAAGAGCTGCGGTCGCGGATGGACGAGATCTCCGCGTGCAGACCCGTCGTTCTCGTCTGCCAGACCGGGAAGCGGTCCGCGATGGGCGCCACCATCCTCCGGAAGGCGGGTCTTTCCCGCGTGGCCAACCTCGCCGGAGGGCTCGTCCGCTGGCGTGAGCTCGGGCTCCCGAGCTGAGAGTCGCCTCCGGGTCGGGTGACGGTTCTTGCCATCGTCTGGCGCATGGACATGGAGAAGGTGGGGCTCAAGAGGTGCGCCTCGGCGGCTGCTCCCGCGCCGAAGTGACGCCGGATGCCGGCGTCGCCTCAGCTCGCCGTGGCGCTGTCCATCGAGTCGGCCACCAGCTCGGCGACGTCCTTGACGACGATGTTCCGCCCGGTGTCGTTCGCGGCGTCGCGGAGCATCGTGCTGCAGAACGGGCAGGCCACGGCGACGGTTCCTTCGCCCGGCCCCTTGTAGTCGCCCACCTTCCCCGGCCGCTCCCTGTCCGTGGCCGAGGGGACGGGTACCGAGGGGTCCTTGGCGTGGGCCAGGGTCAGTGCCACCTCGTTCATCCGGTTGTGGTTGATGCGCGTGCCGATGTGCTCCTCCATCCACATCCGCCCGCCGCCCGCGCCGCAGCAGAAGGACTCGCGCCGGCTGCGCTGCATCTCGTGAATCTCAAGTCCGGGGATGGCCGCCAGCGCCTGCCTCGGCGCGTCGTACACGCCATTGTGCCGGCCGAGGTAACAGGGGTCGTGGTAGGTCAGCGTCGCGTCCTTCACCCGTGACAGCTTGATCCGCTTGTCACGGATGAGCTCGCTGATCAGCTCGGTGTGGCTGAGGACCCGGTACTCCCCGCCGAACGCCGGGTACTCGTTCTTGATGGTATTGAAGCAGTGCGGGCACTGGGTGATGACCGCCTTCACCCCCAACCCGTTGAAGGCCTCGACGTTGTTCTTGGCGAGCGTCTGGTAGAGGTACTCGTTCCCCAGCCGGCGAGCCGAGTCCCCGTTGCACATCTCCTGCTTGCCGAGGATGGCGAAGGAGACGTTGGCCTCCTTGAGGATGCGCACCAGCGCCCGGCTGACCTTCTTCTGCCGATCGTCGTAGCTGCCCGCGCAGCCCACGAAGAACAGGTACTCGTACTTGCCCGGACCGTCCCAGAGCGGCAGCGACAGGTCCTCTGCCCACTCGTCTCGTCGGTCCTGGCCCACGCCCCAGGGGTTGCCCTGTCGCTCCATGCCCTCGAAGACCCGCTGGATCTCCTGCGGGAAGTCCGCCTCGACCTGCACCTGGTAGCGGCGCATGTCGATCAGCCGGGGGACGTTCTCGATGAACACCGGGCAGGCGCGCTCGCACCAGCCACAGGTCGTGCAGGCCCAGACCGTCTCCGCCTTGAGCGCGCTGCCGATGATCGGCGGCAGGGCGGCGTCGGTGCCCGGGGCGAGATGGTCGTTCGCCACCTGCTCCTGGTGGGCCCAGATCCAGTGCTTCAGGTCCTGGTTGACGCCCTTGTGAGTCAGTGGCTTGCCGGTGATGTACGTGGGGCAGTGAGTCTGGCATCGGCCGCACTCGGTGCAGCTGTAGAGGTCCAGACCATTCTTCCAGCTGAGGTCGCGGACGGTCCGCGTGCCGAACTGCTCCGCCTCGAGATTCGGCGTGGGCAGCACCTTGCTGCCGTCCAGCTTCTGGAAGAAGACGTTGGGGAGCGCGGTGATGACGTGGAAGTGCTTCCCCAGCGGGAGGAAGTTCAGGAACGTGAGGATGATGGTGAGGTGGGTCCAGAAGCCCACCGTCCCCAGGACCCACACCACGCTCCTCGGGAGTGTTGAGAGGAGCATCGCCACCGCCGAGGTCACCGGCTCCCAGGGGGTGAACCCGTGCTGCTGGAGCACGAGACGCGAGGCGCCGAACACGTACTCGCTCACCATCAGCCCGGCGATGAATCCGAGGATGAGATAGGCCTCCCAGGAGCGGGTGAGCCGGTCCGGCTTCACCTTCAGCCGGAGCCAGAAGAAGTAGCCCACGCCCGCCAGGGCGCCGAGCGCCACCAGGTCCTTCGCCAGGAGGTACAGCTCGAACACCGCCGCGCCGGTGGGGTGCCCGCTCCAGAATGGATCGTTGGGCGTGGAGAGGACGTCGAGCAGCGTCTCCGAGAAGCCCATCGCGAACAGCATCAGGGTCCGGACCGCCAGGACCATGAAGGCCACGAAGATGAGGATGTGGGCCATGCCCGGCCCACGCTCCTCCGGGTCCACCATGCGCTTCTGCCCGAGGCCGAAGCGGATCAGCGCGCGGGTACGCTCGGCCACGTGGTCGAGCCGGTTCACCGGCTTCATGGCCAGGAGGACCGAGGTGCGCCCGTACATGATGTAGACGAAGACGGTGAGCCCGACGAAGACCAGCAGGCTGGTGATGAGCGGATTCATGGTTCCCCGACTCGGAAATCAACCTACGGGAGAGCCACCCGGCTCGGCAACGGCGGCGATGGAAGCCGTGCTTCTGGGACCGTCGAGGAGGAGCACCGGGCGAAAGCCGGCCGCGTCGCACGACGCCAGCACGTAGCGGACCCCGCCGTGCTCCCCCTGGAAGCCGGCCGCGATGCCCTCGGCGCCGTGGAGGTGACCATAGACGCAGACCGCGGGCCGGAAGCCTTCGATGAGCTCCGAGAACACGGTCGGTGTGGCGGTCGCGTACAGCGGGGGAAAGTGCACCGCGACCACCCGCGTGAGGCCAGGCGTCGCCTGGAGCCGCTTCTTCGCGTCCTCGATGGAGAGCGCCAGCCGCCGGGCCTCGCGCTCGACGTACCCGCCGTCCGCCCGCTCGTCCCCCATCTCGCCTCCCGGCATCGGCGGAGCCTGCGGGGTCGTCCACAGCCGCGAGCCGGCGACGACGTACGGACCCACCGTCACCGCCGAGTTGTGCAGGAAGCCCACGACGGAGCGGTACGGCTCGAGGAGCCGCCGGAGCTTCGCCGCCGAGTCCCCCCACCAGTAGTCGTGGTTGCCGCGGAGGAGGACCTTCTTCCCCGGCCGGGCGTCGAGCCACGCCAGGTCCTCCGTCACCTCCGCGGGCTTCGTCGCCCAGGAGATGTCGCCGGCGACGATGATCCCGTCGTCCGCCTTGACCGTCCGGTCCCACGCCTCGGCCAGCGGGCCCGGGTGCCCCGTCCATCCGAAGCGGTCCATGGTTTTCCCACGCGTGGATGGGAGGTGCGTGTCTCCGATGGCAAAGAGGCGCATGGACGAGCGTCGCACCCTAGGACGGGAGCGCCCGGCAACCCAAGACGTCGCGCGCCGGAGCGCTCAGAGGCTTGCGGTGCTCACCCTGAGCCCGAGGAGGTAGGTCACCAGGACCGAGCTCCCTGGGGGGAGGGAGGTCATGGCTGCTGCCGAGGCCGATGGGGCCGCAGCCCCACCTCCCACAGCCCGAGGAGAATGCCCCGGCCCTCCAGGGTGCTGCTGGCGGACTGCATGGCGACCGAGCCGTTGACTTCGAGCCCGAGTCCCGGCCGGCGAAGCCCGAACTCACCGGTCAGGGCTCCCCGCTGGTGGTGAGCTGCAGCCCCGTGAGCGCGATCGAGAGCATCGTTCCCCCCGCGCGGCTGCCTCGCCGAGGCTAGCACGGCGCACCTGCGCCTCCGTGCCCGGTACTCGTCGGCCCCTCAGCCGCGGCTGAGGGCTCTCCTTCCGGGCACGCGCGCCCGTGGCCGCCGGCGGGCGACCCGCGGCTCGCCCTCGAACAGCATGGGCGGCGGGGTGCTCTCGTCGATCCCCATCCCCCGCACCACCCGTTCCAGCAGGCGCTCCAGCTCCTTCCGCTCCCCGGCGCTCAGCTGTGCGAGGGCCACGAGAAGGTCCGCCTGGGGCGAGCGCGGAGCAGAGGCGAGGAGCCGCTTGCCGGCCGAGGCCAGCCGCAGCGTCGTTCGGCGGGCGTCGTCGTGCGAGGTGGCGCGGACCACCAGACCGCGCTCGGCGAGCCGCTGCACCACCACCGAGACCGAGCTCGCGTCGGTCAGCGTCCGGCCGGCCAGCTCGGCCATCGAGCTCACCGGCCCTTCGGCGAGCCGCTCGAGCACGAAGAGCTGCGCCGCGCTGAGCCCCAGGCGCGACTCGGCGGCCCTGTCGGCCAGCCGGAGGGCACGCACCAGGCGTCTCAGTGCCTGGAGGGTTCCGGTGGTGGGGTCGGGGAGTTCCATGGGTTCCCAAGTGATAGCACCGGCTGCCAGGACGAGCACCACCGTTCCACTCCGTCAGGGTGCGCTGTTGGCTGCTTCCCAGCTCCGCAGCCGGACTCCCAGCCTGACAGTGAAGGGACCGGAGATGGTGTTCACCCCTGCCCGGCCCACCAGGTCCCGCCGGTCCAGGATGTTCTCCACGGCGGCATACAGCTCCACCGCACCGAGCGCACGGGCCACGTAGGCGTCCAGCCGGAACTGCGTCCCGAGTGGAAGCGTGTTCTGGTCATCCTCGTACTGAACGAAGGCGGCGATGCCCTCGACCCGCGCCGTCCAGCCCGGAGCGGGCCGCGCCTCGACCGCGCCTCCGACGCGGTGCACCGGATCCTGGGGCAGCCGCTTCCCGACCGTCAGCGGCGCCAGGTCCGCCTCGAGCACGCGCGAGTCGACCAGGGTGTACCCCGCGCGCAGCTCCCAGCCCCGGAGGGGTCGGACCTCCAGCCCGAGCTCCACCCCCTGCACGCGCGCGACACCCACGTTCTGGCGCTGTCGCAGCACGGGAGCGCCCGGTGGGGAAAGCGTGACATTGATGATGGGATTCTCGAGGCGGTTCCAGAAGCCCGTGGCATGGGAGCGAAGCGCAGGAACCGGCGACCACTCGATGCCCAGCTCCGCTCCGACCAGCGCCTCGGCGCCGAGCTGCGGGTTCGCCTGGGTCAGCACCGTTCCGACCTGGAACGGGCGGTAGAGCTCGTTGAGGGTCGGCGCACGGAAGGCGCGGTTCACCGAACCACGGAGGGCGAGGGTGTCCAGCACCCGCCACAGCACGCCGAGGCGCGGGCTGAGCTGGGTCTCGTGGCGGGACTCGAAGTCCTGGACGTTCTCCCCGGCCGGGGTGGTGATCCGGAGCTGCCCCTGCTCGTTGTGCCAGTGGTCGAGCCGCAGCGCGGGAACGAGCGTCACCGGCCCGAGCTGCACGGTGTCCTGGACGAACACGCCGGCGGAGAGCTGGAGTCCGCCCCCGTCGCGCTCCAGCGTGGGATTCACCGCACCGGGTGGGGGGAAGAGGCGCTCGTAGGACGTGCCCGAGATGCGGTGCAGGTCCGCCCCGATGTCGAACCTCTGTGCACCCCATCGTGGCGAGTGCCACACCACCGAGAAGCCCTCGTCGTCGGCTGGGACCCGCTGCTCGCCGGCGAGCGCTTCCGTTGCCCGGTTGTCGCCCACCCGCGCCCGCTGCTGGCGGAACACCTCGTTGCGAAACCACGCTGCGAGCTCGAGGTCCGGCGCGCCCGGACTCCCGAGCTCCAGGGTCAGCGCGAGCGAGCGGACCTGTGCCGCGGCGTTGGTGTACTGCGTCCCGCCGTTCTGGTGCTCGTCGAAGAAGCCGAGCTTCACCCCCATGCGCGCTCTCGGCGAGAGGTCGGCCAGGACGCGGCCCTGGAGCGTGACGTGGGTGCTGCCGGCCGGCACATCGATGGGTCCGCGCTGCTCGGGAGCGACGACGTTGTATCCGTTGCTTCCCAGGAACTCCGAGGTCAGCTCGACCGCCACCGGGCCGGCTCGCTGGACACCCCTCAGCCCGATCCCGAGCGAGGGCAGGGTGTCGCCGAACACGTCGGCCTCGATGCTCGCCGGGTCGAGCGGCCTCGAGCGCACGTTGATGACCCCGCCCAGCGCCGCCGTTCCGTAGAGCGCCGAGGTGCCGCCCGGCACGATCTCCACCGTTCCGATCGAAAGGCCCGGGACCGATTGCCAGTAGACCCAGCCCCCGAACGGGTCGGTGAGCGGGAGGCCGTCCAGCAGGACGAGAGCGCGCGACACGCCCGAGGGTCCCACCCCCCGGAGGTTCAGACCCTGGCTGGACGGGTCGGCCACGCGGCTCGAGGAGCGGCGGAACGTCCCCACGTCCGGGACCTTGCGGAGCACGTCATCGAGCAGCGGCGACGCGGATTGCTCGAGATCGGTCCGGTCCAGGACCGTCACGTCGGCCGGGACCTCGCTCCGCAGCCGCGGCGCTCGGCTTGCGGTGACCACCGTCTCGCCGACCAGCGGGGCCTCGTCCGCTCCTGCATCGCCCGCGGGTAACACGGGTGTGGTGCCGGCATCGGCCCCGGGCGCCGCGTCGCCCCCGGTGGATGGCTCGCCGTCCGCGCGCGGGGCCGGCCCGGAGGGAGGGGCGCCCGCTCCCGGCGCATCCGCCTGTGCCAGTGCCGTGACGCCGACGGCCCCGTCGACCGGGTCGTGCGCGGCGGCAAGCAGCGCTGCAGCGAGCGCGACGACGAGGCCGCTCACCGCAAGGGGTTGAGGTAGGTGGCCATGTCACCGGCCTCCTGCTCGGGGATGCCCGGCTCGGGCATCACGTTCTCGGGGACGATCGCCTGTCGGTGCCGGAACCAGCGGATCATCCGGGTGGGCGTGTTCTCCAGTCGACCGGCCAGGGACGAGCGATCGGCGATCCCCGCGAGGTCCGGGGCGACCTGTCCCTCGGCGGCCGCGGGGAGGACGGGACCGGGCTGTCGGTCAGCGCACGTCCAGCGCGCCGGGGATGTTCTCTGGTGGGCGTCAGTGCACGACGCGCTCGAGCACCGGCGTCCGCGCATGCTCGAGCTTGCCCACGGCGGCCAGCAGCAGCTCGCGGTACTCGCCGGTCTCGCGAAGCCCGGAGATCATCCAGCGGTTGCCGATGACCAGGGTCGGCACCCGGCTCACGCCCCGTCCTCGCGCCAGCCGATACTCCTCGCGGATCAGCCGGCGGGTCTGCGACGAGCCGAAGGCCGCCGTGAAGCGATTCATCTGGAGCCCGGCACGCTCGGCGAGCTCGAGCACGATGTCTGGCCGGGTCACGTTGAGACCCTGCTCCAGCGCCGCGTGACGGAGGCGGGTCTGGAGCTGCAGGCGTGCCGGCTCACCCTGCAGCCGCGCCGCCTCGAGCGCGGCGAGAGGCTCCATGCTCGACCGCGGCGGGTCGCCCGAGGTCCAGAGATCGGATCGCAGCGGCAGCGACTCGCGCTCCCGCGCGGCGGCAGCGAGGTCCTTCACCGCGCGGACGATCTCGTCCTCGCTCGGAAGCGACTCCATCGGGCGCAGCGGATACGGACGAGGAACGAAGCGGAGGACGGCGGCCAGCTCGCGCTGCAGCTGCGACAGGCGCAGCTCGGCGAGCCAGGACCAGGGGCAGAGCACGTCCTGGTAAACCACCACCTGACTCTGCTTGGGGGCTCGGCTCATTCGTGTGGGAGGAGGCGCAACTGTAGAGAACGCGGCCGCGGGTCCACAACGGTGTCGCTGACGCCCCGCCGCAAAGCATCCAGGCTGGCCCGCAACCGCATTCACGTCGTCGTGGAGCACACACCCTGGACTCCACACCACGCTCGGCTGGATGCCGGCGTTGAGGCCGGGCTCCGCGCACCAGGGTCGAGGCTCAGCCCCCCGCATCAGGGGGACGCCTGAGGAAGCGCGCGAAGGCGCGCCGGCGTCCAGGCTCAGAGCGCGCGCCGCGTCGCGACATTCCCGGGGCCGGACAGCGCCAGCGCCCGGTCGATGATGGCGCCCGCGGCGTCCAGCCCGGTTGCCCGCTCGAGCCCCTCGAAGCCGGGGCTGGAGTTCACCTCCAGAAGCGTCGGGCCCTCGCCTGTCTCGAGCAGATCGACCCCTGCCACTTCCAGCCCCACGACCGCGGTCGCCCGGAGCGCCGCCTCCACGTACGCCGGCTCGAGCTCGACCGGCCGCCCCCGCCCGCCGCGGTGGACGTTGCTGCGGAACTCGCCCCGCTTGGCCCGCCGGCGCATCGCACCCACCACCCGCCCGCCGACGACCAGCGCCCGGATGTCACGGCCCCGTGACTCCGCCACCAGCTCCTGGAGCACGAACTCCTGACCGAGTCCCTGGAGGGTGTCGAGAATTCCCTGGAGCTCCGGGATCGTGGAGGCGAGCATCACCCCCACGCCCTGGGTCCCGCGGAGCAGCTTCACGACGGCAGGGAGGCCGCCCACCTCGTCGAGCAGGCGGGTGACGTTGCTCGCATCCCGGGCCATCACCGTCCGGGGAATCCGCAGCCCCGAACGGGTGAGCAGCTGCAGGCAGCGCAGCTTGTCCCGGCTCCGGGCGATGGCCTGGGCTCCGTTGAGTGCCGGCACGCCCATCATCTCCAGCTGCTCGACCACCGCGAGGCCATAGCCGGTGATCGAGGCTCCGATTCGGGGGATGACCACGTCGAGACCGCGCAGATCGACGCCGCGGAAGACCATCCGGGGCCCGGCCGAGGTCAGCACCAGGTTGCAGCGCAGGGTGTCCAGAACCAGCGGGCGGTGTCCCCTGGCGCGAATGGCCTCCACCAGGCGTCGGGTGGAATAGAGCGAGCGCTTGCGACTGAGGATGGCCACCACTCGGCGCGGGGCAGGAGCGGCGCTCCGGGGTGGGCGACGGTCCCGCGACTTGGGACGCTGTCTCCTGGGCGGGGTCACGGCGGGCCGCGGACGCTAGCACCGCCGGGAAGCGGGCGGTTTGCGCGGCGGCACGGAGGGTGCTAGCCGAACGGACTTTCCCCTCGTCAACCATGTCCGACGCCTCGGGCGACAGCCGCTGGAAGCAGACCCTCAACCTCCCCCGCACCGACTTCCCCATGAAGGGGAACCTCACCCAGCTCGAGCCGCGCATCCTCGCTCGCTGGGAAGCCGAGGACACGTACCGGACGCTGCTACGCAAGAACGCGCACGGCCCGCGCTTCGTGTTCCTCGACGGTCCTCCCTACGCCAATGGCGAGCTTCACGCCGGGCACGCTCTCAACCACGTCCTGAAGGACATCGTGGTGAAGTCGCGGAACATGGCCGGGCTCCTGTGCGCGTTCCGCCCCGGATGGGACTGTCACGGCCTCCCGATCGAGCAGGCAGTCGAGAAGCGCCTCCGCGAGCGGAAGGTGGACCGGCGCAGCCTCTCCCGGGACGAGTTCCTCGCCGCCTGTCGCGAGTACGCCACGGAGTACATCGGCATCCAGGCGGTGGTGCGGAAGCGGATGGGCAACTTCGCGCTCTGGGACGAGCCCTACCGCACGCTCGACTTCCCCTACGAGGCCCAGGAGCTCCGGGAGCTGGCCCGCATCGCCCGTCGCGGTCTCATCTACCGGCGCAAGAAGGCGGTGTACTGGTGCATCACCGACCAGACGGCGCTGGCGGAGGCCGAGGTCGAGTACGAGGACCACCGCAGCCCATCGGTCTACGTGGCTTTCCGCACCGGGCCCGGCACCCCGGGCCTGTTGCCCGAGCGGCGCCGTGAGCCGCTCTCCGAGGCCTTCCCGGCCCTCCGTGGCCGCGAGGTCGACCTGGTCGTCTGGACCACCACGCCCTGGACGCTCCCCGCCAACCTGGCGGTCGCGGCGCATCCGACCCTCGAGTACGTGTTCTACGATCTCGGGGCCCGGGTCATCGTGGTGGCCAAGGACCTCCTGGCGCGCGTTCTCGGCGAGATCGCGCCGGATCACCTCGCGGTGAAGACGCTGGCCGCCGCGGGCGGGGAGGTCTCGTCGGCGGCGCTGGTCGAGCCGCGTCGCATCCTCGGCTACGCCGCGGGAAAGGATCTGGCGGGATTCGCCTACCGGCATCCGTTCGTCGACCGGCAGGGAGTGGTGGTGCTCGGCGAGCACGTGACGCTCGAGCAGGGCACAGGCCTCGTCCACACCGCGCCGGGGCACGGCCAGGAGGACTACGACATCGGGGTCCAGTACGGGCTCGACATCTACAATCCCGTCCGCGCCGATGGCCGGTACGACGACACGGTCGAGCCGCCCGGGCTGCGCGGCGTGAAGGTCTTCGACGCCAACCCGAGAATCGTGCAGCTCCTGGTGGATCGCGGGGTGCTGCTCAACAAGCCGACCGACACGGTCGAGCACAGCTACCCGCACTGCTGGCGGTGCCACAACCCCATCATCTTCCGCGCCACGCCCCAGTGGTTCATCGCCATGGACCGGCCGCTGGACACGACCGGCGGTCTGGATGCCACCCTGCGCGGAATGGCGCTCAGCGAGATCGACCAGACCGTGACCTGGGTCCCGGAGTGGGGCCGCTCGCGCATCCGGGGGATGGTGGAGAACCGTCCGGACTGGTGCATCAGTCGTCAGCGCACCTGGGGGGTGCCCATCCCGGTGCTCCTCTGCGAAGGGTGCGGCGAGTCGGTGGTCAGCCCCGAGCTCATGGAGCGGGTGGCGGACGCGGTGGAGAAGGAGGGGACCGGGGTCTGGTATTCGGCACCGCTCGAGCGCTTCGCACCGTCCGGACTGAAGTGCGAGTCGTGCGGGGGGCCGGCGCTCCGCAAGGAGACCGACATCGTCGATGTCTGGTTCGACTCGGCCTGCGCCTTCGCTGCCGTGAGCGAGCGCTGGCCAGACATGGGGCTTCCCGGCGACCTGTACCTCGAGGGCTCGGACCAGCACCGCGGCTGGTTCCAGTCGAGCCTGCTGGTGAGCGTGGCCAGCCGGGGGCACGCCCCGTATCGCGAGGTGCTCACCCACGGGTTCGTGGTGGACGGTGAGGGACGGAAGATGTCGAAGTCCGTCGGCAACACGGTCAAGCCCGAGAAGCTCATCCAGCAGATGGGGGCGGAGATCGTCCGGCTCTGGGTGGCTGCCGCGGACTACCGGGACGACGTCCGGCTCTCCGAGTCCATCCTCCGGAACCTGGCCGAGGGGTACCGGAAGATCCGAAACACGCTCCGCTACGCGCTCAGCAATCTCTACGACTTCGACCCGGCGAAGGACGCGGTGCCCGAGCCCGAGCTCCTCCCACTGGACCGGTGGGTGATGGCGCGGCTCGACGACGTGGTGGCCCGGGTGCGGCGCGCCTACGACGAGTACGACTTCCATCTCGTGTACCACGCGCTGGTCGACTTCTGCGGGAGCGACCTGAGCGCCCTGCACTTCGACATCTCCAAGGACCGGCTCTACACCTGGAAGGCGAGCGGCCATGCGCGGCGGAGCGGGCAGTCGGTGCTTCACCGCGTGCTGCTCGACGTCACCCGGCTGCTCGCGCCGGTGACCTCCTTCACCGCGGAGGAGGTCTGGGAGCACCTGCCGGCCCGGCCCGCGCCATCGGTCTTCCTGGCCGGCCTGCCCGTGGCCACGGGCCGTCGCGACCCCGTGCTGATGGAGACGTTCGACCGGCTCTTCTCGGTGCGCTCGGCGGTGCAGCAGCAGCTCGAGGCGGCGCGGCGGGACAAGCTCATCGGAAGCTCCCTGGAGGCGAAGGTCATCCTGCACGCCGACGTCGAGGGGCGGGAGTTCCTCGTCCAGCACCTCCGCGAGCTGCCCACGCTGCTCATCGTGAGCCAGGTCGTGCTGGAGAAGGAGCCCACGGAGCGGATGGTGCGCACCCCCGCCGCGCTCCCGGGCGCGGGGCATCTCGCGATCGAGATCCGCAAGGCGGACGGCGCCAAGTGCCCACGCTGCTGGACCTACGCCCCGGAGGTCGCCGCCGGCGCGGACGTGTGTCCGAAGTGCCAGGAGGCACTCTCGTGACCGGTCCCCTGGGGCAGGTCGCGGCACCCGGGGCACCGGGCGCGCTGGCGCGGGATCCGGCGCTGATCCGGAAGTTGGTCGTGCTCTACGTGAGCGCGCTGGCCCTGGTGCTGGTGGACCAGTGGGTGAAGTACGAGATGGTCGAGCGCCTCACCGCCCGCTTCGATGGGCTCCCCTCGGTGAGCGCGCGCCTGGAGGCGCTCTACGGTCCGGCGCCTGCCCCGGGCGGGGACGGCCTGCACTTCCGCCCGAAGCGGCCCATCGTCTTCAGCGACGACTTCCTGATGCTCCGCTACGCGGAGAACCCCGGTGCGGCGTTCGGGCTCTTCCGGCGGCTGCCGCCCGGCGCTCGGGGGCCGCTGTTCCACCTGGTGTCGATCGGCGCGGTGGTGCTCATCACCATCTACTACCTGCGGCTCCGGGGAACGAAGGAGGAGCGATGGGCGCTGATCGGCCTGCCGCTGGTGCTCGGGGGGGCCATCGGAAACTGGGTGGACCGGCTGGCGCGCGGGTTCGTCATCGACTTCATCGAGGCGCACTGGAAGGACGTCTACACCTGGCCGTCCTTCAACGTCGCCGACAGCGCCATCGTGGTGGGTGTCATCCTCCTGCTGATCGACGGCTTGGTCCGCCGGGAGCGGAAGGCCACGCCCACGCCGTCGTGAGAGGAGCTTCGCAGTGCTGCCGACGCTGATCGAGATTCGCTTCGATACCCCGTTCTCCCAGCTGGTGCTGTACCTCGTGGCCGTCCTGGTGCTCGGCTACGGCGTCTGGGCCGGCTGGCGGAACGCGCCTGGCTCGATGGACCCCAAGACCGGCAAGGAGCGGCCACCCACCCGGGACCAGCGGATCCAGCGGGCGGGCCTCTACGGAGTCCTCTTCGTGGTGCTGATCTGGCTCGGGCTCCACTACGCGCTTCCGCCGACGGCGGTCCTCGGGGGAAAGGGCGAGGGCTTTCCGCTTCACACCTACGGGTTGATGCTGATGGGCGGGTTCGCCGCGGCGATCCTGGTGGCGGCCCGGCTCGCCGAGCGCGAGTGGGGTGGCGCCGAGGGCGCCCGCCGGCGCAACGACGTCATGGACCTGGCGGTGTGGGTGGTCATCGGCGGCATCGTCGGGTCGAAGATCCTCTTCATCCTCGTGACCCCGAAGGACTTCCTCACCGCGCTGGGGAGCGGCAGCCTATGGAAGATCCTCGGCGCTCTCGGCGGCGGCTTCGTCTTCTACGGAGGGCTGATCGGCGCCACCTTCGCCGTGTGGTGGTTCTGTCGCGAGCGGAAGATCCCCTTCCTTCGGTTCGCCGACGTCATCGCCCCCACGGTGGCGCTGGGCCAGGCCTTCGGGCGGCTGGGATGCTTTGCCGCGGGCTGCTGCTGGGGGAAGCCGGCGTCGTTGCATCTGCCCTGGGCGGTGCGCTTCCCGGGTGCATCGCGAGCGCTGGACCTCTTCGGACACTCCACCTCGGGGGCCATCGCCTGGGACAGCCAGTCGCAGGAGCTGCGGCGCTGGGTCGTCGAGTCCACCGGCCAGGTGTTCGATCACCCGGTGCCCGGCGCGATCCGCATCTCGGAGTGGGTCGCCCGGCACGGAACCACGCTGCCCATCCACCCGACGCAGCTCTACGAGTCGCTGGCGCAACTGCTGCTGTTCGTCCTCCTGATGATCGCCCGCCGGTACCGCCGCTTCCACGGGCAGATCTTTGCGCTCTACCTCATTGGCTACTCCATCATCCGCACCACGGTCGAGCTGTTCCGGGGAGACTTCGAGCGGGGCACGCTCCACAAGGTCATCGACGCGGTGCCGCTGGACGCCTGGTGGAACATCTCCATCAGCCAGGGCATCTCGCTGGTGATGTTCGCGCTCGGGGTGATCCTCCTGTTTCGCCGGGCGTCGGCAAGGCGCGGGCTGCCGTCGGCCTCCGGTGCCCAGCCGGCCTGAGGGCGCCGGCCTCGGGCCGCGAGGCAGGTGACCGGCACTCGAGACCGGTGCGGGGATGCTTACCTGTACGACTTGCGCATCGCGTGGGTGACTTGGAATCCTGAGGCGTCTCCATGCCTCCTCCGACGCGCCCCGAGGACCGAGCGAAGGCCAGCGCCGCCGCGGCGTCCGCGAGCTGGGCGGAGGTGGCGCAGGAGGTCGATTCGGTGGAGGCCCTCCTCCACGCGCTGCGCGGCCACTACGACCAGTTCTTCCTGGGAATGGAGAAGCGCCCCCCGGTCAAGGCCCACGAGCAGTTCAAGAAGCGCCTCGCGTCGCTGAAGACGATCCCGGCCCGGAACTCGGCCCTCTCGTTCCGGATCCAGTCCCTCCAGGCGACCGCTGCCACCTACGAGCGGCTCTGGTCGCGCACCCTCCAGGAGATGGAGGATGGGACGTACCGGCGCGACGTGTTCAAGGCCCGCCTGCGCCGGAAGAGCTCCGCGCCCGGGACGCCGGCCGCGGGGGTTCCCGCGCCCGGGGCGAAGAAGGCCGCGTCGGCGAAGGGGGCCGACCCCGAAGCACCCGCGCCGCCCCCGCCCGAGCCGCAGATCCACATCGCGGGGACGCCTCCGGTGGATCCGCTCTCCGAGAACCGGCTGCGCAGCGTGTACCGCGCCTACGTGGAGGCCAAGCGCCGCTGCAACGAGGACACGACGCGGCTCTCGTTCGACGCGGTGGTCGCGAGCCTCAAGCGCCAGGTGCCGGAGCTGCTCGAGCGCCACAACGCTCGGGACGTGGAGTACCGGGTCTTCGTGAAGGACGGGAAGGCGATCCTCCGGGCAGTGCCCAAGGTCTGAGGTAGACGTCGCGTGGGGTCGGTCCCCGCCATCACGCCGCGCTTTCCCTTTGCCGGCCCAGCGGCCTGCTGGGGGGACCGACCACCAGCGCGGCGAGAGGCTTAGCACCTCGCCGGCACATGACGAGTTCGGATCGCCCGGGCGAGGCGCAACTCCGTGCGTTCTCGACACCTCGAGTGGAAGTTTCCGAGCCACGGACCGGCGACTCGTCGACCGAAGCGAAACTCACGAACGGTCGGTCGGTGGCCAGCGTCGCCGAGTCCTGCCGTCGCCGGCGCCACGGACGGCGGCTGTTCGGGCCCTGGCTCGAGCCAGCTGTTCGGACGCTCCTGGACCACGCGCTTCACGAGGTCGCGTCACGAGGTCGCGTCACGAGGTCGCGTCACGAGGTGTCCGCGTCACGAGGTGTCTGGTACCGCGGGGGGGACCGCGGGCGCACCGTCACGGCACCGCGGGCGCACCGTTCGAGGACGAGGTGTCTGGCACCGCTCGGGCGCACCGCTCGGGCGGCCCGCGCGGGCGAACGGCCGGGCCGTCGACTGCACAACGTTGGAAGTCCCCTGAGTTACACGCCTGCTACCTCGAGCTACGAGGTGGGGTGCGAAGCGCCAGAGTGGTTCCTAGCTTTCCGAGCAAGCCATGCGAACCGTCGTCCTCGCCGTCCTTGCCCTGTGCGCCGCCTGCGGGATCTCCCCCGCGGAGGAGCGCGCTCGCCGCGAGGCGCTGGCTGCCGAGGGGCGCGCGCTCGAGCTGGCCGCCGACACGGTCGAGGCGAGGCTGCTCGCAGGCGAGGCGCGGCTCGCGGTGTGGCACGAGCTCGCGGCGCGCCACCAGCAGATCTCGGAGGTCGCCTGCCGCGTCGGCGACTCCCACTTCCAGGACATGGCGCGGCTCTTCGAGGAGCAAGCGGAGAAGGGTCGGGGCATCCGGCGGGCACGTGGCTGGGCGAACGCCGGCGAGGCGCCCGGCGGAATCGGCGGCCCGCGCGTGCTGCTCGTCGACCCGCGCTGATGTGGTGAAGGGCGCACGCTTCGTGCTCAAGTGGCGGGCGGTGCGACCTCGCCGAGTGGTCCCGGCCTCAATCCTTGCCGCTGTCGTCCTCCTGAGCTGTGATGGCGGCCCGTGCAAGGCGACCGTGTCGGCCGTCACCGGCCTGGATGCAGGGCAGGTCCGCTGCGTGCGGCCCGAGGATTGCCCGCTCACCGGGAATCTCGCGATCTGCGCCGACACGAGCGAGCCGAACTTGCCCACCCAGTCGTGCGTGCGCTGCGAGCAGACCCTCTGCGTGAAGTACGCCTGCTCGCAGTAGGGGCGCTGATCGTACTCGCCGCCGGGTGCTCGCGCTCGGGGCCGGAGCATCTCACCCGCGCTCGCGAGCTGGTCTACGCGCGGAAACCGCAGGCCGCGCTCCACGAGTACCGCTCGGCGCTGGACGCGGTGGAGAAGTCCGAGAGGCCCGAGGCCGCGCACGTGCGCGCCGCGGCGCTGCGCGGCGCGGCGGACGTGTACTGGCTCGAGCTGCACGACGTTCCCAAGGCGGTGAGCGTGTACCGCGAGCTCGTGGCCCAGGCACCCGATGCCCCGGAGACGGCCGAGGCGCACGTGGTGCTCGCCGGGATCCTCGAGTCGCACTACCGCGATCTGAGAGGCGCCATCTCCGAGCTGACCGCTGCTCTGGCCGGCGACCCGCCCACTGCCCCGGATCTGCGCTACCACGTGGCGAAGCTCTACTTCGAGCTCGGGGATTACCAGCAGTCAGAGCTCGAGGCGCGCACGCTGATCCAGAAGTTCGCCTCCAGCCCGCTCCTGGACGACGCGTGGATGCTCGTGGGCCAGTCGCTCTCGATGCGGGAGGGGATGCGAGCCGAGGCGATGAAGGCCTTCACCACCCTGGTGGAGAAGTTCCCCGGCTCGGAGCTGGTGCCGCACGCGCTGTTCGAGCTGGGGAAGCTGCGCGGAGAGTCGGCCGACGACGCGGGAGCCATCCAGGCATGGGTCCAGGCGCTCGAGCGTCACCCGGATCCACAGATCGTGCAGAACGCGATCGCCCGGACCCGCAAGCGCATCGGGGCGACCACCCCCCGCGGCGTGGGGGTCCGGGAGGCGTTCCAGCGCCCCGCGCCTCATCGCGTGGTGCAGGCCCGCACCTCGCTCGAGGCGGCGGGAGGCACGGCGGAGCAGGCCGCGCGCGAGCACGGCGACTAGCAATTCCGCAGAGCGTCCGCTGGCCCCGGTCTGCTATGCCTGGCGCGAGACGTCCATCGACAGGGAGGAATTGCACCTTGAAGCGACACCTGGCTCGCGTCTTGACCGTCCTGCTCTGCTCCACCTCGCTCGTCGCTGCTGCCCAGACCGCCTCGTCCTCGGTGCCACCCCAGGTGGCCGGTGCCGCGAAGACCCAGCTCACCTGGTACGGGCACGCCGCGTTCAAGCTCGTGACCCCGTCGGGGAAGGTGCTGCTCCTCGACCCCTGGATCACCAATCCCCTGAACCCCAACGGAAAGCACGACCTCGCAGATCTGAAGAAGGTCGATCTGATCCTCGTGTCCCACGGTCACGCCGACCACGTGGGAGACTCGGTGGAGATCGCGAAGCGCACCAAGGCGCGCCTGGTCACCAGCTTCGACCAGGCGCAGGCGTACGCGCGTCACCTCGGGTTCCCGTCCGAGCAGTTCGGCCTTGACTCGGTGGGCAACGTCGGGGGAACGCTGAGCTTCTTCGACGGCGAGGTGAAGATCACCTTCGTCAACGCCATCCACGGCTCCACCCTCACTGCCAAGGAGAAGGGCGGCGACGCGCCCTACGCGGCCGGCAATCCGATGGGCTTCGTCATCGCCGTCCGGAACGGGCCGACCATCTACCACACCGGTGACACTGACGCGTTCACCGACATGCAGCTGCTCAAGTCGATGAAGATCACCCTGATGCTGGCCTGCATCGGCGATCACTTCACCATGGGCCCCGACCGCGCCGCCGAGGCCGTCGCGATGGCGCAGCCCGAGAAGGTCTCTCCAATGCACTACGGGACCTTCCCGGTGCTGACCGGCACGCCGGCGCAGTTCGCCGCCGCGCTGAAGTCCAAGGGGCTGCTGGCCCGGTACCAGCCGCTGCAGCTCCGCGAGACCCTGGAGCTCTGATGACCGTCGAGCGAACCGGCAGCCAGCGCCTTTTCGACCGCGCAAGGAAAGTCATCCCCGGAGGCGTGAACTCGCCGGTCCGCGCCTTCCGTGGCGTGGGGGGCACGCCGGTGTTCTTCAAGGAGGGGCGAGGCGCCTGGCTCACCGACGTCGACGGCCATCGCTACGTGGACCACGTGGGCAGCTGGGGGCCGCTGATCCTCGGCCACGCGCATCCGCCCATCGTCGAGGCCGTGACGGCGGCCACCCACGCTGGCACCAGCTTCGGCGCGTCCCACCCGGGCGAGGTCGAGCTGGCCGAGCTCATCTGCCAGCGCATGCCGGCGGTGGAGGAGGTGCGCCTCACTTCCTCCGGGACCGAGGCGACGCTCGCCGCGCTCCGGGTCGCCCGGGCGTACACGGGCCGCGAGGCGCTGGTGAAGTTCGAGGGCTGCTACCACGGCGCCGGCGACCCGTTCCTGGTCAAGGCGGGCAGCGGGGTGGAGACGCTCGGGCTGCCGGACTCGCCAGGGGTGCCGAAGGCGCTGGCGGCGCTCACCTTGACCCTGCCCTTCAACGACCTCGCCGCTGCTCGGGCGCTGTTCGCGCAGAAGGGCAAGGAGGTCGCCGCGGTCATCGTCGAGCCGGTGGTCGGGAACATGGGCGTGCTCGTCCCGCGCGCTGGATTCCTCGAAGGCCTCGCGAACCTCTGCCGTGAGAATGGTGCGCTGCTGATCTTCGACGAGGTGATGACCGGGTTCCGCCTCGCGAAGGGTGGGGCACAGGAGCTGTTCGGGCTCGCCCCTGACCTGACGACCCTGGGAAAGGTCATCGGTGGGGGCCTCCCCGTGGGTGCGTTCGGGGGCCGCCGCTCCATCATGGAGACCGTCGCCCCGGCCGGGCCCGTGTACCAGGCGGGCACGCTCTCTGGGAACCCGCTGGCCGTGGCGGCGGGGCTCGCCTGCCTCGGGGCGCTCGGAGAGCCGGGCGTCTACGAGAAGCTGGAGAGCATCTCCCGCGGGCTCACCGATGGCCTGGTGGCGGAGGCCCGGGCGGCAGGGATTCCGGTGACGTTGAACCGGGTCGGCAGCATGTGGACGCTCTTCTTCACCGAGGGGCCGGTGTTCGACTACCCCAGCGCGAAGCGGGCGGACACGAGGAAGTTCGGGACCTTCTTCCACGCGCTGCTCGACCGGGGGGTGTACCTCCCGCCGAGCCAGTTCGAGGCCGCGTTCGTCTCCCTGGCGATGGGCGAGCGCGAGGTGGAGCACACCCTGGCCGCGGCCCGCCAGGCCTTCCGGGCGCTGTAGGCGGCCGAGCCAACGCGGGACGCCCAGGCGCCTCTCCGCCCGCGAGGTGCCGCCCGCGAGGTGCCAGACACCTCGTTACGAGACACCTCGTTACGACCTCGTCAGGGCCAGAAGACTCTCTCGAGCCCAGTCTTCCTGCGCTGTTGCGCCCCCCTGGCCCCGGTGCTAGACGCGCGCCGGTTCTTTGGAAGACGGGCGGAAAGACAAGGACGGGAGCGAGCTGAGCCCCGAGGCCCGCGCGCAGCGCGCGGCGGCGCCGTACATCAGCGCGGTCTGGCGAATGGTCGGCGGGGTGCTGGTCGGTGGCGGCGCGGGATGGTTCATCGACGAGAGGTTCCACAGCTCGCCCTGGGGCCTGATCGTCGGCCTGTTCCTCGGAATGGGCGCGGGCTTCTACGCGATGATCAAGGGCCTGAGCTCGATGAACAAGCGATGAGGCTGCTCGGGTTCATGGGCGCGCTGCTCCTGATCGGCGCGGTCGGATGGTGGGCGACGGGAACGCCGGCGACCCGGACGGGCGTGGTGGCCTCGGTGCTGGCGAGCGCGGTGGTGCTGGTCGGCAAGTCCATCGCCGTCCGGAGGAGCATCCAGGTCGCCCTGGGGGTGAGCGTGGCGGGGCTGGTGCTGCGGGTCGCGGCCTGGTTCGTCGGTTACAGGTGGGTACGGGCGCAGCACGAGGACGTGGGGGCTTACACCCTCGCGTTCTTCGGGGTGTTCGTGGTGGCCCTGTGCCTGGAAATGACGTACGTGCTGGTCGTCGCGAGGGGCCAGCGGCGAGGAGCGACGTGATGCGGCGGTGGCTGTGGTGCGCAGTGCTGGCGGTGTCGATGGTCGCGCGGGCCCAGGAGGGTCATGCGCGAAGCCACGACGCCGAGCCTGCCTCCGGCGAGCACGCGGCCCGGGCCCAGGAGGGTGCCAAGCACGAGAAGGTCGACACCTCGACCTACATCCTCGAGCACGTGGCGGACTCGCCCGAGGTCGAGTTCCAGGTCCCGCTCTCGGACAAGGAGTTCATCCTCCACTTCCCGGTGTGGCGCATCCCGCTTGAAGCCGGCGCCTGCCCAGCCAGCGCCGAGGAGCCGGCGAGCCTCTCCGCGGGCTGCCTCGACATCAGCCTCACCAAGCACACCTTCTGGATGCTCATCGGCTCGGTGTTCGTGGTCCTGCTCTTTGTCTTCGGCGCGAACCGGAACCCGAAGCAGCCGGTGCCGCACGGGCCGCGGCAGAATCTGCTGGAGATGCTGGTGATCTTCGTCCGCAACGAGATCGCCATTCCCAACATCGGCAAGGAGGAGGGACCGCGCTACGCCCCGTACCTCCTCTCGGTCTTCTTCTTCATCCTCACCCTGAACCTTCTCGGGCTGGTGCCCTGGGCGTCGACGGCCACCGGCAACCTCGGCGTGACGCTGGCGCTCGCGCTGATCACCTTCGTCCTCACCCAGATCGCCAGCATCCGGGCCGCGGGCCTGGGCGGCTACCTGAAGCACATGACCGGCGGGGCGCCCTGGTGGATCTGGCCGATCATGGTGCCGGTGGAGATCCTCGGTCTCTTCACCAAGCCCTTCGCCCTGATGCTCCGACTCTTCGCCAACATGCTGGCAGGGCACATCGTGCTCTTCAGCCTGCTGGGGCTGATCTTCATCATCGGGAACGTCGCGGTGTCGGTCGTCGCGGTGCCGTTCGCGGTCTTCATCTACCTGCTGGAGCTCTTCGTGGCCTTCCTGCAGGCGTACATCTTCACCATGCTCTCGGCGCTCTTCATCGGGATGGGGGTGGCGATGGGTCACCACGACGAGCACGGACACGAGGAGCACACCGAGCCGCACGAGGCGGTCCACGGCAAGCCGGAGCTGGCGGTCAATCCGGCGAACGCGCCGGGGTAAACGATTTTCATAACGAACCCCGCGGCCGGATGCGGCTCGCGGGAGGTCGTCCAAAAGGGCATCCACGACCCCCCCACAAGCGGGTCCAGACGTCGAAAGTTACAAACAGAAAGTCATGACCAACCTCGCTTACTCCTTCCTCTCCGCCGGCATCGGCGCGGGTCTCTGCGTGCTGGGCGTTGGCCTCGGCATCGGTCGTCTCGCCGCCTCGGCGCTCGACGCCACCGGCCGTCAGCCCGCGGCCACCGGCGACATCCGGACCACCATGCTCATCGCCGCGGCGCTCATCGAAGGCGTCGGTCTGTTCGGCCTCGTGGTGAGCATCCTCCTCGCGACCAAGGCCGGCTGAGACCGGTCGACACGGACGCCCGGGGACCGCTGCAGTCGTCGCTCCCCGGGCCCTGACCTCCAACGGAATCAAAGCGCCATGCCCATCATCCTCGCCGCCTCCAGCCTCGTCGACGTCCGTCCCGGCCTCATCTTCTGGACGCTGGTCACCTTCTTCCTGGTGGCCCTGCTGCTGCGTCGCGTGGCATGGGGGCCTATCCTCAAGGTGGTGGACGAGCGGGAGAAGGCCATCGCCGCGTCGATCGAATCGGCGAAGCGCGAGCGTGCCGAGGCCGAGCGGCTCCTCGCCGAGCAGAAGGACGCCATCCAGAAGGCGAGGGCCGAAGCGGCGGAGATGATGCGGCGCAACGCCGAGGACGTGGAGAAGCTCCGCAACGAGCTGATCTCCAAGGCGCGGGCGGAGGCGGAGGCCCAGAAGACCGACGCGCTTCGGGAGATCCAGAACGAGAAGGCGAAGGCCGTGAACGAGGTGAAGAACATCGCGGCCGAGCTCGCGATCCAGATCGCCGAGCGGCTCCTGAACGAGCGGCTGGACGCAACGAAGCAGAAGGAGCTCGCCAGCCAGTACCTGGCCGAGATCTCGCGGACCGCCGGAAGCAGCGGCCGACCCGAGACCAGGGGCTAGTTCGGCGCGTGAGAAGCTAAAGAGTCGTGGCTCTCGGGATCGGCATCGTCGGACTGCCCAACGTGGGCAAGTCCACGCTCTTCAACGCGCTGTCGTCGGCGGGCGCGCAGGCGGCGAACTACCCGTTCTGCACCATCGAGCCCAACGTGGGTGTGGTGCCGGTGCCGGACGAGCGGCTCGACCAGCTCTCGGCTCTGGTGAAGCCCCAGAAGACCATCCCCACCTCCCTCGAGTTCGTGGACATCGCCGGGCTCGTCCGGGGCGCGAGCAAGGGCGAGGGTCTGGGCAATCAGTTCCTGGCCAACATCCGGCAGGTGGACGCGGTGCTGCACGTGCTGCGCTGCTTCGAGGACCCCAACGTCACCCACGTCGAGGGCGGCATCGACCCGAAGCGCGACCGGGATATCGTGGACACGGAGCTGTGCCTCAAGGACCTCGAGACCGTGGACAAGCGCCGGGAGCGTGCCCAGCGGAACGCCAAGGCCGGAGGCAAGGCGGGTGACGAGGCGAAGGCCGAGCTGGCGCTCCTGGACAAGGTGAAGGCCGGCCTCGACGCGGGCATCACGGTGCGCGCGCAGAAGCTCACCTCGGACGAGCACAAGCAGCTCCGGGAGCTGTTCCTCCTCACCGACAAGCCGGTGCTGTACGTGGCGAACATCGGCGAGTCGCAGCTCGGCAAGGAGGACACCGATCCGCACGTGGTGGCGGTCCGCGAGCTGGCGAAGGCCGAGGGCGCCGAGATGGTGGCGCTGGCGGCGGGGATCGAGGCGGAGATCCAGCAGCTTCCGCCCGAGGAGCGGCCCGGCTTCCTCGCCTCGGTGGGTCTCTCCGAGCCCGGGCTGCACAAGGTGGTCCGCGCCGGCTACCGGATGCTGGGATTGCAGACCTTCTTCACGGTGGGCGAGCAGGAGTGCCGCGCCTGGACCTTCCACCGGGGCGCGAAGGCGCCCGAGGCGGCGGGCGTCATCCACTCGGACTTCGAGCGCGGCTTCATCAAGGCCGAGGTCTTCGACTGGAAGGACCTGATCCGCCTGGGGAGCGAGGCCGCCGTCCGGGAGAGGGGACTCCTGCGCATCGAGGGCAAGGAGTACGTGGTCCGCGACGGCGACTGCATGCATTTCCGTTTCAACGTGTAAGGTCGCCGGCTGTCGGCTGGCTCGGGGAGGGCCATCCGTTCTCCCAGGGCGAGGTGAGCCCGACGTTCTTCGAGCGCCTCTGTCTCCTGCTCCTCGAGCCCTGGCAACCGGGCCGTCTGCCCTCGTGAGCAGGCCTTCGTCAACGTGACCGAACGTTCGGGGGTGTCGCTGACCCGGCTCGGGCCCCCGTGAGGCCGGTCGATCGTGCTCGCACGCGCCCTGGCCGGGTCGTACAGTCCGTCGCCCGGTGGCGCTCCCCGACACGGCCTGGGTGCGGCGCGCGTTCGCCGCGCTCATCGGACAGATCGGTCCCGAGACGGACCAGCTGATCCTGCGTGCCCGGGAGTCCGGCGAGCGCTGGGTGGCAGCGGTACGGCTCTTCCTGTTCGCGGGGCTGAGCGCGCTCGTCGTCGGAGTGGCGCCCGCGCAGCGCTGGACGGGACTGACGCTCCTGCTGCTGGTGGGGCTCCTGCATGCGCTGCTGCTCGCCTGGCTCGCGTTCCGGGTCGCCGAGCCCTGGGTGCCGTGGCTCAGCTGTGCGGCGGACGTGACGATCACCACCGCCTGGATGGTCTTCGTTCTCCGCCATGGCGGCGTCACGGCGGTCGCCAACGCCCTGACGTTCTACGAGCTGTACTTCCTGGTCATCATGAGCGCGGGGCTGCGTTACGACTGGCGCCTCTGCATCTGGACCGCGGGGCTCTGCATCCTCGAGCTCGGCCTGCTCCTCTTCGCGCTCGCGCACCCGCTCGGGCTCGAGGTCCCGGTTCAGGGCGCACTTGCTCCAACCGGCCAGACGGTGCGCTTCGTGCTGCTGACGCTCGGAGGAATCGTCATGGCCGCGGTGGCGCAGCGAGCGAAACGCCTTCGGCTGATGGTGGGGGTGGACCACTTGACCGGCCTCTCGCAGCGGGCTCCCTTCGTCGAGCGGATCGACGAGGAGCTGGCGCGGGCCCGTCGACGCGGAGCTCCGCTCAGCGTGGCGATCCTCGACCTGGACGAATTCAAGGCCTTCAACGACACCTTCGGCCACCCGGTGGGTGATCGGGCGCTACAGGCGGTCGCCACCCGCCTCCGCTCCTCGGTGCGGAAGAGCGACCTCGTCGCACGGTTCGGAGGCGAGGAGTTCGTGGTCGCCTTCCCGGAGACCGCGGTGGAGCAGGCGCGGCAGCGGGTGGAGCACATCCGTGAGCAGCTCGCGCGGGTCAGCATCCAGGTGGGCCGGGGCGAGCAGCGGCAGGTCACCGTGAGCGCCGGGCTCGGGAGCTGGCCCGCCGACGGGGAGACCTTCGACGCGGTGCTGACCAGCGCCGACGCCCGGCTCTACGAGGCCAAGCGGCGAGGAAAGAACAGGGTCGTCGCGCCGGAGAACCCGTTCCTCGACCCTCCACCACCGCGCGAGCCACCGCCGGGGACTTCTGCGGGGCCACTCGGTTGATGGCGGCCGACCGTGTGCTGGTGGCGGTTGCAGACCCCGCCTTCGAGGCGGAGGAGTTGCGCCTGCCCGTCCCCGGGGGCACACCTACCTGCCCATGAGCCTCAAGGCCGAGCTCCAGCGTCTGGGACTGCTCGCGGACGACGCGCACGTCCCACCGGGGCAGCAGCTGCTCGCGCTCTGCGACGCCGGCGTCCTCGACGGCGGGCTCACCATTGCCCTGGACCTCCGGCCCGACGAGCTGATCGGCCCGCTCTGCGAGCGCATCGGGGGGTCTGCCCGCCTCCTCAAGGTGCTCGACGTCCGGGACGATCCGGAGGTCGCGCTCATCGTCGACGCCGGAAACGGCGAGGAGAGCTGGGAGGTTCGGGAGCCGCGCGACCTCGTCGAGCGCTGCAACGAGGAGTTCCGGGACGACGCCGAGTCGCGCGCGGTGGCGGTGCTCGGCGAGTGGGAGGATTCACTTCAGCTCTGGTGCATCCCCAAGCGCGCGCTGTCCTCCCTGCTCCGCGCGCCGTTCTTCCAGGCGGAGAACCGAGCCCGGCTCTCCGCCCTCGTCCCGGCGACTAACCGCGGATCTCGATGACGTCCGAGACCAGCGCGCTGCGCCCGTGGCGGGCGATGTCGTGGTGCGCCTGGGCCGCCTCGGCGAACAGTGCGGCCGCCCCCAGCACGTAGAACAGCGCGAGGGTCGCGAGCAGCAGCGGCAACGCGACGAAGGCGAATCGCTTTTCCGAGATGATCGAGTTCATGACTGCTCTTCCGTTCCTTCCCTCAGCGGTGGCATCCAGCCGCCCACCGTGCCCTGGAGACGACCACCGTCTCCGGCGATTGCCTGGGGCCCCGGGAAGGGTTCCTTTCCGGGCATTTACTTGCTCGGCGCTCGCCCGCGACGCATGCAGGAAAGGGCTGTACCCGTTAGCCCTTTCCGCCACTGTATGAGCCCACGCCGCCGGTCCGGCTTCCTCGCACCCTTCCTCACTGCGCTCGCGGTGTTCGCGCTTCTTCACGTGTACGTTGCACGCCGGCTGTTCCTGGACACCGGCCTGCCGCCTGTGCTGGCGGCCGCGGGTTGCGTGCTGCTCGCGCTGCTGGTGGTGCTGGTACCGGTGGGATTCGTCTTCAGTCGGCGGGACCGCGGCTGGCCCAGTCGCGTCTTCCCGCCCCTGGCCATCGGCTGGCTGGGAGCCTCGGGCGTCCTGCTCACGGTCACCGTCGTCACGGATCTGGGACGACTGCTGTACGGGCTGTTGCACGGCTGGCCCGATGCCGTTGCGGCGCTGCACCAGGCGCGGCTGCAGGCGGGTGCGATCGTGCTGGGGACGGCGCTCCTCGTGCCGTTCGCGATGTGGACGGCGCGCGTCCGGCTGGTGCTGAGCCGTGTCCGCGTTCCGCTGGAGAAGCTCGCTCCCGGGGTGGCCGGGCTCCGCATCGTGCAGATCAGCGATCTCCACATCGGAGCACGGCTCGGCGAGGACTTCCTTCGGCGGGTGGTGGACCGGGTGAATGCCCTGCGTCCGGACGTGGTGGCCATCACCGGTGACCTGGTGGACGGCCCGGCACACGTGGTCGAGCAGGCGCTCAGGCCGCTCGCGGACCTGGCCGCGCCGCACGGGGTGTACTTCGTGACCGGCAACCACGAGTACTACTGGGGCGGTCGCGAGTCGGTGCGGATGGTCGAGGCGCTCGGCCTGACGGTGCTCCACAACGAGCACCGCGTCGTCGAGCGGGACGGTGGGTCGGTGGTCATCGGCGGCATCCCGGACCTCCACGGCGGCCAGTTCTTCGCCGACCACGAGAGTCGCCCGGATCTGGCCTTCGCCGGAGCGCCGGCGGGCGCCCCGCGGGTGCTCCTCGCCCACCAGCCGCGCGCCGTCACCCGGGCTGCGCCGCACGGGGTGGACCTCCTGCTCTCGGGCCACACCCACGGCGGGCAGATCTTCCCCTTCCACTTCTTCGTCCGGCTGCAGCAGCCCGTCGTCCGGGGGCTCCGCAAGCTGCTCGGAGTCTGGGTGTATGCCCACCGGGGAACCGGGTTCTGGGGCCCTCCGATGCGTCTCTTCTCCACGCCGGAGATCGCCGAGATCACCCTGACCCCGGCGGCCTGACGCGAGGCCGTCCGGGGAGTCAGTGATGCACGTCGATGTGGCCGTGCTCGCCGGCGGGCATCCCGGTCCGGGTGACGACGCCCTTCAGTCCCCTGAGGCAGCACCCGGCGGCTCGCCGGCGCTGGACCCTAGGCACGCGGGCGGAGAGCGGAAGCGCCCCGGCGGGGCAACCGTCCGCGAGGCGCCGCGAGCTGTGCGGCCTTGAGCAGCGCGGCGATCATCGGCTCGGCGCTGGCCTTCCCCTTCCCGGCGAGCGCGTAGGCCACTCCGTGGTCGGGTGAGGTGCGGGGCACCGGGAGCCCGAGCGTGACGTTCACCGTCCGGTCGAAGTCCAGGGCCTTGGCCACCACCAGCGCCTGGTCGTGGAACATCGCCAGCACCACGTCGGCTGGCATCCGGTCGGGCCGGGCGAAGAGGCCATCCGCCGGCCAGGGACCGGTGCAGTCGACTCCCCGGCGGCGGGCCAGGGCGATCGCCGGAGCGATGGTGCGGACCTCCTCGTCTCCCAGCAGCCCGCCCTCCCCGGCATGGGGGTTCAGCCCGCACACCGCGATGCGCGGCCGCCGTCCGAGCACCGGCTGCAGCGAGGCGGAGAGCAGCTGAAGCTGCGCCGCGAGCCGGTTCTTCTCCAGGGCGCGGGGCACGTCCCGGAGCGCGAGGTGGTTCGTCGCCAGCGCCACCTTCACCCGGGGGCCATCCATCAGCATCAGCACCTCGCGCCCGAACGCCTTGGCGAGGAACTCGGTGTGACCCATGAAGCGGACCCCGGCGCGGGTGATCTGCTCCTTGGACACCGGGGCGGTGCAGAGCGCGTCCAGCTCGCCGCGGAGCGCGGCCTCGACGGCAGCGGTGACGTACGCCAGCTGGGCCTTGCCGCCGGCACGGGTGGGCTTCCCGGGGGCGCGATCCTTCGCTGCCAGCTCGGACACCGCCACCCGCGCCGGCCCTTCCGGGGGCAGCCCCGCCTGGCGCTCCATCAGAGGAAGCCGCCGGACCGACGGCAGACGCTCGAGGGTCGGGCCGTCCCCGAACACCACCGGCACCAGTGCCCGGCGAACGCCCGGGTGCGCCAGCGCCCGGTCGACGATCTCCGGGCCGATGCCGGAGGGGTCCCCGAGCGAGATGCCGACCCGCGGACGGCCGGCCGCGGGAGCCGCGCTCAGATCTTCTTCTCCACCACCGCGGCGTTGCGGAGCGTCTCCATGTACTGGGACGTCAGCCGGTCGGCCTGCTGGCGGCGAAGACGCTCCTCGATCTCCGGACGGAGCTCGGCAATCGGCTTCATGCCCAGCTTCCGGATCTCCTCCAGCTTCAGGACGTGCCAGCCGAACTGGGTGCGTACCGGTTCGGAGACCTCGCCGGTCTTGAGATTGAAGGCCACCCGCTCGAACTCCGGCACCATCGTCCCGCGCTTGAAGAAGCCGAGGTCGCCGCCATCCGAGGAGCTGCTGCCCTCGCTGCGCTTCTTCGCCAGCTCGGCGAAGTCCACGCCCGGCTGGCGGGCCTCCACCGCCAGCGCCACCGCTTTGCGCCTCGCTTCGTCGACCGCGGCCTGGGGAGCGGTGCGGGGCACCGCGATGAGGATGTGACGGACGTGGACCTCGTAGTCCTCGCCCTCGGATCGGGTCATCCGGTCGTACTCGCTCTGGACGTCCGCCTCGGACACCTTCACGTTCTTCCGGACCTTCTCGCTGATGAGCTTGTAGCGGCCGATCTGCTTCCGCATCTGCTCGCGGTACTCGGCCACGGTGAAGCCCTCGCGCGAGACCGCCTGCTGCAGCTGCTCGTCGGTGAGGTTGTAGCTTTTCTTCACCTCCTCGACCGCCGCGTCGACCTCCTTGTCGCTGATGGTGACCTTGAGCTCCTTGAGCTCGTTGTCCACCAGCTTCTCGTCGATCATCGTGTCCAGGACCTTCTTCATCGCGGCGGCTCGCTTCTGCCCCCGTTCGGGTCCGGTGGCCTCCTGATCGACCCGGGCCAGCTCGGGAGCGGCGCGCCTCTCCACCTCGGAGAGGGTGATGACCTCGTTGTTCACCACCGCGGCCACGCGGTCGACCAGCTCCGCCCGGGCCACCAGGCCCGCGAGCAGCACGAGGGCAGCGAGCCCGGTCCGGATGGAACGTCTCATCGCTGATTCTCCTGAGCCTGGCCGGCCGGAGCGCGGGGGATGACCTGCACCACCAGGGGCTCGTTGATGCGGATGTCCGCCCTGGAGCGGAGCTGGGTCACGAACTCCGTCTGGGCCTGCTCCTGCTTCGCGCGAAGCAGGCGGCGCTCGACCTCGCCCCGGACGCCGGCCAGGTCCCTCTTCCGCGCCGGGCGGCGCTCGAGCAGCTTGAAGATGTGGAACCCGTAGTCGGTGCTCACCACCTCGGAGATCTGCCCCGGCCCGAGCGAGAAAGCCACCGCGTCGAACTCCGGCGGCATCACCCCGCGGGGAAACCACCCCAGATCCCCCCCATCCTTGGCGTCGGCGGAGAGCGAGCGCTCGCGGGCGAGGTCGGCGAACTTCGCTCCCTCCCGCAGCCGGGCGCGGATCTCCTTGGCCTGGTCCAGCTCCTTCACGACGATCTGCGCCGCGTGCACCTGCTCCGGGTCCTGGAGCAGCGCGGGATGCGCCTCCAGCTCGGCCCGGATCTCCTCCTCGGTGACCGCCACCCGCGGGTACACCAGCTCGTGGAAGAGCCGCTCCTGGACGAGCTGGGCGCGAAGCTCGGCCCGGAGCTCGTCCAGCGTCTGGTGTCTCTGGGAGAGGAGAGCCTCGAACTCCTGGGGAGGCCAGTCGGCGCGCATGCGCTCGAGCCGCTTCGCCACGTCCTCGGCGGGAACGTCCAGTCCGCGCCTGGCCGCCTCCTGGACGAAGAGGAGCCGGTCCAACTGCGCCTGGAGCACGGTGCGGCGCAGGGTGGCGAGCTGGTCGGGAGCGGGCGCGCTGGTCCCATCGGGCAACTCCAGGGAACGAGTGAGCTCCCGCTCGAATTCCGCCCGGGTGAGGACCTGTCCGTTGACCCAGGCCACGGGGGCGGCGCTCGGGTCCTCGGGGGGTCGACGGTTGCAGCCGGCAGCGAGGACCACCAGGAGAATCCCCGCCTGGAACAGGGGGTGCTGCCTCATTTCGTCTCGGGTGGGCCCGGTGGCGGCGAGCCCGTCGGCTGGCGGGCCGGGCCACCGGGCATGGCTCCGGGCGGTCCGCCCATTCCGGGGTGTCCCATCGTCGGCATGCCGGGCGCGGAAGGCGCAGGGGCGATCTGGGCCAGGGCCGCCTCGTCCAGGGTGTAACTGGCCTCGGACTTCAGCCGCTTCATCAGCTCGTCGCTCGCCGCGGTCCGCCGCTCGCTGTAGAGGCGGTTGCGGATCTGCATCTTCACCTCGTCCAGCGAAAGGACCCGGGCCGGGGTGCGGGCCTTCAGCCGGAGCACGTGGAATCCCTTCCCGGTGGCCACCACCGGCGAGATGTCCCCGGGCGCTTGCAGGCCCTTCGCCGTCGCGCCGATCTCCGTGCCGTAGCGGGCCTCGAGCTCGGGGAGGGTCATTGGACGCAGATCACCTCCCACGTTCTTGGTGAGCGCGTCGTCCGAGCTGGCCCTGACCAGGGCGGCGAACCCCTGCTCGTCGGCCGGCTTCAAGGCGCGCGCCTTCGAGCGGAGCTTCTCGGCCTCCGCGGCGCGGGCCTTGCGCTTGGCCGCGTCCTGGGTGTCGGCGGCGAGGAAGAGGTCCTGGAGCTGGATGCTCTCCGGTCGCTGGTAGTCCGCCGGGTGGCTGTCGTACCAGGCCTTCACCTCGTCGTCGGACGGCTGGGGCGCGTTCTTCTCCAGGGCGTGCTGGAGAGCCTTCTGGGCCAGAGCCTTCTTCACCGTCTCCTGCACCTCGGGGTCGTTCTGCAGGCCTTGACGGATGGCCTCCCGAGCGAGCAGCTCCACCCGGACCAGCCCCTCCACGTAGTCCTTCCGCGCCGCAGGTGTCTGCAGCCGCATCCGGACCATGGGGGGGAGGGCCGAGAGCTGGCGATTGACCTCCTCCACCGTGAGGGCGCCTCCGTTGAACTTGACCAGAGGGGTGCCCTCCTTCGGCTTCGGGGCGAGGTCGAGGGTGATGCGGTCGGCCGAGCTGCCCTTCTGGCAGCCAAGGAGCGCGACGACGACGAGCGAGGAGAGGAGGAAACGAGCCATGGGCGGCCCGGTGCCGTAGCATGGCCCCACCCGGGCTGACCAGCCTTCCCCCTCTCCATGGACGACTGGTGCGTGTACATGCTCCGCTGCGGCGACGGGTCCCTCTACACGGGGGCGACCAACGACCTGGAGGCGCGCCTGCGGGTCCACCGGCGCGGGCGCGGGGCGGCGTACACTCGAAGCCGGCTCCCGGTGCGCCTGGTCTACGCCGAGCCGGCGGCGGACCGGGGAACGGCGCTCCGGCGCGAGTGGGCCCTCAAGCAGCTCACCCGGCCGGAGAAGCTCGCCCTCGTCAGACGGCGGCGGCCGGTGGCGTTGCCGGGGCGGAGGGCTCGACCTTCCGCTTCCGTCCGGCCCCGAGGACGATCGCCAGCACCGAGAACACGACGGCGCCGGTGAAGAGCCCCCCGAGCTCGATCTGGAGCGTGTGCGACACCGTGCTGATGGCCAGCGGCTCGCAGGCGCACTGAGACATGATTCCGGCCCCGGGCGTGTTGAACCAGGGCAGGAACGCACGCGAGATGAGCCCTCCGGCCCAGGTTCCGGCCAGGCCGCCGAAGACGGCCCAGAAGAGGACGCTGCGGACTGCGCTCATGGTAGAGACCTCCCCGCAAGGAACCTTTGCACGATGCTGGCCTGGACGGGTGCACTCTTCGCGATCGCGGCCGCGGCGCTGACCGTGCCCATTCTCCGGCACGCCTTCGGCAGGAGCCTGGGGACCGGGCTGATGGTGCTGCTCATTCCGGCCTACGTGGCCTGGTTCGCGGTGGGGCAGTTCGAGCACCGGCGCAAGGCGCTCTTGGTCCCGGCGTGGTTCGCCTGCGTGGGCCTCGCGGCGGTGTGCCTGGGCGTGCACGTCACGCGGGTGAACCTGGCGGACCTGCTCGCGCCGGTGCGCTGAACGCCAGCTCCACCGCGGGGACAGCGGGTGCTCGCGAGACGGCGGTCGCTTCGAGCGCAAAGGTCAAGTCGGGCAAAGCGGCCGGCCGAGCGGATCGCGTCGTGGGCCCCTGGTGGCGACCAGCCCGTGACCCCTAGTGCGTCCGCAGGTCACGGCGCGCCCGGGGGCGAGGACCGGGTTGCAAGCTGGACGAGTCCCGGTGCTGGCGGTTACTTGACCACGCTGTCCGGTGTCGCGCCGGTCCACCCTCGAGGAGGCCACCCCATGAACGTTCCCGCCTATGCAGCGCGCTCCGCCGGTGCGCCTCTCGCTCCCTTCACCGTGGAACGCCGTGACCCCCGCCCCGACGACGTGCAGCTGGACATCCTGTTCTGCGGCATCTGCCATTCAGACATCCACCAGGCGCGTGACGAGTGGGGCGGGGCAACCTTCCCGATGGTGCCCGGCCACGAGATCGTCGGTCGGGTCACACGCGTGGGCCCGGGGGTCACGAAGTTCAAGGTGGGGGACCTGGCGGGGGTCGGCTGCATGGTGGACTCGTGCGGCCGTTGCGACCCGTGCCGTCGGGGCACCGAGCAGTTCTGCACCCAGACCGCGGCCTGGACCTACAACGGCACGGAGATGGACCGGACCACGCCGACCCACGGCGGGTACTCGACCTCCATCGTGGTCAGGGAGTCCTTCGTGTTGCGCATTCCCGCGGGGCTGGACCCGGCGGGGGCCGCGCCCTTGCTCTGTGCCGGGATCACCACCTACTCGCCCCTGCGGCAGTGGGGGGTGAAGGCCGGGCAGAGGGTGGGCGTGGTGGGCCTCGGAGGGCTCGGCCACATGGGCGTGAAGCTCGCGCGTTCGATGGGCGCGGAGGTCACGATGTTCAGCACTTCGCCCTCGAAGGAGAAGGACGCCGAGCGGCTCGGGGCCACCGGATTCGTCCTGACCGCGGATCCTGCGGCACTGAAGGCACAGGCCGGGAAGTTCGACTTCCTCCTCGACACCGTGAGTGCGGAGCACGATGTCAATGCCTACCTGTCGGTGCTCCGCCCTGGCGGCACGATGGTGATGGTGGGCGTGCCGCCCGAGCGGCTGAAGCTCAGCGCGTTCTCGCTCGTCGCTGGGAACAAGCGGCTCGCGGGCTCGCTCATCGGCGGCATCGCCGAGACCCAGGAGATGCTCGACCACTGCGGCAAGCACGGGATCGTGGCCGACGTGGAGATCATCCCGATGCAGAAGGTGAACGAGGCCTACGAGCGGACGCTGAAGAGCGACGTGAAGTACCGGTTCTCGATCGATCTGGCGAGCCTGAAGAAGTGACGCGCTGAGCGCCCGGCGGCCGCGGGCCGGATTCGAGGCGGCTTCCCTCGTTCTCACGGGAGGGCACGGACCGCGGCAGCCACGTCGCTCCGATCGCCCTCGAGGTAGGGACGGCTCGCGAGGACATCGGAGGAGCGGAACTGTGCTGGCGCCGGCACGCGCGGCCGGTGAAGCTCCCCAGTCGCGGCGCCCACGGGCGGCCGCTCACGACGGAGCACCGCATGAACGGCGTAGACCTGGCTCAGAAGCTGGCCACCTTCTCCGAACACTACCGGCCGCGCACTGTCGGCCAGTTCAACGGCCACGACCTGATGGTGGCGAAGGTGAAGGGGCCGTTCGTCTGGCACCGCCACGAGGACACCGACGACTTCTTTCTCGTGCTGAAGGGGAGGATCCGGATCGAGCTGCGCGACGGGAACGTGGAGCTCGGCCCAGGCGAGCTGTACGTCGTGCCGAAGGGTGTCGAGCATCGCCCGGTAGCCGACGACGAGGCACACATCCTGCTCATCGAACGATCCGGAACACCGAACACCGGCGATGCAGCAACGGCGGCCCCGCGCGTCGTGATCTGAGGTGGAGCCTGAGGCTCCGCCTCATCCCACCCAGATCATCATCGGCCTCGACGCCGCGACTCAGACGCCGCGGGCGTCGGGCGCCCAGAGGACCTTGTGCTGCTGGAGCTGGAAGCGCACCGGGAGCCGGTCGGCGATGATCCACTCGGCGAGCGTCGTCGGGGACAGCTCGCCGTGCACGGTGGAGAACAGGAGCCCGGCCGGGCCGCGCTCGAGAGCGCGCTCGGCGATGCACGCCTTCGCCCAGTCGTAGTCCTCCCTCGAGGCGAGCACGAACTTCAGCTCGTCCCGCTCGGTGAGGCTCTCCAGGCAGCGCCAGTCGTTGCGATCCGCCTCGCCCGACCCGGGGCATTTCACGTCGACGATCTTGTGCACCCCCGTCGGCACCAGCCGCACGTCGATCGCTCCGGAGGTCTCGAGCAGCACCGTCAGACCCGCGTCGAGCAGCGCCTCCATCAAGGGATACACCCCGGGCTGGAGGAGCGGCTCTCCCCCGGTCACCTCCACCCGGGGGGACCCGAGCGCCTTCACCCGCTCCACCACCTCGGTCACCGACATGCGCGTCCCGCCCCGGAAGGCGAACGCCGAGTCGCACCACCGGCAGCGAAGGTGACATCCCGTCAACCGCACGAAGCTGCAGAGCAGCCCCTGGTGTGAGGACTCACCCTGGAGCGAGAGGTAGATCTCGCTCACCACCACGGAGTCGGCGCCCGACACGCGCCGGGGCTCGATGTGCGGACGTGCAGCCAGCATCGCCGTGCGTCCTGTAACACGCTCCTCATGGCTGTGGCGGGGGCCGGCTCTCCAGGCGTAGCGTGCCGCCTGCATGGACTGGGTCGCCGGAGGCGCCGGACGGCTGCGGGTGGAGACCAGCGGGAGCGGACCGGGCGCTCCCGTGCTCCTGGTCCACGGCGGCGGGGCCGACCGCAGCCACTGGCACGCGCTGACTCCGTTCCTCGCGGCCGACCGCACGGTGGTCTGCTTCGACCAGCGCGGCCACGGGGAATCCGAAGCTCCGGCGGACGGGCGCCGCGACCTGGCGGCGATGGCGGCGGACGTGGTTGCCGTTGTCATCGGCACCGGGCTGGACCGGCCCGTCGTCGTCGGCCACAGCTTTGGGGGCGCGGTCACCGGGGAGGCGGTGGCTCGCTTCCCCGACCGGTTCTCCGGGGCGGTCTTCCTCGATGCCGCCGGCGACATCCGAGGCCTCCCTGAGACGGAGCTGGCCGAGTGGCGCGCCGGGATGGCTCCCGACCGCTTCCGTGCCTCGAGCCGTCGATGGTTCGAGCAGATCCTGCACGACGCCCGGCCCGAGACGCGGCAGCACGTGCTGGCCACCCTCGGCCTCACCGTCCGGGAGACCTACGTCGAATCGATGGAGTCCATGCTCGGGTACGACCCCACCGTCGTGCGCCGCTTTCCGGGGCCCAAGCTGCTCATCACCGTGCGCGAGCTCGACGGGCCGATGGCAATGCGCGCCGCGGTGCCCGAGCTGCCCAACGTCTTCGTCGAGGACACCAGCCACTGGCCCCAGCTCGACCAGCCGGACGAGGTCGCCGCCATCCTCCGCCGGTTCCTCGCCGACGTGGACCGCCGCCGCGCCTGACGGCGTCTCCGTCGCGAGCGGTCACTGCTTGAGCTTGTAGCCGCCCGCGAGCAGGGCGTAGGTCACCGCGGTCGAGGTCAACGCGAGCAGCAAGAGCATCAGCGCGCCGATTCCGGGCGGGAGCGCGGCCGTCCCGAGCATCCCGTAGCGCAGCCCTTCCACCATGTAGACCATCGGGTTGAAGTGGCTGAGGGTTCGCCACGGCTCGGGCAGCCGGCTGATGCTGTAGAAGACCCCGCCGAGGAACGTCAGCGGGAGCATCACGAAGGTCGGGAAGAAGTTGATCTGCTCGAACTTCTCGGCCCACACCGCCGCGATGAGCCCGAGCACCGAGAAGACGTAGGCGGTCCCCAGGAGAAAGCCGAACGTCACCAGCGGGTGGGCCAGCTGGAAGCCGGAGAACACCAGGGCCGCGGCCCAGGTGAGCAGGCCGACGGTGAGGCCGCGCACCATCCCGCCGCCCACGAATCCGAGCAGCAGCTCCCAGGGTCCGAGCGGCGCCACCAGGAGATCCACCATGGTCCCCTGGATCTTCATGATGAAGAGCGAGCTGCTGGTGTTGAGGAAGGCGTTGTTCGCCAGCCCGAGGAACACCAGGCCGGGGACGATGAACGGGAGGTACGGCTGCCCCGTGGCCTCCTCCATCCTCCCGCCGAGGCTCACCCCGAACACGACGAAGTAGAGGGTGGTGGAGATGAGCGGGCTGAGCACCGTCTGGCCAGGCACCCGGAGGAAGCGGCGCACCTCCTTCACGAAGAGAGTCTGCAGCCCCGTGGTGTTCATGCCGGGTCCTCACCCCCGCCCCGGAGAATCTCGATCAGCACGTCCTCCAGCCGGCTCGCCCGGGTGTCGACATCCACCACCGGGAAGCCGCCCCGGTACAGCTGCCCGAGCACCTCGCCGGCGCTGGGTTGTCCGTTGCGCTCGGTGACCACGAGGGAGCGACGGTCCTCGGCCAGCTCCGCCTTCCCGTCCAGCGTCACCGGCAGCGGACCGACGGCTGCGGAGAAGGTGATCCGCACCCGCTTCTCGCCCATGCGCCGGAGCAGGGCGACCTTGTCCTCCACCAGGAGCAGCCGTCCCGAGTTGATGATCCCCACCCGATCGGCGAGCTCCTCGGCCTCCTCGAGGTAGTGGGTGGTGAGGATGACCGTGGTTCCCTCGCTCCGGAGCTGCCGGACGTAGGCCCAGAGGTCGCGCCGGAGTTCCACGTCCACCCCTGCGGTGGGCTCGTCGAGGAAGACGAGCTTCGGGCGGTGCACCAGCGCCTTCGCGATGAGCAGCCGCCGCTTCATCCCCCCCGAGAGCGCGCGGGTCTGCGAGTTGGCCTTCTCGCTCAGGCTGAGCGCCTCCAGCACCTCGCGGATGCGGTCCTCGTCCGGCGGTCGGGCGTAGTACCCGAGCTGGATCCGCAGCGACTCGCTCACGGTGAAGAACGGATCGAAGTTCAGCTCCTGCGGGACGAGGCCCACGTCGTAGCGGGGCCGGAGCGGGTCCTGGTCCAGGTCCACGCCGAAGAGGCGAATGGTGCCGCTGGTCTTCTTCACCAGCCCGCAGACCGCGCCGATGAGCGTCGTCTTCCCCGCGCCGTTGGGGCCGAGCAGGGCGAAGATCTCCCCCGCGCCGATGGTGAGCGACACCCCGGCGAGCGCGGTGACGTCGCGGTAGCGCTTGACCAGCTGCTCGACCTCGAGGACGGGCGGGGAACTCACCGGTGCGCGCGGCATAACAAAGGCGCGCGGGTCCCTGCTCGTCTCCTGCGGGAACTGTCCGTTCTACTCCTCGGGTTCGTCGGGCGCGGCGGGCTCGATCCCGGTGCCTCGTCCGGCCAGCGTGGCCCAGGCCTCGACGTCGGAGAGCGGCACGTCACCGCCCAGGGCCTCGACGTAAGCGACCTGCTCGTCCGGGTAGACGCAGACCTCGTGCGGAACCCGGTCACCGAAGGCCCAGACCTCGAGCACGCCCTGGCCCGTGTTCTCCAGGGTGTGCGCCTCCGGGTCGCCGGCGTGGTAGCTCACGAAGTCGCCCGAGTGCACGGTGACACGCTCGTCGCCGTGCACCAGCGTGCCCTCACCGCGCACGACGACCAGGAGCTCCTCCTGGAACAGGTGGCGGTGCCGGCGAGACGCCCGCGCGCCCGGCGGGATGCGCTGGATGCGCAGCCCCACGTTTCGGGTCCCGACCGCCCGGCCGACGTCCCGGACGTCACCACCCACCCCCGGCGCGATCGCGTAGGGAAGCCACTCGAGTTCGGACAGATTGAGCTTGCGCACAGGTCCCGACATGAAGCCGGCGCGTGCCGGAGGGGCCGGAACATCGCGCAACCCCCTGACACTGGAGGGCAAAACCGGCAGGACAGCCCTTTCGTTTGACGGGTGATGGTCAACGCCTTAACCATCAAGGCATGAAGTCATCCATCTGCCCCCGGTTCGAGAAGCTCGAGCAACTCTCGCGGACCATCCCCGGTCTCGACCGCGACGCCGTCTCGGCCTGCGTCCCGCTCCTCTACTTCTACAAGGAGTTCGACGCGGCCCTCGAGCAGCACTACCAGGCCTACGGCCTCTCCCGCGGTCGCTGGCAGGTCCTGATGGCGCTCTACAAGGCGCCGAGCGAGGACGGCCTCACCCCCGCCGAGCTGGCCGACTTCACGGGCGTGACCCGTGCGGCGATGACCGGCCTCGTCGATGGGCTGGTCGAGTCCGGCCACGTGACCCGCGGCGACGCGGGCGAGGACCGCCGCACCTATCGCGTTCGCCTCACGGCGCGCGCCACCGACTTCCTCGCCTCCGTGCTCCCGGATCACCTCCGCCGGATGCAGGACCTCATGCACGCGCTCACGCCGGCCGAGCGCGACACCTTCGTGGAGCTCATCGAGAAGCTCCGCAGCCGGGTGCACGTGTTCCGTCACGAGTAGCGGCGACGGAGCCAACCCCTTCCCTCACGACTTCGATTCCCATCTCCGAGGAACCATCCACCATGTCCACCCCCACCGCCGCGCTTCGTGAGCACGCTCCCCGCGAGGTCCCGGCTCCCGCGCCGGAGGCCCCGGCCGCCGCGCCTGCCCGGCCCGGCTTCCGCCAGCGCCGCTCCACCCAGGTCTTCGCAGGTCTCGCCGCGCTCGCCGCCGTCGGCGCCCTCGGGGCCTGGGTGATCGGGCACGGCAAGGAGAGCACCGACGACGCCCAGGTCGAGGGCCGCGTGGTGAGCATCAGCCCGCGTGTCTCCGGTCAGGTGGAGAAGGTGCTGGTCATCGACAACCAGCAGGTCAAGCAGGGCGATCTCCTGGTCCAGCTCGACACCAGGGACCTGGACGCGAAGCTCGCCTCGGCCCGTGCCGACGTCGAGACCGCCAGGGCGACCCTCGCCTCCGCCCAGGTCAATCTCCGGCTCACGCAGGTGAACTCCGAGGCGTCGCTCCGGCAGGCGCGCGGCGGGCTCACCCAGGCCAGCTCCGGCGTGCAGGCCACCCGGAGCGCGCTCGCGCAGTCGAAGGCCGAGGTGGATGCGGCCGAGGCCGCCGACCGCCTCGCCCAGGCGGACTGGGTGCGGGCGCAGGAGCTCGCGAAGGCCGAGGCGATCTCCAAGTCGGACATCGACGCCCGCCGTGCTCGCGCGGAGCAGGCCCGTGCCTCACTCGAGCAGGCCCGGGCACGATTCGCCAGCACCGAGGCCAACCTCGCTTCGTCCGGGGGCGGACTGACTACCGCACAGGGTCGCCTCGCGGCGGCCGAGACTGCGCCCGAGCAGGTGAAGGCCGCCGAGGTCGCCGTCCAGGCCGCGCAGGCCCGCCTGGACCAGGCGCAGGCGGCGTATGACCTCGCCGCGCTGAACCGCAGCTACGCCGAGGTCCGCGCGCCGGTGGACGGCGTCGTGAGCCGCCGCACCGTGGAGCAGGGCCAGCTGGTGGGGCCGGACCGGCCGATGCTGGCGCTGGTCCCGCTCCAGGACATCTGGGTGGTGGCCAACTTCAAGGAGGACCAGATCGGCGGGATGCGCCCGGGCCAGAAGGCCACCGTCCGTGTCGACACCTACGGACGGCAGGACTTCCAGGGCCACGTGGAGAGCCTCGCCGGCGCCTCGGGCGCCCGGTTCGCGCTGCTTCCGCCCGACAACGCGAGCGGCAATTTCGTGAAGGTCGTTCAGCGCGTCCCGGTGCTGGTCCGGCTCGACAGGGCCCCGGAGGTCCCGCTCCGTCCAGGGATGAGCGCCGTGGTCACCGTCCGGACCAACTGAGGAAGCGCGTCGTGGCCGAGCAGACGCCCATCCAGGGCAACAAGCTGCTGATCACCATCGCCGCGATGCTCGGCGCGCTGATGTCGGTCATCGATATCAGCATCGTCAACGTCGCGCTGGGCGACATCCGGGCCAGCTTCGGCACGCCGCTGGACCGGATCGCCTGGGTGTCCACCGGCTACGCGATGGCCAACGTGACCATCATCCCGCTGTCGGGGTGGCTGCAGCGGCGCTTCGGGTTCCGGAACTACTTCGCCGGCTCGCTGCTGATGTTCACCGCCGCCTCGGCGCTCTGCGGGCTGGCCTGGAACCTGCCCTCGCTGGTGGTGTTTCGCATCCTGCAGGGCATCGGTGGGGGAGCCATCATCCCCACCTCGCAGAACATCCTCTTCGGCCGTTACCCGCAGAAGGAGCACGGGATGGCCGGCGCGCTGTTCGCGCTGGGGGCCGTCACCGGTCCGCTCCTCGGGCCGACGATCGGTGGAAAGCTCATCGACGTCGCCAGCTGGAACTGGATCTTCCTGATCAACGTGCCGCTGGGCCTGCTCGCCGCCTGGGTGTCGTTCATCGCCATCAAGGAGCCGAACTTCACCCCGGCACGCGAGCCCATCGACGGACGGGGCATCGGGCTGCTCGCCGTGGGCATGGTCTCGCTCCAGTACGTGCTGGAGGAGGGAAACCGCGACGGGTGGTTCGAGGACGCGCGGATCGTGGTCCTCGCCTGTGCGGCGGCCATCTGCCTCGTCACCTTCGTGGTGCACGAGCTGGAGATCGAGCACCCAGTGGTGGACTTCCGGGTGTTCAAGAACATCAGCTACACCGCCGCCAGCGGGCTGAACTTCCTCATCGGGACCGCGCTCTTCGCCGGGTCGTTCCTCTACTCGCTCTTCTGCGGAACCGTCCTCCGCTACGAGGCGATGGACATCGGGTTGCTGTTCCTTCGCGGCAGCTGGATCCAGGTGTTGATCATGCCCCTGGTGGGACGGCTGATCGGCAAGGTGGACACCCGCGGGCTCATCGCCTTCGGGACCATCGGTCTGGTGGCCTCGCTCTGGCTGAACGGCCACCTCACCCAGCTCGCCGATACCCACGCCCTGACCATGCCCCTCTTCGTGCGCTCGCTGGCGCTGGGCTTCGCCTTCGTGCCGCTCTCGGTGGTGGCGCTGTCCGGGCTGAGCCCCCGCCAGCGGGGCAGCGCGGCCGGTCTGTTCAACCTCACCCGTGAGCTGGGCGGCTCCATCGGCACTGCGTGGATGAGCACGATGCTCACCAACAACGCCCATCAGTTCCGGACCGACCTGGCCCGCTACGCCGACCCGTACAACCCGGTGTTCCAGGAGCAACTCCGGCAGGCCCAGGGCGTGGTGGCCCGGCTTCCCGACCCCATCCAGAGCGGCTATGCGCTGATGGCCTCCCGGCTGGACTCGCAGGCCCTGATCCGCGCGTTCAACAGCGGCTTCCTGGTGCTGGCGGCGGTGTTCGCCCTGTCCTTCTTCCTGGTCTTCCTGCTCCGGAAGCCGAAGGAGAACGCGGCCGAGATCGCGGCCGCGGCCCACTGATTCTTCCCGTGAGCTCACCATGCAGGCAACCAGGCACTCGATCTCCGAGGTGTCAAACACCTCGTTGGTCAGCAGCCGAGTGAAGCGAGTGAGATCGCCTCTCGACGCCTAGCAAGCGAGCAGACAAGGGTCCTGACGCCTGATCTACAGCTTGAACGGGTCGGGGTGCTTCTGCTTCCGGGCGAGCTTCCCCGGGGCCTGGCTCGTGGAACGGCCGGCGCGGGGCAGAGCAACGTGCACCTCGAGCTCGGCGTCCGGGAGGACCTCGACCTCGGTGGCCCGGCGTCCGGCGCGCTCCAGGCGCAGACGGCTGGGAGTGCTCGAGCGAGGAACCGCAGCGGTCAGCGGGGTGGTCCCCAACGCACGCCCTGACGGCAGCTCGACGACGCGTGCGCCCGGTGGCTCGGACACCACGGTCATTGCCACCTCCGCGGGCTGCGTCGCCTCGGGCACTGCGGGCAACGCCGCAGGGGCGGCCGCGGGTGCCGGGCCGCGCACGAGCTTTCCGGTGACCACCGGCGCGACCTCCGCGGTCCGGAGCGTCGAGCGCCCGGCCACGACCCCCAGCCCCAGCGCCAGCACCGCCAGCGCTCCGCCCGCCACCATCCAGCGCGGCGGCGCGCGCCGCACCGGGGCCTGCGCGGCCACCTCGAGCGCCCGTGCCAGCTCGCGCAGCGAGGGATACCGGTCCTCGGGGTTCTTCGCCAGGCAGCGCCTGACCACCGCCCACAGGGCATGCGGGATGCGCTCGCCACTCCGGGTCTGCGCGGGCAGCGGCGGCGGGGGCGAGGAGAGCACCTGCGCCACGAGCTGCCCGAACGCCGGTGCCTGGAAGGGCGGATGCCCGGCCAGCAGCTCGTAGAGGACGACGCCCACCGAATAGAGATCCGTCCGCGCGTCGGCGTTCCCTCCGGTCGCCTGCTCCGGGGCCATGTACGCCGGGGTCCCGACGATGGTGCCCTCGACCGTGGTGGTCATCGGCACGTCGCCGAGCGGAGCCACCAGCTTGGCCACGCCGAAGTCGAGCACCTTCACGAAGTCGCGCCCGTCCCGCTCGAGGACGAACAGGTTGTCCGGCTTCACGTCGCGGTGGATGACCCCCACCTCGTGCGCCGCCTGCAGCGCGTCGCAGACCTGCCGGATGATGCCCACCGCCCTCGCCACTCCCGGCTGCTCCTTGCTCAGCAGCTCGGTGAGGCTCTGGCCCTCGAGCATCTCCATCACGCAGTAGACGCGCGCCAGCCCGGAGTCCGACGTCTCCTCGACGAAGTCGAGGATCTCCACGATGTGGGCGTGGTTGATCTGGTTGACCGCCCGAGCCTCGTGGAAGAAGCGCTGGATGAGGTGGGTGTTCTTCGTGTGCTCGGCCCGGAGCACCTTCACCGCCGCCGGCCGGCCGAGGCTCACGTGCCGGGCCTGGAAGACCCGGCCCATCGCCCCCTCGCCGAGCACCCGCTCCAGCCGGTACTGCCCGAGGACGTCGCCCGGCTTCTCGCGCTCGGATTCCTCCACCAGGAGGAGCGGCGGTTGCTCGGAGCCTTCCTTGGTCGGGAGGAGCTGGGTCCGCGGCTGCGCCTCGAGCAGCGCACGGGCCGCCTCGCCCGGAGACATGAATCCACCCTCCGCCTCCTCGAGGACGCAGCCCGCGTACACGCCATCCAGCCAGCCGAGGTGCTCGGGGCAGGCCTCGCGGATGAGCCGGCCCAGCGCGACCACGTCGCCGCGGGGATCGAAGCCCTGACCGTCGTCATCCAGCCCTGGTCCGATCAGCTTCGGGGCGAAGCGGGGGAGCCCCCCCACCAGGAACACCTGCCCTGCCGGGAGGGCCTGGACCACGATGCCGCGCTCCCGGAGCTCCTCCAGCACGCTGCACAGCGGCAGCAGCAGCAGCGCCATCTCGTCGGGGGTCAGCGAGTTCGCCTTCCGGAGGTGCGAGCCCAGGTCCTCCCCGTCGAGGTACTCGCTCACCACGTAGGGGCGCCCGTCGTCGAGGCACCCTGCCTGGAGCTGGCGCGCCAGATGGGGATGGTTCAGTTGACCCAGGGCCTTCGCCCGCTCCTGGAAGGCGCCCCGGAGCTCCTCGTCACCCCAGCGGGTTCCGTGGAACACCCGGACCATTGCGCGACCCCCGCTGACGCGCGCGCGGGCGCGCCAGGCCGTCCCGGAGGGGCCCTCGTCGAGCTTGGTCAGCAGCTGGTATCCGAAGTCGCTCGTCATTCGTCAGCAGCGCCTGCCTGCCTGACTGTCGTAATCGGCCCCGCGTTCGCCGAGCCGGTCTAGGTCGGATGCGGCCCTCCACACCACCCTTTCTGTGCACCAGAGGGCAGCCGGTGTCACAGGGGGCTGACCGTCTGGCTGCTTTCGTACATCGAGGTCACGAAGGACATCGGCGCTTGCCCGGCCCGACCCGCGCTGTACTGTCGCGCGTCACAAATGGCCGAGAACTTCATCTTCACCATGCAGGATCTGCGGAAGGTCCGCGGCGGCAAGGACATCCTGAAGGGCATCTACCTGTCCTTCTTCCCGGGGGCGAAGATCGGCGTCATCGGCCCGAACGGCGCCGGCAAGTCCACGCTCTTGCGGATCATGGCCGGCCAGGACACCGAGTTCTTCGGCACGGCCCGGCCTGACCCGAGCATCCGCGTGGGCTTCCTTCCCCAGGAGCCGCAGCTCGAGGCGTCCCTCGACGTGAAGGGGAACGTGGAGCTGGGGGTGAAGTCGCTCCGGGACGTGCTCGACCGGTTCAACGAGGTCTCGAACCAGCTCGGCGAGCCGATGGACGACGCGCGGATGGAGAAGCTCCTCACGGAGCAGGCCAAGCTCCAGGACGCCATCGACGCGCAGAACGGCTGGGAGCTGGACCGGACGCTCGAGGTGGCCATGGACGCGCTGCGTCTACCGCCGGGGGACGCGCCGGTGACGCAGCTCTCCGGCGGCGAGAAGCGCCGGGTGGCGCTGTGCCGGATCCTCCTCGAGCGGCCGGATCTGCTCCTCCTCGACGAGCCCACCAACCACCTGGACGCGGAAAGCGTGGCCTGGCTGGAGCGCGCGCTCCAGGAGTACTCCGGGACCGTCGTCGGCATCACCCACGACCGCTACTTCCTGGACAACGTGGCGGGGTGGATCCTCGAGCTCGACCGCGGCGAGGGCGTGCCCTGGAAGGGGAACTACAGCAGCTGGCTCGAGCAGAAGCAGAAGCGGCTGGAGATGGAGGAGAAGGGGGAGTCCGCCCGCCAGAAGCAGCTCAAGCGCGAGCTGGAGTGGGTCCGGTCGAGCCCGCGCGCCCGGCAGGCGAAGAGCAAGGCCCGGCTCGCGGCCTACGAGCAGCTGCTCGCGGCAGGCCCGGACAAGCGCGATCCCTCCGGGGAGATCACAATCCCGCCGGGCCCCAAGCTCTCCGGGCTGGTGGTGCAGGCCCGGGGGCTCCGCAAGGCCTACGGCGACCGGCTCCTCATCGACGACCTGAACTTCAAGCTACCGCCCGGCGGCATCGTGGGCGTCATCGGTGCCAACGGGGCGGGGAAAACGACGCTGTTCCGGATGATCACTGGCCAGGAGAAGCCGGACTCGGGCGAGCTGCGCATCGGCGAGAACGTGAAGCTGGCCTACGTGGACCAGAGCCGTGACGCGCTCGATGGCGAGAAGACCGTCTTCCAGGAGGTCTCGGGCGGGCTCGACCAGCTCGACCTCGGCGGGCGCATCGTTCCGTCGCGGGCCTACCTGGCCGGCTTCAACTTCAAGGGGGCCGACCAGCAGAAGCGGGTGAAGGATCTGTCCGGTGGAGAGCGCAACCGCGTCCACCTGGCCAAGATGGTCAAGAGCGGAGGGAACGTGCTCCTGCTCGACGAACCAACCAACGATCTGGACGTGGAGACGCTGCGCTCCCTGGAGGAGGCGCTGCTGGCCTTCGCCGGTTGTGCGGTGGTCATCAGCCACGACCGGTGGTTCCTGGACCGGATCGCGACGCACATGCTCGCCTTCGAGGGGGAGAGCCGGGTCTTCTTCTTCGAGGGGAACTTCCAGGACTACGAGGCGGACAAGAAGAAGCGGCTGGGCGCCGAGGCGCTGCAGCCGACGCGCATCAAGTACAAGCCGCTGGTCAGGGCCTGAGGGGCGCTGCCTCACTGGGGAAAGGAGCGGGGAATGGCCGAGCTCACGCCGATGGCCGACGTCGACGAGGTGATCGCGGACGGCGAGGTTCGCCTCCGCCCGGCGTCGGGAGTTTCCGAGCGGGTCCGGGTGAAGGTCGGCCGGCCGCGCCATCTGAGCGACGTTCCCGAGGACGACTGGGTCTGCCCGGTCTGGATGGAGGACGTCACCGACGGGGTGCAGTGCTTCGGTGGAGTCAGCCCGGTGGACTCGCTGATGAACGCGATGGAGTGGGTGCGGTCCCGCTGCCGGGAGCTCGAGACGGCCAGGCGCTGAGGAGCGTCGCGACCGTCCCTGCTCACCAGACGAGGTTCGGCGCATCGCAGCGACGCGGCGAAGGAGGCCTCGCCGCGGGTCACCGGACCAGCCCGGAGCCCTCGAGGCCGGCACCACATCTCCGGCAGGCGGGTCCTTCCCGGACGAGGTGCACAAAGATCATCTTCGCCTGGCGGCTCTCCACCCCCTGGTTCTCGAGGAGGCGCTGCGCCTCGCCGAGGCTGTCCTCTCCTCCGAGCCGACCGACCGACGCCGGCGACTGGTCCCGCATCACGGACAGCGCTGCTCGACAGAGGCAGCGCTCAACCAAGTGCTCCGGCGACTCGTGCAGCCGTCCGGCTACTTCTTCGCCTTCTTGGTGCCACTCGAGGCCGCCTTCACCTCGACCTTCTTCGCCGTCATCGTGTAGGTGACCGTGACCTTGTCGCCGGGCTGGACGTCGGTCTTGTCGTCGCCACGGGCGATCTCCCAGTTTTCGCTGCCCTTCTTCACGGTGATCGACTCCGGCGTCGAGGACACCACCGGACCGGTGACCTGGTAGGTGTGGTCGGCGAGCGCGGCTGCAGGCAGCACGAGCGCGGAGGCGAGGGCCAGGGTGCGGAAGTTCATGCGGGTCTCCCCTGAGGTGGGACGGCGCGGGACGCTCCGGCAGCCGCACCGGAGTGTCAAGCAGCGTCTCCTGGGCGATGACGCAGCGAGTGGCTGATGTCACGCCGTGGGGGGGGGCAGGAACACTCACCCCCGGGCGCGCGTTGCGGGACCGTCGGGCCTAAACTGAACGGCCGCGGGACGCACCCATGGACCAAGAGACCGAGGCCGGCGCCCGGAGGCGAATCTGGATGAAGCGCGGGGCGGTTGCGGGGCTGGCGTTGACCTTCGTCGCGGTGACCCTCGTCGTCGCCCCGCGGGTCCGCGCTCGGGGTGGCCTGGGCGGGGTCGGATTCACCAAGGGCGCGTATTGCGCTGGGGCGTATGCCGACGACTTCGCCGCGCTGTCGCCGGCCGCGCGCGAGGCCGAGCAGAAGCCCCAGTCGCAATCGTGGGTCTACGCCATCCGCACCACCGCGACCTACGAGTGCCTCAGCTACTCCGGCGACGGCAACGTGCGGCGGGTCCGCCGGAAGGCGCTCGCCCACGGCACCGGCTTCGGCTACCGGCAACAGAACGGCGAGACGTACATCCTCACCAACCAGCACGTGGCCGAGTGGCCCGCCGTCACCGACGACGAGCACAAGGTCGACGACGTGCCACCCGGGTGCAAGCGGATCTCCGACGCGGTCAGGATCGTCGAGTCCGAGCGCGACACCTACGACCGCGACGACATCCCGCTCCTGCGGGTGGTCACCGACAAGTCGATGGACATGACGGTGCTCAAGGCGCACGCGCTCCTGCCGATCCTGCCCTGGAAGGTGGGGCGCTCGGCGGACCTCAAGGAGCGTAACGTGGTCGACGTGCGCGGCTTCCCCCTCGGCGCGTTCAAGGCCACCAACGTGGGCAAGGTGGTCTCCACCTACGACCACGACGACGAGAAGGACTGGGACCACGTCGACTTCGTGGTGGACGCGCAGCTGTCGCCCGGCAACTCGGGGTCACCGGTGCTCGGCGTCTCCTGCCGCACCGGCGAGTTCGAGCTGGTCGGCGTGTACCACGCGGGCTACGCCGGCAACACGCCGCTCAACGTGGTGGTCGCCATCGACCAGGTGCGCGACATGATGACCACCCTCAAGAAGAGTCCGCGGCGGGAGCGGATCGAGGTCTCCGCCCTGGACCGCAAGGCGCGGACCCGGCTGGTCTCCGGCCTCGAGGGCGCCATCGACCCCTTCTTCCCCTTCGACGGGGCGGTGGCCGTCGCCCGGGCCCGGACCGACGGTGCGCTGATCTTCGAGGTGATGTCACCGGCCTTTCCGGTCCGGAGCTCGCCGGCGCTGGTGCTGGAGGACCTCCCCGAGGGGCAGCCGGAGGGGTTCGGCGAGCTGGGCCGGGTCTGGGTGGGCGGCAGGTTCGGGCTCAAGGCGTACCCGAAGGGCGGCCTGGACGCCGACGGCCTGGTGCTGGTCGAGCGCGTGCTGGACGCTCTCCGGGCGAACGCCGGGCTCGCCCTGGAGCTGCGGACCGCGCAGGGGCTGGCCGCGCGGGACCGCGAGCACTACGAGCACATGGGCAAGCTCGAGCGACAGCTCCGGCGTGGCGCCGCCGCCCAGACCGATCTGGCCAGCAGCATGGGTGACCTGGTGGAGCGCCTCTCTCCGAAGGTGGGCGAGACCACGGTGAGCCTCGCCGAGGCGTACGTCCCGCTAGCCCCGCCGACCCCGGGGAAGAACGTGGCCCAGGGGCCCGGAATGACGGAGGCTTCCCCTCAGCAGGCCACGCCTGCCCGCTAGCTGCCTGTCGCAGGTGTCACAAGACTGGCGACGACGGATCACCCCTGTACACTGCCCGGCTGGTGAGCGATGGACGGGCAGAGGCGCTCCTCCGGAGTGCGCTCGAGAAGATCGTCTATTTCGAGGCACGCTCGGAGACGCTCCAGGCGGATGCGGCGACCCTCCGGTCGGAGGCAGACGCCCTGCGCGCCGATCTGGCCTCTGCCTCCCAGCGCGAGGTCGAGCTCCGCCGCCGCGTGGCCGAGCTGGAGGTGGAGCTCGGCCGGGCCCACCGTGATCGCGAGGAGGGCGCCCGGGTGCTCGACGCGATGCGCGCCGAGCGGGCCGGCCTGATGGGGAAGGTCCTGGAGGCGTCACGCATCCAGGGGACCTCGGCCGGGCTCGACTTCGACCTCGCCGGATTCATCTCCGACCTTCGGGCCGAGGCGATCGCGCTGCGAACCCCGGCGCTCGAGGTCGCGACGCCTCCCTCCCGGCTCCTCGACGGCGGCTCCGCACCATCCGGGTCGCTGGACTCGGTGCGAGCCGAGGCGCCCGCGCTGGAGACGGTGGCGGTGCACAGCGACGTGGCCCGGAACGGACTCTCCGCCCCCGGGGCAACGCCGGTTCCGGGGGTCCCCGCGCGCCCCTCGCTGCGTCCCTCCTCGCCGCCCGCAGGGGCCTCCGCGCGGGAGCGGCCGGCGCTCTTCGCGGAGGGAGCGGTGCCTTCGGCGGCGGCTCTCCTCGCGGTGACCCGCGAGGCCGAACGGCTGTTCGAGCAGGGCCGCCTTGCCGTCCCCCCCAGCCCGCGGCTCGGGGAGGAGAGCCTGTTCGGCTTCTCCATCCGCGAGCTGTCCAGCCCCGACCCGTCCGCGCGCTCCCGCGCTGCCGAGCGCCTCCGCACGCTCGGAGATCGCGCCGCCTCGCCGGCGCTCGCGGTGGCTCTCCACGCGGAGCGGGACGAAACGGTGCTGGTGGCGTTCCTGGAGGCATTCCGCGCGCTGGCCAGCCGCGAGGGAGCCGCGGTGGTCGAGCCGCTCCTGAGCGCGCCCGAGCCCGTGGTGCGCATCGCCGCGCTCCGGGCCATCACCCACCTGGATCCGGACGCCGCCCCGGCGCATCTGTCGCGAGCGGCGCACGACCCGGACGCCTCGGTCCGCCGGCGCACGGCGCTCCTCGCGGTGTCGCTCGGGCCGGAGCGGATGCTCGAGCTGGAGCGGCAGGTGTCGCGGGACCCGGATCCCGAGGTCCGCCGGCTGGCGGTCCTCGCCGCGGGAGCGGCCGGGGGCGAGCTGGCCCGCTCGCGGCTGCTCGGAGCGCTGGAGGATCCCCACCTCGGGGTCCGGCGCGCCGCCGCCCGGAGCCTCTCCGGGCTTCTGGGCATGGACGTGGGGCACGTCGCGACCCTCTCCGACGAGGAGCGCCGGCGCGAGGTCCGGCGCCTGGCGACCGTGGCGCCAGTGCCGCTCTCCCAGCGCGCGAGACCCCTCGGCCTGGCCACGCGTGCTCCACCCCGCCCCGAGCCCGAGCCCGAGCCGTCGTCGCCCGAGCCAGCGCCCGAGATCGAGCTGCCGGCGGAGCTCGAGGACCCGGCGGCGGCGTCCGGCGCGGGGGTGGCGGGCTGGCCCGCACCCATCGAGGTGGCGCTTCCGCCGGCGGCCCCCCGGGAGCTCGGCGCCGGCGGCCTTCATGCGGACGAGGCCCTCTGCCTCCAGATCACCTCCGAGCTCCGCACCTCGATGCGGGGCCGAACGGTGCTGGACCTGGCCACCCAGCTGGGGGTGACAGACGAACGGGTGATCGAGGCCGCAGCACTTCTCACGGCGCGCGGGCAGGTGGTCCGGCGCGGGGCGAAGCTGTTCGTCGCCTGACGAGCACGAGGACTGACGAGATGGATCTTCCCATCTACACCCCCAAGACGACGGCCGAGCTCCTCGGGATTCCGTCGAAGGCGCTCCGGTCGGCGCTGGACCAGCACAGCTACTCTGCGCAGGACCTCTGGGCGCTGCGCAAGGCGCTGCGGATCCACCCGCGGCCGATCGGCCACCGGAAGCAGCTGTTCCTCAACTTCAAGGGCGGAACGGGGAAGACCTCGCTCTCCACCTCATACGCCTATCGCCTGGCGGAGCTGGGCTACTCGGTGCTGCTGGTGGATCTGGACAGTCAGGGCCACGCCACGAAGTGCCTCGGGTACGAGGGCGAGGACTTCGAGAAGACGCTGCTCCATGTGCTGGTCCGCAAGGCACCACTGTCCGAGGCGATCCAGCACACCCCGCTGCCCAACCTCGACTTCGTCCCCAGCAACCTGGGCATGAGCACCGTGGACCTGGCGTTGATGCCGATGGCGGGCCGCGAGTTCAAGCTCCGCAAGGCGGTGGAGGAGATCGAGGACCGCTACGACGTGATGGTCTTCGACGCGCCACCGTCCTTCGGGCTGCTGAACCTGAACGCGCTGATGGTGGCGGAGGACCTCTTCGTCCCGGTGCTGCCCGACTTCCTGTCGTTCCATGGACTGAAGCTGCTCTTCGAGACGGTGCAGAGCCTCGAGGAGGACCTGAACCACGTGCTCGACCACGTGTTCATCGTCGTGAACGCGTTCAACCAGACCTTCAAGCTGGCCAAAGAAGCCCTAGCCGCGCTGCGAGAGCATTACCCGGAATATCTACTGACCACCCTGGTGCGGCAGTGCACGAAGTTCGCCCAGGCCTCGAGCGAGGGCGTGCCGGTGTTCATCTCCGAGCGGGACTCGAAGGGCGCCCACGACGTGGATGCGTTCCTCCGGGAAGTGCTCCACCGGCTGGATCAGTCCCGGGTACAGGCCGCAACCGACGCGCGGGCGGGGTAGGGGAGAGCCGATGAAGAAAGCCTTCGATCAGAACGTGTCCCGCGCCAAGCCGAGGCTGAAGCTCGGTGGGCCGCCGCCGGGCCCCGCGGCCTCCGAGTCGCGCGGTGCCGAGGACGACTGGGTGTACGAGGTCGCGGCCCAGGTGGCCGGCCAGTCCAGAGCCGCCGAGGTCGAGGCACCGACGGCGCGCGAGGTGCTCGCCGCCGCGGCGCGGGCGAGCGAGGCTGAGGAGGAGGAGGTCTCCACCCGGAGCCGGGTCGAGGCGACCCTGCGCGAGGCCGCGGCCGTCGCCGAGCCCGAGGAGGTCCAGGAGGAGGAACGGGTCACCGTGGCGGTCGGGGCGAAGGGGCGGGGAGCCACGGCGCACGGGTCCGCGTCGACCGTCGTCTCGGGTCCTGCGCCGGCAGCGCGAGGCGGCGCGGGGGCGGACTCCCGGTCCAGCGGTCGGGCCGCGCCCGCCGCCGCGCCGCCCTCGAGCAGTTCGTCGGCACCTTCGACCGTGTCGGCACCGAGCCGTGCCTCTTCGCCGCCCCCGGCCTCGCCCCCGTCCAGCCGGTCCGCACCTCCAGCGCCGATGCCTGCCCCCGCCGCTCCGGTGGCCGGGGCCATGGCGGAGCGCCGTCCGTCGACGACGGTGCGCACCGAGACGGTGGTCGCTCCGCCGCCCGGGGCTTCCGCCCCCGTCGCGCGCCAGGCCGCGCAGGACGACACCGCCACGCGGCGTGAGCGTCTGCGAGAGCGGCTCCGCGGAGTTCGCGAGCACCCGCGCCCCGAGCCGTTGCCGACCAGCGTGGCCGCGGCCGGCGTGCTCGCCGTCGAGCGCATCGCCCATCTCCAGGCCGAGCTCACCCAGGTGAAGCAGCACAACGCGGCCCTCCAGCACGACCTCGACGTGGCCCGCCGCGCCTGCGAGCGTGCGACCGAGGAGGCTCGGGGGCGGGTGGAGGAGGCACGCCGGCTCGCCGCGCAGATGGAGGAGCGCGCGGGTTTGCTGTCGGAGCTGGAGCGCGAGCTGCAGTCGGTCGAGGGCGAGCGGGACGAGGCGCTCCTCGCGGTGCAGGAGGCGCGGACGCAGGCGGCGGCGGAGCAAGAGCAGCGCGAGCGGCTGGCAGCCGATATGACGCGAAAGGATGCGGAGCTCGCCGACAGTCTCTCCGAGGAGGAGCGGCTGGCCGGAGAGCTCGAGCGCTTTCGCGACGACGGGACGCAGCTTCGCAAGAGCGTGGAAGTGCTGAGCACCGAGCGGGACACCCTCGCCCGCCAGGTGGCGGATCTCACCGCCGAGCGCGCCGAGCTGCTCGAGGCCCGGAAGGCGCTCGAGTCCGTCCACCGCGCGCTCACCGAAGCCGCGCGGCGCTGAACGACGGAGGGTCGGTCCAGCATGTCGGTTCGTGGGCCGGCCTTCCGTTCGAGGTCGCCGGCGGGGGATTCCCTCAGCGGGCTGCCGCGAGCTCGTCGTGCAGCGGGAGAAGCGGCAGCTGGGACACGTCCTGGTTGAACGGCGAGAACGGTGAGCCGGGCGCGGGCGAGCTCATGCTCGCCATTCGCGTCTTGCCGAGCAGCAGCTTCATCGAGGCCACCCGGTCACTCGGCGCGGGGTGGTGGGCGAAGAAGTTCTGCCCCGGGGGCAGCGCGCCGATGAAGTCCACGAAGCCGCGCGGGCTGTACCCCGACGCCACGGTGATCTCGAGGCCGGTGGCGTCCGCCTGGATCTCCTGGTCGCGTGCGTAGCCGCCCTCGAGGTAGCGGTGGACGAACTCGTCGCTGAACAGGGTGAGCAGCGCGTTGTTCGCCGCGGCGTTCAGGTCCAGCGCGCCGCCGCTGAACGCCTGGAGCGCGGCGTAGGCCTGGTTGATGAACCCCGGCGTGTAGGAGCGGAGCACGGCCGCCCCCTCCTTCTGGCCGGCCTTGGCGTACGCGAGGCTCTTGCACTGGTCCACCTTCGTCTTCTGGTAGATGGCGAAGGCGTCCTTGCGCGTGACGTGGGCGATCTCGTGGGAGAGGACGCCCGCCAGCGCCGCCTCGTTGCTCACCCGCTTCAGGAGCCCGCGAGTCACGAAGACGTAGCCGCCGGGGGCGGAGACCGCGTTCACTACCTCCGAGTCGAGCACCCCGAAGGTCCACTGCAGCGTGGGCCGGGTCGAGCGGGAGGCCAGGTTCTTCCCCACCACGTTCAGGTACTTGTGGAGCTGGTTCCGTGGCGTGTCCTGGATGCGGAGCGCCTTGGGATTCGCGAGCGCAGCCGCGTCGCCGGTGGGCACGTCCACCAGAAGCCCGCCCCCCAGCTGCACCCAGTTGAGCGCCACCGCGCCGCCGATGGTCCGCTCCTCGTCGAAGGTGACCTCGGCCGCGCCGATCTGGTCGCACTTGGACAGGTCCTGGGTCAGCCCCACCACGGTGCCGGTCGACTCGGCGACGCCGCTGACGATCGAGTTGGTGTCGCCCCGCATGAGGCCCGAGGCCGCGGCACAGGCCACGAGCGCGACCATGCTCAGGGACAGGAGCGCGCGCCTCATCGCTGCTCTCCCGTGACCCGGTCCGCCTGCGCAGCGATCTCCTCGCCGGTGCGCTGGGCGGCGATCGCCTCGAGCGTCTGCGTCTGGCGAACCGTCTCCTTCATCGTGGGACGCAGCTCACCCTTGTTCTTTTCCTCCTGGTTGCCGTAGCGGATGGCTCCCTCGGTGAGCGCCTTTCCGGCGGCGCCGGAGCTGGCGAAGGCCTGAGCGTCGACCTTCTTCGCCCCGGCCGGAGAGGTGAGCAGCTCGGACGCCGGCGGAGTGGTCGACAGGTTGGCGAAGTAGACGAAGCCGCTCTTCCCGGCCGTCTCCACCCGGTGCCAGGTCGGCTTCTTCTTGTCGGCGCCGCGCCAGACCACGGCGTCACCGGGCTGGAGCTTGACCAGGGTCGCCGCGCTGGTCGCTGTGCTCTGGAGCACGGCCACGTCGCGCCCACGCACGTACACCCGGTCCCCCGGGGTGAGCGCCCACGCTGCGCCCGCGCCCAGGACGAGCGCGAGCACTGCTGCTGACTTTCGCATCGGAAGACCCTCCGGGACGACGT
>Ga0105104_10000051_pt1 | contig 75335 bp, 102 predicted proteins | sample PPLLaktember2015_3_FD_87034 | JGI IMG/M metagenome (GOLD analysis project Ga0105104, IMG submission 87034) | Freshwater sediment microbial communities from Prairie Pothole Lake near Jamestown, North Dakota, USA - PPLs Lake P7 Core (6) Depth... | ecosystem: Environmental > Aquatic > Freshwater... | reverse complement strand
TGGACGGCGAAAGCGCCATGCAGTTCGTCCTGGCTGCCGCCCCGACCGTCGGGGTGACCTTCGCCGTCACACAAGAGTGGCTTGACCTGACCGTCTTCCACGACCACGTCTGAAGAGGAACCCAGATGAGCACCTTCTACTACCTGCGCCAGCCGGTCAGCCGCGCCTCGATCGAGTCCCTGTCCCACGGCTACTGCGCCATCCGCACGGACCCCGATCGGAGCGAGATCTTGTACGACGGCTACGAGCGCGTCGAGGCCGAGTTCGACAAGGCCACCGGCGACCTGGTCGGCTTCTGCCGCTGGGGCGAGAACGACCCCTCGAACTTCGTCCGGTGGTTCGACGCCGTCGGCGAGCACGATACTGATGACTTCGACTTCACCCGCCTGTTTGGAGAACTGCTATGACCCTGAAGCAACTGCGTGAGCTCATCGCCCTGGTGGGCGCCGGCCACAACGGCAAGACCGTCGCCATCGAGACGACGGACGGTAAGAGGTTCAACCTGACCACCGAGCTCCGCCTGTCGAACGGCGAAGTGGTCCTGACCCTGGGGGAGCGGACCAGTGCAGAAGCTTGAGAGGGCTGCGGTCCTGCCGCCGTCGGAGGAGCTGATCGAGCAGGTCATGAAGAACGGGGCGGCCACCCGGAAGCGGGCGATCGCCTCCCTGCAGTCCGAGGCTGCCCGGAACCAGGTCTGGATCAACGACACGTACCAGGTGCAGATCCGCAAGACGCCGCAGGGCCTTGTGCACCTGAACATTCGCCGTCGGGACGGAGGGCCGATCCTGCGGGACTGGCGGGACTTCCAGGCGATCAAGAACCAGCTCGTCGGGGCGGAGTGCGAGGCCGTGGAGCTCTACCCGGCAGAGAGCCGGAAGGTGGACACCTCGAACAAGTATCACCTCTTCTGCGTCCCCGATCCCCGCTACCGCTTCAACTTCGGCTGGCAGGAGCGGGAGGTCAACGGCCCGACGGGTGCCACGACCCCAGGGCTGGCCCAGCGCGACGGGGACGCGGCTGGCCCTGCCGAACCCCCTGTGAACTGGGCCGTCCTCCGTGAGCTCGAGGATGCCGTCCAGAGCCATCCCCCGGCGGCGGAACCCGATGAGGCGTGAGAGGCGGATGTGGTCTCTCTTGGCAAGTGTGGGCTCACAGCCCACACAAATATCTCTTGGATAATCCTGGGCGTTGACTCCTCGTTGAAGGTTCTAGGTCATGATGCCTGTACTGAAACAAAGGAACTGACCGATGCGCACCCTCTCCCAGATCGTCGAAGCCGAAGTCCTCCGCACCTTCCCCGGCGCTGAGTCCGCCACCGTCACGGTCGACGCCCACGCTGAGGCGATCGAGGTCACTGTCGCCCACGCTGGCAATCTGGTCCGCTACTGCTGGGACATCTACGCCGACTACGATGGCCTGGTCTTCGTCTCGACCCACGACACCTACGCCGACCGCTTCGTGGCGATGGACGCAGACGATGCGTTGACCACGGAGTGGGAAGCTGCGATGGCTGCCCACACCGCCTGAACAATCCGGTTTACGGGCTGGCCCGCAGGGCCTACAACCCTACCCGTAGACCTCAACCTCCCGGCACAGGAGACCACCCCATGACCTTCGTTCCCGCCCCCTTCACCGAAGCTGCCGAAGCCCTGCGCTTCATGCTGGCCGGCAAGGCCACCGTCACCCTGCGGTCCAAGGAGACGGACCAGCGCTTCACCTTCCGGATCAAGTCCCCGGAGGACGGCAACGTCCACTTCGTCCAGCTTATGAACGGCCCGGACAACGAGACCGCGTACGTCTACGTCGGCTACATCCGCCGGGGCGTCTTCTTCCACGGCGGCTCGAAGGCTCGGGTCAGCCGCGAGGCCCCGTCCTGCAAGGCGTTCGCTTGGGCCTGGCAGAACCTGCAGAAGGACTACATCAGCCAGAAGCTGGAGATCTGGCACGAAGGCCGCTGCGGCCGCTGCTCCCGCAAGCTGACCGTCCCCCATTCGATCAAGACGGGTTTTGGCCCGGAGTGCGCCTCCCGGTTCTTCGCGGAGGAGATCGCAGCGTAAAGACCAGGGTCTGTCCGCCCCCAGGATCAGATAGGCGGACGCAAGAGGAGAAGTTCCAATGCCCCAGATGGGAAGCCAAGTCACCAGCCTGCGCGTCGGCCACTCGGTCATGGACAGCCGAGGCGTCATCTACAAGATCACCCACATCGACGGGTTCACGGACCCCGTGACCCGGACGAAGTACACGTCCAAGATCACGATGCGCGCGTTGGACAACGACGCGGAGCGGACGATGGCCGCTGCTACCCTCTACGCCATCTGGAATATCCACGAACAACCGGGCGGCCCGTTCGCCGCCCAGCCGACGGGGCTACCTGTGCCGGGTTCGGGCAGCGATGCCCAGCCCCGTCGGACTCTCACACGGGGGACCTTCCCCCGGCAAGGCCGGCCCTCGCCCACAGCCGGAGCAATCGTGGGCCTAGTATCGGAGGACGACATGTCCAAGTTCATCACGGTCGACAAGGTTGGAGGGGGCTCCAGCGAGTACGAGGATCACCACGAGATCGACGACGATCAGGAGTTCGACGAGGAGCCCGGTGCGGCTGCTCCCCCGCTGTTCCAGGGCGAGCCGTCGGTCATCAACGTCGCCTTCATCCGCTGCTTCTACGCCCGCAAGGACAACCGTCCGGGCAGCCGGATCACGTTCGCCGACGGGAAGGGCTTCGCGGTCTTCGAGACCATGGACAAGCTGGTCGAGAAGATCCGTGCGGTGGCCCCCGAGCTGATGTCCAAGTTCGTCAAGGTCACGAAGATCCGGAGCTCGCGCCACACCGGCGAGACCGACGAGGTCTGCATCCTGAACGGCTCCTTCGTCCGGACCTACTACCCCCGCCACGACGGCCGCGTGGGCACCCGCATCACCTTCGCCGACGGCGGAGGGTTTGCCGTCCGAGAGACGGCGGACGTCCTGACGGCCACGCTGCACGCCGACCAGACGCTGAGCGAGCCGGCGGGGCTCCAGCTCGCGATTGCCCACCAGCCTGCCGGAGAGCAGGTCAACTGAGATCGTTGGGTCCGAGAGTCACGACTCGGGCTGACGAGGGGGAGCCGAGGGCTTTGAACCCCGCTCGGCTCCCCCGAACCCTTCAAAATGGCACAGGAGAACTGAATGGCAAAGATGATGAAGATCGTTGCGCACGTGGACGAGGCGGCCTTCGGCCGAGTCGTGAACGTGCTCAACGCGATGCCCGGTGTGGCGAGGCTGGACCTTGACCTGAAGAGGAACCAGGCGAACCAGGACGGCACGATCCCCGGCGCAGCCAAGATGTCGGGCCGCGCCCTGATCCTGGTGGCGCTGTCCGCCAAGGGCAAGCAGTGCATGGACGACCTGCGGACGATCTTCCGAGACGCTGGCCTGGCCGACTCGTCGGCTCTGGCGACGATCGGGAAGCTCAAGCGCGACAAGCTGGCCCGGTCGACCAAGGTGGCGGGGCGGAAGGCCTGCTACGAGCTCACGCCCGCCGGCAAGAAGGCCGTGGCGGCCGCAACGAACCAGGAGGGCTGATGCCTCGCATCCACGTCTACCGGACCTACAACTTCATCGAGAAGGACCCCATCTGCGACAAGGCGCGGACCGCCCTGCAGGACGCCCTGGGCGAGAGGTTCGTCTCCCGCGTGGCGAAGCTGTCCGGGGTCGCCTACTCGACGGCCAAGAACATCTTCGAGGGTCCGACCCGCCGGCCGCAGTTCGCAACCATCGCAGCGATGATGACCGCGGCGGGCTACACCCTGGAGCCCCGTCGGGGGACCAGGATCGACGAGGAGGCGGAACTCAAGAAGGCTGCCGAGTGGATCGCCAAGGGCCGGCACCGGGCGATCGTCCCGACCAGGCGCGGGGCAAAGTCCAAGAAGAAAGCTGCGTGAAAAGGGGCAGGAGGCAGCGAAAGTCTCCCCCTTCAAAGAGTGTAAAGTGGTGTAGGGAGTAGGGACGGCGCACCCGATGCGTCACAACGCGGAGAGAGAAATATGTTGAAAAAACTACTGCTGGCTGCTGCCATGGGGGCAGCAATGATTGCACCATCCTTTGGTGCAACCCTGAGCCTGACGCAGAGCAATCTGCCGGCTCAGTTCTTGCCGCCGTACGGCACGCTGACTGTGAACCTGATCGACGGAGACACGGCGTCCTTCAGCTATCAGGCGGCGACCGGCTACTCGTTCGGAGGGCAAGGGGCGTTCGACCTGAACTTCTCCGCAACGAACTATCTGATCAGCGGCATCGGTTGGACGCCGCTCATCAACGGCACCAACCCGCCGACATCCGTCCTGAGCATCAATTCGAGCAACGGCGGAACGTGGGGGGACTTCAACACCTCCATCAACATGTTCGACGGCTTCACGCGGTCGGTCACGGAGTTCCACTTCACGCTCGACAATCCGACGGGGCAGTGGAACAGCGTTGCGAGCATCTTCGCTCTCAACTCCAACAACCGGGTAGTGTCGGACCACATCTTCGCGTTCAACCCGCTCAATCCGGACGGCGGCGCGTTTGATACCGGCTACGCAACTGGACAGGCCGGGCTCATCCCCGGCCAGCAGATCGCTGGCGTACCTGAGCCTGCGACGTGGGCGATGATGGGCTTGGGCTTCCTTGGCCTTGGCCTGCTGTCTCTGCGCCGTAAGCGTCGTGGCGATCGACCGCTGGTCCGCCTGGCGTAAGTTGGACGGAAATCTACTCATCAAGTGCCTGGTCGCCGTCTCGCTGACGGCGGCCGGAGCCTTGGTCATCTCAAAGCCCGAGAGGCTCTGGAGCGTCATCTTGGCGTCCATCGCAGCCATCGCCGTCGGATGCATCGTAGGCTGGATGCTCGATGAGTGGGACAGCAGGAAGTGATCACTCCAGGCCTGATGGCCCGACAGCCCGCAGGGAAAATCACAGCCGTTGACACCTCTTCAAAGGTCTTGATGCATGCTACGGGTATGGACATATTGTCCAAGAGCTTGGTAAGAGAGATCGATCGGGGAGCTGGAGGACCCCACATGACGAGCAAGAAGACTTCCACCGACGGACCCGAACCGAAGCAGGGCAGAGTCTACGTCCGCTTCGTCAAGGGCAAGCGCGTCGGGGAGCTGGTTCGGTCCGGCCCGGAGCAATCGGAGGTGCGTTGGATGCACTCCGGCTCCCTCCAGACCATCCCGAACTATCACCTAGAAGTCCTGGACGGACCCCAGCAGGGAGATGTTCAGGAGCCAACCGACAGTGTAAACAGCGCCACGGCGCAGGAGAGTACAATGGCTAAGACTGCAGCGAAGAAGAAGGCCCCGAAGACCGCAGCCAAGAAGGCAGCGAAGAAGACCCCGGCGACCGCCCGCAAGGTCACGCCCAAGTCAGCGACCGACGCCGCCCGAACCCCGGCAGCCAACGGCACGTCGGCGACCCGGACCCGAACCCGCGACGAGCAGGTCATCCGCCTGAAGGCGGACGAGAACCCGCGCCGCGAAGGCACGGATGCCCACGCCCACTACGAGAAGATGCGCGGTGGCATCAGCATCGGGAAGTACCTGGCAAAGTTCCCGACGGCTGAACGCCGCAACGCTCGCCAGTGGCTGACCAACACGGTTCGCGACGGTCACATCAGCCTTGTAGGCTAATCCGATTGGCGTAATTTGGTCCGGGTGCGAGGGGCGGAACTTCCTCCACCCGGACGACCAAAGGGAAGTCCAATGGCTGACCCCGCCTGGCAGTCCACGCTGCTCACAGCCCTGCCGGCGCAAGTCCAGCTCGACCTGACGTCCTACTTCGTCACCCACGGAATACCCCTCGGAGCCGTCACCCGAGCCGACCTGGCCCTGGCGCTCCTCAGGATCGGCACCGAGGAGGCCCGCAGTTGCATAGAGCGGGTCACTGGTCGCGCAATCCAGGTCGGCCCATACAACCCACCCCCCTGGCCCCCACGCCCCGTGGCGCGCTCCCCTGAGCACCTGGGGCCAAGGCTCGTCCGGGTGGACCCCAACCCCTGCCTGCCCACCACCCAGGCCTTCCTGAGATATAAGAAGCTGAGGGTCGGCCTCACCGAGGCCCAGCTCAAGACCAGGGGCATCTCCCGCCGAGATGTCCAGCGGTGGACGGCCGCCGGCCGCATCCAGTTCGAGGAAGTTTAGGCAAGGTTAGGAGGGTAGCCCCATGGACGAGCGCAAGATGGCCGAGGACATGGTCCAGGAGAACCGGCAGCGGGCGATGGCCGCCGTCCGGGCTGACCCCGTCGGGGTTCCCCCGAGCGAGTCTGATCTGCGCGGCGAGGCCTGGCTGGTCCCGACGGACCACGTCGGCTACTGGCACATCCACGGGAGGCCGTTCCCCGCGTCGGTGGCCCTGTGGCTGATCGAGTGCCCTTGGGCCCATCCGATCTGGCACTCCTACGTCCTGTCGCTCGTCCACCTGCGCCCTGCACCTGACGAGCAACCGATCCGCTTCTACATTCCGGGGGCGACCCACGAGTTCATGATCTTCGCCCTCAACCCATCCAAGCGCCGCAACGAGATCTTCGGAGGCAGGGTCAACCGCCTGGACCCCGGCAACTTCGGAGCCCAGATGGTCTGCGCCAGCGACGAGGAGGCGGCGGCCAGGATCAGGGACACCGTCCGGGAGATCATCCGGGGCGACCTGTCCCCCGACACAGACTTCACGCACCAGTGGGTCCAGCGCTTCGGCGACTCGATGATGAGGAAGTGATGCCCAGACAGAAGCCGAAGCGGACGAGGGGCGGAGCCTCTGTCCCGTGCCCGGTGTGCAGCGGACCCAGCCACGTGATCATCACCCGGAGGGTCGAAGACCACGTCGTCCGCAAGCGCCAGTGCGATCGGCAGCGGCACCCCTTCACCACGTCAGAGAGGGTGGTCGCCGATGAGCCCAACCCAGCTTGAGGGCGTCTCCGTCGGGGACGTCTGGTATCGCGTCGAGGACCGGCGATACGCCGGAGGGGTGAACGAGTTCGGGACCCCCGACGGGCCGTGGAGCTCTGCGGTCGTGGTGCTGTTCATCCGCATCGGGATGGTCCACCAGAAGTCCGTCCGCTCAGACGACGGCAGGCTGATGCGGGTCGGCGTCAAGCGCCAGTGGGCGTGGCCGACCTACGAGCTCGCCAGGGCTGACTTCCTCCGGCGCAAGGCCGCCCAGAAGTCCATCCTGTCCGCCCGCATCCGTCACATCGAGAAGTGCCTCCGCACGATCAGCCGTCGGCCGGACAGCGCGGACGTCGAGCTGGCGCAGGCCGAGGGGCGGCTGCAGCTCGAAGTCCGCGAGAGGATCAGCGAAGTTCTGGAGAGGGCAGACTGATGCCCATTGACTTGGTGCCGCTGAGCACGACGGTGACGAGCACGCCAGCACCCCAGGTCACCCCCGAGCAGATCCTGGCCGGCATGCGCGCGGCCCTGGAGATCGCGCAGACGATTGGCACTCTGCCCCAAAGTGTGATTACTGGGGGCACCACCCGGCAAACCATCCAAGACAGCACAGGAATTGGAGCCATGCCCGAAGAGTTTGACGAAGAGCCACCTGGGAGCGCAGACCAGAACACCGCCTTCCCGCAGATCAGCCGGCGGCTCCGGTCAGAGCCCGGACGGCCTGCGGCCGCACGGCCTGCGACCGGCAACCTGGCGCAGGAGATCGAGGAGTGGTTCCGCCAGTACGCCGAGCGGGTCTGCCCGCCGGGGTCTGTCCCAACGCCGAGCCAGGTGCAGGATGCGAACCTCTTCGCCCGCCTGTTCAAGTGGATCAGCGACAACCCGAACCGCCCCCTGCCGCCCCCGGCGGACATCCCGCCACCCGATGAGCGACTGCAGCAGCAGCTCATGATGGAGCGGCAGGCCCGGATCGAAACGAGCGAAGAGCTCAGCCGAGCCCGTCGGGAGGTCGGAAGGCTCAGCAGGCTCGTCTACGAGCGGCCGGGGCCAGACGCCAACCCGTTCGAGCAGCTCGGGCAGGCTCAGGTCGACCGGGCCTACTCCCGCGGCGGCGGCGGACCGATCGAGAGCTCGGCTCCGAGGATGCCGAACGCCATCCCCCAGGACGCGTACAGCCACACCGGCGTGCGCGTCGCGAACCATCCCTACCTCTCCACCCCCCAGCGGAGGAGCGACGTGCTGGGCGGAGGATGGGTCCTGCAGGTCAGACGCGGACCGGGCACCGAGTGGGCGACCCTCGAGAACCCGGACGCTGCTCTGCACAGCGGCGACTGGGTCCGGTGCATCACCCCCGCCAGGTGGTTTCCAAGGACCCGCGACGAGGCGCAGGCGCAGGAGATGGCGGCTTTGCCGTCGCCGCTGATACGCCTGCGACCCATGACTCCAGCCGAGATCGAGCTGCAGCCGTTCTTCCTGCCGATGCTCCACCAGATCCTGGTCGACGTGCTGCGGGACAGGGCGCGCGCCAGGTACCCGCAGCCCGTCGAGGAGCTGGCCATGAACATGATCATGAACCCCCAGACCGAGGGCCAGAACCGGCAGGTCGCAGAATGCAAGGAGATGGCGCACCGCTCGATCAAGGTCCTGCTGAACTTTGGCGTCATCTCGCCGAGTTCCCTGAACGTCCGCGAGCCCGATCCGGCGCTCGGCCTGAGCCGGCCAGAACCACCGACGGCAGCCCAGAGGCGGCGTTCGCTGGCCTCCTGGATCAACGCCAACCCGAGGGCAGGATAGCATGGACGCAACCGCACGCCTGAGGGACCTGCCAGGCCACGAGCTGTTCCCCTCCCTCGCAGGACAGGGGGCGATCGCCGTCGACTGCGAGACGAAGGACCCAGGCCTGAAGACCGACGGGCCGGGGTGGCACAAGCCCGACACCTTCGTGGCCGGCGTCGCCGTCGGGACGGAGGCGGGGTTCCGACGCTACTACCCGGTCGCCCACGAGAACGACCCGGACAACCTGGACAGGGCGAAGGTCTTCGGCTGGCTCAGGCAGGAGCTCAGGACCAGCACCCCCAAGATCGGAGCCAACCTGCTCTACGACTACGGCTTCCTGGACAAGGAGGGGGTGACCGACATCGGCGGCGTGCCCTACGACATCCAGAACGCCGAGCCTCTGCTCGACGAGGACAGGTTCAGCTACGGGCTCGAGGCGCTGTCGAAGGACTACCTGGGGATCGGAAAGCTGGACGACGAGCTGGACGAGTTCCTGGTCAAGAACTTCGGCCGGAAGAACCCCAAGGCCAACATCTGGCGCGCCCCCTCGTCGGTCGTGGCGAAGTACGCGATCGGCGACGTCAACCACCCGATCAAGATCTTCCAGAAGCAGAAGCCGAGGCTCGAGGCGGAGGGGCTGTGGGACCTGTTCCTGCTCGAGAGCCGCCTGATCCCGATGCTGAAGGCGATGAAGAAGAGGGGCGTCCGGGTGGACCTGGACCGGGCGGAGCAGCTCTACGACAAGATGACCAAGGACCAGGCGAAGCTCCACAAGAAGCTGAACCGCGACGCCGGAATGGAGATCGAGGTCTGGGCTGCGGACTCGATCGCCCCCGCCTTCGACGAGGCTGGCATCCCCTACCCCCGGACCCCCAAGACCGACAAGCCGTCCTTCCGCAAGGACTTCCTGGAGACCTGCGACCACCAGATGGCCAGGAACATCATCGAGGTCCGACGGCTCGACAAGTTCCGGGGGACCTTCCTGCGGGGCTGCATCCTCGACGGCCACATCAACGGACGCATCCACTGCAACTTCAACCAGCTCAAGTCGGACGGCGGAGGGGCGGTCTCCGGGCGCTTCAGCTCGTCGGGACCCAACCTGCAGTTCATCCCGGTCAGGACCGACGACGGAAAGCTGATCCGCGCCATGTTCATCCGGGACGATGAGAGCCACATCTTCTGGAAGAAGGACTACTCCCAGATCGAGTACCGGCTCCTGGCGCACGACGCGGCGGACATGGGGCTGAAGGGGGCGATGGAGGTCGTCGAGGCCTACCGCAGCGACCCCAACACGGACTTCCACGCAAAGCTGGCCGAGATGACAGGGCTGGAGAGGGGACCGGCCAAGACCGTGAACTTCGGCATCGCGTACGGCGAGGGCGTGGAGAAGCTCTGCGCTCAGCTCAACCTGTCCCGGCAGGCCGGCGAGAAGCTGCTCGACGCGTACCACCGGGGTGCGCCCTTCATGCGCCCCCTGATCCACCGCCTGATGAACCTGGCCGAGCGGACCGGGGAGATCATCACCCTCCTCGGCAGGAAGAGGCGCTTCAACGCGTGGGCTCTGAACAAGTGGAAGGCCGGGGAGCGAACCACGACCATCCTCCGCCACAAGGTTCCAGGGGCGAAGCGCGCCTTCTGCCACAAAGCCCTGAACGCCCGGACCCAAGGCTCGGCGGCTGACATCATGAAGATGGCGATGGTGGACGTCTGGGAGTCGGGCGCGGCTGCGGCCGCCGGCATCCCCCTGATGACCGTCCACGACGAGCTGACGGGGAGCTGCCCGAACACAAATGAGGCGAGAGAGGCTCTCACCCACATAGACCGCCTCATGGAAAACTGCGTCGACCTGCTGGTCCCCCTGCGGGTGGACGCCGGGATCGGCGCAAGCTGGGGCCAGTGCGAGCACGACAACCCCGAGTTCAACATCGTCCGCTCCGCTGGCAGGGGCGGAGGCTTCCGCGACAAGCCACCAAGAAAGAGGACAACATGAAGATCCCGCCAAAGCAGTTCCTGGTCATGCTCCGTCGGGCGGAGCTCGAGACCCGGCCCATCGGCAAGAACACCCCCGTGGCATCCCTGGACATGCTCGAGGCGATGGAGAAGGAGGACCTGGAGGAGTGCCTCGGCCTGCTGAACCAGCTCGAAAACCGCTTCCACTCCGTCGGGATGAAGGCCTGGTTCGTCCACTTCACCCGAGGGGAGCGCCCGCTGCCGCAGAAGAAGGAGATCCTGACGTGAGGGCCAAGCCCTCCGCCGTCGCCGGGGCGGTCCTGAGCGGCAAGAGGCAGGAGTACCGCTACGCCCTCTGGAGGACCTGGAACACCGAGCGCGAGCCCCTGCTCTTCATCATGCTGAACCCGTCCACCGCGGACGCCGAGGCCGACGACCCCACCATCCGCCGGTGCGTTGGCTTCGGGGCCAGCCTCGGGTTCGGCTCCGTCCGGGTGGTGAACCTCTTCGCCTGGCGGGCGACCGAGCCTGCGGAGATGATGAGGGCCAAGGACCCGATCGGACCTCTGAACGACGGCTTCATCCGCGACGAGTCCAAGGACGTCCGGGCAAAGGGCGGCATCGTAGTGGCAGCCTGGGGGCAACTGAAGAGGTTCCCACAAGCCTGCCCCGACCGGGAGAAGTTCAACGCCAGGAATACGCATGTGTTCTCGATGCTTGACCGACAGGGCATTCCGGTGCATTGCCTTGGTCTGACGAAGGACGGGCATCCCCGCCATCCCCTGATGCTGGAGTCGTCCAGTCAGCTCCGCTTGTTTCGCATTCACACTGCTGGGGGACAACCCTCAAATTCCTAGTGGCCTCGCTGGGCCGAAGTGGTATGGTCCCCGTCGGGCAGGCTGGAAGCGCACGCACCTTCCCCAGTTGACCCCTGTGCGTAGACAAGGAGGCTTCGATGTGCGGACGAGTAGAGTTCGTTCCCACGCCACGCCGCGAAGAGTCCATGGACGACTTCCTGGGCAACCTTTTCGGCAGCGTGGAGCGACGCACGCTGAAGCAGAAGCAGCGCGATGAGCGGCTGGCGATCATGGCCAGGGCGCAGTCGATCATGGACCGGAAGGATATGATCCAGTCCGTGCAGGCCACCCCGACGGGCACGATCATCCAGTTTCGGTGCAGACCGAGACCTGGCATGCCGCTGTCCTCGGATTGCGTGCCGCTGCAGATCGCAGCGTAAGCGGGATGGGGTCGGCTGGTCACGCAGTCGGCCCCGTTTCGCCTCAGACCATCCGCGTGCGGTGCCAGCGCGGACGGCGGGGCTTCAGATAACCCGAAGGAAGATGCCGAATGACAATTCCCAGGCCTGACATCTTTGTCAAAAAAGAAAAAGTTCACGAGCTTCGAGCCAAGTTCTGGGGCGACGCGTACGTGGCGGCGGTGTCCGCCCAGCTTCAGATCCCGGGCGCAATGAACGCTGTCGTCATCCTCCGCAATCGCGAACGGATCGCCCAGATGCGGGCGAACGCGCTCCTGTTCGCTGACGATGCCCTGCGGGACTACGACGCCACCATCGACGTGAGCAAGATCCCACATGATTAGAGAAGCCCTGGAAGCCTACGCGCTGTCACCAACGATGGAGACGACGTTCGTGATGGACCGGCAGCGCACGATCGGCGCGTCGGAGATCGGGCTCTGCTCCCGCAGGATGTACTGGGTGAAGACCGAGGGGCGAGTGGACGAGGGGCACGGCGACCGATGGGGCGCCAGGGCCAGGGGCAAGCTGCTCGAGCAGCACTTCTACGTCCCCGCCATGCGCAGGAAGTACGGCAAGAAGCTCCTGTGGGCCGGGAAGGACCAGAAGACCTTCAACGACCGATACGCGTCGGCGACCCCAGACGGGCTGCTGATCGACCAGCCTCGGGACCTGCTCCTGAAGGACTTCGGGATCGCTGACATCGGCGCGGGGCAGTGCGTCCTGGTCGAGTGCAAGTCGGTGGACCCCCGCGTGAACATGTCGAGGGCCAAGGAGGAGAACGAGTTCCAGACGCAGATGCAGCTCGGCCTGGTCCGGGAGCTGACCGTCTACAAGCCGGAGTACGCGATCCTGTCCTACATGGACGCCTCCTTCCTGGACGAAGTCCACGAGTTCGCGATCAAGTTCGACCCGAAGGTCTACGACGCAGGCCACAAGCGCGCCGTCCGGATCAAGACCGCAACCCGCCCCGACGAGCTGCCCCCGGAGGGGTGGATCGCCGGCGGCAAGGAGTGCGAGTACTGCCCGTTCACCCAGGCCTGCGGCATCGTCCGCCACTCCGTCCCGGAGTCTGAGGCGGCAGCCGACCCCCAGTTCACCGCTGAGATCACCGACCTGTGCCGGGAGCACGAGCGCCTGGACGGCCTGAAAGACAAGGCCGAGATCGCCCTGAACACCCAGAAGCAGCTCATCAAGGACAGGCTGAAGGACAAGGGCATCCGCCGCATCCCCGGCGTGGTGACCTGGTCGGCCGTGAAGGGCCGGCGGAACTACGACATGAAGGGCATCCGCGCCGCAGCAACCGAGGCTGGCGTGGACGTCGAGGCATACAGCACGACCGGCGACCCGTCGGACATGCTGATGGTCAGGGTGGCGCTCGAGGCTGAGGCCACAAAGAACTCCACGCCCCGGAAGAAGCAGCTCCGGGCGCGCGGATAGGCGGGGTGGGAACATCACTCTCCACCACGTTGCGTCCCCACTAGGGCACCCTGCCCGATGTGGATCGAAAGCAGCAAGCAGTGAAACAGCAGAAGGCAGACAGAAAAATGGTAAGAAGCACACCACGCGCACCAAACCGTGAGACGATCATCCCGCCAGCAGACGAGGCACCACCGAGCACCGGCACCGCCGTGGCCCGACCCGCCCAGACGTCCGTCGGCGGAGTGAACGAGCGCAACGCCTTCGAGGCCTACGGCGACCAGTTCGCCGGTCGGTTCATCGTCGGGCAGCTCCTGAAGTTCAACAAGGGGGACTGGCTGTGCGGCGAGGACGACGAGGAGATCGAAGAGGGCACAGAGTACACCTGCAACATGAACCAGCTCATGATCGGCTGGATCAAGTGGGTGGACAACAAGCCCGCGGAACAGCTCATGGGTCCGCTGGCGTCCGGCTTCCGGCCCGCTCGACGCGAAGAGCTGGGTGACTCCGACGAGGAGCAGTGGGAGGTCGACGACCAGGGCAAGGCGCGGGACCCTTGGCAGTACAGCAACTACCTGCTCCTCAAGACCCCAGGGGACCAAGCCGAGGAGGAGCAGCTGTTCACGTTCGCCACCTCGTCGAAGGGCGGCCTGGGCATGATGGGCGACCTTTGCAAAGTCTACGGCAAGGAGATGCGGACCCGTCCCGACGAGTGGCCGATCGTGGCCGTCGGCGTCAGGAAGTACAAGCACTCCAACCCCGAGTTCGGATGGATCAAGGTGCCGACGATGAAGGTCGTCGGATGGGAGGAGAAGTCCCTGTTCGAGTACACCCCCTCCGACCCGGCTGACGCTGGCGACGAGGGGGAGGAGGCCGGCGAGGAGGCCGAGGCGCAGGCTGAGGAGGCTCCCGTCAGGGCAGCCCGCCCGAACCAGCGCGCGGCCACTCCGGCGCAGAGGGCTGCTGCACCTGCCAAGAAGAACGGCGGCACCGCAAGGCGCCGCTGACCTGACGGTCTGAGCGGGGGATCGATCCGGGAATTTGGCTCGGGTCGGTCCCCCAACCGTCTGTTCGTGACAACGGCGGGGTGAGATTGTGACTGAGATTAACGAAGAAGTCGGCCCCGGCGCCGACCTGACGCTCTATGTCGACTACATGCTGCAGGGGCACGACCACCCCGTCTACGTGTGCAGCCTGCCCAACGTCCGGGGCCAGTCAGGCAAGGGCGAAGTCCACGTCCTGACGAGGGACCCAGAGCGCATCCGCCGGTTCCTGGTCAAGCACGACAGGGCCGAGCGGGGCTGCTTCCACTGCGTCAGCCCGATCCTGAAGGGGCACAAGCGGGTCAAGCCCAACGTGGCCGCCCTGACGTGCCTGCACGTCGACATCGACTTCAAGGACATCCTGAACACCGAGGACGAGGTCCTGGCAGCCCTGGCCGCCCTGCCGAACCCGCCCAGCCGAATGCACAGGTCCGGAGGGGGCGTCCACGCCTACTGGTTCTTCACCGACCCGACGGATGCGCCCGGACCCGAGGACGTCAGAGCCTACGAGGCGGAACTCCAAGTCCTTGGAAACCACCTGGCGGGGGACAAGGCGACCCGGCACGCTGTCACCCTGCTCCGGGTTCCGGGAACCCACAACACCAAAGCCGGGGCGTGGGCGCTGGTGCGCGTGCTGGCTGGCGAGGGGGAAAGGTACCCCCGAGCGGTGCTGAGCGCCTGGCTGGGCTCCCTGGCCGCCCAGGAGGCCCCTCCAGTGCTGACGCGAAAGGTCCGGGAGCGGAAGGTGGCGGAGCAGGAGAACCCGTTCCTCCGGGTGGCTGAGCTGCAGGGCTACACCGACCACATCGACTGGCGGGACCGCCTGGCCCGGATGGAGTACCTGGAGCAGCGCCGGGACGAGGGCATAGACGAGACCTTCTCCGTCCACCTGACCATCCGCGACGTCACGTCGGGCATGCTGTCCCAGGGCTACACCGAGGACTTCGTCGAGGCCAAGATGATGGAGGCCCTAGAGCGCGTCGCCGAGGACAGCTGGAACATGGACGTCGAGCGCCGGAAGGTCCGAGGCGCGATGCGGGGGTGGATCAAGAAGGTGGGCCACGAGTTCCCGGCGGAGCCGCCAGAGGACCAAGTGGAGGAAGAGAGGGCACTCACGGCCGATGAGGGCTCACACGATCCTGAGGACGACAGCGGCGAGATCCTAGACGAAGCGATGGGCGGGGAGCCGCCGGAGCTGGCCTCCCTGCAGGCCAACCGGGGCATGCAGCAGCTCGCCTCCATGCCGAAGCCAGCACCCCGCCCGACGGGGAGGGCTGCCCAGGTGGTGCACCTCGACCAGGTCCGTGCGCAGCGGAAGAGCGAGCCCCGGCCTGAGCCCAAGGAGGGGAGGAAGAAAAAGGGCAAGAAGGACGCCCACGTGGTCCTGGCCGCCGGCGTCCTGGCAGCTCTGGAGCAGCGGGGCGAGCAGCTCATGTACATCGGCTCTGTGCCCTGGCGCTACCGGGATGGGCTGTGGGCGATGTACGGGGTGACGAAGGAGGAAAAGTCCTGGTTAGCTCGAGAGATCAACGTCGGGTGCGACGCCCTGGGCATCGTGCCCACGACGACCGTGATCAATGAGACGATCGCCCACCTGCAGCGGATGGGGGAGATCCACCAGGACGAAGCTGACGTGCAGTGGGACGCGCACGGGATGATCTCAACGCAGTCAGGCCTGGTCGACCTGGAAACCATGCACCACCGGCCGCATAGGCCGGACGACTACGCCACAGCCCGCATCGAGTGCGAGTACGACCCGGCGGCCGCCTGCCCGATCTGGATGCGGACGCTCAAGGACATCGTGAAGGACGACGGCGCGGTCGCATTCATCCAGGAGAACCTAGGCATGGCGCTCCTGGCCCGGAAGCAGAAGGCGCTGATGCGGGCTCTGGTCCTGGTCGGCGAGAGCAACTCCGGCAAGTCGACCCTCCTGAACGTCCTCAGCGGCCTGATAACGAACGCCCCGATCACGCAGCCCATCGACCAGCTCTCAAAGCCGCACGGCACGGAGCCGTTCCTCCGCAGCGTGCCCTGGGTCCTGCACGAAGCCTTCGATCAGTCCAAGTGGGAGATCAGCTCGATGGTGAAGGCGCTGCTGTCGTCGGACCCCGTCGGGGTGAACATCAAGAACGGTGCCCAGACCGCGCACGTCTACCGCGGGCCGTCGTTCTGGGGCGCGAACGTGATGCCGCAGTTCAGGGAGATGAGCAGGGCAATGGAGAACCGCCTGGCCATCCTGCGCATCCGGACGGTGTTCGACCCCCTGCGCCCGACGGGCGTGGCCGCTGAGGCGGTTGCGAGGGGCTACTCGTCTCCGGCGGACTGGGTGCTTGAGGAGGAGAAGTCAGGCGTCCTGAACTGGGCTATTGCCGGGATGAAGCGGGCCCTGGCGAGGGGCCACTACTCGTACACTCCTGACATGGACGAGGCCTCGGCTGAGCTCCGGGAGGACAGCAACATCTCGATCGGCTTCGTCAGGGATTGCTGCGAGTACGACCGGACCGCGATGAACGTCAGCGCGGATCTTTACGCGGCGTTTCACAGTTGGCGAGAGGAGAACCACGGCCTGCCGATCCCGTCGCCTGGCGCATTCGCGAAGGCCCTGAAGTTCCACCCGGATAGCGCAATGTTCAAGTTCGACAAGTTCGGGCAGCCGCAGCGGCACGTGGGCGGTCTGAAGCTGAACGAGGCGGGGCTGGCGCACTGGAATGCGAGGGCTGGGTTCCTTGCGAACCGGCAGGGCGGACACACCACCCTGAGCCGAACGGACCAGGATCTGAACGCGGAAGTACCCCGGCAGCATCGCGGACGGGTGCCCCCGTTGGGCTGACCCGTCCGGACCCGTCCTCCACCCGTCGGGCCGTCCAGATCAGAAAACGGGTGCCGCCATTTTCGTGTCCAGGCGTCCAGTGACGCGTCCTATCAAAAAATTGTTTGATTACAAGATGGTTAGCCGAGGAACTGGACGCCTGGACGGATATTCTTTGCACGTGTGTGTGTGAGAATATGCTGTCCCGTCGGGTAGGAAAGGGGGGAAAAGGGGTTAAAATAAGGGTAGGAGCAGTATAGGGAGCCCCTCCCCGTCCAGACCGTCGGGTCCGGTGGGTCCAGCGAACGTTCCTAATAGGAGTTTGTGGTTTCGAAAAAGGTCCGGAAGCGGCCCCTATCGTCGCTCGGCCAGGTCGACGCCCAGGTTCGGTTCCTTCATCGGTCCGTCAAACAACTAGATTTGGTGTCGGATGGCCGGATCAAGATCTCCGAAGCTGGACCTGCCCCAATACCGGGGCCTCAAGCCGCTCCACAAGGGCGACAAGGCCACGAAGACCCGCAAGGGCATTCCCAACAAGAACGGGCGCATCGTCCAAGAGCTCGTGATCGACGCCATGCACAAGAGCGGGTCAGACGGGAAGGGCAAGGACGGAGCGATCGGTTACCTGGTGTGGCTGTCCCGCAAGAAGCCCGACATCTTCGGTCCGCTCGTCGGCAAGATCATCCCCAAGCAGGTCGATGCGACGATCACGGCTGCGGCGGTCGGCGCAGACGGCGGCCCGAAGATGACCGCCGCCCAGCTCAGGCAGCAGCTCCTGGACCGGGGCTACCGCCCGCCGACCCTGATCGAGCACGACCCATCCCTGCCCGACGACCCGTCGGTCGTGGACGCAGAGTTTACTGAGATCGAGGACGAAGCCTTCCAGACGACAGGCGAGGATGATTAAACTTGCTGTCAGGAAAACGAGATTTCTGTCAACGTTGGCAGAAGATGAGAGCTGAAAGCTAAACTTCTACCGATCAAAACGAGATTTCTGTCAACCCCAACGGACCATGAGGATTGATCGGTAAACTTGCACTGATCAAAACGAGATTTCTGTCAACGTTGAAGAGAGATGAGGATCGGTCGGTAAACTTGCTGGGAATAAAACGAGATTTCTGTCAACGTCACCAGAAGATGAGAGCGGATCGGTAAACTTGCTGGTTCCAAAACGAGATTTCTGTCAACCAAGGGGAAACAACCAAATGCTCAAGGCACTCCTGATCGCCGCTTCCCTCGCAACCGTCGGGCTGATCCCGACCCTCGTCGAGGCACAAGACTGCCGATCTCTGCGCCAAGCCTGCCTGATGCGTGACTCGCTGGGCGAGCGGGGCGACGGCAACTGCCGGCGCTTCCGAGAGCAGTGCGGAGATGAGCGCGGTGGAAGGGGAGGCGGCGGCGGCGGCGGCGTCATTGGGGGCATCGGCGACATCATTGGTGGCGGTGGTAGAGGTGGCCGCTGCGAGCGGCTGCGCCGCGCCTGCATGTTCAAGGACGAACGCGGGGACCGAGGCCAGGGCAACTGCCGGCGCTTCCGGGAGGAGTGCAGTTAAACTTGCACTGAATAAAACGAGATTTCTGTTAACGTAGAAAGACCATGAGGAAAGATCGGTAAACTTGCGTCGGCTAAAACGAGATTTCTGTTAACGTTGGCAGAAGATGAGAACTGATCGATGCAATTGCTTGGATCAAAACGAAGTTCCTGTTAACGTTGGCAGAAGATGAGGAATGGAAGTTAAACTTGTACGGACTAAAACGAGACTTCTGTTGACCAACACACCTGGCACACACGCCCCACATCCGGACCACAGCGGAGCAGTGAGCCTCACAACCCGGCCAGTGAGCCACACATCGGATCTGCACCCGTCGCACAAGATCCCGTCCGCGCCTGTGAGTCTCACACCTGGCAATGAGGGCTCACACCTGAACCTCTGGCCACACACCTGTCGGGGAACCGACCGATGAGGCACACTGCTAGCGTATGCGGCTCACACCTGAACCTCTGGCCACACATCCGGCACACTGGCCGGCCGATGAGGCACACACCCGGCGTATGTGGCTCACAGGATCAGTTAAACTTCTACGGGTCAAAACGAGATTTCTGTCAACCCCAAAAGACCATGAGAACTGAAGCATGCAATTGCAACGCGGAAAACGAGATTTCTGTTAACCCCAAAAGGTCATGAGAAAAGAAGGATGCAATTGCTGGTTCCAAAACGAAGTTCCTGTCAACGTAGAAAGGTCATGAGAACAGAAGGATGCAATTGCTGTCAGGAAAACGAGAATGCTGTCAACGTAGAAAGACCATGAGGATTGGTCGTTAAACTTGTACGCAACAAAACGAGACTTCTGTTGATGATGACAAAGACCGACTCCCCGAACAGCAGGTGGACCTCTCAGGAGATCGCGCACCTCGAGCTCCTGTACTCGGGCACGCGCGGGGCCTACCTGACGATCGCCAAGATCGTCAAGGCGATGCGGGCGGAGTTCCCCCGCTCCTGTGTCACCTTCACGATCTCTGCCGTCGGGGGCAAGATCCACCGCCTCGACCTGCAGAAGAAGTATCCGAGGACCGCCGGCAGGGCAACTGGCGTGCGGATGGACGTGAAGATGCGTCAGATCAGCAGGGTCAGAGCCAAGGCGAACTACAAGTCCCAGGACACTCAGACCGGACCTGAGCCTCGGGCTGGCAGGGTCAACATGGGGATGGGGAACACCACCGTGTTTGTGTCCAGGACCATGCAGATCGACCAGGTGAGGCCTCCGAAGTCCAAGGAAACCAAGGGAGCCGCCAGCCTCGAGGGTCCGATGGCGACCTCGGCAGGGGATGCCACCGTCCCCGAGGGCGATCGCTGCCAGTGGCCGATGCCCGACGGGCTGGTGTGCGACGCGCCACGGGCCTCAGGGGCCAGCCGAGCGCGTCCGCTGGCCTACTGCCCGTATCACCACCGGGCCAGCGTCCAGCCCCTCCGCAAGCCCCCAGGGGCCGACAGCTACCTCCCAAAGCGAACCTTCGGCCGGACTGCACGCTGATGCCGCTAGCCCACGACCCCACCCAGCACCTGGTGAACGTGAACTGGCCCGGAGGCCGGTATCTCCTGCTGTTCGTCCAGGGCATGGGGCAGGTCGACTCGAGCATCCCGTCGGGGGGCACGGACCCCAGCGTCCGCATCACTCTGCAGTCGGACTTCCCCTGGTTCGGCTGGCAGGACGGCGTCCTGGCCTACGGCCCGTTCCCAGAGAAGGTGTCTGCCCCTCCGGGCAGCGAAGCCGACCCCGTGCCCGCCTTCACCGCAGCCCCCAACAAGTTCCACGCGTTCCCTGCGGTGGCCGACCCCAGGTCGAAGGTCTTCTCCGGGCTGACCTTCCACGTGATCGACGCCGGTGAGTACGTCCTCATCGACACGCTGACCGGGGCGATCTGCTCCTCCGGCTTCGATCCGTTCGGCGAGCAGGAGGTGCCGTTCACAGTCTCGTGGAATGGAGCGGGCGGCTCAGACTACACTGCGCCCGACGATGCCAGCTCGCTCTACTCGAACGTCCTCGCCATGTCGATCGCGACGGACATCGGCCTGGCCGGCTTCAACTGGGACATCTTCCTGCTGACCGAGACTGCCGGCCACGACGAGGTCGGAGCGTCCAAGACCCAGACCGTCGGTCCGGGCACGCGCCTGATCTGGATCGCCTACGACGCCCTCAAGTCTGCCGCTGTCGCCGTCGGCCAGAAGGTGGTGACCTTCGACGTGACCTGGTCCCGTCCGGGGGCGATCGGCGGCAAGGCCAGCTACGAGGGCAAGCTCTGGTTCGCCCGGTACCTGAAGGTCATGGGGTACGAGGCGTGGCCGGTGGTTCAGCCCGAGGACGTCGCGACCGACGACATCTTCAACGCCGACGTCGACTTCTACGCAGGCGCCCCGGCCTTCTTCCCGCCGAACGTCGACCACGACGACGTCGGGCGCTTCCCGGAGGACGAGATGGCCGGGGTCTACAAGACCTTCAACACGGGGGAGACCAAGAGGGGGCCAGGCACGATCACGGTCTCGATCACGTTCAAGACGGACCCGGACGACCCGCTCGACGTCGACAAGGTCGAAGCCACCAACGTGAGCTTTGCATTCTGATGATGGACGCGCACAACCCCCGCAAGGAGCAGATCAGGGAGGCCATCGCCCGCGCAGAGCACGACAGCCGCAACCGCCCCAGGTTCACCCAGCAGGACCTGGACCTGATCATGGACCTGCAAGCGGCGGAGGCCAGGGAGAACCTGTACGCCTACCGCAAGATGATGGACCCCGAGATGCGGGTCGGCTGGTGGCCGCGCCAGGTCAGCGGCCTCCTGCAGAGGTTCTTCATCCGCCTGAAGAACGGCCACCGGCCGAAGCTGCTCCTGATGGCTCCGCCGCAACATGGAAAGTCCAGGAGCGTGCAGGACGGGGTGTCCTGGTTCCACGGGCACGAGCCCGACTTCCGGACGATCTTCGCATCGTACTCGGGCGACCTGGGCACGAAGACCAACACGGAGCTGCAGAGGCGGTTCGAGGACGATCGCTTCAAGAGGGCGTTCCCGGACACGCGCATCCTGCCCCTGAAGGGCGGCGGCGAGTACGCGGGCCAGTACCAGCGGAACAGCCACCTGATGCACTTCGTCGGGCGCAAGGGCTACTTCGAGAACACGACCGCCCCCGACGGGCAGATCACCGGGAAGTCGCTGGACTTCGGCGTGGTCGACGATCCGATCAAGGGCCGGGGCGAGGCGCAGTCGCCGACCATCCGAGACAAGACCTGGTCCTGGATGACGGACGACTTCATGTCCCGGTTCGACGACCGGGCGGGCATGCTCATGACCGTCACCAGGTGGCACGTGGACGACCCCGCCGGCCGACTGATCGAGCGCTTCCCCGACATGACCATCCTCCGCTACCCGGCCTTCGCCACCGAGGAGTCGATCCGGGTGAACTGCGAGCCCCGGTCCGTCGGCGAGGCCCTGTTCCCAGAGTTCAAGTCCCTGGAGTTCCTCCTGGAGCAGCGGAAGACCTACACCGAAGTCTCGTGGGAGAGCCTGTATCAGCAGAACCCGATCATCCAGGGCGGCGGCATGTTCCCCATCGAGGAGATGCGCATCATCGGCTCGTTCCCCCAGTCCGAGATCAAGAAGCGGGTCAGGTACTGGGACAAGGCCGGCACGTCCGGAGGCGGCGCCCACACGGCGGGCGTGCTCATGAACCAGATGGCCGACGGCACCGTGATCGTCGAGGACGTCGTCCGGGGCCAGTGGGACGCCTACACCCGAGAGACCAAGATCAAGGCGACGGCCGAGCTGGACGACAGCATCCAGCGGACCGTCGTCTACGTGGAGCAGGAGCCGGGGTCCGGCGGCAAGGAGAGCGCGCAGCGCACGGTCGCCAACCTGCACGGGCACCTCTGCTTCATCGACCGGGTGACCGGCAAGAAGGAGGTCCGGGCCGAGCCCTACGCGGCTGCGGTGCAGGCAGGCAACGTCAAGCTCCTGCGAAAGAAGTGGAACCGGGACTTCATCAACGAGCACGAAGCCTTCCCGTCGGGCCAGTTCAAGGACCAGGTGGACGCTTCGGCCGGCGCCTTCAACAAGATGATCGAGAAGACCTACAACTACGACACATCGCTCAGTTGGGTCAGGGGTAACACAGATGGCTAAGAGAGCAGCTTCCGCACCAACCCGTCGGGCATCCAAGCCCCCACCGAGCCAGAAGTCTGCGCGGGACAGCCTGGAGAACCTGGCGACGGGCCTCGGCACGGCCAAGGACAAGATGACCGGCGTCAACTGGGTCATGCCGGACATGGACCAGGCGCAGGCCGACGCGGCCTACCGCGGCGACTGGATCGCCCGGAAGCTCATCGACATTCCGGCGGAGGACGCCACCAGGGAGTGGCGGTCCTGGCAGGCCGGCGACCCGGAGGAGATCACGGCGATCGAGGCGGAGGAGCAGCGCCTTGGCCTGCAGCAGAAGATGAAGGTGGCCAAGCAGAAGGCTCGGCTCTACGGGGGCGCCGGCATCGTCATGGGCATCAAGGGCGCATCCAACGAGACCCCGGTGGACATCGAGGCGGTCAGGGTCGGAGACCTGGAGTTCCTGCACCCGGTGAGCCGCTGGGACGTGTCGCCTGGCCCCATGATCGACGACATCACCTCGCCCTGGTACGGTGAGCCCTCCTACTACGAGCGCCACTCCCTGTTCAACGGCACCCTGGTCCGCTTCCACCCGAGCCGCGTCGTCCCCTTCGTCGGGATGCCGAGACAGGACGTCCTGACGACCAAGCAGCCCTGGGGCGACTCCGTCCTGCTGAACGTCGCCGACGCCATCAAGTCCTGCGGCCTGGTGACTGCGTCGGTGGCTCAGCTCGTGGCGGAGTCGAAGATCGACATCATCAAGATCCCAGGGCTGACGCTGAACATCTCATCCAGGACCTACGAGCGGAACCTGCTCGAGCGGTTCGGCCTCGCCAACATCATCAAGGGCGTGCACTCCATGCTCCTGATCGACAAGGAGGAGGAGTGGCAGAGGCAGGTGGCCTCGTTCGCGTCCCTGCCCGAGATCCTGCAGATGTACTTCCTGATGGTCTGCGGCGCAGCCGACATCCCGGCGACCCGCTTCTTCGGCCAGTCCCCCGCGGGCATGAGCGCGACGGGCGAGAGCGACACCAGGAACTACTACGACTCGGTCTCCTCGAAGCAGAAGAACGACGACTCCCCGGTGCTCTGGCGCCTGGACGAAGTCTTGATCCGGTCCGCCCTCGGCTCCAAGCCCGAGGAGATCTTCTACGTGTGGAACTCCCTCTGGCAGATGACGCCGGAGCAGAAGGCTGACCTGGAGAAGAAGAAGGCCGACACGTTCAAGGTGGACGTGGATGCCGCGATCCTGGACCCGGTGGTGCTCAAGAAGGCCAGGGAGGCGCAGCTCATCGAGGACGGAACCTACCCAGGCATCGAGCAGATCATCGAGGAGTTCGACGACCCAGACCACGAGGAGGGTCTGCGCGCAGAACCTGAGCCCGTGGTCGATCCGAACGCTGACCCGAACGCCGAGGTGGACCCCGAGGACCCAGACGCGGATCTGCCCGAGCCCGCCAACAGCAACCTGGACCCGGCCAAGAGGGCGGCCAACGACTTCCGGGCTGCCCAGCGGCGCCGCAGGATCAAGGGCAGGGACAGGATGCGGACCCCGTCGGGCAACGCCGCCGTCCGGGACGCCCTCGCCGACGCGACCCCGAAGCCCCTCTACGTCTACCGCAGGGTGCTGAACGCGCAGGCCATCATCGACTGGGCGGCCTCGCAGGGCTTCAAGTCCACGGTCACCCCGGCCGAGATGCACGTCACGATCATGTACTCGAAGGAGGCGGTCGACTGGATCAAGATGGGCGAGGCCTGGGGCCAGGACCTGGAGGGGCACATCCGCGTCGTCCCCGGCGGACCCCGCATCGTCGAGAGGTTCGGCAAGGCTGTCGTCCTCGCCTTCGGCAACTCCGACCTGTCCTGGCGCCACTCCTCCTTGAAGCACCAGGGCTGCTCGTACGACTACGAGGACTACAACCCGCACGTCACGATCACCTACAACGGGCCTGAGCAGATCGACGAGATGGAGCCCTACCGGGGCGAGATCGTCCTCGGGCCCGAGGTCTTCCAGGAGATCCAGATGACGGGCTTCAACAACGAGACCGACGTCCCCGAGGTGGCCCTGGACGAGTACAACGAGAACCAGGAGCGAGCAGAGAACGGGCAGTTCGGATCGGGCGGGGGCGGAGGGGCGGCAGCGGCTGCGCCCAAGGTCGGAGAGACCACCGAGAAGGGCAAGTTCGCCGGCCAGGTCGCAGGCCTGGACATGTACGAGGCCTCCGACCACAACCGCGAGACCAAGGTCCTGGGCAAGGAGGCGCCGGTCAAGCTCAAGTCCTACAACGCCTACAAGGGCAACACCAAGGTGGGCACCGTCAAGCAGGTCGTCACGAACGAGCAGAGGTCCGGCGGCGCAGGGGGTGCGGTCGCGTCGGGACGGGGCGAGGCGGTGAGGTGGAGGGCCGACGACAAGAACGGGAAGATCGGGAACTTCAAGACCCAGAAGGACGCGGCGACCGCCCTCAGCAAGCGCGCCCCGAAGGACGAGCAGACGATCCACGTCACCGTCCCCGTGACCATCGTCAACAGGGGCGGGCGGGAGATCACGACGGTCACGAAGCACGACGAGAAGGGCCGCATCAAAGAGTTCGAGCGGATCACTGAGGACGAAGACGACAGCGAAGATGAGGCAACCTGATGCTGATACTCCAGGAGGGCGACACGCTGGAGGTCGTCACCGACAGGGCGGCGCGCGTCCACGCGTCGTGGGTCGACAAGACCACCATCGACGACACGATCACGCCGGGGAGGCTCAACACGATCGTCGCGGACGCGGGCGGGGGCACCGTCGTGGCGTCGCCCTCGCCTGGGGCGGGCATCCTCCGGACGGTCGAGCTGGTGACCGTGTACAACGACGACCCGTCGGAGCAGGTCCTCGTCTTCCTCCAGCACAACGACGGGGCGATCGTCGCTCCTCTGCGGGTCCGGACCCTGGGGCCAGCCCAGTCGACCGTGTTCGGCGACGCCGCCGACCAGGGCCCGCCGGGTGAGACTGGCGCCACCGGGGAGCAGGGGGCTTCGACCTCGGTCTTCCACTACCGGGCCGACACAAGTTCGGTGGCGATGGCGGACCCCGGCACCGGCAAGCTGCGCTGGAACAACACAGACCAGCAGGCCGCCACCATGCTGTCGGTCGACTGGATCACGCAGGACGACTTCGACCTGTCCGTCCTCCTGTCCCTCGCCAACACCGACGACGAGTTCATCATCCAGGACCGGGACTTCGCTCTGAGCAACCAGGTCTGGCGGATGACTGCGCCGGCCACCAACCTCGCAGACTACTTCACGGTGCCCGTCGAGTTCGTGTCCGCGTCGGGCTCCGGCGTGTTCGCAGCCAACCAGGCCATCACCGTCCTCCTCCGGACCGTGGGCGAGAAGGGCGACCCAGGAGAACCCGGTGCTCCAGGTGCTCCTGGACCCGAGGGACCCCAGGGACCGACGGGCATCGACGGAGCGACAGGACCAGAAGGACCAGAAGGACCAGAAGGACCAAAGGGAGATGACGGTGAACCTGGACTGCAAGGTCCTGCTGGTGCTGACGGCAGTGCTGGCCCTGCTGGTCCTGCTGGTCCTGCTGGCGCTGACGGCGTAGCAGGCCCTCCTGGAGCAGATGGAGCAGACGGATCTCAGGGTCCGAAGGGAGATACCGGCGATGTGGGACCGATGGGACCTGAAGGGCCGATGGGTCCTGAAGGTCCGCAAGGTGAGCCAGGCACGGGAGGGGGCGACGCTTCGATCATCATCATCAGCGACACCGCCCCCGTCGGTGCGCCCGTCGGCGCGCTGTGGTGGGACAGCTCGATCGGCGTTCTCTTCATCAACTACGACGACGGCGACACCATCCAGTGGGTCGAGACGGTGGCGGTCCCCCTCGGAGAAGCCGGACCGGCTGGACCTGAAGGACCTGAAGGACCTGCCGGTGCTGACGGAGCGGTGGGCCCGGCAGGACCTCAGGGCATCCAGGGCGTGCCCGGTGCTGATGGTGCAGATGGAGCTGACGGCGTTGACGGTGCCGCAGGTCCTGCTGGACCTGAAGGTCCGGAGGGACCGCAAGGTCCACAAGGCATACCAGGAACCGGAGGCGGCGGCGGCAGCGGCCAGACAATTCATTCAGGCACAGGCCTGCCCGACGATGCGCTGGGCGAGGGCGGCGACTACTACATCGATACGGACACGGACACGCTTTACGGCCCGAAGTTCGAAGCCGTGATGCTGGACCCAGAGTTCATGTTGACCGAACCTCCCTTGTGGGAGTTCGACCCAAATCCATTAGTGGTCGGCAACGAGTTCATCGCACTCGTTGATGGGCAGGTCATCAGCGCGAAGTTTCGGCGCAACCCCACTTCTGCAAATACGACGCGGCAACTTTATCTGTACGACGGAACGACGGGGACGCTGCTTGGTGTAACCAATGCGACGGTTGAGACTGCGGGCTTTGACGGTTGGGTGTCCGCCGCCTTCCCCGCTCCAATTCCTGTTGTGGCCGATCAGCACTTGGCGATTGTCGCTTCCTTTGATGCTCTAGCTTACGCGCAAACCGTTGCCCCGGTACCAACCAATCCTGATGCCGCCGTTCACTTCGGCATCCGCATGGGTGTCGGCGACGGCCCGGACGTCTTTCCTCCTAGTGGCTACGAGGCCCCATACAACTACGGCACCGACCTTGAATGGCAGTACATGTCTTTGGGCGAGACGTGGCCGGTTGCCATACAGGCGACGGGAGCCATCATTCATGACGGCGTCGGTCCCCCTGCCAGCAGTCTTGGGCTTGATGGAGATTACTACATCGACACAGAAGGTCATGCTCTGTATGGCCCGAAGGATACAGAAAGTGCACTCGGAGCAGCCCATCACATTTTCCCGGATGCCGCTGTACCTTCGACAACTGTCGAGGCCGCGAACCTTCGCTTTGGTACCGTCCTTTTGATGAATGTGGATTGTCAGATAACGCATCTAAGGTTCTACAGGTCGGGCGCTCCGTCAGCAGTATCAACGCGACAACTCTTTCTTTATGACTTCGATTTCGACGTGCTTATCGGCACCACCGTCATGACCGATGAAAGCATCGGTGAGGGATGGGTGGAGGCTGCGCTTGAAGTGCCAGCCAACGTTGCTGCCGGTACTTTCATTTGCATTGCCCGCGATGACGACAATTATTTTATGACGACCCCACCGCCAGCCGCACAGTATCCAGATGAAGTTACGTACGTGCTTGCGACGTACACGACTTCCGGCGCGGGCTGTCCTAGAACCAATTACGGAGAGGGTAACTATTTCTGGCAGGACGTGACGATGCGCGTGGCGTCTGATGCATGGAGTGTCGCCATTCAGGGCGTGCTGCCCGGTGATGGTTTGCTGATCGGCGAGACCATCATCACAGCAAGCGGCGAGTGGTCGCCGTCAAGCGACGATGTTGCTTTCATCGTTGTGGAAGCATGGGGCGGCGGTGGCGGCGGCGGCAATGGTGGCGCGACAACCGCGGGGCAGGTCTCTACCGGAGGCGGCGGCGGGTCAGGCGGATACGCTCGCAAGCGCATCAATTCACCAACGACGCAAACCGTGACGATCGGCGCTGGTGGTGGTGGCGCAGCAGTTGGCGGCACTACGACATTCGGAGACTTGTTGACCGCTGGCGGTGGTGGCGGCGGCACGAGTGGAGCCGGTGGCGCAGTTAGCAACATCGCTGGTGGCGCGGGCGGGACGAGTTCAGGCGGCGACCTTAACATCGCGGGCGCTCCCGGAACGTGGGCTGTTGGCAGCATGACTCCAACGTTCGTGCTTCCGGGCGTCGGCGGCAATGCACCGATGGGCGGCTCTGGCGGAAAGGTGGGGGATTATCTAGTGGCCGGTGGCGGTGGACAATTCCCCGGTGGCGGCGGTTCTGCTGGCTATTCAGTGAATGAAAATGTTGGAGTTCTTGGCGGCAGTGGTGGCAGTGGTGGAGTTATAATCAAGGAGTATAGATAACATGGCCCTCAACTTCCCTGCCTCACCAACAGTTGGTCAGCTCTATCCCGTCCCTCCTCTGGGCGGCGTCCCGCAGTACATCTGGGACGGCGCGCGATGGAAGGCAGCGTCGGCAGCCAATACACTTCCAGAGGCTCCGATCGACGACAAGCTGTACGCGAGAGAGAACGCGGACTGGGAGAGGATCGCCAGGATGACCGTCGGCACGATGGCTCCGCTCGACCCTGCTCTCTACGACGTCTGGGTGGACACCAACTGATGGCCAACTATTTCGTATGGAGCGGAGCGACGGGCGCTGCCTCAGGGGCAGACTGGGCCAACGCATACCTGACGCTCGCCGCGGCGATGACGAGCAAGGCAATCAGTGATGTGTTCTTTCTTGCTGATGACCACAATGAGATCAACGCCGGCGCTGCGCTCATCACTTCGCCAGGCACCGAAGCCAGTCCGTGCTACGTCTATTGCGTTCTGCGCGTCGGCGGTTCGGTTCCTCCCGTCTTTGCCGACCTTCGAACGACGGCCAAGATTACAACGCAGCTAGGCGGCAACCTCGTTCTCTCCGGAAGCGTCGCCGAATGCTACGGCGTGCAGTTCTACTGCGGCACCGGCGCCAACGTCACAAGCATTGCCATAGGCTCAGGGCAAACGTCGTGGCGCATGGTTCGTTGCTTGCTGGCTCTGGTCAGTACGGCGACTGGATCTCGCATTGCTCCGGGCGTCAACGGCTCGATAACAATTCTCGAGAGAACCCAAGTCAGCTTCGGCAACGTCTCGCAAGGCGTCTCGCCGGGCGGGCGCGTCAGCATTCGTGGATTTGGCGAACCGTTCATCGTTGGCGCCATCGTACCGACGACGCTCTACCTTCCCGGCGCGGCTATCGGCACATTGCTTCAGGAGGGGAGCGACCTGTCGGTCATGGGGGCAGGCAAGTCCATGATCTCTGGGGCGGCGTCCAACTCTCACACCTACGTCTTCAAGGATTGTCGCATCGGACCCTGCGCCCCGTACAGCGCCATCATCGCCTCGCTCGGCGGACTTGAGATCACGTACATTCGATGCGATACCGGCGACACCAACTACAGGACTGAGAAGCACAACAGGGCCGGCGGCATGTTCACCGAGGCGACCATCGTCAGGAGCGGAGGAGCGAGCGATGGCACCTTCCCGATCTCGTGGCGACTGGCGACAGGGTCCAACCGCAACAAGCTTCCGTTCGAAGCCCTGCCCATCACGGTGTGGAATGAAGTGATTGGAGTGCCGGTCACCGTCACGGTCGAAGGCATCTGGGCGGGCGGCGTGCGGCCGACCAACCAAGACATCTGGATCGACGTTGAATATCTCGGCACTGACGGTCAGGTCAGCGGCTCGCGTGCCACGAGCGCCGCGGACGTTTCCTATCTCGCCCCTCCTGTTACGCTGCCTGATGGACACGGCACGTGGGCCGGCGCGCTGACCGCGAAGTTCTCGATGGCTGTGACGGTGACGCCAAGGGAGAAGGGACCGATCACGATCTATCCGATGGCGATGCGAAACAACTCGACGTTCTACATCGACCCGAAGCCGGTGGTGACATCATGAGTCGAAGCTTCAGCGCAACGGGCGGATACGTCGTCGACGACGGCCCGCGGGACTTCGCGATGTCGGGCGGCTTCTTCTCCGGCGAAGTGACGACCGCCGCAGCCGCCTCGAGGCTCAAGGTCTGGAACGACACGTCGTGGAGCAGCAAGCCGTCGAAGGTGTGGGACGGCGTGGCGTGGATCACCAAGCCTGTCCGGTTCTGGAACGGGACAGCGTGGGTCTAGCAGAAGAACAGGGGACAGGCAATGTCATCGTACTCGATGCCCACCAAGAACGACCGGCTCCAGATCGTGATCGATCGGATCGACGCCAAGGCAGATCCGGGGATGCTGCTCCTCTTCACGGCTGCCAGCGAGCTCCTGGCGACCATCCCCCTGCAGAAGCCGTCCTTCTCCGCCCCGTCGGGAGGGACGATGACCCTGAGGGGAACGCCCATCGAGGCCCTGGCCACCGGAGCTGGCTCTGCCAACCTGGCGCGCCTGGCCGACGGGGACGGCGTCACCGTCGTGGACGCCATGCTCGTCAGCCTGATGGGCGGCGGGGGCGAGGTCATCGTCAGCGAGCTGGCCATCGAGGTCAACGGCACGGTCACCTGCGTGTCGGGTCAGATCACCCATGCGTGAGTTCTACAACCGGCTCCTGAGCCCATCCGGGTGGTTCCCCAGGGGGACCGCTCCGGCCTGGTTCAAGCTGTCGTTTGCCCCCGACGGCGTCTCTGGCGTCGGACTTTCGTTCGAGGTCACCGAGGCCCCTGACGTCTTCGCGTTCGAGCTCACGGTGCCGGCTGCTCCTCCCGTCCGGTTCGGGACGGGGGGAGGTCTCGGCTGGCGGACGCTTCGTCCCCGGAGTCTGGAGCTCCACGTTCGGGAGCTGCCCGACGTGTTCTCCTTCTACGTCCATCCCCACAAGGGACCCGAGCAGACACCCGTCCCAGAGCACGTGCGGAGCCCGCTGGTGCTGCCGATCGGGGGATCGGTGATAATCCCCACCCTGATCCCGGAGCCCTCCCCGCACGCCGGCAAGCGCGTGCAACTGACAGCCATGCCGACCGAGAGGCCGGATCGGTTCCGGATCACCGTGGACTTCGTCGACGCGGTGGTCCTGGACGACGACCTGCTCCTGCTCCAGTGAGGAACCGATGCTGAAGTACAAGAACGAGGTCATCCACGACAGGTGCTCCTGCTGCACCTACCTGTCGGACGCCAAGCCGACCAGCCGAGACCCGTCGGGGACCAAGACCATTCGCTCCGCCATGCGATCGGCCATGGCCATCCGCATGAACCGGCTGCGCGCCCTGCTGCGGATGCAGATCATCGACAACGACGCGCTCGGGCTGAAGCCCATGACCGCCTTCTCGGGCATGTCAGCCGCGGCCATGGTCACGGCTGGGCCAGCCAAGATCATGGGCTTCCAGCAGTTCGTCGACTCCGCCCTGACCCAGAACGTCCTCGAGCACGATGGCCGGTATCTGGCAGGCTACGTTGAGCGCGCCTTCGAGAAGGGGCTGCGGTTCGCGGACAGGAACACGCGGGATCTGAACGTCGCCAGGTCGCCGGAGAACCACAGGGACAGGGTGGACACCATCGTCCAGTCTGCGTTTGTGGAGCTGCAGGGCATCAGCGAGGCGGTCAGCCAGAACCTGGTTCGGGCTGCAGCCGACGGGATCTTGTCCAAGAAGAATGCGAACCTCCTGCTCCGGGCGATGTACTCCCGCATCGACAAGGTGGGCGGAACCCGCATCGACGCCCTGGCTGACACGATCGTCATGCGGACATTCAACGAAGGAAGCCTGTCGTCCTACGAGTCCGTCGGGGTCACCGAGGTCGGCATCATCCCGGAGGTCAGGAAGATCCGCCGCCCTGCGCAGGACGCTGTGTCGTTCTTCGAGGACAAGAAGCGGAAGTTCAATCCGAACACGGGGGCAGGCTCGAAGGTCAGCCGGACCACGGTGCCCCACCGCGAGACCGTCCGCAGGATCAGGAAGGCGCAGGAGGCGATCGAGAAGCTGAAGCGCGTCAACGTCCTGACGGCCGGCGACGACGAGGTCTGCCCGGAGTGCGAAGACATCGCCGAGGAGGGACCCTACCGCATCAACGTTGCCCGCAGCTTGATCCCCGCGCACCCGCACTGCCGATGCGTGTTCGTGCCTGCGCGCGACCGACGGTTCACGACGGAGGACCTGTGAGTGACAACATGGCATCGGTGGATGCTGCTGGACGCCCAGTCGGCGGGGGCGACGTGCCTGTGCGTGTCGGTGCTCGCCACTCCGTTCGGCTGGGAGATCGTAGCTCACCTCCTGGTCGCGGGCTCAGCAATCCTGTTGGGGGTGCCATCCTGGGAAGAGCAGCATCGGGACAGGAGTTGAGCGTCTGGGCCTACGACGATCCGCAGGGCTGGGGCAAGCGGCTCCACGAAGCCTGCGGGGGCAGGGGCATCTCCTGCCGCATGTTCGAGGCTGCCGTCGAGCCGGACCGGGGCTACGCCTTCGTGCACATGCACCACCATCCGAACCTGCGCCGCCTCCACAAGAAGCTGATGCAGAACCTCAGCGTCAACAACGGGCTCACGCTCATTCCGGACTATCGCTCGTCGGTTCTGTACGACGACAAGCTCGAGCAGGCCAGGCACTTGGCGCGGTGGATGCCGCCGACCAAGGCCTTCTTCACGCCGATGGCGGCGAAGGGGTATCTGAACAACGACGAGCCAGCGTACCCGTTTCTCTCCAAGTCCGCCGAGGGGGCTTCGTCGAACAACGTCCGCATGATCAACAGCTACCAGGAGGCGATGGCCGAGGTCAGGGCGGCGTTCAGCGACCGGGGCATCCCGATGCACTACGACCTGGCCCAGCTTGGCTACCTCTTGTGGCAGCGCTTCATCCCGGAGAACGACCACGACGTCCGGGTCGTCGGGATCGGCAGGCAGCGCCTGGTCCTGCGGAGGTTCAACCGGACGGACAGGCCGATGGCTTCGGGCAGCCGGAACTTCCAGAGCGTCGTCGACGCAGATGACGAGGTCCGGTCCGCCCTCGACTACTCTGACCGCTTCTTCGAGGTCGAGCGGATGAAGTGGGCGGCCGTCGACATGGTTCGCGACGAGACTCGCTGGTACATCCTCGAGACCACCGTCGGATGGACGATGGGCGGCTACGTCGACTGCGCGTTCTTCGCCAGAACAGATGGTGAATGGAAGCCAACGGGAAAGGTTGGCCGGGACGCCTGGGCGGTCCTGGTCAACGAGATTGAGCAAGGCACCTTCGACTCGTAAGAAAGGAATGCAGATGGAATACGCAGCTTACTTCATCCTCGGCGTGGTGACGTGCTATCTCTTGACTGGGGTCTACGTTCTCTTGCTGGCTGAGCCGTTGAACCGCTTCTTCCTGGAGGACAGGCAGACCAGCATCTTCGCCGTCCTGACCTGGCCGTTCGACCTCAGGCGAGTGATCAAGGCGGGCCTCTCTGACGCCGACGACCTCCTCGCTCGCCCCAACCTGAACAAAGGACATCCGCAGTGATGGAACACTTTTACAAGAGCATTCACGGATGGGCGTCGTTCATCCAGCTCTACGTCGACGCCGTGCAGCGCGCCCCGCAGGACCGACCCTCCACCTTCGTGGAGATAGGATCGTGGATGGGGCGGTCGGCGGCGTTCATGGCTGTGGAGATCCTGAACTCCGGCAAGCCCATCACCCTGCACTGCATCGACCCCTGGACCGACGGCGGGGGCGATCTGAAGCACACCGAGTTTTTTGCCCTCCTGAGGGGCAGGGATGCCCTCGAGGTCTTCAACGATAACACCAAGCCGGTCAGCTCTGTGATCATGCCCCACCGGCTGTACTCCCACGACGCGCGGGTCCTGTTCGAGCCGAAGTCCATCGACTACATCATGATCGACGGGCTGCACACCTACGAAGCCGTGCAGCAGGACATCGCCGACTACCTGCCCCTGATGAGGGATGGGGCGGTCATGTCCGGCGACGACTACCTGTGGCCTGGGGTGCACAAGGCCGTCCACGAAGCGTTCGGCGATCGGGTGCAGGCTGAGGTGAAGCGCCCCACCAAGGACTACCTCATGTCTGTCGCCCACTGGTGGGTCCAGCTGTGACCGATCGCCCGTCGGTCGACATCTATCTGGACTACGTCGTCTTCGAGGGGTGCCGGATCGACAGGCCCTCGTGGACGAGCCGGAGCCAGTGGGAGCTCCTGTGGCGGACGCTGCTGGCCCGGTTTGGCGATGACTCATGATAGCGATCGCCTACATCACTGCGCCCCGGCCAGTCCTGACGCTGGAGCGGTCGCTCGCCTCGATGCGGGATGCGGGCTTCGACCAGGACATCCGCATCTTCTCCGACGGCTCCGTCGACTGCCGGCTCGACGAGAACATGTACGTTCGCAGAAACGTGCCGCTCCTGGGGAACCTGCGCAACTGGCTCAAGGCTCTGCGGACCCTGGTCGAAATTACCCAGGAGCCGTTCCTCATGGTGTGCGAGGACGACATCCTGTGGGCGAAGAACTCCCACAGGGCTCTGCGCGACGACCTGTTCAACATCCAGACCTGGGAGGGGTTCGGCTGCCTCTCGCTGTACCTGCCCATCCGGATGTCCAAGATGTGCGAGAAGGCTGAGAGCACCAGCAGACTCCGGGACGGCATCCACTCGCATGGGATGCAGATTGGCTTCAAGATGTGGGGAGCCCAGTGCCTGGTCCTGTCGCGTGCGTCCGCGCATGCGCTGCTCGACTCGGCTGAGCTCCACAACTACCTGGAGGGGCCGAAGCACTGGGACAAGAACGTGGACGGCATCGTCTCCGCGTGCTTCCAGGCGATCGGGCTGACGATGTTCTGGCGGGTCCCGTGCCTGGTCAACCACACCCTCGGGGAGGCCAACTCGTCTCTTGGATACCCTCCGGACAGGTTTGAACTGACAACGAAGTACTGGACGGGCGACGCCTGGCCGAGCAGGGGAAAGCCATGAAGGACCTGACCCTGGTGCTGGCCTACTACGACAACCCCAACATGCTGAAGCGTCACCTGGACGAGTGGGCAGCCTACCCTCCGGTGCTCCAGGATCGGGTGAAGGTCGTGCTGGTGGACGACGGGAGCCCCCGGTGGGATGCCGCTACGGCGATCTGGCAGTGGGGGCAGCAAAGCCCTATAGGAACCAAACTCTACCGGGTGGTGCCCAACATTCCTTGGAACCAGGACGGGGCTCGCAACCTGGCAATGCAGAACGTTGAGACCGAGTGGGCGTTCCTGACGGACATGGATCACCTGGTCCCGCGGGACCAGCTCCTGAGTATTTTCCAGATGGACGTCCGATCGGGAACATATTACATGCCGAACCAGGTGCTCACGAACGGTACCTCGCTCGAACGGCCGCATCCGAACAGCTACCTGATGCGAGCTGAAGACTTCTGGTCGATGGGCGGGTACGACGAAGACTTCGCTGGGCACTACGGGTCAGACGGAAACTTCCGCCGCTGCGCTAAGGGCGCCGGCCTCATCGAAATGCCGACCAAGGCGTTTTCGACGATAGTCTTCCGGGCCGATGACATCTTCGACGCCAACACCAAGGATTGGGGACGCAAGGACACGCAGTGGCACGCTCGCCGCAACCCTGTCCTCCGCGCCAAGATCGGCTCTGGTCCGTATCGCGCTGTCAATCCTGTTCGCTTCGAGTGGGTGCGGGTCCTCTGATGCTGCACATAGTCCTCTGGAAGTGGACCGACTGGAAGAACCCAGTCCGAGCGACCTACTCCGCTGTGCACGTAAACGCGATGGTCAAGGCTCTGCAGGCCAACGTGAAGGTGCCCCATCGCATCGTCTGCGTCACGGACGATCCGACTGGTCTCGCCTGCGAGACGCATCCCTTGTGGTCGGACGGTGCAGACCTGGCCAACGCCACAAAAAGAAATTTGCCGTCGTGCTACAGGCGGCTCAAGCTGTACGATCCGGCCACCCAGTTTCAGATGAAGATCCGGGACGGGCACCGCATCATGGGGATCGACCTGGACGCGATCATCATGCGCGACATCACCCCGATGATCGAGTCCACGGAGAAGTTCCGCTTCATGGGCTGGGCCTGCGCGGGTGCCCACCATCCGAAGGTCTTCAACGGCTCGCTGCAGATGTTCACAGCCGGAGACCTCGACTTCATCTGGTCCAAGTTCGACCCGGCCACCAGCCCAGCTCAGACGTTCAAGAAGAAGTGGCTCGGCTCCGACCAGTCGTGGCTGAGCATGAACCTGGTTGGTCTCGAAGGGTGCGACGGCTTCACCTATCCGACGGTGGCCTCCTACTCGGTCGACTATCGCAAGCTCCGCGAGATCTCGAAGCGGACCTGCATCATGTTCTTCAACGGCAGACGGAAGCCCTGGCAGGTCGAGACCATCCGCGAAGACTACTGGGTCTCGCGGTACTGGAGGCCCTGATCCCTGGCCTCCGCAAGGAGGCTGCATGATCAAGCTGAACCTGTACGACCGGCTGTCCTTCGACGCCGCCCACATGTCCAAGAAGGCCGGGGGCTATCTGGCGGCTGCTCCCCGCGTTTCGCGCACCGGCATTCAACTCTATCTCGGCAAGGAGATTGGTGGCGAGCTGGCGGACAAGGACGTCGTCCGGGTCTACCGGCCTGAGAGCGAAGTCTTCCACAAGGACGCGATGGCGTCCCTCGCCCACCGCCCCCTGACCAACGACCACCCGAAGGTCGAGGTCACCTCCGAAAACTGGAGCGAGTACGCGGTCGGCCAGAGCGACGGCGACGTCCTCCGAGATCAAGAATACGTCCGCGTCCCGATGCTGTTCATGGACTCGTCCGCCGTCAAGGCGATCGAGGCTGGCAAGCGACAGCTCTCCGTCGGGTATTCGTGCGACATCGAGGTTGCGTCCGGCACCACGCCGACCGGCGAGGCTTACGACGCCATCCAACGCAACATCCGGGCGAACCACATCGCCCTCGTGAAAGCGGCCCGCGGCGGAGCCAGGCTATCCGTCGGGGACGAACTGCCATTCGGCGTCGAAGACGCTGAGCCTGAACCACCCCCAACCCGGAGAGACCAAATGAACCTGCGCACAATGACCGTGGACGGCATCACCTGCGAGATGACCGACACGACGATCCAAGTCGTGCAGCGCGCCCTCGACAACGCCGCCAACCAGGTGAAGGCGCTCGAGGCCACGCACAAGAGCGTGTCGGATAGCCTGAACAAGCAGGTCACCGACATGACTGCCCAGGTCACCACCCTGTCGAAGGACAAGGACACCCTAACGGCGGAGAACGCAACGCTGAAGAGCCAGCTCGACAGCGCCAAGCTGACCCCGCAGCAGCTCGATCAGCTCGTTGCCGACCGCACGATCTGCATGGGCAAGGCCGCTGCAATCCTCGGCGACAAGCTGGTGGTGGACGGCAAGACCGACGGGGAGATCCGCCGGCAGGTCGTCGACCACGCGCTCAAGGATGTCGCCAAGGGCTGGACCGACGAGCAGGTTGCCACGTCGTTTGCCACCCTCACGGCAAGCGTCAAGGCGGTCGACACCAACCGCGCAGTCGATGTCGCCAGGGCGGCCTTCACCGGCGGCAGCCAGCCGGTCCTGGGCGACCGGGCGGCTGCAGAGAAGTCCTACAGCGACTACAACAACCGCATGCAGAACGCTTGGAAGACACCGCAGGGAACTGCCTGAACAAGACCGGCGGCTTGATCTCGTCAGCTTCGGCTGACGGGTGATGGCTCCGAAGAACTACCAAGACAAATCCAACCGGAGAAATCTATAATGCCCATCCAGACTGAATACGTCGAGACCATTCGCCCGCCTGGTCCGGGTACGGTTCACGGCTCCTACGACGTGACCGATGCGTTCACCGGGAACTGCGAACCCGAGACGGGCATCCCGTTCGGGCGGGCAGTCAGCCGCGGGACCATCGCCACGTTCGGCGACAACGCAGTCATCCTCGGCGGTGACTTGGCCCTCTATCGCGGCGCGTCCATCCGCGACATCACGATGCGTAACTCCTACGCCACCGACCCCGACAAGTACGAGCGCTATCAGAACGTCGGCGTCCTCCGCCGCGGCATGATGTGGCTCGAGCCTGCAGTCGCGGTCAACGCTGGCGACCCCGTCCACTTCGACGGCACCACCGGCATCTTCTCGAACACCGGCGGCGTCGGTCCGCTCAAGGGTGCCCGCTGGGAGACCAGTGCCTTGGTGAACGGGCGTGCGATCGCCTACTTCCCTGGCCTCGAGAAGAACGACGGCGTCTGACCCCATCGGAGACTGAGAGGAGCGCGAGCTCCTCCTGGTCGCCATCCGCAAACAAGCAGAACCCCAACCGGAGCATTCAATGTTCAATATCTACTCGGCGGATGCGGCACAGCAGGCCCTCGGCTTCCTGGTGTCGCAGACGTCTTACATCGAACCCCAAGTCGTCGAGGTCCAGTATCCGGAGATACAGTATCCGACGCTCATCCCGGTCGACACGGCAGCCAACGAGTGGGCCAAGTCGATCACGTACTTCTCGAGCGACAAGGTCGGCAAGGCGGGATGGTTCCACCACCTCGCGAAGGACATCCACATCGCAGACGTCGAACGCTCGCAGTTCGAAGTGGGCGTTGAGATGGCCGACATCGGATACCGATACTCGCTGCAGGAGCTCGGCCAGGCCATGATGGTCCCCGGCACGAACCTGACCACCGAGCGCGCCTCCGCAGCCCGCAGGGCCTACGAGGAGTTCGTGGACAACCTTGCCCTCCGGGGCATGAGCGACAAGAACTTCCACGGCATCATCGACTACCCTGGCATCACCACGGTGCAGGCAGCCGAGGGCGCCGAGGGCTCGACGGACTGGGACTCGAAGACTGCCGACGAGATCATGGCGGACATCAACGCCATCCTCACTGGCATGTGGACCAGCTCAGCCCAGATCGAATACGCGGACACGCTGCTCCTGCCGGGTGAGGCCATGACCATCCTGGTGTCGAAGCGCGTCCCCGACACGACCCTCACGATCCTGGACTTCGTCGCGTCGAAGAACATCGTGAGCTTCCAGACCGGCCGGCCGATCATCATCCGCGCCGTCCGCGGACTGGAAGACGCGGGCACTGGCGGGACGGGCCGCATGGTCGCGTATCGCCGCGATCCGGCTGTGCTCAAGATGCACATTCCCATGCCGCATCGCTTCCTGCCCGTGTGGCAGACCGGACCCCTGGTGTACGACATCCCCGGCATCTTCCGCGTCGCCGGCCTCGAGATCCGGCGTCCGGGCGCTGTTCGCTACCTGGACGGCATCTCCGGGGACGAGCCGAGCTGATCCTTCTGGATTGAGCTTGAATGGGTCGGAAGAGGGTCGCTCCCTCTTCCGGCTTTCTCCAGACTGAAACCCAGAGAGAACCAAGATGCCAATCGTCACCCTCCTGAACTTCGGCGACGGCCCGCGCGTGTTCGTGAACGTGCGCGGTCGCCCGCGCCAGGCTCCCGTCGGATCGCCGGTCAACGTAGAGCTGACCCAGCGAACGATCGACAGGATCAAGAAGCACCACAAGAACATCGTCATCGTCCCCGAGGGGACGGACATCGACAAGGACAGCCCGCAGCTCATCGCGGTTCTTGACACTCTGCGGAACTACGATCAGCTCGAGTACAACGAAATCTTGACCGTGGTCAACCGGGTCATCGGCGAAGGCGTCATGGGCTCGCGCCCGAACCACGGCGAGATGCGCCTGGAGCTGGCCCGACGGGCGGCCAACGCTGCTCACCACATCCAAGCCGGTGCAGTCGACGAGGCCAACGCGGTCTTGATGGCTCCGATCCCCAAGAAGGAGGACCCGGCTGAGGTTCTGAAGCGCGAAAAGATCGGCCTCGTGATCGGAGACGACGAGGATGAGGACAGTGAAAATGAGGAGTTGAGTGATGCCAACAGCGGAACGGATGGCGATGAGGACACCGAAGAAGCAGACGGCGGCTCAGGTGAAGGCCAGGGCGGCAGCGAAGAAGCTGGCCATGAAGGGCCGGGGCGTCCGGCCACCGGGCAAGGCGGTGGCCGCGATCGAGACGGCGGCCAAGAAGGCGAAGGCAGTGGTGGCGAAAGGCCGAAGGTCGTCCAGCTCGGCCAAGGTCCGGGACCAGGCAAAAGCGAAGCCCCGGTTCGCAGCCCGCCTCGAGGGCTGAGCCAGCCCCGCCAGCAGGTCAGTCGAAACAAGGGGAGATGACAGGGGCGGCCCTGGATTGGCCGCTCCACGGCCCGCTATTCAGCTCTGAGGACCCATCCAATGCCGTACACTGTTCCCGACGCCGCCCAGTTCAAAGCTCGCTTCCCGGTCTTTGAGGGACAGGACGACGACTACGTCACCCTGATCCTGACTGAGGCTTCGGCCTCAGTCGACGAGTCGTGGGCGGAACCCGACTACCAGCCGGCGATCATGTACCTGGCGGCGCACATGATTGCGACGGAGAACTCCTCCGGGGACGACGCCGAGATCGACACGGGCTCCGGCCGGATCGCCAGCGAAAGCTTCGGCGGGGTCCTCTCGATCTCGTACTTCGACGACAAGGCCGACCTGTCCTCCGGGATGAGCGACTACGCCAGTACGATCTATGGCCGGAACTATCTTCGACTTCTGACCCGCAACAAACCAGCCATCGTCGCGATCTGAGATGGTCTCTTACACACGGGCACGCAAGGTCGTCGATCGCCAGCTCAAGAAGCTGGGGAAGATCGACGCTGACCAGGCTCTCATCGTCCGCGGAGGCGTGACGAGGAAGTGCCGTGCTGCGCGCCTGGAGTACAACCCGCGCGAGAAGGGGCTGCACGAGGAAGGCGCATCCCGCATCCTCGTCTCCGCTCTGAGCCTGGAGGAGTTTGGAAGCGAGGCCCCGAACCACAAGCTTGACAAGATCTTCTTCGCCGGGGCTGAGTACAACATTGTCGAGCCGATCAAGGGTCCCCGTCAGAGCGACCCGACGATCTTCTTCTACGACTGTGCGGTGACCTACAATCAGACGGTCAACTACCTCCGGCCCGTCGAGCTCATCGGAGCCATCGCCCTGGGCGTGGGCTTCGACTCGGAGGTCGCCGACATCGCGATCGTCAACGAGATCCACGGCGCGTCCTTTGGCTTCGGGTTCGGCATGGTCCCGATCGCGCGGGCGGTCTATGAGCTGCAAGCATCGTTCGACCTGGGCTTCATCATCGAGTCTCCGGTCACAGAGATCAAGTACATCGGCCCGGTCGCGTTTGGCCTGGGCTTCGACGCGGCGGCGATCATCGAGAACACGCAGTATATCGCTGCGGACTTCAGCCTGGGCTTCAACGCGGCGGCGATCGTCAGGGCGATGAGCACCGAGTTCATCTCGGCGAGCTTCGGCCTGGGCTTCAGCATGGCTTCGGTCGTCGAGAACACGCAGTATGTTCCGGCTGTGAACTTCGGGCTGGGCTTTGCGATCGACAACGCCATCGTCACTTCGATCCCGTCGGGTCCTGTGGACAGCGGCGACGCGACCGCATCGATCGACGACACGACGCCCGTCGAAGGTCAGACGATCACCTGCACGTTCAACGACGACGACCCGGATGGTCCGGCCACCGGCATCACCTATCAGTGGCGCAACCACACGGACAGCGTGGACATCTCGGGCGCAACGTCCGCTGCCTACACGGTGGAGCACTCGCTGGTCGGCAAGGCGCTGCGCTGCCGCGTGTCCTACACTGACGGGGAGGGCTTCAGCGAGACGATCGAGACCGCCAGCACGGCCGCCGTGTCGGCGAACCTTCAGGTGGCCACCATCGTCCAGAGCGCAGTCAACAGCGGCACCACGGGCGGCTCGCTTGCCAGCGCTTCGTTCAACGTTGCGGCCGGGAGCTACGTTGCAGTCCTGACGATGGTCGTCGGCACGGGCGCGACCGTCAGCAACGTCACGAACAACAAGGGCTTGACGGTCCTTGCGGTTGACGTGAACGCGACCACGTGGAACCAGACCGTCACGAAGAACTGCGTCATCGACTTCCGCATCATCTTTGTTCCTACTGCGCAGACCGGAATGACGGTGACGGCGACGCTGGGCGGGACGAAGCAGCGATCGTTCATCGGCGCGTACGAGATCTCGGGCGGGCATGCAGCCGTTTGGGGCGTGTCGGCAAGCCCGCAGAGCTTCATCCGCAGTTCGCGGACGATGAGCGCGAACGGAGCGAGCGCCGTCTCTTGGGGATTGTCGACTGTCAATTCCGAAACCACCTCTTCCCGCTGGGTCTGGATGGGAGGGGCGGTTGCGGTTGGAGAGGCGGCGGAGAATGACGACTTCAACACGGCAGCTCTTGGACCCAATGCTGCAACGGTCCTGACCAACGGAAGCACGGCCGTACCGGGCATGCAGTATCTCGTCGCCCAACGTCAGTCTGCTTCGACCGCAGCCGAGACGATGGCCATCACGGCGACGGGCGGAAACGCTTTCCGCGAACTGAACGGGCTCGGTTTCGAAATCAGAGCTACACCCCCGTAGGGAGTTTGAACGATGGAAAAGAAGTACGCGGAGGAGGCTGGCATCGACAAGAGGAAGCCCCACCGCATCGAGGACCCGGAGACTGGCAAGACGAAGGTCGTTCTCGGCAAGGTCGGCTTCAGCATGGGGCTGCGCCGGCCAGGTGAGCCGCGTCGCGATCCCAGCAACCCGGCTCCGCAAGAGCCGATCCCGATCATCAAGTCGAAGCTGGAAGGCTGAGACGGGCACCAAAGGAGATCCCTAGACCATGTCCGACATGTCCACCTACCTCGGAGACGCACTGCTCAACTGGCTGAAGAGCAGCGCTTTCCCTTCCGACCCGGCAAACGTCTACGCCGGACTCTACAACGGCGACCCCGACGGGGCAGGCACGGAGGTCACGGGCACCGTCGCCCTGACCCGCCAGGCGGTCACGTTCGGCTCCATCGCTGCTCGCGCCATGTCGAACACGGCGGAGATCGACTTCGGGGACGCCTCCGGGGCAGCGACCGTGACCTACGTGACCCTCCACGACGCAGCCTCGGCTGGCAATCGCCTGGCCAAGAAAATTGTCTCGTCGGTCGGCGTGGACAGCGGGGAGAAGGTGGCCATCGCAACCGGCGATCTAGACGTTTCGTACTGAGGGCGGCATGGCCGACAAGCGCGAACAAATCCTCTCTCAGCTCTTCGCCACGATCGTAGGGCTGACGGTCACTGACTCGGCGCGGTTCAAGAACGCGTATCGCAACCGCGGGCTTGTGGATCAGGACGAGCGGCCAGCTTCTGTCCTGCTCGACGGCGCGGAGACCTCGCGGCTCACAGGGTCGCGGCAGGGCAGGGGAGGAGCGAGCGGCATCGGCCCGCAGCTTGTGACGATGCGGCCTGAAGTCTACTTCCTTGTGAAGGACCGCCGGCCGCTAAACGAAGAAATCGGTACTGAGTTGAATACGATGAGGCTCGCATACCTTGCCGCCGTCGAAATGGACGCGGCGCTGAGGACCCTCGTCGGACCAAACGGAGCTATCGAGCTGACTGGCACTGACGTCGACATGAAGGGTGGAAGCTCTGGTGAAGGTCAGATGCGGCTCGACTTCTCCATCACCTACGTGTTCGATCCAACGCGACAATAGGAGAATTTGAGATATGCCTGAACCAACCCTCATCAGCCCGAACACCGGCAACTATCGGATCGGCAAGGGCAAAGTGTCGTTCAAGAAGGACGGCGCCGTAGACTGGACCGACCTCGGCAACTGCACCGAAGCGACCATCACCCCGACGAACGAAAAGCTCGATCACTTCACCTCTCGCGAAGGCATTCGTCAGAAGGACCTGAGCGTGCTCCTGGAGCAGGGCGGAACCCTCGCCATCACCATGGAGGAGTTCACGCCGTACAACGTGGCTCTGATGGTCATGGGCACCCTCGACGAAGACGCAGTCGGCGGACCTGAGGTCGAGATCTTCGCCGAGACCGAGATCATCGGTCAGCTCAAGATCGAAGCCACCAATGACGTCGGTCCGCGGATCGACTGGCTCCTGTACCGGGTCAGCCTGAACCCGAACGGGGAGTTCGGAGCCTTCGAGGAGGACGAGTGGGGCAACATGGAGCTCGAGGGCGAGATGCTCGTCAGCGAGACCGTGGGCGACACGCTCGGCAAGTTCGGCATCCTCAAGTGGACCAACCTGGCGGACGCCAGCTAAGCCTGCTTCGGGCGGCCCTAACCCGGCGGCGTCCGCTTCCCAAAGCGGGCGCCTCCTAACGAGGAGAGTAGAGTGGTAAGTCTTGTTGACCTGGGTGCCATGACCTTCGAGGTCAAGGTCAAGGACCGGAAGATCGCTGAGGTAAAGGGCCTCAGCGCTGCGTTCATTATGAACCTCCTGTCGGAGATCCCGGAGCTGCGTCTGGTGTTCGCCGAGAAGAGGCTCGAGGGTGACATCGTGAGCTCGCTACTCTCGCAGTCGCCCGTCATGCTGGCCAAGCTGTGCGCGGCCGGACTGGGGAAGAAGGACGACCCGGACGCGATCCAGGAGTGCCTGGAGCTGCCGGCCGGGGTCACGGCCCTGCTGGTCATGGGGATCGTCGAGTGCACCTTCCCCCAGGGCCTGCAGTCTTTCGTCGACGGCCTGTCGGAGCTGTGGGGCGCGGGCGGCGGCGTCGCCGACGGGCCTACCAAGGGAGCGGCTACGAGATTGCCCGCGCCCTCAACACAGTCATCCGAGCAGGGCACCCCGTCGAAGCCGCCTGGGGCTACACCCCCAGACAGCTCAGCGCCTGGTGCGAAGTGATCGAACGGGACCAGATGGCGAGGGATGCCAGGCTGGTCGTGCTGCTGAGGAACTCTGCGCACGCCGACAAGAAGGGCTTCGCTAAGTTCATGAAGCAACTGGAGGACAAGTCGCAGTGACCATCCGGGTCTCGTTCAATGGCAAGGCCGTCGGCCAGCTCTGGAGTGCGCAGACAAAGCGCTACTCCGAGAAGATGGTCAAGGCCACGCAGGCTTCTGCCCGTCGGGCAGCGGCGGCCATTGAGACTCGGGGTCGCGAAAACATCAAGGCCGGAGGGAACTTCGGCAGCGCTCGGTGGCAGGCTGGCTTCCGGGCGTACCTGTCCTTTCGGAGCCGCGTTCGGCTGAGCATCCGGGTCACGCACAGCGTGTTCTACTGGCGGGTGTTCGAGTTCGGGGCGAAGATCTTTGGCCGCCCCCTCTTGTGGATACCCCTGCCGTGGGCCAGGGAAGCCCAGGGGATCAGGGCACGCGACTACCCCGGAAATCTCTTCCGCGTCGAGCGGCTGGGCCGATCGCCGCTCCTGATGGCCCGGACGGGCGCCGGGACGGTGGAGGCCAAGTACGTGGGCAAGGAGTTCGTGGTCATCCCGCGCAAGTGGCGGCTGCGAGACATCGTTCGGCAGGAGCAGAAGCGGCTCGGTCGATACTACCGGGAGGCCCTGCGGACCAATGGCTGACGAAGACCTCGTTTCCGAAGTCAGGATCGAAGGCCTGCCCCAAGCCGAGGCTGGCCTCCTTGCGCTCGGCGCGGCCGGACAGACCGCGTTCGCGACGATCGACGGCGCGGCGGCGCGGTCCGGCAAGAGCCTGAGCAGCTGGTTCACGCAGATGCGCTCCGGAGCCAAGGCTCTGCAGCAGCTCAGGCCTGCACCTGGCGCGCTCGGCTCGATCGAGGCGATGTCCAGCGGCTTCGGCAAGCTCACGTCCGGGCTGGGACGCGCAGCCACTGCCTCGAACCGCTTCATCATGGGCTCCCGTCGGGTCGCCACGATGGCTGCGGCGGTCAGCGGAGGCCTGATCGCCGGGGCGAGGCTGGCTGCCAAGTCCTACGACGAGGCTGGCAAGTCGCAGGACTCGCAGACCGACGCGCAGATCCGAGCCGCCCAGACTGCCCAGGCCACCGAGAAGGCGCAGTTCAGCTATCGCCAGTCGGTTCAGGGGCTCAATCGGGACCTGGCCAACGGCAAGCTCTCCTTCTCTGAGTACGACCAGGCGATCCAGGATCTGAACTTCTCGTACAAGCAGTCTCAGAAGGAAGCGGAGTTCACCCGGCAGCAGGAGGAGGCGCTGCGGGAGGAGACGCAGCGGCTTCAGGCTACGGCGGCCAAGCAGGAGGCCTTCGGCAAGCTGGCCGACACGTTCGGCGGAACCCTCGCCGGTTCGCTCATCACGGCCGGACGGGCGGCGGACACCTTCATCGGCGACATGCAGCGGAGTCTCGGTCCTGCAGTCTCCGGCATCGTCAACCGCGTGGTCGCCCTGTTCGAGCAGAACCGAGCGAAGATCATCGCCACGTTCGACTCGATCGCCGCCAAGATCGACGCGTTCGTCCAGGGCGGAGGCGTCGAGCGGGCGTTCACCGTGATCGGCCAGGCCGTCGGGACGATCGCGAACATCATCCAGAACGCGGTCATCCCCGCGATCAACTCCTTCGTCGCTGCCCTGCAGCCGGTGGCCGCCGCGATCAACGCGGTCTTCGGGACGGAGCTCACGGGCGGCGGCCTGGCCATCGTCGTTCTTGTGGGACTGATGACCCGAGCCTTCACGGTCCTGTTCGCGCTGCTCAAGGCCGGAGGTGGCGCCTTCCAGATCGTCCTCAGCGTCCTCCTTCGCCTGCCCCAAGCGCTTGGATTTGCGGCCATTGGTCTCCGGGGCCTGGCGGTTGCTCTGCGTCTTGTGGTCGCGTCGCTCGGTCCGATCGGCCTGGCCATCGCCGCGGTTATGCTGGCGTTCGCCGCCTTCGAGGCGATGGGCGGGGACATCACCAAGGTCTGGGCGGCGCTCGTCACGTTCTTCGGGACGACTCTTCCGCAGGCGATCTCGTCGGGGGTGTCGTCGATCCTGCAGGGCATCACCACGTTCTTCGGAACGACTCTGCCCGACGCGATCTCATCTGCTCTGAAGAGCCTCGGAGAGATCGTAGCTGCGGGCTGGAAGTGGATCGTCGATGCGAGCATCGCCGTCTGGAACGGGCTCGTCAACTTCTTCACCGTCACCCTGCCCGACGCGATCAGGTCTGGCCTCCAGTTCATCGCTGACACCGTCAACGGGATCTGGACGTCGATCACGCAGACCTTTCAGAACGTCTGGAATGCCGCGGTCGAGTTCGTCATGTCGAAGCTGGGTGGGCTCTTCACCTTCGCCCAGAGCCTCCTGTCGCTCCTGGACAAGATCAAGAGCAAGGCCAACAACGCGGCGGGCGGCGGGGAGGTCAAGGCCGCCGGAGGCGGGCACATCCGGGGACCCGGAACCTCCACCTCCGACAGCATCCCGGCTTGGCTCTCGAACAACGAGTGGGTCATCCGCGCCAGGGCGGTCCGCAAGTACGGCCACGCGTTCATGCGCTCAGTCAACAACGGGACCTTCAATCCTGGCGGGGCTTTCCAGCACGCGCTGGGCGGGCTCGCAGGCAGCGTCAGCAGGCCACGGTTCGCGGATGGGGGGCCAGTCCAGGCTCCGGCCGCCGGGGGCAGGCCCATCGTCCTGAACCTGCCGGGTGGCGAGAGCTTCCCGGTGACGGCGTCCGAGGACAGCGCCAGGGGCCTGATCAAGTACGCGGTCCGGCGGCAGACCAGGTCGACCGGACGCAAGCCGCAGTGGGTGGGACGATAATGCCAGCACCAGGGTTCTCAACGCTCCTCGAGATCAGCGGCGCCGGCCTGCCGCCCTACTCGGCCCGAGGCTTGACTCAGACGCTGGCCCCGATCCAGCAGGCGGCGCAGATGCGCAGGTCGATCAACGGAAAGCTGATCGACGTCTCGCTGCCACAGTTCAAGCTGTTCGCCTCGAGCGTCAGCGGCGCCGACCAGCGGCCGCCGTTCGCGTACTTCCCCGGAACCCTGGTGACCGTCAGGTGCCTGTCCTTCCTCTCGTACAAGACCTCCGGCGGAGCTCAGGAGCGCGACGCGGTGCCAGGTAGCCACGTGGTCGAAGGGGCCTGGACCTACTACCGGCCGGTCCTGGTCATGCGCGTCATGAGCTTTTCGATCTCCGAGGAGGAGTGGGCGGCGGGCGTGAACTGGAGCGTTGCGCTCGAAGAGTATGAACTGGACGACGACCCAAGCTGATGGCAAAGGACCGCTTCTACTTCGCGTACGTGGCCTCCGGCGGGATCGCCTTCGATCCTGACGTGCACAACGTTGTGGACGAGGACGTCCTGGCGTTCGAGTTCATCCACACCGAGGGCGAGTTCGCGCAGATCGACATCGACCTGAGGAACCCGAGGGACGGGGGCTTCCTGAAGCCTGGCCGGATGCGGTGGGCGTTTCTGTCCAAGGAGATCGACGCGGGCGTGATCATCCCGATCTTCTATGGCCGCATCGTCGGCGTCCCGACGGACGTCTTCGCCGAGATCGTGACGGTCACCTTCACGGCTCGCCCCGAGGACTATCTGGAGCAGAAGGCTGCGCTGGCCGACACGCTCAAGGTCTCCCCCTTCTACGATCCGATCTTCATCTCCGAGGACAAGCTGGACGACCCGGACGTCGTGCTGGAGAGCCGCGCCGTGCACTGGCACGTTGACCCGGTGACTCACGACCTGACGGTCAGCTCGATCATCTCCGGCGAAGACGGCACGGTCACGCTGTCCGAGGACGATCAGTTCTACGAGAACATGCAGTTGACCCTGAACGCCTCCCCGGCCTCCGCCATCGTCCTGCAGGGAACCGTCGACTGGGACCAGGATGTGGTGGTGGACGTTGGGGACGGGCTCAACATGATGCCCTTCATCGAGAAGGCCTGGCCGGTCGACCCCGAGGCTTACCAGGGCGGGAAGTTCCTGACGTCCTTCACGTTCAAGGGGCTGTTTGGGGACTGGCCCAAGACCGGCGCCAAGGTCCCCGGCGGCTACATCGTGATCCTGGGGGAGCTCGAAGACCACTCGCTGCTCAGCGTCCCCGAGATGGAGATCCCGCACTACTTCGCCGACCCGGAGCACCCGTTCGACGACCCCGTCCCGCCGGTGCCCCTCTCCGTCGGTTCGATCATCTTCGAGCCGAAGGTCAGCGGCAAGTGGTGGAGCGGCGAGACGGCTGGCTTCAGCAGCCAGGTCGAGATGACCTACGCTCCCCTGGGCTACGGGATCGGTCGCCTTGTGCTGGGCTACGACGTGTCCAGGAAGTATCGCGAGACCCTGGTCATCAATCTCAAAACGTCCTGCCAGCCGATCGTGACCGAGCCCGGAGAGGACGAGATCATCCGGGTGGAGATCAACGGCAACAAGATCAGCGACTGGATTGGCGACGAGGTCCCGATCGGCGACGTGCGAAGGCGCAAGTTCTTCACGACCGAGCGCGGACAGGCGGCCATCAAGTACCTGCTCTGCATCGCCAGGGCCAACCTGCTGGGCAAGGCCAGGGCCGTCGAGATCACGTTCGAGTGCCCGATGGACGTCGGGCTGGAGTTCAGCCTGCGCAAGAACGCCCAGGTCACGAACGGCCGGCTCCCCGGCGGCGAGGCCACGGGCAAGGTCATCACCATTGCTCACTCCCTGGACGGGGACACGGGAGCCGCCCTCAGCAAGATCACCTTCGCCTGCCTGATCGGGAAGGACGAACCCCCCTACACCGAGAGCGCCGGCACCCCGACCTACTGCTCAGCCGACTACGTCGGGGCCGACTACCAGGTCTACGACTCCCTCGTCAGCCTGATCGACCCGACGGTCACGGAGCTCGCGTTCACGGTGGACGCTTACACGCCCAACGACGACGGTATCGACCTCCTGAACCTGAAGGCCAAGGACCTGGTCAAGGCGGTCAGCATCACGAACTCGTCCAAGGATCAGCGCCTCGTTCTCGAGCCTTTGATCCCGATGATCGCAGACGTGGCGGCAGTCAACGGCGCGCTCAAGGAGATCCCGACGGTCATCAGCCTCACGCTGAAGCCCCTGACGACCGGACCCTTCGAGACCTTCGTCACCATCACAGTCGAAGATCTCGTCATCCCGACCCAGATCGACTTGGAGGCCACCGCATGAGCAACGTCGAGAACCTGGTCCGCCCGTTCCTGCCCGGTGGCGTCTTCCCTGCCGGCCGGACGACGAAGCCCGAGGAGAAGATCGTCGAGGACACCGTCATGGAGTGGGGCAACAGCGGGTCCAGCGTCTTCCAGCTCAGCGCCTCGAACCAGAACGACGTCGAAGCCGAGTCGAACCCGAAGGAGGAGCGCCGCAAGTTCGACGTGGCCAGGATCAAGAACAAGGACGACGCCAACCAGTACGTCGACGTCGAGGTCATGACCGAGTACCAGGGCCGGAACCAGATCGACAAGAAGCGAACGCGCATCGGCTTCTCCCGCATCCAGCCGGCGGACAACATCGAGATCATCAAGCGGGACCAGGTGCGCACTACGAAAGACCCGGCGTAAGGACAGGACATGGCCATCATCTACGTTACAGACGGTGTGTGGGGCACCGGCACGGGGTCGCCCCTCACTGCGGCCGAGGTCGACACGAACTTCTGGGATCTGGACTTCCGGGTCACGGAGATGGAGGAGAACCCGCCGAGCGCGGTTGGCATCTCCAACATCGAGGTCATCGGCAGCCAGATGATGATCTTCCTCTCCGACGGCACGACGTTCGGGCCCTACACCCTGCCGGTCGCAGCGTTCGAGTGGCGCGGCGAGGCGCAGGACGGGCAGCCCGTCTTCGAGCTGGACATCATCACGGTGTTCGGCGAAGGCTTGTTCATGGTCCTGCAGGACCACACGATCGACCTGCCGTTCAACCCGGACCTGATCATCCTGGGCGAGCCCGCGTACCTGCGCCTCTGGGGCGACGATCCCTACCGCTACGACGTGGCCTGCTTCGTCCCCGGAGCGCCTGGCCTGGGGCTGGACCCAGACGAGGATCGGCTCTTCTCGCACCTCTTCGCCACGCAGGTCTTCCTCGAGGACAACCTGGCCAACTCGCTGTTCCAGCTCCGCGTTGGCCCTGCCAGCTCCCTGGAGTTCGAGATCCGCAAGAACGACACCCCGATCGGGACGCTAAACTGGGGCGCCGGGGACACGGACCCCGCCATCGACTTTCCGGACGCGGTGCAGTTCGAGCCGGGCGATCGGCTCTCCATCATGCCGCCGGTCGCCATCGACGGGTCTGCGGTCGAGTTCACTGGAACGTTCGCTGGCCGACGTGGGCTGATACCGGGATCGTAAGATGGTCGACACAGCATACTCCAACCCCGGAGGCGCAGGCGACCGGACGGCCGACATCACCGTCACGTCCAACATGTTTGCGGGGGACCCGAACGACCTGGTGAACGGGGACACCACCGCCAACCCCGGGCTGGCCATGACGCCAGGTCAGGGGGACGGCTACATCAAGTTCGACTTCGGCTCAGGAGCCGACCCCGTCATCGACGCCTTCCGGTACTACATCCGGACGCACGTTCACTCCATGACGATGGGCGTCTGGCTGTTCGAGGGCTCAGACGACGATGCGACCTACGTCAACCTGGCGAGCGGCCTGTGGCTGTTCACGGCTGGCGAGGAGTACGCGGTCGCCTGCATCGAGATCGCCGGCTTCCAGAGCACCGTCGGCTATCGCTACTTCCGCATGACGCAGGGGAAGTCGGTCGTCCCGCCGTCGGTGCCGGAGCTGATCGAGTTCGAGTTCAAGATCAACTCCTCCGAGACGACGCCGGACCCGCCGCCGGACCCGCCGCCGGCTCCAGACTACGGCGAGCCCGGAGGGACGGGCGATCGGACGGGCACCATCTGGGTCTCGCAGAACTTCTCTGACCTGTCCGGCAACGCGGCCAAGCTGATCGACGGCAGCTTCACGAACGACGCCACGGGCTCGTTCAAGTTCGACGAGGCGCTGAACCAGACCAGCGCCTCGATCGTCTTCGACTTCCGCCCGTCCGGGTTCAAGCAGCGGATCGTGGGCTTCAAGTGGTACCAGGAGAGCGTCGAGGCTCTGGGTGTGTGGACGTTTGAGGCGTCAGATGCCCCACAGACCGGCTATGTGCCACTCATGACTGGCATCGCGCTGGGCGAGGACGTAGACGCAGAGTACACCTTCACCAACCCGAACGGCTACAAGTACTACCGCCTGCGCAAGACAGACCCCGACGTCATCCTGACCGACGACGCGTGGATCGAGGAGATCGAGTTCATCATCGGCGCCACGGACGCGGTGCCCGACCCCCTGCCGGCCTACATCACGGTGGACAGGACCGGGGCGATCTCGGTCACGGCGGTGGACGCTGACTTCACGATCAACCCGTCGGAGGCTGCAGCCGACGGGTCCTGGTTCGACGGCGACACGGGCGACGACGTGGCCTGGCTGACGATCGGAACCTCGGGCGGCCTGGTCTTCCACTTCATCCGGGCGCAGGTCATCAATGAGATGAAGTGGGTTCAGTCAGGCTCATCGGCTCAAGGGCTCTGGCGCGCGTACGGATCGAACGACGGGTCGTCCTACGAAGCGATCGGCCGGGAGCCCGTCCGCATCGGCGGCAGCGACATTGGCAACACCACGACCTACAACGGCTTCAACGCGAACGACAAGGCGTTCCTGCACTACAAGCTGGAGCTCCAGGCCGGCAGCTCGTCGGTCTCGCACTTCGTCCGGGAGGTCCAGTTCAGGACCCTCGAGGCCAACCTGGACCCCGGCGACATCTGCCTGAGCTACGCGAACGCCCTGGGCTCCGGCGACCGGACGGGAGACATCGTCGTCTCCCTGGACGCCGGGACCGAGGACACGGGCTCTGACCTGGACTGCATCGTGGACGGGGTGCGCACCGGGTTCAGCCCCTTCGCGCTCCTGGTCGACTCCAACTGGGCGATCAAGTTCGACTTCGGCTCGCTCCGCATGGTGCGCCAGGCGGCGATCTACTGGCAGACCGGCAACGCGGACACGAACCAGACTGCAGTGTGGGAGGGCTCGAACGACGGCTCGACCTGGACGATCTGCTCGGTCCCCACGAACCTGGCCAACGAGATCGTCAACAATGGCTCCTACTTCCGCACGGTCGCGACGCTCGAGGACAACGATCAGTTCTTCCGCTACTACCGCATGCGCAGGGTCAGCGGCTCCGGCGCCCTGAAGATCCAGGAGGTGGAGTTCTGGATCGACGGCGGCAGCGCGGGGAACCCCTGCGGAACCTACAAGTACGTGCAGAGCCTGGGCAACCGCGACAACGATGGTCCGTATGGGATCGGGATGAGCCTCACTGGCACACTTGACTCTGGGGCGATCCACGAGCTGGTGGACGGCGTCACGGCGAGCGGCATCGTCATCACGACGGCGCAGACCGGCGTGGTCATCAAGTTCGACTTCCGGCAGAAGGTCTTCATCGAGACCACGAAGATGAACGGCTTCACCCCCGGAACCGACTTCCATGGTCAGCACTACTTCGAGGGCTCCAACGACGACTTCGTCTCAGACGTCCACGTCCTGACCGACCCCTGGCACGCGGGCACGGGCTTCGCCTTCACGAGCGAGCAGAACGTCGACGCCCCAGGATCTTATCGGTGGTACCGCATCCGGCAGAAGAGCACCCCCGGCTGGCTCAACTCGATCGGCATCAACGAGTTCGACTTTCGCATGTTCCCCCAGCTCTCGTCGGGTGCGTGCGCGGGAGATCCCCCTGCGGTCGTCAGCCTCGAAGCCCACTTCGTCGACGAGTCGATCTTCGACATCGATGGCGGTCCGCCGGGACCGGCGGCGCTCGAGGCGCACTTCGTGGACGAGGGCGTGCTCTCTGTGGAGATCACGGACACCAACCCATGCAACCTGCGGATCGGCGACCGGACGGGGCGCATCGCGGTCACCACGGACCTGGCCACCTTCGAGGGGACCGCCAGCAACATCGTAGACGGCGCCTTCAACTGGTTCAGCTCAGGGGTCACCGACGCCCTCGGCATCGACATGAACGCGGACGTCACCGGGCTCTACATCAAGTTCGCCCTCGACGTGCCGGCCAAGATCACCGGCGTCCGGGTGGTGCAGTCCTCGGCGGACCAGCTCGGCACCTACCAGTTCCAGGGCAGCGCGGACGGGTCGTCCTGGACCGCCATCGGCTCTCCGCTCCTGATCGATCAGATCGACCAGCTCCTGGACTTCTCGGTCAACTCGACGGCGTACTCCTGGTATCGCTTCCTCGGAACCTCGGGCTTCGCGATGGGCTTCCAGTACCTGGTCGAGGTCGAGTTCGTGATGGCGTCCTGCCCCGTCGAGCTGTCCTCGCACTTCGTCGACGAGAGCATCCTCGAAGCCGCCCCCTCGGTCGCTCTGCACCTCGCCGCCCACTTCGTCGACGAGGGCAGGCTTCGGGCCAGGGAGGCTCACGAACCCGTAACCAGAGTCCAAGTGTCCCCGATCCCGTCGGGGCGATAAAAGGAGATGTGATGGCAAGCGACCTCTCAACGTACCTGGGAAACAAGATCGTCCGGTGGCTCGGCGGCCAGGCCATGCCGACGGCTCCAGCGACGGTCTACCTGGCGCTCTTCGACGGCGACCCCAAGGCGGCCGGCGTCGAGGTGTCGGCCGACGTCAACTCAGCCGGACGGCAAGCGATCGTCTGGACGGTGCCTTCGGCTGGCACGGTCAACGTCATGGAGTCGTCCGACGACGTGGACTGGGGCGCGTCCGAGGGCGACGTCGATCTGGACTGGGTCGCCGTGTTCGACGCCGCCTCCGCGGGGAACCGGCTGGCCTCCAAGGCTCTTTCGTCCCCGCAGTCCATCCTGACCGGCCAGCAGGTCCTGTTCTCGGCCGGAGACCTGAGCTTCACAATCGGGACCTGAGCACCCCGGAAGGGAACCCCAATGAGCATGAGCATAGTCATCAGCATCCTGGTCACGTTCCTGGTCATCGTCCTGATCGTCTACCTGGTCGACCTGATGCCGATCGGCGACGCGAGGATCAAGAACATCATCAGGATCGTCGTGATCATCATCGGCATCCTGGTCATGCTGAAGTACCTGGCCGTCTTCTGACCGCCAGTTATAGATATTCAGGATGGAGACATTGGCGTCGGAGCTGAAGGGGCAATCTTGTGCTGTCCGGGCATGTCAGGGCAACTCCGGAGCGAACTTTCTCTCATGCTGAGCGTCTTGTGCGAAGTCCGGGGGGAGAGAGGATCTGGGAGCTTTTTTGTCAGATCTGCAGGACGCAGGGGCTCAGCCCCGGAACCGGTGAGCTGATTAGGAGCCCGCCGGCGTGGCCTGAGCGGCTGGGTGGGCGATATGTGGCCTTCGGCTGGAAGCCCGCTCCTTGGGCTTCCCAGCCAATCTGAGAGGGGAACCGACGAATGGGCGGCAAACTGCACCACAAGCGTGGCCAAATGGGCCTGTTCAACCCCGTCGGGGCCTTAGTTCACGTCGGTTCCGAGCGCGCCTGTCTCAAATCCTGGGCCAAGCTGAGGGGGCTGCCAGCCCAGGATGGCCTGGACCTGGCGCATCTCCGGGTGAAGATCCAGATGGCCAGGTGGCAGGTGGCCGAGGTCGTGGTGGCCGTTCTGTCCCCGGACGCCGACCTCTCGGGCTTCGAGTCGGGCGCCGTCCAGATGGCGACGCCCGACTTCAAGGTCAGCGCTTAGTCGCTGCCGAAGGCGGCACTAAGCGTCACCCCGACCTCCTCTCGCTGCGGCGCGCTGCCCCTCTGTCTTCGTTTCGGCAGTCCCCTTCTGTGACACAGCTGAGTTGGGTACGTCCTCCCCACCCCGAAGGCTGCCGCTATCGCGTCCACCTTCTCGCCCTTGAGGTAGAGCCTCATGATCTCCAGCCGCTGGTCCGGCGTCAGGAACTTCCTCACTTGGCGGCCTGTCCGGCCAGGTCGATGAACGCCCGACGGAGCGGGGGCTTCATCTTCGACAGGGCTGTCAGCCCCTCGATCCCATCCCGCGTGGCGACGAACTTGTCCATCGCGGTGGGCTCCCGCGGGGGCACGCCCTCGATGCCCTCGTAGAAGTGGGCGATGGGGGCGTTGAGCGCCTTGGCAAAGAAGACCAGGGCTGAGGCCGAGACCCGGTTCAGGCCCCGCTCATACTTCTGGATCTGCTGGAACGTGATGCCGAGGCACTCCCCCAGTTCGCTCTGGCTCATCTTGAGCTGGTTCCGGCGCTGCATTATTCGCAGTCCGATCTGCTCGTCGATCTGCTTGGTCTGCTCCTTGGGCCTCTTCCTCTTCGGTCCGATCTGAGCTGGCATATTGCCGTCCTCCCCTGTGGTCAACTGTTGTCGTCGCGGCGGCCAGCCTCTTCGAGCTCCCGCCGGAGCATGTCGCAGGTCTCAGACACGCGGTCGGCCAGCTTGGAGCTGGACTCGACCTGCTCGAACAGCCGCTTGCCCTCGTCCCGGTAGGCCTGGACCGTGTCCTGGAGCTTCTTGAACGCCTCGGCGTAGGTGCTCATCATCTCAGCGACCCGGTCCTGGGACGCCCGGAGCTCCTGCCCCATCTCGTCGATCATCTTGGCCGTGGCCTCGTACTCCCGGACGACGGCGGCAGCCGAGAGCATCCCGGACCGGGTCGCCCCGTCCATGTGCGTGACGTAGTCAGGCAGGACCATTCCGGCCCGGACCGCCTCGGGGGCGTCCGCCGGGGGCAGCTCCTGGCGGACTTCGGGTTCGAGATCGATCGCTTGGGCAAGCTTGTCCATCAGTACTGCCTCGCGGGGGAACCTCTGAGGCTGGTGTGGTCTGCTGTTCACTTCTTCTGCTCCTGTGCTCTTCGCCGCCTTCTCCGCCAGCGCCGGCGGCGCCGCCGAAAGGTCGGCTGCTTTCGCACCGTCGGGCTCGCCCGGAACGGCGCATCGTCGAGGGCGGACGGCTTGTCCGGCTCGACAATCTCCATCTCAATCTTCCGGTCGCCGAACTTCTGGCGATCGGACTTTCCGCTCCCCTCCCACCTCTCCTCGAAGGTCAGGGGCTCCCTGGCTCCGGCGGCGGCCGATGCCACGAACGTCGTCATGGCCGCGGCGAGGAAGTCCCGACGGGTCAGCATCAGACGCCCGTCAGCATCTTGCGGATTTTCAAGAACGCGTTGGGTGGCTCGTCCCACAGCGGGTCGTCGAAGTGGGGCAGGCCGTTTCGGACGTTGCATCGGACCAGCGACCCGTCGATGTAGCTGAGGGTCGCCAGCCGGGTGGTCAGGTCAGACTCGAGGAGCCACCGCGCTTCGGCGACGAAGAGGACCAGGACGTCGACTTCGGCCAGCTTCAGGTTCCGGAGGATGCGCATGAGGTTGGCGAAGTCCTGGCCGTGCGCCTTCTTGATGTCGTCCCTGACCAGTCGCTTCCACTCTCGGTACAACTTCAACTGCGCGTTCTGCTCCTTCTGCTTCTTCTCCAGCAGGATCATGGCGGGCGACCGCTTCTGGTCTTCGCGCTCCTGCTTTGCCTCCTGGCGCCGCCACTCTCGCTTGACTGGCGCTGGAGCTATTCGCTCCGCGTGATCCAGGAATGGATTGGACATTCTTCAGATACCCCCACGAACCAACAGTTTCAAGGACCTCTTCGACTGACCGGCACACCACGTACTTGATGCCGAGCCGACCGCACATGGCCTCGAAGCCGAGCTGCTCGTCCGACTGACTGCCCCGGCCGGCCTTCATCTCGATGAAGGACACCTCGGGACCCGGCGCGAGAAACATGAGGTCAGCCACACCCGGCTTCACCCCCTCGGCCTTCAGCCGGACAGCGACCGGGATCAAACGATGATCGCCGTTCGGGATCGCAGTGAGAAACACCTCGCGCCGCAGCTTGACCGTCAGCTCCGCGACGGCCTTCGACTGCAGTGAGTGCTCCGCCCTCTTTGGTTTATTGCCCGTCGGGGCAAACCATCTCCTGGCCATCGGGGCAGTCTTAGCCGAAACGCGGACAATGTAAACCTATTGCGGGTGCATGGTTAACCGAGGTTTACATCGTTCGCCCTAGACCCCAATGTCCAGACCTGGCGGTAGGGCTTTGCTGCTGCGCTGGGAACTAGTCCATCTGGTTCCTCTCGCCCGCAGTGTGCGTTTCGGCCTGCCCAGGACGAATGCTCCTGTGCCAAGAGCGAAGCCCGAAGCTGGGAGTGCGAGCCCCGGCGCCGTCCGCATTCTTCTTACCAAGGCTCTACCCGTAGTTTACATCGTTCGCGGTTCGGTTCAGGGTGCAGCTCATGGCCAAACCGAAGACCTCCCCGCTTCTGCTGGGTCTGACCAACCCCCACTCGGATCGCCCGATCGACGCCTTGTGCGCGACCCCGATCCGGTCCGCCGGGTGGCGGCTCTGGCGGCTGATCAAGGATGTGGCCCCGACCATCAGCAGCGTGGACTACGAGCGATCGTTCCGCCGCCGCAACATCCTGGACCACCCCTTCGAGCTCCGGCTCCACGCTCCCGTCGGGACCACGGTCGTAGTCCTGGGCGATGAGGTCAGGGCGGAATTGAACCACCGGCTTTCACGGAAGATTGAAAAAGTCCTGATACACCCACAGCTCGTGGACGGCGTGATCTGGCGGCTGATCCCGCACACCTCCGGCCGGACGCTGCTCTACAACGACCCGACGGTGCGGGCGCTGGTCGGCCTGCTCCTTCTTGACCTGTACCAAGGACGATACTGATGTCTACGAGCACGACGAAGGAACTTCGAGAAGAGCGGAAGTCGACGCACGGCAACTGGGACGACGGAGCGGAGATCAGCGAGGCCACGATCGAGATCTGGGAGAAGGCCAAGAACTGGCAGGCGATGAGCCGGGGGCAGAGGGCTTCGCTCCGGATGATCGCGCACAAAGTCCACCGCCTGCTCACGGGCGACCCGGACCTGAAGGATACTTGGGACGACATCGCCGGGTACGCACACCTCGGCATTCCAGAAGCACAGAGAGACAAATGAACACGATAGCTTGGGCAATCGCAATCCTGGTCTTCGTCGTCGCCGTCCTGGCGCTGTACGCGATCCGGCAGAGGAGCAAGAGGGAGCTCACACGCCTCATAACGGACCTTCCGCCCCCACAGCGCCCCGTCCGCCGCACAGCAGGGATGCCAGGTCGCAGCCGGAGCGCTGAGGACTACACGTTCGGCTCCGGCCGCAACCTCTTCAACCCGGACGCGAAGCCGCTCCTGCCCCGGAGCCCGCCGGCCAAGAAGACAGACTGAGCTCCCCGGAAGGGGAGGACGTTGGGCTAACCCCTGACGCCCCAATGACTGGGGAGCAGGTCGCCATTCTGGCACTGCCCGCCGTGGTAGCCCCCTTGGCCTGCTCCCCTTTTTTGTTTCAAGGCACAGGAGAACTCAATGTGCGGAGTGTACGCCGAGCTCGGCGCGAAGGGCGAGGACATCGCGGCAGCGGTGGAGATGATGAAGCACAGGGGCACGCGTGAGCCCCGGATCGCCCAGACCAGGACGGGGGCGATCGGCCACGTCCGCCTGCCCATCGTGGGCCTGGGGCCAGAGAACGATCAGCCCATGCACCGGAAGGGGTGGTCCGTCGGGTTCGTCGGCGAGATCCTGGACTTCCGGGAGCGCTTCCCCGGAGCCGACTGCGACAGCACCATCGCGATGGACACGTGGATCGACCAGGGCCCGATGGGCTTCACCGAGTACGACGGCTTCTGGTCGATCGTCGCCTTGAACTCCAACGAGGAGTCTCTCCACTGCCTGGTCGACTACCTGGCGCAGAAGCCGCTCTACTACCGAGCCGACAAGATCGTCGCCGCCTGCTCCGAGCTGGACCCTCTGAAGTCCCGCGGTCCGGTGACCTTCGACAAGGTCTACATGTCCGCCTGCATCAAGTGGGGCTACTGCCCGGACCAGCGGAGGACGCCCTACAACGAGATCAAGAAGGTCCTGCCCGGAGAGTACGTGCGCCTCTTCCCGTCGGGCCGAGTCATCGCGCAGGTCGTCGACAAGCTGGAGCCCCAGTGGCACAGCAACTACGACGACCTCAGGGAGGAGATCGTGAAGGCCACGAAGCGGCGGGTCCTGTCGGCCGACGTGCCAGTGGCCTGCCTCGTCTCGGGCGGGCTCGACAGCTCGATCGTCTACACCCTGGCCCGCAGGTTCAGCGACCAGGTCGTCCCCTACTACGCCCAGCCCGTCGAGCACCCCACCGACCTGACGAACGCGCAGGAGCTTGCTAGGGTGCAGCTCCTGATGAACGAGAACGATGCGGAGGCCAAGGTGATTAGCTGGGAGGCCGGAACCCTGGAGGAGGGCCTGCACTACATGCAGGAGCCCGTCGACCTCGGCTCCCTGATCCCCCAGATTGCGCTGGCCAACGCGATCAGCGAGCCCGTGGTCCTGACCGGGGACGGGGCCGACGAGTGCTTCGGCGGCTACGGCCGAGCGATGCGATACGACTCTCAGTACAGCGACATCTTCCAGGAGATGGTCATGTGGCACCTGCCCCGGCTCGACCGGGTGATGATGCGGCACGCGATCGAGCTGAGGTCCCCATTCCTGGCCCGGTCCGTGGTCGAGGGGGCGATGGGCGTGCCCTGGATCGACCGTCGGGACAAGGGGCTGCTGCGGGCGATGTTCAGCGAAGACCTGCCGAGGGGGCTCGCAGAAGCTCCCAAGATCCCCCTGCGGACAAAGGAGGTGGACAGATCCCCCGAGGACTATCGTAAGCTGCTCGTCATGATCTTCACAGGGGAGCAGTATTGACATGGCTCGACGACCGAAGACCGATGACCAGCTCAGGGCCGTCGGCATAACCTGCGGCATCGGATCGATGCTGATCGGAGCCCGAGCAGCCGGGTTCAAGATCGAAGGCAACGTGGAGTGGCGGAAGTACTACCACGAGAAGGACGCCCACGGGCAGAACACCTTCGAGGTCAACTACCCCGGTGCGCTCTTCCCGAACGACCGGCCGACGATGACCGAGGAGGAGTTCCAGAGGTTCAGCAACGCGGACATCGCCCTCGGCCACCCGGAGTGCGGCAACTTCAGCCGCCTGTCCGGAGCCAACCCCGGCCAGCGCGAGAAGATGTTCGACCCCGCAGACATCCCGCTCTTCTGCGAGCTGGTGGCGGAGTTCAAGCCCCGGTACTTCGTGATGGACGACCTGCCCAAGTCCTTCATGGCGTTCCCGATGGCGAAGTATCACGAGCTGCTGCCGGACTACGACCTCTTCCCGGAGTGGGTCAGCAACTGGGGCTACGGCAACGTTCAGAAGGGGCGAGACCGGATGTTCATGCTGGGCGCGCTGCGGAAGGAGAAGTGGACCTTCATCCCCGGCGAGGCCGTCCACTCGCTGAAGGTCAAGGACGTGATCGGCGACCTGCCCGAGCCCAGGGCTCGCGGCAACTTTCCAAACCACGATCCGGCCGACGGGACGCTGGACTGCTTCCGCGCCCTGAACCTCGGCAGGTACAGGAAGAAGAACTCATGGGATGAGGTGAAGGAGTACTTCCGCGACAAGAAGGGCGGCTTCACCCTGGAGTACCACCCGAGCGAGGAGTCGAAGAAGGAGCGGGCGGCGCGGGGCGACAACCCCATGGTCAAGCGGATCGGGTTCCTCAAGGGCCACTGGGACGGACCGGCGCACGTCCTGACCGGCGGCAACGCCTCGGTCCACTTCCACCGGGGCGAGCCCTACACCGTCCGGGAGCGCGCCCGCATCCAGGGCTTCCCCGACGACTTCGTCTTCTACGGAACCGTCCTCAACGACCGCGGGGAGTGGAGCCACGACCTGAACCAGCACATGGTCCGGCAGACCGGCAAGGCCATGCCCATCCAGTTCTGCACGTACGTCTCGAAGCAGATCATGGCGCACATCAAGAAGGAGCCGTTCGAGACGACGGGCGAGCGGGTCAATCAGCCCAACGAGCACGTGGACGAGGCCAAGACCTGGTACTGTCAGAACGTGGGCTACACGGACCAGAAGAAGGCCTGCGGGGCCTGCTGGCTCTCCCGTCGGTGCGCCGTCCGGGTGGACAAGTACGGGATGAAGCCCATCGCCCCGCCGCCCCGCGCCGCCAGGACTGAGGATGCTCCCCGCGTTCGCACAAGAAGTCCCAGAACTCCCCGTAAAATTCCCCGGGGAGTTCCCCAATCAACGGAGCCAGCCAGTGTCAGCGAATAAGCTCAACCACCCGTTCGACGAAGTCGTGATCGCAGCCAACGATGCGATCGCTCGAGGGGCGGACGTGTACCAGAAGTTCTCCTGCGCCGGCTGCGGTCAGCGGTTGACCATGTCGGAGGCGAACACTTTCTTTGAGACGGGGTCCTGTGATAAGTGCGGCGTGGTGACCGACATCAAGAAGGACGGATGCAACTTCCTGGTCCACGCGATGACGCCGGAGGCCAGGGCAAAGATGGAGGCGGAGAAGTATGCTGGCGGTGCAAGCGGAGACGTTCACGGAGCTGAGGGAGAAGCTGAAGGCGGAGATGAGAAAGGCCCCGCCGGTCAAGACTGAGCGGTGGCAGGGCGTCCCGGTCAACACGGACACGTTCGAGCTCCAGGACGTGAACGTGAGCGTGCCCCTGCACGGGGGCGAAGGCTTGGAGCACTGGCGACAGGACACGAACTGCAATCGGCCGTGGGCCGACGACCACTTCCTCGAGCGCGTCGGGGGCGAGCCCCTGAACCCTGGAACCCAGTGGGCGAAGTGGCCGTGGGGCCTGTCGGCAGCGAAGTTCAAAACCGAACGCTTCAACCACACGTACATGGAACGGCTCTGGCCGAAGTTCGCCCGTCGGACCGACGATGGGGTCCTGCCCAAGCCGCCGGCCGGCGAGTACGGGCTTCGCAAATGGCCAGCGGTGGACAACCGGCCCAAGTACGGGATCGCCCATGGTTACGGGGACCTCCAGGATTTGATCGACCTGCTGGCTCGGGAGCCCCACACAAGGCAGGCTTACATCCCGCTGTTCTTCCCGGAGGACACGGGGCTGTCCGACGGGGGCCGAAAGGTCTGCACCCTGGGCTACCAGATCATGGTCCGGGACAAGCGGGCGATGATCTGGTATCCGCTCAGGTCCTGCGACCTCATCCGGCACTACAACGACGATTGCTACCTCGCCGTCCGGCTCCTGCTCTGGGTCATCGAGCAGTGCCGCCGGCTGAACCCGCAGGTGTGGAACGAGATCGTGCCCTGGACCTACAGTATGCACATGACCTCGCTCCACGTCTTCAAGAACGACATGGACACCTACCTGGCACAGGAGAAGCAGAATGGGAATGTTTGAAGACGTCGGCGCCTTCCACAGGAAGTTCGGGCTCGATCGGTCGGACGCCGGCCCGCCGAAGCTGCTCAGCGAGGGCGACAGCAAGTTCCGGTTCGACTTCATGATGGAGGAGCTGCTGGAGTACAAGCTGGCGGTCGAGGAGGGCAGCCTTCAGAAGGCGGCGGACGCGCTGCTCGACCTCGTCTACGTCGCCTTGGGCACCGGGCACATGATGGGGCTGCCCTGGGGCGAGCTCTGGGACACCGTCCAGAGGGCGAACATGGCGAAGGAGCGGGCGACCGGCGGGGACGACGACAGATCCAAGCGGAAGAACTCGCTCGACGTGGTGAAGCCCGCCGGGTGGAAGCCCCCGGACGCGGACCAGCGGGCGATCCTGAACCGCCGCATCGCGTGGTGGTACGACGAGATGAATGCCGGGAAGCCCGTCGGTGACCACGATGGGCGATGAGATCGATCTCAGCGGGCTCGGAGGCCCCGAGGAGGACTACCGCCTGCCGCGTCTGAACCAGGACAAGTGGGATCGTCGCTACATGGCGCTGGCCCACTTCTGGGCGGAGCAGTGCAGCAAGGACCCGAGCACCAAGGTGGGCGCGGTCCTGGTCGGGGCCGACCGTCGGGACCTGGTTCTCGGCTACAACGGCTTCCCGCCAGGGCTCAGGGACACGGAGGACCGGCTGAACCACCGGGCGACCAAGTACCTCTACACGATCCACGCGGAGCGGAACGCCCTCGACAACGCCAAGTTCGACACGAAGGGGGCGACGATGGTGGCGACGCTCTTCCCCTGCGAGGAGTGCGCGAAGTCCATCATCGCCTGCGGGGTCCGACGGGTCGTGTGCGAGGAGATCCCGCAGGCCGAGCCCTGGCAGAGCAAGGCCCTGCTGGCCTGCGACATGTTCCGGGAGGCCGGCGTCGAGGTGAAGCTTCTGAAGGAGTTTACATCGTCCGGGAGCTGATCCACACTGGCTGCTCCAGCCCAGCTGAGTCGTGTCAGTACTGGCCTGGGAGTAAAACCGACCGGGGCCGTCCCCTTCGAAGCCCCCTCTCGAAAAGCCCCGGTCGGCTGTTCCCCAGGATGAGAGCCACACATGAGCACCTCTTGCACCTCATGAACCTCTTGAACCTCACGCCCCCCGATGATCTACTGTGAAGCGTGCCGCGCCAAGAAGCGCTGGCCCGGAGGCCTGTTCGCCGGGTGGAACAGGTGCGAGGTGTGCGAGAAGCCGCGGCAGTGCTACGACGAGTCGTCGTGGTTTGTGCTCGACCAGGAGCAGCCGCTCGGCGTCGATGCGTACAACATGGCCCGCAAAGAGCACGCCTTCCTGCTGATGTGCGAAGGGCTGAAGCAGGCCGAGGTCGCGCGGCGCTTGGGGGTGTCCAGCACTGCGGTTCGCCAGATGCTCGACAAGTTCGCAGGCAAGATGCACCACGTCCTGAAGCACTGCAGGTGCAGGATCGAACGCGCGGCGTGAGAGCCACCTCACGCCACCTCTTGCACCTCTTGCACCTCATGGCGTTTGCTGGACCTCGTTGACGGACTTTTGACCACGCCGTCCGGCCCCCAAACTTTCCTCTTGATTTTTTCCCGCGTTGATGGACTGTTGAAGGTTCTCTTGTATGGTGTCCATACCGAAACAGACCAACCCCGGCAAACAGGACACCCCCGATGACCTACGTAATCTACCACATCTCCTCGACGATGCAGGTCGGCCCCACCAAGTTCGGCAACCCGGCGACCCACGAAGCGAAGAAGTACAAGACCCTGGGCGCTGCCCTGGCGACCTGCCGGAAGTTCAACGAGCGGGCGATCGCTAAGGACGCTGCCGACATCGTGAAGTACGGCTGCACCCACGGCGACAACCGGACCGCCGGCGTCGGCCCTGGCCCCTACGGCGCCTGCTCGATCGACCACTATGCGACGAAGGTCGTCCGCACGGTCACCCGCACCAACCTCCTGTCGGGCCAGGCCTACCAGGAAGCCAGCAACACTCCGGGCTACTGCAGCCCGTCGTCAGAGGCTTACTGGGCGATGTGATCCGGCCGGGGGCTCCTTCGGGAGCCCCCAATCTTTTCTCTGCAAAGTCTCTGCTGTTAACACTCTGCAAACACTCTTGCAGTATGGTGCTGACACTGAAACAAAGGAACACGCAGATGACCACCTCGACCGCCAACTACCTCGCCAAGAAGCTGGAAGTCCTGACGATCGCCGACGCGAGCGCCTGGTTCGCCACCGGCGAGAAGTTCATCTTCTGCATCGACCACCTGGAGATCTCGGCCTCCGCCCGCTACGCGGACAAGTGGGTCGACAAGATGGAGGACCACCTCTCGACCATGCTGATCGACGCCGAGCTGATCGCCCGCGGCGTCTGAAGCCCTGCCGTCGGACCCGGGAGCAATCCTAGGCAAGGCCGCTAGCCACGCGGCGCCGCCAAGAGGTCCGACGGTTTCTTTTTCTGCAAAGTCTCTGCTGTTAACACTCTGCAAACACTCTTGCAGTATGGTGCTGACACTGAAACAAAGGAACACGGACATGGCAAAGCCAAACAAGACGGTGGGACGCTGGAGCCAGCAGAACCCGCGACCCCACGACCCGGAGGCAGAGGCCCGCCACCGCGCCAGGATGAACCCGGACATGCGATCCGTCATGGAGGCGGTCGGCGCGGGCACGATGACCGTCGCGGAGGGCGTGGCAGCCATGCAAAAAATAAACGGAGACGAGGCCTGATTATTTTCTGCAAAGTCTCTGCTGTTAACACTCTGCAAACACTCTTGCAGTATGGTGCTGACACTGAAACACAGACACAGGACAACCCCGATGCGCACCCTCACCCTCTCCACCGGCTCCTTCGACCAGGTCAACACCTTCAACGTCGCCCACCCCCGTCGGGCCAAGGACTACCTGCCGATGCGCGCCGCCCTCTACCGCGACTACGCGAAGGTCGGCGACGGCGTCTACTGGGCGATGCAGATCGCCGGCTGCATCAAGTCCTCGTACAGCGATGCAGACCGCGCCGAGATCGACCGCCTGAACGTCGAGCCTGCCCTGACCAACGGCGAGGTCGTCCTGATCGACGGCCACCAGTACCGGACCGAGATCAAGGGCGCCTACTCTGACTGCGCCGTCTTCCACCCGGTGGCCTGAAAATAAAATCGGGGGCTTCGGCCCCCGTTGACACTCTGCAAACTTTTCTCTTGTATGGTGCCTCCACTGAACTTCTTCGCCCCCCGCCAGGTTTACACTAGGGCTTGGATGGGATACTACCAGTAGATCTTCCCGGCACAGGAAAACAACGTCATGGTTTCGGTTCTTCGTCAGCTTCAAGCGGAATGGAACGACCTCGTTCCCCTCGCACAGGCCCGCGGCGTCCGCCGCGTTCGCACCCTCAACGGCCCCCTCGAGACGATCGCTTACCGTCGGGAGCGGCTGAACTGGCTCCGGGCTCAGCTCGGTCAGACGTCAGCCCTGACGTCCCCGACGGCCCCGGTCGGCTACGACCTGGCCGCCTTCACCTTCGGCGTCGAGCTGGAGTTCGTCCGCCCCGCCGGGATGACCCTGGCGACCTGCGCCCGGAAGGTGACCGAGGCTGGCGTCGAGTGCCACGAAGAGGGCTACAACCACTCCCTCCGCCGGCACTGGAAGATCGTGACCGACCAGTCCGTCGGCTACGACCGCGGCGCTGAGGCGGTCAGCCCTCCCCTCCAGGGCGAGGCTGGGTTCCAGCAGGTCCGCACGGTCTGCAACGCCCTCAAGGCGATGGGCTGCAAGGTCACGGTCCGGTGCGGTCTGCACGTCCACATCGGTGCCCGCGGCGAGTCGGCTGACTTCTTCAAGAACGTCATCCAGCTCTACTCCTCGGCTGAGTCGACGATCGATCGGTTCATGAGCCCCTCCCGACGGGGGACGGCCAACATGTTCTGCCAGCCGATCCGGTTCAACGTGATGATGCTGATGGCCGCCCAGACTGTGGACCAGGTCGCTGCGGCAGCCTACCACACGAACGGCAGCTCAGAGTCGTTCCGCCGGCACGGTGTGCAGGCGATGCGGGACGGCAACCGCTATCGGAAGGTCAACCTGCAGTCCTTCTGGCAGCACGGCACGATCGAGTTCCGCCACCACCAGGGCACGGTCGAGGCGGAGAAGGTCATCAACTGGGTCAGGTTCTGCCTGAAGATTTCGGCAGCCTCGAAGGAGGGCCCGAAGCAGGCTGCCAACCTGGATGAGCTGATGGACGCTATCAAGGCCGACGACGCGGAGAAGTCCTACTTCGCCGCCCGGACGGTGCACTTCAACCGAGGAGCTCGCTGACATGACCACGTACATCGTAGACGGCCGGGTGGTCGACGCGGCCACCCCGGAAGCCCTGGTCCGCCACATGCACCGGACCTCCCACTCCCCCGTCGGGGACGACACGACCTGGATGAAGCAGGCGGCCGAGCGGATCGTCATGCAGACTGGAGGAGAAATTCGAACCTCTTCGTTTGACGACTTTGTAAAGGATCTGCTCCACATTGGACTGATCGAACTGGCACAGGAGAAGTGAAGTGGCACGAGGATACAAGAACCTGAGCGAGTGGATGGCCGAGCGCAACATGCCGACCACCACTGGCCCGAAGCGCGAGCCCTGGCAGGACCGGGCCGACGACATCACCAGGGAGCGGCTGACGCCCGAGCGGGTGTGGAAGGACCGGCCCATCGTCCGGAGCACCCGGCCGGAGCCCGAGGTCCGGCAGCTCTACTGGGCCTACGGCTCCAACCTGAACGCGGCGCAGATGGAGAAGCGATGCCCCGGTGCCAAGTACCGGCGCGCCCTCTACGTCGACGACTGCGCCCTGGTCTTCCGGGGCGTGGCCGACGTGACGGTCAAGGAGGGGTCGCGCTGCCCCGGTGCGCTCTGGTCGATCACGGCTCGGGACGAGGCGAAGCTCGATCGCTACGAGGGCGTCGGCTCCGGGGCCTACCGGAAGTCCTACTTCAAGCTCCGGGGCAACAAGAAGGTCTACAGGGTCCTGTTCTACCAGATGAACGACGAAGGCATCCAGCCCCCGTCGGAGACCTACCTCAAGACGATCGAGCAGGGCTACGTGGACTGTGGGCTCGACCCGGCCTACCTGGACGTCGCCCTGCAGCAGAGCTGGGCGGGCAAGGACGTGACCGAGTACCTGGCCTACCGGCACCGCCAGCGCGGTGCGCCGAACCTGGCGAAGGACTTGATCATCACGCCCCGGTCGCCCTCGATGACCGACGACGAGATCAAGCCCGACACCTCCGAGCCTGCGCAGGGCACGATCCTGCTCCCTCCCCCGGCGGCGGAGGCGGCGTCCTGAAAGTTCGCCGGCGTTGACACTCTGCAAATGGTTTCATGAGTAGAGTGCTTCCAACGGCAACAGGAGATCACGACCATGGACTTCCGCTCAGACCGCGACGACTCAGACTTCCGCATCGGCGACGACTACCGCTTCGGCAACACCCGCTCCTTCGGGACGGTCGTCGACATCGAGTTCCGCCCGCACCACCCTGGCGACGAAGCCTACATGGGCGGCACCTTCATCCGCGTCCTCCTCGGTCCGGTCGACCTGGGATGGATCTCGGCGGACTGATGTGGGACAGCGAGACCATCGCCACCGAGATGTCCCGCCTCGTTCGCGAGGCGGAGAGGGCGGTGGTCGCCAAGCTGAAGGCCCGCCAGCTCGGGCAGGCGTTCGAGAATTTGAATGGCACAGGAGAAGGCAATGACGACGAAGCGCGACACGATCTTGTTCTGCAACGCCCCGACGAAGGTCCGGGACCAGCGGACGCTGGTGTTTGTGTACGGGACCTTGATGAGAGGTTATGGGAACCACTGGCACTTGGACCGAGCATCGTTCCAGGGCGAGGCGACGACCAGGGCGACGTATCGGATGAAGAACGTGGGCTACCCCTACATCTTCAACTGTGACGGGCACCCCGGCGGAGCCCAGGTCCGGGGCGAGGTCTTCGACCTGAAGGGCCCGGACGAGGCGGACATGCTGAAGTCGATGGACCGGCTCGAGGGCGTAGCCCACGGGCACTACCGCAGGGTCAAGCGCCGGGTCAGGATCGACGGCGATCCGAAGGACTACATCGCTTGGGTCTACGAGCCCATGCCGCGCACGTGGGGCGAGGTTCCGCGCAGCCGGTACGTCCAACCGGGCCCGGACGGGCTGCTGAGCTGGGCGCGCACCCAGAGCCACAGGAGGGTGGCTTGAAGAACCCCCCGACCCTGGCCGACGCGATCATCGGCCGGTGCCTGTCCAAGCACGGGCACCTGATCGGGGGGCGCAAGTTCGCCGAGACGCTGGCCGGAGCCCGCAAGTTCGTGATGGACGACTCGATGAGTTCGTTCCTCGCGGACATCGGCGGTGCGGATCGGCTCGGAGAGGACACGGCTGCGTCGCTGAACGCGATGCGCTTCCTGTCTCGCCTGCCCCACCGGGTGACGTGGATCGAGTACAACGCCAGGGTCCGGCACAGCAGGGCCCTCGAGATCGGCACCCAGTTCCTGGACCCCCCATCCATCGGGGAGATGCCCGCGCGCCTCGGCTGGCTGTGCATCCAGCACCCGACGATCGACTACGCCTTCACGGCGATCGAGTGCGCCAGCCACACCTACGGTGCGCACGACGAGACGCTCGAGCAAGCGCAGCCCCACTTCCTGGCGTACGCCTGGTGCTCGGAGGACCACCCCCTCCCCTGGAGGGTCATGGACCGGGAGATGCCGATCGCCTCGCACCTGCAGCCCGACCGGGCCACGACGACGGCGTCGGTCGAGGGCGTGCTCACGGGTGACCTGCACTACAGGAGCCCCCACGTCGGGATCATGCCGTCGCCCCTGATCGAGACCACCATCTCGCAGATGATGGTCGAGATCCAGAAGCACAACCCGATCGCTGAGCTCGCCGGCGACCTGCGCTATCTCTGGGCGTTCCTCTCGACGATCAACGACCTTCCCGTCGCCTTCCGCGAAGTCCACCCCTCGAAGGGCTACGTGGCCAAGGGGAACTACAAGAAGTTCATCTCGCACACTGTCGTCACCCTGACCGTCCCGACGATCCGGGCCATGACGATCCTGGACCGCGTGCAGGCCCTGGCCCGCAGGAAGCGGCACATGGTCCGGGGCTTCTGGCGGGAGACGCTGAAGGGCAAGACGTGGATCGCCGAGCACGAGCGGGGCGACGCCGCCCTCGGCTTCGTCGTCCACGACTACTCGGTCGAACGCTTCAAGGGGAGGTCAGCCACGCGAGCCGGTTGACCCAAGCCATTGCAACAGAGGAGAGAAGTGAATGGACATGCTGATGAGAGCCGCCGCCCACGTCGACAGGGTTCACCGGGGCAAGGGCTTCGACGAAGCGACGACCGTGATGCGCATCGTGCCGGAGGGCATCGCGGTGACGACCTGCGCTTTGCACCACCCCCTGCAGGCTCGAGACTCCCGCACGGTCACTTGGGCAGAGCTGAGCGATGCCGGGACCAACCCCCTTGTGGATGCGATCGACAGGACCAGGACGGCAGTTCTTGGAACCAAGCCATGACCGAGCCCGTCATTGTACCGCCGATCAAGGGCGAGTTGCAGCCGTGTCCGTTTTGCGGATCGGAGGCCGGGCTGGAGCACGACAGCAACGGCTCAACAATCGCAAGCTGGCGCGCCTATTGCCGTGACATTCGAGACGGCTGTCCGATGGGAATGACAAACACGATCGGCTATCCACGACGAGCCGAGGCCTCCGCCGCGTGGAATAAGAGAGCGCGATGACAACGGCGATGAGACCATCAGGGAGGAGTGAAGATGCCCAAGTACACTGATGGCCGAACGCTGGTCCGTCGGAGCATCATCGAGAGCATCATCCGGGCCAGCCCCGGACTGAGTGGGGCCGACGTGTTCAAGTCGTACTTTCGGTGCGAAGAACGCAAGAGGGCTGGGCTGAAGTCGAACCTGATCGACCCGGATCTGAAGTGGCTGCGCGATCGCGGCAAGGTTCACAGCGCAGTGACGCAGGGCGAGAAGGGTGCGAGATGGTATCCGGCGACGGAAACGGAAGGCTCCGAGGATGCCTGAGCGAGCTGGTCTTCTGGGTGGTCATCCTCGGCCTGTACCTGGCCGCAGTCCTCGGTCCACTCCTCCTCCGGTGACCCCATGAGCTTCTTCATCTGGTCCCCGAACCGGGCGCTCAGTCAGCGTCAGCCCGACGCCACTCGGTGCCGGTGCGCCGTCCGGGGAGTGGGCAGCTACTTCAGCCACCAGTGCCGAAACAAGGTGAAGGTCTGGCGCCAGTACGAGGGCAAGCGGATGGGCTTCTGTGCCCTCCACGACCCGGTGAAGCGGGAGGCCCTCCGGGCGACCAGAGCAGCCCGCTGGGAGGCTGAGTCGAAGGCCCGGGATGAACGGGATGCCTACAGCGATGCCCGACGGGCGTGGCTCCTGGCGAGCGTGGAGGTCGTCCGTCGGATCGCCGCCGGGGCGAACGACGCCCGAGGCCTGGCCGGGGAGCACCTGGCGGCGGAGCCCAAGAAGCCGGCCTGAACTTTTTTCTGCGAATGATCCCTGCATGAGATGTTCTGTTGAAGAGTCTTGGAGTACGGTGCCTGCATCGAAACAGGCAACAGGACAACTCCAATGACCATCGACTGCGTAGACCTCGAACAATTCATCGAAACGATCGCCGGCCTCGCTCAGCGCGGCATCGGCTTCAAGGCCGACGCTGGCCGCCTCCGCATCACCCTCACGGGGGCCTGCTAACATGGCCCGCACCGTCACCATCCAGATCCCGACCGGCTTCGCCGAGTTCCGCGTAGACCTCCCGCTGGTCGACAAGCCCGCATTCGCCAAGGACTACTCCGGCATCGACGAGTTCGTCGGCTTCCGGGTGGCCACCCTCCACGGCAAGCAGTGGCTGATGGCCCGCGGCCACAAGGACGGTCCGGACCAGATCGTCGTGTGGTATCCGAACGGCCGGATGTGGTCGGGCTATGGCCTGTCGCAGAAGGAAGCCCTCAAGGGCGCCATGGAAAATGCTTGGAGGTACCTGTGACCCAAGACCCGAACGACGACTCGATGGCCACCCGGCTGTTCATGCTGGGCGGCTCCCCAACCCCCGAAGACCGCGAGTGGTTGACGGCCGACGAGGCCCGGGAGCTGGCGATCGCGAACAAGGCGCAGGAGGACTTTGCCAAGCTGTTTGCCGCCCAGCGATCCAAGAACCACTGCGGCGACGGATGCACCGGAGCCGACCACCCCTGCCACTGCGCGATGAGCGCCCTATCCACCGCAATCAACTCGACGACCTGATCATGGGCGCCATGGAAAATGCTTGGAGGTACCTGTGATCGTTAACGCTCTGCAAACGTTTCTTGAATATGCTAGCCCCATCGAAACAGGCACAGGACTTCAGACCATGAGCACGAACACCTTCTACCGCGTCAGCACCCTCTGGATGTCGAAGAACGGCACCGACGTCGTCTCGGCCAACGACCAGACCTTCACCACCCTGGAGATCGCGAAGGCTGCCGTCGCCCGCATCCGCCGGGACGGCGCTCGCCTGGACCACGACTATCGGGTCCTGCTGACCGAAGTCACCCACAAGACCATCACGATCTGAGGAGCAGGAAGATGCAGCCGATGGACCTGAGGAGAACCCTGGACTTCGTCAAGGATGCCCACGACGGGCTGACGGACAAGAGGGGCGAGCCCTACTGGCAGCACGCTGATCGCGTGATGCGCCGGCTGGGAGCCTACGCTCCGCTCGAGATAAAGATGGTCGCCCTGCTCCACGACGCGATCGAGGACACGCACGTCGACGCCGACGACCTCCGGTTCGCTGGCTTCCCGCTGGGCGTGATCGAGTCGGTCGCCCTCCTGACCCGAGACCACCGGAAGACCTACGCCGAGTACATCCAGGCGATCGCCCAGTCGGGGAACTTCGATGCCGTCCGGGTGAAGCTGGCCGACCTGGCCGACAACCTGGACCCCGCCAGGTCCGACGGGCTGACACCCAGCCTAGCCCGTCGGTACGAGACCGCCCAGATAGTTCTGCAAGATGCTCTGCTGGGGATGCTGCGTTGATGTTCTTTTGAAGAGTCTTGGGTAAGGTGCCTGCAACCCGAAAGGACAACCCCGATGGCTACCCCCTTTGAGTTCGGCCGCATGGCCTGCCTGTCCGGTCTCTCGCAGAGCGCCAACCCCCACGTCACCGGCCACACGAAGCTGGGCGCGCCGAAGCTGTCCGAGGACGGCGTCGAGTGGGCGTCGGGCTGGGCCAGCGTCCCCCGCGCGGTCAGCAAGGCCGACGAGGCTGCTGCCCGCCGCTACGACCTGTCCCCCTACCGCCGCAAGTCCAACCGCTACTACCGCTGAAGGAGAGAGCAAATGGAACGATACATAACTCTATTGGGAGCGGAGGAAGTCTCCCGAGCCGCGAGCACGATGTCTTCGGCAGCAAGCGAAATGCAGAGAGCAGCGAGCAGCATGCACTCGACCATGGAGGTCCACCATCGTTTCATGGACGACTGGCTCCAGAGGTTCCAGACGATGATGGAGAAGCAATCATGACCACCACCACCACCACCACCACCACCACCACCGCACCCCACCCCTTCGAGGCCGTCGCCAGGATGGCCGGCTTCGAGTTCAGCCAGACCCCTGCCCTCGGGAACCGTCCTGTGGATGCGCGGGCCCGTCGAGCTCGTCTGGTCCGGGCAGGACTGGCTCGTGACCGGCAACGGGATCGCCCACGGCCTGCCGGTCCTGGACGCCCAGGGCTCCGGCATCGAGTCGCTGTCCGACGTCCTGGCCGCCCTGATGGACCAGACCGTCGGGATGCGGACCCGCCTGGCGGCGCTCTTTGCCGAGCAGGACGCATTCTCCAAGAAAAATCCTGACTACGACGGGACGCATTGACGAGCTGTTGAAGAGTCTAGGGCTACTGTCTCTGCACCAACTGGCACAGGAGATCTGAAGATGACCGCGACCCCCACCACCCCGTCCACCGAGTTCGAGCGAACCCACTGCGGCCGCTGCGGCGGATCGGGCAGCTACTCCTACTGCCAGATGCACGGCTCGACCTGCTTCGGCTGCGCCGGCACGGGCAAGAAGCTGACCAAGCGGGGCGCTGCGGCGTACGCCTGGTTCAAGGAGCAGCGGACCGTCCGGGCCGACCAGGTCGTGGCTGGCAACCGCATCCACTCGGGCGGCGCGAAGTTCACGGTCACCGAGATCTCCGAACCCCACGTCGGCGCCTACGTCGGTGCCGAGCGCCAGCCGGTCATGTACGTGACCTTCGCCAACGCCGACGGCAAGTTCCGCTACAGCACGATGCTGGACTCGAAGGTCGAGGTCCTGCCCCGGACCGAGGCTGACCGGGTGGCTGCCCTGAGGGCGGCGTTCGCGTACCAGGACACCCTTGGAAAGATGGGCCAGCCCCTGAAAAATAAGGCGAAGGTCTCTGCGGATTAACACTCTGCAAATGCTTCATGAGTAAGGTAGCTCCACCAAACAGGAGCTACCCGATGCGCAACCTTCTAACCTTCGCCTTCGACTACTGGTCCTTCCGCTCCACGATGGGGCCAGCCGCCGCTCTCGCCCGCGCCAACATCCGCCAGAGGATCGCCCGATGATCACCGTCGTCCAGTACTTCACCCGCGAGTTCTCCAAGCTCTTCCCCGGCTCGACGATCACCGTCGTCCACGACAGCCGCCTGGAGAACGTCGCAGTCCACGTCGACTTCCCGGGCTACGCCTTGGACTTCGTGTCCGCCCCGGACGTCGAAGCCATCAACTCGATGGACGGCGAAAGCGCCATGCAGTTCGTCCTGGCTGCCGCCCCGACCGTCGGGGTGACCTTCGCCGTCACACAAGAGTGGCTTGACCTGACCGTCTTCCACGACCACGTCTGAAGAGGAACCC
>Ga0105104_10000048_pt1 | contig 76326 bp, 135 predicted proteins | sample PPLLaktember2015_3_FD_87034 | JGI IMG/M metagenome (GOLD analysis project Ga0105104, IMG submission 87034) | Freshwater sediment microbial communities from Prairie Pothole Lake near Jamestown, North Dakota, USA - PPLs Lake P7 Core (6) Depth... | ecosystem: Environmental > Aquatic > Freshwater... | reverse complement strand
GCATATAAAAATACTTTAGTATTATAATATAAGAAAATAAGCTCTCTGTAAAACCTTTTTCTAAAACCAGAGAAACCGATCATAAAAACAGTATACATCCCGTATTGTTATACTCATAAGTGCTAGCTAAAAGCTCTATCTTATCAAGTTCCCTGTCTTTACTGAATCCTATATCGTTTTGATCCAAATATTCTTTTACTTTAGTGTAAGCTTCTTCTGAGTTTTTTGCAACTACCATGCTTACTCCGTGTGCTATCCCAGTACTGTTAATAGTCATACCTCTTAGTGTGACCCTATAAAGCTTAAATTCGTTTTTCATGTTTTTTTTATTTTACGATACAAATATAATACATTTTTTCATTCATTTCACAATTTAACGCAATTTTAATTAAAGAGGATGAATTGATCGAATCTTTTTTATTTTTAGTCATACCAAAATTACTTGAACGAAGTGAAAGCATATAAAAATACTTTAGTATTATAATATAAGAAAATAAGCTCTCTGTAAAACCTTTTTCTGATGGAATTCTCTTGTATCAAAATTACCGATATATAAAATAAATACGTCATGAAAGAACTTATAACAGAAACTTTAAAGTTTATAGGATGTTACAGTCCTGATGCTGTAAACCTTCTGCTTGGAACTATGGCACAAGAAAGCGCTTACGGAAAATACAGAAGACAGCTTGGAAACGGTCCAGCACTGGGTGTGTTCCAGATGGAACCAAGAACTCACAACGATATTGTTAATAACTTTTTAAGGTATCACAAAGATTTGGGTGCAAAGATATTACAGTGGAGCAGGTTGAATCAGTTTAACTCTTTAGAGTTAGAAAGAAACGATAGATATTCTATATGTATGGCTAGAATGCAGTACTGGAGATTTCCAGATAAGATGCCAAGAGACGTGCAAGGGTATGCTGAACTTTGGAAGAAGAGGTACAATACGCCTCTTGGAGCGGGAACGGTAAATGAGTTTTTACACAACTATAACAGATACGTATTAAACAGTTAAATGAGAGCAAAATTTGTAAATGAGATTAAAACTAACCTTCAAAATTCGGGTTTGGGTGCAATTGGTGTAGGAAAAGAATCTATGATTCTTGTGTATAAAATCTTAAAGAAAAAATTTCCGAATCAGTTGAGTGGGTTTGACACTCTTTATAACTATAACATTAGTGAGGATGATAAAAACTCAAGCAACCAGCAAGTATATGATTACATAACGAAAAAATTAGGATGGGCTGAAGATGAAGTAATCTATGTAAATGATGATGATATAAGTGCAACGTGTAGTCAATGGATAAGTTCTCTTTTTGATAATACAGAGATGGTGTTAAGTGGTGAATGGTATAACAAACTGGGTTTGTTAACAGAAAAATGGAACGTTCATTTAAACATAAAATATAATGCCATAGAAGTTCATGGATATTATATTGATGAATTAAAGAAAAAATTCGCAGAGTATACTTTTTACTTCATAAAAACAAAATAAACATGATAGCAAAACTTATAATAAACGAAATAAAACAAGATGTAGATGGTTCATCTCTTGGAAGATTAGACATAGGTGTACGTCATCTAACGAAAGCTTCTGTTAAGTTGAATGAATTATTTCCTGGAATAGTTTCAGACGATGTACTGCACGATATACTGAACAACTTTTTATCATCTATAACAGTGAAAACCACTAAAGATGTAATGAGTGAACATATACGTGTTATAAGCGAAGGCCTTGAAAACTTGAATGAATACGTGGTATTAAACTTACCAGAAGATGTAGGAAACATTAACAATCCGACAGCGAAAAAAATAAATGATTACATTCGTGAACATTTTCTTAATCCGGACAGAAACGAAATTAAGAAGATAGTTAATGGAGAGTATTACAACGAAAAAAGAATATGGACAGCAGGTTTCTTGTGTTACGTAAACATAAATGATGGGATCGGATACATCATCTTGACCGATATGACTCCTGGAAATAAAAAAATGTGTAGTTACTATTTCGTTAGAATATAAATAAATATAATATATGAGAGCGAAATTTGTAAACGAAATAAAGCAGAACATAGAAACATCAGGGTTGGGCGCAATCGGAATAGGAAAATCATCAATATTACGTGGATATGATCTTATAAAAAAGATTAATAAAGATTTCAGTACGAAGCACACTCTAGAGGATCTATTAGTAAAATACAGACAAAAGCTTGTTGATACTAATAAAGATACTGGTTTTTTAAATTCTTATATATCTGTGTTAGAATCAATCACAGATAGCAGTATAGAAAATTTTTCGCTCATATCATTAACTGAAATGGGAAATTACAGGAATGGTGTTTTTGCTAACATGTTTGGATCTGATAATTCTGATGTTAAATCGGTTTTTTCTAGTGATTCAGAACGAATGTTTGGAGATGAATGGAGTTATCAGATAATCTACAACAGCTATTTTGGAATTGGCTATTTAGAGATGTATCCTAACCCTACGTACACTAGAGAAAAACTTCCAACGCTGTTTAATTATTTTATAAAATATAAGTAATCACATGATAGCTAAACTGATAATAAATGAGATAAAACAGAATATAGAAGGTTCGTCGTTAGGCACTATTGGTATAGGTGAGGCAAACGTCTTAAAATTGTATCACAAACTTAACAAAAGATGGCCGCACAGGTTTAACGAGCAGGCTGAAAAATTAGATAGTATATTCGAAAGATTTTCCGAAAGCTCTTCATCCGATAAAATTAAAAACAGGATGAATTATTACAAAGAAGTCTTTGAAGAGTACAGCGATTCTTCTTTATCAGATTTTATATGTGTCAACATTTATTCAGCATCCGAAACAACATTCACCGAAACAGATGAACTGTTGTTTGATATGGGCTTCGATTTTGATGATGCTTATGCGATGTTCGATGAAGAGATGGATAACGGGCACAAAGTGACGTTTTCTTCTAAGTTAGAGTATTTACGAAGAGTGGGAATTGGAATAATATATTTAAACAATTCAGAAAAACCATATGATAGAATAATTCACTGTGTTTTCGTTAAATACAAATAGTGTTCTGTAAGTGTCAGACGAATTATTTTTTAAAGCTGTATTACCTATTGAATTTACAATAAAACACCATCTGAAAGTGTCTAAATAGTGTCAGAATTAAAAATACAATAAAAGAAATAAATATGAATGCTAAATATGTTGTCAATGAAATAAAACAAAACGTGTTGGGTTCTGGCCTCTCGCGAATAAGGGTAGGAAAAGATAGATATAACGTTGCATCTAAATACATTAATGAAACATATCCAAACACCATATCCAATATAAGACTAAAGAATTCACTGATTGAATTCGTTCACACGGTTAGAAACAACTCAAGAGAGTTTTTAAAAGAAGCTAAGAAGCTAATAGATTTTCTAAGTTACGACATCGATAGTTACATGTTACTACACATATCAGAAGATAATAAACGCGAATTCTTATTTGATATTCACGAAAAATTCTTAAGCCACGAAAAAAACAATTATGATGAGATAATTAAAAGAGATATATACAGCGGAAAAAAATGGGAAGCTTCTTTTTTATCTTATGTAAATGTAGAAGATGGCATAGGGTATGTAGGATTTGCTGATCTTGTATCCATTTCAAGAAAAGAATTTAGAGATATTTTTGTAAGAGTATGAAAGCAAAACTTATAATAAACGAAATAAAACAGGATAAAGAAAGTGGATTATCTGCGGTAGGAATAGGAAAAATTGAAATGACCAAAACTTACTATTACATTAAAGATAATTTCAATTCTATAATTGTCGAATCAGATGAACTGTATTATATGGACAATATTCCACAAAAGGTAAAAGAAAAGATAATCACCATGGTTAACGTTGATAACGAAGAAGATGTGATGGGAATATCTGACAGTAAATTATTAAGTATGAATGATCAAGATACCGTATCTGATTTTGTTAATTGGATAATAAAGATAACGAATTACCCTATAAAAGAAGAAAATGTTATCATAGAGCAAAAACTTTACAGGATACAAAACTATTATAATAAAATTCACCTTACAAGATTAAGAACATATGATATCACCGATTCTTCTACTGGATACAAATTTGAGCAATCATACACATTCTTTGCTATCTAGTTAACATCTTTTGTGAACTAAAAATTACACCCAGCACCTTTGATTCAAAATCAGATGCAGGCAGTGATGAAGTAAGAATTGCCCTGTCATTCTTAGACATTCCAGGATAAAACTTCTCGTATATAACCTGCGCGCTTTTACCATCTAAAAATTTAGATTTCAGTTCTTCTTTATCGGTTTTTTTATCATACAGTTTATCTGGTGTGGAAAAGAGTATTATCTCTTCTGAGTGAGCTTTCATTTTTTGCATGATTTTGTTCACGTCGCCTCTTTTCTTATTATAAAGTTTTAAAAAGTTGTCTATTACTATGGTTTTAAACCTACAACCTTTTATGTGTTTTTCATATATACGTTCTATATCCGTAGAATCTAATACTTCTATCAGTAACGTATTTTCAGGATCGTTCAACTGAATTTCTTGAGCCTTTGTGGTTTTTCCACTGCACACTGGACACACATAGTGCTTAACTTTTTTAATCATGAGGTGAATTATTTATGTAAATCTTATTAGATTCAGAAAAAACGTTGTTATCATGAATGAGAATATCTACTGTACCCCTCAATCGTTCGTGTGTCAAATCATGAATAGCATAGCCGATGTCTTTATATATGATGGTATCTCCAAAATTTAAGTCATTATCTCTTAATAAATCTGGACTTACAGCACACCAAAAAACACCCGGCCGTATAATACTGCCATCAGCAGTAGTACATCGTTCTTTGCTATATTTATAAGTTGTTACAAAAACGTTAATTTCCTTTTTTGACATATCTATGATATCTGGAGGCATTACTGTCCTCCCTCCGTTGTATAAATCAATGGAAAACAATAACATAAATAGCATCATAAATAAAAATACTATTTTGTTCTTAAAGGTTTTTTTCATATTCTTTTCTTATAACGATGAATGGACAACTTGCATCTTCACACGATTTAAAAAACACACAATCCATTATATTCTTATGTTGAAGTTTTATTCTAAGCTCATTCTCGTGCTTCTTGAATATTCGCTGTTTTCTTTTTCTTATTATAGATGATATTATTCGGTTCAGTATGTTCATAACAATTTATATATACTATTATATATCACACTGAACCGAAAGTTTCATCTAAATACCATCAGTAAACCACATCAGAGTGCTTTCTTCTCTCATCTGTTCTCTTTTGAACCCAAACTTAGAATAGAATCCCTCTAATTGATGCAATGTTAATCCATTAGTATCTAATGGACTGGCATTCAGAAACCACTGAGTGAATCCTGCTAATCGTAACCGTTTAAAAACCTCTGTTAACATGAATGTGGCTACTCCAATACTTCTATTGTTTGGATGCACTTCTACTAAAAGAAACTTTACAATAGGTTCCGGTCGAAACTGGTTTGCGAATTCTAACTCTGATAATATTTCCATAAACTCATACTCGTATGATTCATAGAGAACTTCTATCTCTATACATCCAAGCTCCTTACCACCCTCAAAAAGGTGGTAAGTTAGTTTATCTTCATCACACTTATCTCTCTCTTCACTAATTACCCACTCTCTTTTATTTACCATATTTTATTTCGCTTTATGAAATGCAAATATAATAAAAAAGATTCAAATTTAAAAATCTTATTCAATAAAGTTAAAAACATATTTTTATCTTTCTGATTCTTCACCGCAAATTCTGCAACGATAGTTATCTTCATACATTCCCATACTGCTAAACATATACTCATGTATACATCTAGAACGTAGGTTATACACAGATTCTTCTAAACGTTTAATCTCTTTTTTCATTTCGTGAATTTTTTCATCAGCAGCTTTGATTTCTACGCTGACATAACCTTCGTATGGTTCCCGTGAATAAGTTACATATTTTTCCATATCATTACCAATCAAATTCAAATTTGCAAATTCCTTCTAAAAACAGTTTTTCCATGTAATATCTTTCTAATCTTTTGATAGCAGTTTTAGAAGGTATATAGTTCCTTGTTGTTTTCTCTATTTTTTTATTAAACTTACCTGAACTTACTATTTTAGTTCTAAACTCTGACATGATATCTATCCACCATTCTATCACTTCTGAAACATGAATCATAGAATGTCTATCTTGATCATCATCACAATATTTTTCAAATATTTCATTTAAATTTTTATCTTTAGGATGAAATATGTAGCATTCTTTATTTCCATGTTTTTCAAAAACCTTGCGCCGTTCTTTATAGTTTTTAGACTTATCTCTATAGAACTTAATAGCTTCAGATTTTATATTTTTAACCACGACATTATCTTCCAAATCATCCAACGAATCGAAATTAGATGAGTATTTTTTATTTTTTTCTATTTTTAGATCATAACGTTTATTCCATTCTACTGGAAAACTATTTATTGTACCAAACAGTATAGATTTAATGTCAAAAAAAACTTCGATGTTTTTTCCAAATATTTCGTGTAACCCCATCGCTCCATACAAAGTCTTCAAATTAAACATTTTTTTGTTGTAATCAGATTCGCTTATTACGAATGGTATGGATCCACTTCCAACCCAAAACTCTTCATTTATAGGTGTTAGACCATCTTTGTTATCTTCGGTTTTCCAGCCTAACATTTTGTAAACCTCATTAACTACGTATTTCTTATCTTTTGATTCATCTTCATACGATAACATATCCATCATTTTTGATATCTTTTTCTTAAGAAGAATAGGGTCAATAAATGTGTTTAACACAGTGTATATTTGTTCACCTATTTCTTCATCAGTATACGTCTTATGATTTTTAACCAACCTGGCTGCATATCCCTTATACACGTTATTTTCTACACAGAACCTATCATATTCTTCTTGCGAAAACCTATCGCTTTTTATCGCAGGAATTCCTTCAACTGAAAAGCAAACTTTAAACTGATCAACAAGTTTTTGTAATTCTTTATCCATGATATATCATTTAATTATTATGCAAATATAATAATAATATGTAAAAAATATCATTAAATTTATAAAGTTACAAAACTTTTTTGGCCATATATAAATAAAGTAAACGATTAAAATGAGAGCTAAATCAGTTAACGAAATAAAACAAGATAAAGATACTGGATTATCAGCAATAGGTGTAGGAAAAACACAAATGAATGAAGCTTATAAGAATGTATCTTTATTGAGTCCTAATATAAAATCCAAAACTGAATTAGGATTAACAGATCCTGATATTATCTGGGCATCTTTATTATCAATAAGAGAATTAATACCAGATATTTTAGGATCTAATCCAGCAAATATAATACGAGTAAGCAGTAGATCTATATCAGATGAAGCAAAAAACTATTTACATTCTAAGATTTTTAATGATGGTTCACAACTATCAAAAAAAACGATTAATCTAGTATGGAAATCCACTGATGAAAATGTGAAAGCTGCTATTTACACCAACTATTCAAAGGGAGCTACTATAGTAGAATACACAACACCAGAAGGAAAAGATGTTGTGTACTTTTTCTTTAGAACAAAATAAAAACGAATGAGAGCAAAGATAATACTTAACGAAATAAAACAGAACATAGAAGGGTCTAGTTTAAGAACTATTGGAATTGGCCAAACTGCTATGACTCGTGGATATAATGAAATCAAACGATTGATGGGTGATTCTGCACACGAATTAGACGAATTAACAGATATTGTCAACATTAAAGAACGTCGTGATCAGATAAGTTATGTGATGCCTCACATTTTAAAATCATTAAACTGTAACGAAAGTGATCTGCTGTTTTGTAAAGTAAGCATCTTCGAAAATTTAATAAGGTGGAAATTTTTGGATGAAACAGTTTTTGAGGGATGGCGTATTAATGATGAAAACTACGATCCATTAACGTATGAGCCAGATGACGTATTCAACAAAGGTAAGAAAACAGAACATACCATGAGAGTAGAATGTTTTACTTCTGCATACTGGGGCATATCAATGATAGTATTCTTTCGAGATTTTTCAACTACATACGAGATGACTGGGTCAACTTATTTTCTTATAAGATATAAATAGTATGAAAGCAAAGTTAATCATAAACGAGATAAAACAAGAAATAGAAACTACAGGTTTAGGTGCAGTTGGAATAGGAAAAGATAAGTACCTTTCTGGATATAAATTTCTGAAAGATAACTTTTCAGATTTTATAAAACACTCTATTCCGTTGATTCAGTTTAACGGAGTAAAACATCATAAAATATTAAAGACAACTGACATTCCAAGTAACATCAGTGTGCTTAATTTCAATGATAAACAAAAGAAAGAACTTACACCGATAATAGGAGATCTATCAAACTTCGTGTGTATAGAATACATTGGATACTTTGAAGACATAAACACTGATCAAGATGAGTATGACAAATTTGTAGATTTTATCAATTTTAAGCTTTTAAGCAATGATAGTGATGATCTTATATTGTTATCTAATGGATGGTCTGTAATGTACAACGAATCTTACCAAATAGGTATACTTTACAGCCCAAACTACGGAATTCATTACGATGAAATAATGTTAATAAAAATTTCTTAAAGAAATGAAAGCAAAGATAATACTTAACGAAATAAAACAAGACATAAAAGGATCTGGATTATCTGCGATAAAAGTGGGTCATTCAGCTATGACTGGTGCGTTTGATGGATTAAGCAAAATAGTTAATAACGTACACAGTTTTGCCGATTTGACAAAAAAAATAGGAACTCATTTAAGAAATTTAGATTCATTCATTCCAGACCTATTAAACGAATCTCCAGAAAACATCATACAGCTGCCAGAGTATTCCATTAGAAGAACTAAAGTAGATGAATATCTTAAACATGAGGTGTTTAAATCATCACCAGATATTGAATACTTAGGCAGGAGAATATCGTATTTTGATAGTAAAATAAAACACTTTTCAGAAATACCATGCAAGATAGCTGTTAACAGAAAAATGGGGGCTGTTTGGTTAAAATATCAAGATCAAGGAGAAGAAACATACGTATTTTTTGTAAGAAAACCTAGATATATAAACGAGATAAAACAGGAAACAAATAAATCTGCATTAGGATCTATTGGAGTTGGAAAGGCTAGATTAACAAGGTTTTATGATAAGATTGTAGAAAGGTGGCCAGAAACTTTATTTTCCTTGTTTAATATAACACATAACACGAGTTACTATATGGTTTCAATGGCCGAAAAAGTTGCAAACATTTTAAACTGCGATGCCAACGATATATGTTACAAAAGCAAAACAGGATTTGGTCAAGATGACGAATTAGATATCTATGCAGAACACCTAGCAAAAATTTCAAATGAAGAACCTATAGTTATAAATGATACTGATTACGTCTCTTACAGTGATGAACCAGTGAAAGTTAGAATAACGATAACACCCGTCACCGAATGGGATTTTGCTATAGTTATGAAACAAACATATTATAAAGATAACACAATAAAAACGATAAACTATCTAATAAAAAAACCTAAATGAAAGCAAGACTAATCATAAACGAGATAAAACAGGATTTACCAAACGGTTTATCGGGAATAGGAATAGGAGCATCAACACTAACAAAAGGATACAATCATCTTAATAAAATAGATCGTGTGTCAAAAGAATTGGTCAGAAACGATGCAGATAATATAGACTATTATATTCGTAACGATGCAGAAATAAACAGACATATAGCGCATAATATAACAAAAGAAATGTCTTTTTTATTAGAATGTTCAAAGGATGAAATCGCTGTAATAAACAATCACAAAATTCCAGTTGAAGTCTCTGAATGGTTAATTTCTAAAATATATGGTGAAGATCATATCAATCGTGATAATCAGTTTAATTTCGAAAAACAATATGCTGATGTGAGGATTTCATTTTCACCAAAATGGCAGATAGGAAAGATCTTTATAGATTCTAAAAATATTGAACAACCAAACGTCATTTCTTCTTCAGCATATTACTTTATGAGATATAAATAAACAATGAAAGCAAGACTAATAATAAACGAAATAAAACAAAATAGATCTGGTCTTGGATCTATACGTGTAGGAAGTGCAGTTATGACTGATGCATATAAAAACATAAAGAACATTCAACCTGACATAGCCAAGATCAAACCAATGTCCAGTACGATTTACAGTTGGAACCACAATGATGACAGGTACCATTTCTTATTAGAAACTATACCTCAGATACTAGGAGCTCCTCTTTCTAACATAAAAAGACTTGGATGGTCACAGATGTCTATAGATACACAGAAGTATCTAGAATCTATACTTATGAAAGATGATAAGGACATAAGACACGAATCTATAGAGTTACAGTGGCACGATGAAGATGGAACGGTTAAAAAAGAGTATGTAAAATTCATGATTAACGATGAGAAAGGCGTGGCTGTTTTGCAGTACACAGATACTCAGTTTAACACGCCTCACACATATTATCTAATAAAAATTCCATAGAATGAAAGCAAGACTAATAATAAACGAAATAAAACAGGGCAGAGAATCTGCATTAGGATCGATAGGAGTTGGATCAAGCAAACTAACGTTAGCATACGATAAGTTTGTGGAACACTGGTCAAGGAGCGTGTGGAAACTGGCCCCTATAGAAAACGTTAGTGACAACCTTTCTGATGCGATGAAAGTTATAGCAAAACAGTTTGGTTGTAGTATTAAAGACGTTGCATACATCAACAAGATAAACTTTCCAGATAAGTTCTTTAATAATTACTTTATAAAGATAATAAAACGACACACGGAAACATCTAAAGAGATCGTTAAACGTGATGAAAGAGAAGAGTATGCTGATGATATAGTGTCCACAACGAATATTCAAACTTCTGTATCATGGGGATTAAGTTTAGTTACTATAAATGACCAATATTTTTCACAACGTGGGACACTAACGTTATTTATATTTAAACTGCCAAGCAAAAGATACATAAACGAGGTAAAACAGAATTTAGATTCTCCTCTTTCTGTGATAGGTGTTGGAAAAGGAAGGTTCTTAAAGGGATATGATTATATTAAGAATCACTGGCCAGATAATCTGATAAAAACCATTCATACCATCGATGGAAAAAACTATGGAAACAGCTTAGACAAATTTAAAGATGAATTGAACAATGAAATTCATCATACAGCGAAACTGTTTAACTGTTCTATAGATGATCTTTTAATAATTAATAACTTCGATAACAGAAACCTTACAACTGACCCAATGGCAGATTGGATGTTAAAAGTGAGACCGACCAAACCGGACAAAATAATCGAATTACCGACAATAAAGTCTTCGGCCGTTGCCATATATCGCTTACCCGATATGAGAATGGTAGAAGTAGTAACCGTTTGGTCAACGAATGAACCATTTGGGCCAGATCCACGCGTGCACTCTTACTTGATAATACAGTACAAGTAATATGAAGATAATACAGTCTTACTCTCAGTTTGATGATGGCTGTCAATATGCAGGTGGTATTCTTAATGGTACTGAAGTGTACCTTAATTTTTACACTTTTCTTCTTAGCTACTTGCTTTTGAAAAAACATTATGGTCGTGTCACCATGTACTGTAATAAAAAGGCTTATGATACCGTAGTAAGATACATACCTTATGATGAAATTATCATAAAGGAAAACCATTATGATCAGAATTTCTGGAGTGCATACAAACTATCTGTAATAGAAGAAATAAAAGAAGATTTTGTACACATAGATTCAGACGTGTTTATGTTTAGAGATCATCTATTACCCTTTAACGGTGATTTTGATATAACAGTACAGTACGTAGATTTAGACAACACAGTTCTTGCATTGGATGAATTCACATCACTAAGAGGAATGTATGACATAAAAAAATACAAACCAACATTTTCATCAGAAGGTGTTGTTGGAAACAACTTCAGCTGTGGAGTAGTAGGAATGAGATCATACGTAACGCAAAAATACATTCAAGACGTTAAAAGGATGTATGAAATCATAAAAGAAGAAAAAATAAGAGGAAACAAACTCAAGATTGGAATGATACTGGAAGAACTTACTCTCTATCTAACATCTACCAGAGAAGATTATAAGTGGCACTCTCTGTTTGCACCTGTAAAAAAATCTATACACTCCAAGTTTTTTGATATCATAGGTGATATAGAAAAAAGAGATGTTTTTGATTACACTCACATGTGGTGGAGAAGAAAGTTTACTCAATCTAACATTGATAAGATAAAAAACGTTCTGAAAGATACGTTTCCTGAAAGCAATGATCTCATTATAGAGTACGAAAAAACCATATCAGATAAAAACGTGTTGGTCTTTAACGATACAACAAAAAAAGAAACTTCTAAATTTATATCATGAAGAGTGTAGATATAACTACGATAGTTGGATGTCCAAACTCGTGTACGTACTGTCCACAGGATAAATTACTGAGCAACTACTACGGAGAAAAACTTCTCTCTATAGATAAGTTTAAAACCATGCTTGACAACATAAGCAAACACGTTATAATAAACTTTGCAGGATACTCCGAGAACATGTTTAATAGAGAAATAGCAGAAATGATGGTGCACGCATACGAACAAAAGTTCAGAATAAATCTCTTTACGACGTTGATAGGATTAACAGATGAAAAGATAAACAGACTAAAAGATACCGTTACTTTCAATTACGTTAACTTTCACAAGTTTAACGGTAAGTACTACAGAGATTCATCTTTTTACAACAGTGTAGAAAAATTCGTTAGGTTAATAAACATAAACCGATATGATGTGCAGAGCGTACAAAGCAAAGTGTTTACAAGAGCAAGCAATCTAAAAGATACTTACGTAGAAAGAAAACTCGGTAGGATTCGGTGTGATTTCTACACTAACAACAACGTGTGGGACTGTAATCAGATACTTCCTAACGGAGATGTTTATCTTTGTTGTATGGATTGGGCTCTTAAACACAAGATAGGCAACGTGTTTTTAAACGAATACGGTTCAGAAGAATTCAACAAAAAAAGGTTAGAAATAGAATTATCTATGGTACAAAACGACAGTGATCTCTTATGTAGAAACTGCGAGTTTGCAAAACAAATCAACGATATATAAATAAAACATCTCAATGCGAGCTAGATACATAAACGAAATAAAACAAGATAAAGAATCAGGATTGTCTGCAATCGGAGTCGGAAAAGCTTACACGTGTAGGGCCTATTTAGAAGCTCTTAACATAAATGACGAGGTCGAAAACTATCTTAATTTAGATGATAAAGCATGGATATTCAACGATGCTTTGCATGTGATCAAACCGATGCTTGTAAAACTTCTTGAGGTGCCTATATCTAATATAGCACTCGTTAACCTATACAATATATCTAACAATATAGAAGAGTATTTAGATTCAAGAGTGTTTTTTATAAATGGAGATCATCCTGATGTGGAAGAGTCTCAAGTAGAGCTACATTGGGAATCTTCTAGAAAAACTATGATGAACGTATACACCAACAGAAAAATGGGAGCAGTTTACTTTAATTATGTGGAAGATGCATCTTTAAGACAGTACTATTACGCATTTAGAAAACCATAATATAAATGTAAAAATGAAAATAGTAAAGGAAACCCTATATGAAATAAAGCAAGATAAAGGTTCGGGATTATCTGCAATTGGAGTTGGATCTACCGTGATGTGTAGAGCTTACGTGGAAGTAGAAAAACTTTGGAACCAAATAAACAGGATATTTCCCATAGATAGTAAATTCTGGAATTGGAACGACATATATAAAGATTTACCGTCTCAGTTAGAAAAAGTATTAGACTATCCTCAGTCCAAAATAGTTGTCGTTAATGTAAAAACTTTGCCCGATTATGTGATAAAATACATGGATGACGTTGTGTTTAGTGTAAGGGAGAACTTTAAAACCACTCACTTTAGCACATCTGATGGTGCAGCTTATGTAGATTACATGACTAACTCAAGGTATGGTGCGACTTGGATAACATACGAAGGGTTTGGGAAAAAAACCGAAAGCTTTTATGGTCTTAGAGTGCCTCATTAGTACCTTATGTGATACTTTTCATAAAAAAAACTTAATCTATCATCTAAAAATTACTGATAGTATAATATGTGATACTTTTAACTCTTTCCCTTGACGAATACCACCCTTATCAGAGGTTCGTCTCCCAACTCTAAGTATCCTATGTTTACAGCTGGACACCATTCGAACTCCCACTCGTCTAAGTGATGTATAGCGGATTTCGTGCCCCTTTTAATCTCTTTAAACTCTATATCAAACCTTCGCAGGAATTCATCAAGCTCTTCGGTGTCATACTTACTGTTTATGTAGTAATCAACGAAATAAAGATCTTCTATAGGAAACCCAGTGAAACTTGATATCTGCATTTTTTCATTCATAGATAATCCAATGCTCATATCTTCACTATCGCCACCTATCATCAATCCATTCACCTTGATCTCTTTAAAATCTGACAGTGGATAGACATAGTTATCTATTTCAGGATAGATCTGTTTTAGCTTTTCGTATCCAGCTTGTATCTTAGATCTTCCTATTCCTATCGGTCCCAATCCCAAACTGTGGACATCCTGTTTTATCTCATTAACTAACCTAGCCCTCATAACATCTATATTAAGTTTTATAGTTTATATATTCCTATTGATGATTCACCATCAGAACACACTAGAATCACGTTCTGCTATAGTTTATTATTCGGTTTAAACCTAAGAAGGTTTGTGACCCAAATTCTCATTGATATATAAAACAAACGATCGAATGAAAATAGTTAAGGAATATCTTAACGAGATAAAACAAGATAAAGAATCTGCTCTATCTACGATAGGTGTTGGAAGCACGGCCATCAACAAAGCATACAAACACATAACTAAGACGTGGCCTGATGAGTACGAAGACTACTTTGATCTTATATCCAATGCGAAACACTATTACAAATCCTTAATGCTTATGTATCCAACAATATCAGAAGAAGCAATACGACTTTTTAATGAACACGAAAGGATAATGTACGCGGTACGGGTGCACAAGATACTACCTGTTATGTTAAGATGGTGTCTAAAAAACGTTATGAAGTCTTTTGATTTAACGGAATACAGAATAACGATATCTAAAACAAAATATGCAACCATACGCTACTCTGAATCCATGGGATTGGTAACTGCATCGGTTTACAACATATATAAAACGATGAACGTACCAGTTCTATACTGTACTTTCTTCTTTTTAAAATACTGATTAAATATGAAACTGGTAAGAGAATCACTAAACGAAATAAGACAAGATAAAGAATCTGGCCTGGCTGGACTCGGCATAGGAAAAGAAGCAGCTTTATCCGTGTATAAAACCATACTAAAAAGATGGAACATAAAACCCGATCACATTACAGTCTATTTACGTTTTTCTGTGGTTAAGAACAAAAAACTGGCAGCAGAATGGACAGAAAAGATATCGAAAACGCTTGGCACTTCAACAGATAAAATGATTTGGATAGCCGAATGGACAGCACCACCCGCTTTGAAAGCTTTCCTACGTAGTTTATACCCGTCTTACGACACTTCATCCGATGATAATCCAACCTACATTTACATGAACAACAGTGGAAAAGGTAACGATTACGATGGTGCAATCACACTGATAAAATCAGATCCAGAAAGAAAGACTGCATACCTGTGGTACGTAGAACACTACTACACAGCAGAAGGTCTACGTAAGGAAAAAAACGAGATATCTGGATGGTGTATACCGTTCGAATAAAAAAATTAAAAAAGATGAAACTGGTAAGAGAATCACTTAACGAAATAAGACAAGACAGAGAATCGGCACTTTCTTCTATAGGAGTGGGTGCAGTGTCTTTTTATAAAGCATACACGATGGCCGTTCAAATAGATTCCACGATAGGAGACCTCAAACCCCTTAACAGCACAAACTGGCCCTACGAAAAAGAAATGAAGAAGATTCCAAGCAAGATAGCTAAAGCCTTAGATACTTCTACAAAAAACATCGTTTGCATAGAAACAAACAAGGTACCAGTCAAGGTGCTTGACTACGTGATAGTTCTAATGGGACTTTCTGGCAATCACAAAGACGAGCTTAACCAGATAACTTTCAACATTAACTACCCCAACGTTAAACTGCCAGTCACACTGCTTTCTAACAACTTATACGGGGTATCTTACCTATCTTACACAGATGAGAACGGAAAGTGGATGAGCTACATATGTTTTAGAAGACCTTGAATTACACTATCATGTAAACATCGTGATCGTACAGGTCTACATCGTAATCGTCATCCATAACGTCTTCTTCGTTGAGGTCATACTGTAACATCACTACTCCACGATCTAAATTCTTCACTATCGTAACTTTAATGTTGGAATAGCTTCCTGTTGGAACTGCTTTAACAGATACAGATGTTCCATCATCAGAATACTCTTTTTCTTCTTTAAAGTCCTGATGCTGTATTATCACATCACGCTTGGTGGTCTCTGGATTAGCTATTATCTTCCTAAGCTCCACCTTTGCAGGTCCTGTTATATAATCGTAATCCTTTCTTTTAATCCTGTTAAAAGAAACTCCTAACTCTTCAGCAGCTAGATTCGCGCAATTTACAGAAAAATCTTCTGTTGATCCTGGAAACGTATCTTTATCTAACGTGGTTCTAAACTTGAACGATGGATCGTACGACTTAAGAAAGTCAGAAAATAACATCTTAACCCTACCAGCACCTATCGCCCCCAGACCAGAACCTTCTGTTTCAGTCCTTATCTCGTTTACCCTCCTCTCTGATACGTTTTGTCTTTCGTACACCAAGAAAATGTACGTGCCGTTCTCTATCACGAGGTATCCAAACCTCGCAGATTCCCACCACACAAACGTAAACCTCACGACACTGTTATTCTCTAACATCCTACGTGGATCGTTAGTGTTAAGCTCTACCTTAACGTGATCACACCTATCCAAATACTGACTAAGCGGTAACAATCCCTCTATGGTGGCATCTTCAGCAAACTTTTGACTGTAGTGAGCAGGATCTATGTAGACCAAATCTTTTAACGGTATTCCAGATATCGACGATACGTCTTCCATCTCATCACGACTAAGACTTATAGTCACATCTTCTTCACTCTCGAAACTACCAAAGAAAGTGCCGCTCGCTTTAAACCACTCGAATTCTACCAACGGTATCTCGAACTCTTCTATACCAGGGAAGACTTCCTTCATCTTCTTGTATCCCTTGCTCAATGCAGACCTGCCCACACCAATACCTTCCATTCCAGAACCCAACCCCTGTTTTATCTCGTTTACGATTAACCTTGCTTTCATTGTACTATCACGTTATATAAAATATATATCTTTCAGTCTCTAAGACTCCCAAAACGCGTCTCTCACCCTTCTCTTCGCCTCTGGAGCCCCTCTATCACCAAAGACGTCCAACGGTTCCCGGCGACGTACGAACCCTTAAATATATAAAACAAACACCATGAAACTAGTAAGGGAATCGATCAACGAGATAAAACAGGACAAAGAATTCGGACTATCTAGTATAGGAATAGGAAGAAAAGCTGTACAGCTGGCATCAGACACTCTGAAAAAAATGATGGAAGAAAACCAGTACGAAAACCTCAAACACGCAAACGAAACAAAAAACCTTTCCGTTCTACCAGACATCACTCGATTACTCAAAACAAAACCAGAAAACATACTCCTAACAAAAGTCAACCACCTGAACGTCTCACAGATAAGATTCCTAAACTCACTCTTTACTCCAGATAACGACACGATAACCGAAGAACACACTTACACAAAAAACGAAGAAGACACTACAAAAAAAACGATCGTCAAAATGATCTACAACAGAAACAGACAGGCCGTGAAAATGATCTACACAAAGTACACAAACGACGAACACACATCAGATTTCACAATCTATGCACTCGATGATGACATCACTTCACAACCACCATCCTAACAGTGTCTCTCACTTCTACCATCCCACCCTCATAACTTACATACGATACACAAACACTATCTACTCCAATCCCCACACTCACACAACCATCCATGTCAGAGAACAAAGTGTCTCTACCACACACCACCCCAACTCCAACCAACGACTCTCCAGTCTTGGAATCTACTATAACAACACTCCTACTACAAACTCCTAACAACATCACCACAACTGCTAACTTCATACATATAAGATTTTATGTTATATATAACGTATTGTCTAAAAGGTTTTTACATTAATCGTTTTTTAATCAAACATTAACGGTTTCGTAACAGTTACAGATGTCGCAAAGGCTGCAGATCCAAAAAAAATTTCCCGGGATTTTTTTCTAGACACAAAAACATCACATTCTCAGACAGAGGTAAGAACTACCTACGAAAATCGCACAGAGACAAATATATCCCAAAACGATCACATATACATATAGACACATAAACGCTATATAACTACAGACCTAAAGGGCTACAGAGCTCTCGAAAAAATTTCCAGAAAAAAATTAAAAAGGCTAAGCGCTGTCAGCGCCGTCAGGCCTGACAGCTTATAATAGAGGCCCAGACAGCACCCTCCGGACCCATCGCAGCAGACGGTAGCCGCGGCTCACGACAGACAGACGCCGTCTGGGCCGTCACACATTTTAAAAAAGACCAAAAAAAGTTGCCGAAAAGTTTTTTTATCCCGGAGAAAATGGTTACTTTTAATCATTGGAATAAAACAAAAAGTTCTTTTAAAGGTCACCAAAAAAAGTTTAAAAAAAGTTCACCAAAAGTTTTTTTATCCCGGAGAAAATGGTTACCTTTACTTATCGAAAATGGAACAAAAAGGTCTTTGACATACTGGAAAAAAAGTTGCAAAAAAAGTTCATCCGGATTTTTTTATCCCGGAGAATATTGTTATATTTACTCATCATTAATTAATTATCATTATGGAAGCAAAGAACGTTACAAAAGACGCCATCTCTAAGATGACAATGGAAGAGTGTACAGTGGCAATGGCAGTAAAAAACCTGACCGCAGTCCAGAAGCAACAGTTGAAGACCCGGATGGCTGGCCTTAGCGCACCTAAGGAAGCTTCACAGGGAGCAGTAGAAACCCTTCAGGCCGGTGTGGCTAGCGATGCCACCACTGGAACAACCGAAGGATCTTCCGCACCCGAAGAAAAAGCTCCCGAAGAAAAAGCTCCCGATGCTCCTGAAGCTCCCGTTGAAAAGATCGAAAAGAAGAAGCCAGGTGAGACCACCTTCACCATTCCGGCCTTCACGATCGACACCAAGGGAATCCGGGCCGGCACCAAGGAAAACCCTCTCGCCCGGGTCACCTACACCGAAAAGGGCACAAACAAGACCTGCCTGGGTACGGTACAACGCATCTTCCAATTTTACGACGAGGCTAAGTACAAACACAAAGGAGCTCCTCGTCAGGAAGCCAAGATCTTAGGGGACAACGGTAACAGGGTTTACAGGTTCGAGGAAGAGATCAACCTCTTCGTTCCGGCACCCATCGAACCGGTACAGGCCCCGGAAGCTAACAAAGAAACCGAAGGTACAGAAGCAAAGGCCTAAGGTACACTTCGGAAAACAACACAGAAAGGAGGGATTGGTTAGATCCCTCCTTTTTACGAAGGAGTAGATACCGGGTGTAATCCAGAAGCGCCTCTCAGTCTGCACACGTCTGAGACCACACGGTTCGAGAGGGCTTACCACAGCGGTGCACCTCAGCTTCTACGGTTATCGTCTCCGTACTTGCATCCGTTGTGTGTCTTCGAGACCATCCAGATGCACTATGTGAAGACACTCACGGGAGATCTTCACGGGCCTAACACTTCTTCTGCTCCTTCACGTGATTCCGAGGTACCCTAACTGATTGGAGTTCCAGAATCCCAGATTTTTAACCGTAAGACTCGAGCCGTCGGGCAAAACCGTGATAGCGACGTACAACTCATTGGATGATAAGACCACAAACATTATGGTTAGCTGTGTCGTTTTCTTCTAACTGACGTTATTTTGAATGAAAACACGCTTTATAATATAAAGCAGGACGGAGTCTACCCTCTGGGGAACCGTCAACAGCGATCCCCAACCCGTCTGTAAATGTGTCTGTGTGTTGCTGTGTAGCTTTGTGTGTCACCGACCGTACTATTTACCTTAATGACATTACAAATATAACCAATGTATTTGGGAATTAAAAATCTTTTCACTAAAAGTTACAAAACTTTTTCTCGACGGCGCTACAGCGGTTCAATTGTCAGGGTACCACTCAGATACACTCAGACGATGAGCTCTTTTTGATGGTGTAGCTACGTGTCTGGTGAGATTGGGTGCACTGAGTGAGACGACAGACACGCGCTGACGCACTTAGTCGTCCACCTTTCTTGAATTTTTTCGTCCCGAGTTCAAAACCCAGTGATATTGTTTTTTGTGATGTTCTGTGAGTTGGTTCTGTTGGTTGTTGTGTTGTATTAGAGTCTGGTGATGTGGTGGTTTGATGTTAGTGTTCTTATGGATGAGATGTAGTGTGAGCACCTGATGTTGAAGTTCACTGGGATGTCTTGTTCTGCACGAAAGTGGTGAGAAGAGAAGAGTGATTGGAGTAGGTAGGACAGTGTGTCTTAGATAGTGTCCTAGTGTGTTTGTTTGGTTAATGAGGTTCTGGTGTCTGTTTAGGGGAAAATGTAGAATGTCTTGAAGAGGGGGCGAGAGTTGGGTGTGAGATGTATTTTTTGAATCTGGGAAGTTGAGTGAGGGGGATGACAGGGTGATGCGAGGGTGTGGGGATGGTTGTACATGTGGATTGTGGAGAAGGGTGAGTCAGAGGGTGTCTGAGTGGTGTCTGAGTGGTGTCTGAGTGTAGAGAAAAACAGTTTGAATATAGTTGGAAAATAGTTTGAAAAGGATTTTGGAGTGTCGAAAGGAATTGTTATATTTACCTAATCAAATTTAATAAATCAATCATGGCAAAGAAAGAAGACGTTGAAGAAAGATATCCGTTATCGGTAGGAGAAGTGTTGAGAGACAGTAGCGATTGGTGGATGAAAGATGCAGTCGTTGATTCACAGAGGTTGCACGGTTCTCGTATGTTGTTGGAAGCTGTGTCAAGCTTCAGTGGATTCGTAGGGGAGTCTATAGAGTGTTACTCTTACTGTATCGTGAGTTGGGAGAGTGGAGCTCCTGTACTGATACCAATCAAGTCGGTAGAAGATTACAAGAGGGAAGTGTATCCGTACCAGTTCAAGAAGGCTAGGATAGCGTCTTGGAGGGCGATGAAGGATGGTACGCTGTTCGGATGGAGTGAAGATCCGAGGCCTTATGTTGAGTAGAAGAGAAGAGTGGGAAAACGAGTTCAATAAGTGTAACGTTTAAAACGGGATAGTCATGGGAAAGAGAAGAAGGTACAGCATAAATATAGATCTTGGTGGTTCGAAAGGAGCCAATCTGATAGTTCGTGGAGTGTTAAGCAAGATGGAAGAGGACGTTTCGGTAGAGCTTTACGATAGTAAAGCTGATGGTTTCAAAGATTACAGTAAGGAGCCGATCAGTGACATTACCAATGGCTTTATGAAGATGGTGATGGCCTTTGTTCTCAAGGTCATAAAGAGAAGGGTAAGACCTTATGATTCTACAACACTTATAGTAGCCCTGGTAGAGAAGATGCCGGATGACAAGCTCGAAGAGATGTTGAAAAAGATCACGTTGAAAGAGTTGTAAAATAGTTGGTCTAGGGTTTTGGAGTGTCGAAAGGAATTGTTACATTTACCTAATCAAATTAAATAAAACGTAACTATGAACAAGCAAGAAGCACTGGATAAGTTGAAAAAGCCTGCAAGGAACCTGATATTCTTTGAACACAGACAGTTGGTGTATCCGCTTTTGAACCTTGAAACTGGGAAGGCCGATGCGTTCTACATTAACACTACTGCGACAGTCGATCCGGTTAACATGGAAGTGATAAACATCTCATGTGAAGCATTAGTAAACTGGGGGCGGTCACAGATCGTGTTGGGTTCCGGAACTTATCAAGAGTGCGTGGCCCTGTTAGAGAAGCACATAGAAGAGAACTATTAATCGTCTAAATATAAGATCATGAAAGAGGAAGAGATCAGAGCATTTGCCCAACCGACTTGGGAGCTGTACAGAGAAAGCATACTTTCTGTTCCGGGTAACACGGAGGGAGACGTTGAGGGTAGGATAGTTTACGAGCACTATCACGAAAGGGTTAAGAACAACGAGTTTGGTCCGGTAACGTTATTTTTAGAGGAGGTTTGACCATGTCAGTTTACAAAGAGTTGTTGTTCGGAGTCAGAGAAGTTGAGAGAAGCTCTCACAGGATCTATCCTGATGCCAGTGATTATGGTTATCCAGTGTTTGATGTGAAGGGTGACAGGTTGTTAAACATGGTGAAGGGGCTCAGTGAGCGGTACTCTGGAAAGACCGTTACGGAGAGGTATTCTACCGGAGCCACGCAGACGATCACGATGATCGGTATAGATGAGTGGGAGACCGGAAAGGAGTTCACTGTACAGTTCGTGTGGGTAACTACTCGATCAGACAGGAAGAAGAACGGTATGATAGGTTACCTGTACGTGATTGCGGATGAACCTAAGTAGCAAAAATAGTTGTGAAATAGTTGGTCTAGGGTTTTGGAGTGTCGAAAGGAATTGTTATATTTACCTATCGAAATTAAAACAAATACCGTTATGAAAAACAAGATGTACGAACCAATAGGAGTAGAATCGGTACCAGTTCCCGAACCTTACGATGTAAAGAAAGCATCTCGGGAGCTTAGAAGAAAAAAGAGATTGGGAGAGGTAGATCATTTCGAGAGGTTGCCGAAGAAGAGGACTCTTGATCAGTTACGTAGGGAGTATGCTAACAGCACTTACAGTGAGATGGAAGATTCTGTCAGGTACGATGTGTATGGAGACATATTCTACGATGAGCCGAAACAGACACAGATCGAGAGGTTGTTGGAACTGTGTACTTCTATATCTCACATGGACACTCACTATCAGAACCTGCACTCGGAGTACGATAGGGCAGTAAGGGACGCCCAAAAGATATTAGAGATGGCAACCGAAATAAAGTCCATCATAGATACTACGAAGCAGGAAGACGCAAGGCTTGTTGTTAGTATTCTTAAGATAATGGATATATGTTACGTAAGGGTGTTGGGAGACAGGGTAGAAGACGTACCGTTCGATGGTACCGATTTAGAGAGCTGGATAAGGTCTCAACACTGGAAGAACGAGAGGCTCAAGGAACTGATGAACAGAGAAAGGTACGTGCAAGCAATCTATAAATACAGCCCGCGATGAAAAAGACGTATTCACCACACCAACAGGAGTTTGAACCGATTAGAAAGATAACGATCGATACGTTTCCATCAACCGTTATACCATCTGAAATCGGTTCGATAATGGAAGAAAAGAAGAAACAGTACTCACAGACCGTGGCTAGGAACGTTGAGATCATGGGAGATCTGATATGGAGGTATACACCATCTGAAAAGTTAAGAGAAGAGGTTCAGGCTGGAATGAACGATGTGTGGTTAGACATCATGGATAGAATGAAGAGGATAATGCAGCTGTGTGATGTTGACAGTCCGCTTAACTATAACGAGGTATATCGTCTTGACCCTATCAAACAGAAGATCATACAGAGAGAACTGGAAACCATACGAGGAAGGTACAGGTTGGAAGAGCACACAAATGGATTCGTCACGCTTGAGAACTGGTACGTTAGGGGTGTGAGGAACTGAAACTGGAAGTAAGTAGCATTTGTATAGTTGGGAGGAGTAGCTTATGATTGGGCTTTCCTCCCTTTTTTTATTGGAATTGTAAGAAAAAACACCATTCGATCGTTTCTGACAATAATCTGTTGGTGACAGATTACGTGAGATGGTATTGTGGTATATTAATACCTTTAATATGGTGCATCGTCTGAGGGTGTCTGATAAAGCGTAAAATAGTTATAAAATAGTTGGCAAAAGGTTTTTTTATTACGTGAATATTTGTTACTTTTACTTATCGAAAATAAAACAAATAAAGATCACAATGAAGAAGATAAACGAACACGTCGCAAACATCATCAAGGAGTATGGTCTCGAGCCTAACATGGCGCAGGTATCCAACTACTGCCACAAGCACTACAGTTCCATCACTGGACTGCCGACTGCTAGACGTGATGATGAGGGGTACTTTCCAGAACAGATCTTAGAGATCGCGGCCTGGTTCGAATCCCATTACGGATACGAGTATATAGACTTTGAGGTGAACTATGGCAACTAAAGATCTATAAAATAGTTCGAAAATAGTTGGCGAAAGGTTTTTTTATTACGCGAAATTGTATTACATTTACATATCGAAATTAAAAAAAACACATAAGATGGAAGAAAAACTTTACACTTTATCAGACATGAGAGCAGCTTTCATAGCTGGAGAAGCCTTTGAATCTGATACGCTTGCTTTGGAAATGGAAATGTCCGATGCAGTTCAAGCGCCTGACTTCGGTAATTGGATGAAAGAAAACTTTGAAGTTGAAGTTTAAAAAAAGTTCAAAAAGTTCTAAAAATAATTGCTAAAAGATTTTTTTATTACGCGAAATTGTATTACATTTACATATCGAAATTATTTAATTATTCACTTCTAAAAAACAAAGAAGATGTCAAACAAAAACAAAAAAAATCACGCAAGTTCTGCCGCAGTTGCAGAAGAAGTAGCAGTTGAAGTTCAAGCTCCTGCAGTTGAAAAAGTTGAAGCTCCCGTTGAAGCCGCTCAGGAAATGATTGCAGCAGAAGCTGTAACATCAGAAGCCGCTCCCGCAGTTGAAAAGAAAGCAAAAAACAAACCGAACGAAACCACCCGGACCATCGAATCTTTCAAAGATGACACCAAAGGAATCCGCGTAGGTACCGAAGTTTCTTTCAAAGAATCGAGCAAGCCGGATGCAAAGATGACTACCGGTAAGGTACAACGTATCTTCGATTTTTATGCCAAACCAGAACGCCAGGAAGCAAAGATCAAAGGAGCTAACGGAAACCGTTACTACCGCTTCGAAAAAGATCTTACCGTTATTGTTCCTGCTGAAACTGCCCCGGTTGCCGAAGCTGCTTCTTCTGAAGCAACAGTTTAATCCGGCGCGGAAAGACAAACAGGGTCGGTAACATTTCCGACCCTGTTATATGTAGATAATCCCGCTGGCCGTTGCCGCTTCCGAATCGCCCAACGTAATCGACTATCATGTCGGGGCATCCTGTGGAATTGCGGTTTTATTATTATCTTGGCGGGTAAAAGGTTCCTCGGTAACGCCAGTCCGGCGCGCATGATTCTAGATATAAGCGCTTCCGGCAATCGGGCACCGAATATATATGATCCGTGGAACCATCAGGCGGAGGGAGTTCTCCCGGTACAGCACAATCCGATACCGTTCGGTACAGCACAATCCGGCAGACTCCCTCTTGTTTTTAACTGTATAAATACTAATCTTATGCCACCATTAAAAACTTACATCTTTAAGAACATACGCGGTGTTTCACGTGTCACTTTTACAGTAGAGTGTTATGGAGATGAAAGACATGCCACGCTCATAATGGCTAACTCTGTAAAGGATCCAAACGACTGGCAACTTGTTAGTATTCCAGTGTAAGCAGATTATTGATGCTTTAAATCTTCAGAATCACAGTCTAATTCGCGTTCTGATTTAATCTATCAATAGAAAGAAATTCAGGTTCACAATACGTTGATTAAGTAATCAACGTGTTTAACCAAAAACGAACAAAGCCATCCAATTGTAGGTTTTCATTGGAACCCAGATTTACAAACATCGGGTTTCTGTTTTCTGTAACTGATCGTCCATAGGCAAAAGGGTAGGGTAGGGCACTCAATGTGTTACTGCCCTTTTGTTTTGTTCTTTTTCTGATCATCTTTATTGTGTTTAAATTCGCTTTTCAGATGCGCTCTGATGGTGTGGGAATTGGGTGGTATAATACCATTAAAAATAATCTAAAGGTGATCAGAGAATGTCTGAAAGCGTGTGTGATAAACACTGATGTGTGAGGTGATAGGTTTTTTAATTTTCATCTTAAATTTAAGACATAACAAAGATCTTCTGTTTTAGCACGTCTTATATTTATCGATGATTACAGCCAGCACTACCTCAGTTTTCTTCACAGGGAAAGCAGTAAGCTGTTAGTTTACGTGCACTACCTCAGTTTTCTTCACAGGGAAATGATGTGATAACATAAAATAGTTTTAAAAAAATGGCAAAAGATTTTCATATTAATTATATTTTTATTATTTTTGGTTAAACAAATATAAAACCAAACGTATGATCTGTGAAGTTTGTGGCAGAGAAATTGCCGAAGGTCGTCTTAAAGCTTTGCCAAAAACAAGAACCTGTACTGCATGTTCAGATGTGTCTAAAGTTGGAGGGTTTACTGTCATATCTGGTAAGACTGAATACTGTGAGCTGCAGATCTTACCCGAAGAAATTTCCACTAAAATGAAAAAACTACAAAATAGACACACATTCGGTCCGAATGTTGGATTATCATCGTATGGAAAGGAAAACTTTAAAGATCATGGTGGTTGGGCAAACCCATTGGGTGATTAACTTTTTATAAATAGTTAATAAAAGATTTTCTTATTAAAATAATTTTTGATATATTTACCTAATCAAATTAAATAATTCAAACTGTATACGTCATGCCACATCCAGAAGGTTTCAAAAGGTATCAACCCACTAAAGAAGAAAAAGAAGCAGCTCGTGAACATCGTCTTTATAGAAAAGAACAGATAATGTACGAGAAAGAAGAGAAACGGTTGGAAAAAGAAAGAAAGAAAAACGTTAAAAGAGAGCTGGCAGTTCTTTTGTTCATGAAAAAGAACGATGTGAAGTACTATCATCACGGTAGAGCTGATAGTTTGCTAAGCGAGATAAACGAACACATAACGTGTTTAAAATCAAAAAAAGCCAGCTGGAACGTGTATGATCCTTACATCTGGAACTATCAAGGGGAGGGCAAGAACTATACATCTCGTTGTCTGTTAGGTAACTTATGGAACGACAGCATATTCCCAACCATATATGATGTCCCATTGGATGGTACATACATCTTTGCAGTCACAGATTCTGGCAGCAGAGGATTGGGTTCTTACAATTACATAAAAGCCGTACCAATCGAAGAAGATGTGCACGTTCCTAAAGTAAACCCAGGTGGATTCTTTGGATTATAACACTTAACAGATCATTATATGACGATTAACGACATAATAGAGTATAGAAAAACATCTCTTGGAAATTGTCTGTCAACATCTCACACGATGTCTTACAAAGAGTTCAACGAGATGTTACCACAGTTAAGAAAGCTGTTTAAATGGTTTGATGTCAGTATAAAACCCAACATTGTTACTGTTAAGATTTCAGCTTTAGGAAAAAGAAAACGTTGAAACTTTATAACATTAGTTATAAATCACACAAAGATACATCATGAATGAAAGAATAGTTTTGCCAGAAGAGGATTTCTCAACCAGAAAGGAAATGATAGAGTACCTAAGCGATCCTAACGTTAGAATCGCTGTGTACGAATTCATCTTAAATACTCTTGAACGGTGTCAAAAAGTGGAAGGCTGCTATGCTGGAATGTGTTCCATGGTCCCGTTTTTCATTGCTGCAGATAGAGAAGACAGATTAAGCACTCGTCTGATGGTCCTGCCAGAGCTCTGGAATAAAAGACCACTTCGTCAGAAATGGTTTCCCCAAGCATACTGGTTTGACCCAACGAATTTTAATGTGAGAATTAATCTCATTAAAAATATCATAAAGAAAATGAAAGCTAAACACAACTAAAATAGCTATAATCATATGAATTACTTACACAAATACTTAGAGTTCGATACGGTTGAAGATGGGTTGAAGAAGCTTGAAGAAGCAAGATCTATCAGGAATCAAATGGGTGGAGCTCTTTATTACGGAATCCTATCAGAAGATTGTGCTGAGATAGAAAGAAAAGTAGAAGATTTACGTAGGTTAAACCCTAATTAATTTAAACCATATGAGACTAATAACTTTTGTAGGACTGCTTTATGTTGCACAGTGCATCAATCCTGAAACATTTAAGGCCAATACTGACACAAGAGGTTTGATTTTTATCCTGTTTATGGCTGGATATGCTGTGTACTTAGATACAAAGAGCAATAAAGAATAACTCAATAACTTACACGGTATGGAAAAAGATTTGATTAAAGTCGTGCCACTTGATCTGTTTGAAGAAGAAAAAGATCTGAAAGAGTGCCTGAAAGATGATAGATTGAGACTAGCAGTTTACATCTATATGTTAACTGAACTGCATCACAGACAAGAAATTGGTTACTCTGCATCTATGTGTATAAGCACACCTCTCTTCATGAAGGTTGTTCCGAATCTTCATACCAAATACAGATTAAGATCCTTGCCGGAGCTCTGGCGAAAAAGACCAGAAGATCATGAATTCCCTCACGGAGCATTCTGGTTTGATCACACGGATTTTGATGTGAGGTATGCAATCCTAAATAAGATCATTTCAAGGTTAAAAAAGAAGTTATCTATAACAGATAAAAATTCGTAATTAAGATGATAAGAAAACGTGGTAATTCAGGAAAGTGGTCTATATACAAAGAAAGGTTAATAAGATCACGCATTCGTAAGGAAATTACAGATCCTGCAAACAGGCTAAAGGTGTACAGATCAATGTTAGAAACTATAGAATTTAAGCAATCTATAGCAAACACGTGCGGGTTTTGCAGGTCTTTTCCAGAAGAATACGACGCTTTTGATATGGCAAAAAGGATAAGTCTGTTTCCAGAGTTAAGGGTTCATCGACCACCTATATCAAAACGTTTTACGTTCTCGTGGTGGTTTCAACCATTTGATTATGATACGAGGATTAGTATTCTTAACACTATTATAGAAGAAATGAGTTCAAAAACAACGTCGAACCATGATAACAGATGATATACATCAAGGCTACGATTCACATTACAGATGTAAAGTTAAAAGGGATGAAGCAAAAGAAAGAAAAGCAATAAGAACCAAAATGTTGGCTGCATCGTATCGTTTGATAGTTTATAAATACATGTTAAAAACGATGAAATGGCACACGAATTCTTGTTACGAAGCTAGGACCGGATTCTGTATTTCTTTTCCTCCAGAATTCGGTGTGTTTATTTACTGGTACAGGTTAAGAATGTGTCCAGAACTTCTTAAGTACAAACCTAAAAAGAACGCAGAGAAAGGTTGGTGGTTTAGTAGATATGATTCTATAGTTAGAATAAAGATATTAGAAACCATCATTAGTGAAATGGAATCGAACATTGTGTGAAACAAAAAAGTTTAAATCATAACACATTTACAATGGAAACAAATGAAACATTACTGACCATAGAACCGTGTAGTTCTATTAAGAAGTTAAAAGAGGTTCTTAGCGATGACCGCACAAGGCTTGCAGTTTACGAATTCATGTTTGATCGTATAGTGAGGGGATACGAAGAAGGAAATCTTTTGTTCGGTTTTTGCCTGTACACTCCGCGTTTCATTAAAAAGACTAAACGGTTGCAGCTGGATTCCCGGTTGAAAGTTTTACCAGAGCTGTGGAAGATGAAACCAAAAGATCATTCAAGATTTGGATCGTACTGGTTCGATGCAACTGACGTAAACGTGAGGAAAGAGATCCTTACCGATATAATCGTTGGTTTGAAGTCTAAGATAGAAGCCAACTTAGGTTTACGTTAAAAATGTTTTAAAATAGTTAGGTAAAAGTTTTATCGTTTAAAATATATTTGTTATTTTTACCTAATCAAATTAAAACAATTTAACAAATGAGAACATATAACAGATGGAATAAGCTGAAAAGTCCTAAAGATTTTATTAAGCTTAAAAACGGTTTCTTTGCAAACCACAATCGTTACGGAAAGTCCTCAGAACAGAACAGTTCTGCTGTAAGATACACTAAAGCAGCTCTTGATAAAGCATCTCAACAGTTTCGAAACAGTGTAATAGATCTTGGCCAGATGACAGATGTTCCTGGACCAGAAAGATCTCACACATGTCATTTAATGGGCAAAGAGATATCATGGGAAGGAAAGAGATCTATTTGGTTCTTTGTTGAGTTTGAAACAGAAAAGGAAGCATTAACTGTCTGGAAAGATGTAGTAGGAGATAAGATAGTGGTCAACAACGATGCATCTAAAGATGTTGACTATGGAGAGCTCTATTTTAAGATGGACAAATATCTACCTGAAGATAACGATGATGCAGTGGAAGAATACTATGAGATAGTAGAAAGCAACGATTCAAGTGAAGAAAAGATAAAACGTCTTGTAGATTTCTTTCAAACATACGGTAATTCTACTATCATGGAAATTTATATGCCTGACTGGGGAACTTTAAATGGCTTTGCAGAGTACATAACTAATCTATATAAAACCATTGTATCATGAAAAACCTGTTAAAGATTGGATCAATTGTCACCGCGATATTATTGTTAGCAATATTGGTAGCTACCATATCTAAGATGGTTGTCATTTCTGAACTTTCTAAGCCTGAAATATTCAAGTATGTGTCTGATATTCCATCCAACGAAAAGGTAGTTTTTTACGAAGAGTTTGAAGAAGATAGGGTGTGGAAGAACTATATAGATTCAATAAGAAAGGTTAATTCGATAGAACTAGATCCTTTAGTAAAAGATTCGTTCTATGACATGTTTAATTTTCCAACCGATCCATTGCCTTACTATTATGACAGTCTTAGATTTAGCTATGAGCCAGAATCTGTACGTGATGAATGGTCGAAATGGAAAGAAACTGATGAAGGAAAGAAATACTATTCACGAGAAAATTTGAATAAAAGAAACAGAGCAAAGCTATTAGAAAAGATAAAACATAATAGACGCATGTTTGATAAGATGTGTATGGTTCAGAACGCAAGGGACCTAATTGATATGTCTGATGATTTAAAGATGTTATTGATGATGGGTATCGTTAATGTTGGCATGGGTGAAAACTCTGTAAAGATGTTACAGGAATTCGTGTCTTTGATTGATGTGAAAAAGACCTCAATAAAGATAGGTGAAAAAACTATAAAGTATTACGTGGTGAAAGACATATTAGATACAACAGATAGAACTGTTTACTATGTAGAAGGTGATAAAATAGTTAACATAGAAAAGATTAAATGAGACTGTTATTATAAAATAGTTCAAAATAGTCATAAAAAGATTTCATATATTCGTTTTTTTTGGTTAATTTTATTTGATAATTAAAACACAGCTATGAGTAACCCGATCTTAAATTGTATATCATGAAATACTTATCACAAGAAAATAAACAGACAAGGAAAGAATTAAGAAAAAAGATAAAAGATCCTAAATATAGGATCAACATGTACAATTATCTGTTAAAACAGGTGTACATAAACAAATACGATAATTGGTTGTGTGGATTGTGTCTGTGTTTTCCGTCAGAGTTTAATGTGTTTGCAACTAACTATGTAATTAAACTCTTTCCTGAGCTTATTGCCCTTAAACCAGCACGTAATCATTCTGGCAATTGGTGGTTTTCTCCAAGAGATTACGATTCGAGAATAAATCTGTTAAACGAAGCAATTGAGGCTGCAACGAATGTAATAAATTTTGATGCAGCCCAGCCACGTATAGCTGAGGTTCACACCATTATGAGAGATAAAAAGAAGCCATACACAGTGTACAGCCACTGTTCTATCATAACAGGAGACAGCATGAATGGAATAGATGATAGAGAGCTGAAAGAAGATATGACTTTTGGCAGTTTAGGTGATGGAAGAACATCACTACGTTTGACAAAGGAAGAAGCTCGTGTTCTTTTAGTTAAAATCAAAGATAATCCAAATGAGTACCAGTGTTAGTTCAAACAGAAAGGTTATAGATCCAAAGGTGAACGAGTCTTGGACAAGAGGAAGGGCTGCTTACAGAGAAAAGTGTGCTAGGGAATTATTGACTATTATAAAACCTTATGATGAATCTATAACATCTGTAATGATATGGGGACTGCCCTGGGCTGGATCTGCTCCACGAAATGAGTTGGCTTGTGTTCAAATAATGGCCATGAGAGATGGTGGAATGTGTTGTGGTCTAGTTAACCTTTCTAAAGATGGCCATGTTTTGCACAATATAGCAAGTGGTCCTACTAAGTTTTCGTTGTTTATGGGAGAAGAAACTATTAACTTGAAAGTTTGGAATATATTAACAAAAATGTTTTAAAATAAAAATGAAAAAACGAGATAAGTTAAATTCGATTGATATGAAACCCTTACACTATAAACTCATAAAGAAGTATCCTGGAAGTGGTGAAATAGATAGTACATCTAAATTGATGTCCATGTGTGAAAATTATCCTGAGTTTTGGGAACCTGTTTATGAAGAAAACTTAAAGATAGGAGATTGGGTAACTGTAACTAAAAACAGGTCAGGCTGGTTGTGTATGACCGAGGAAAAGACTTTTTTGATCGTAGGTGATAAAGCTAAGTACATGAAAGGAACGTACTGGCCTGTGAAGAGCTTATCATCTGATATAGGGGGAGGAATGTGTGCTGATTTTAGAAAAGCAACAACAGATGAAATCATTTTAGCAATCAAACCAATAATTTTAATTAATAATTATCGTGCGAATTTTGATGATGATTACGTTAGGTTCGGTTGTGCTCGTATACACAAAAAATACTTTATCGAGATAAATAAACTGAATCAATCTATAATTAATGAACATTTTAATGATAAGAATTCTATCAGTAATTCTATCAGGTTTTTAACATCTGTTACCATTGGAAAGGGAGTTTTTTACATGAATGATGTGAAAAGGATTGCAAAATACTACGAGTGGTTTGATTCTAATAAAGATTTATTAGATAAGTCTTTACATGGTTCAGATGTGTCTGAATAGTGCATGATTATTTATTGGTGGAATACCACACTAAAATTAATGCATCGTCTGAAAGTGACAGAAACATTAAAATAGTTTTAAAATAGTTTATCAAAGATTTTTATATATCGAAAACTTTTGTTATTTTTACTGTATCAAATTAAAAAACATATCGCAATGGAAGCCAAAGTAGAAGAATTTAAAAGTTTATGGTCGGAAACAAAAAGTTACATTTCGTTGGAACTTGAAGATTACGAAATTGTTGATTTTATCGAAAGAGGTGGTTCTATAGAAAGAGCAGTAGACCTTGCTTCTGATTATTTGTTAGCTAACGGTTTAGCAGATGTAGAAGAATAGTCATGACAAAAGAAAAAAACATAATAAAGTTGACAGCTACGAGGATTGGGGTCAGAGTATCTTATGTAGATAGGATTGTGATGTACGATCATATGTTAAGATCGATGATTGAAAAAAAACAAAGAAACATTTATAATCCTAACGCTGTGTACGGATTCTGTTTTTTTATTCCCAATGCTTCTTATTATCGATTTGAATATCCCTTAGATAAACTGGTTGAATTGTATGCTTATCATCCTATACGAAATGAAGATCATAGTTACTGGTTTGATAGGTTTGATGCAGATTGTCGTATTAAGATATTACAGACTATAATAAAAGATATGAGTTCTACTCTTACCGTTTCAGAAACTATATATTTAAGTCTTGCAAAGAAATACAATCTATCCTTTACAAATGATTGATCATGAAAAACGGCGAAAATAAATCAACCATCAAAGAACAGCTGCTTAGTAAGGTGGAGAACAATGGACCATCTACATTTACAGAAGTTCAACGTTTTTATGTAGATGCGAAACACGGTGAAGGAACGTATGACTCTGGAAAATGCATGGTTGGAGTGTATGTGTACGATCCAAAAACATGCAAACATTATCATAAAACCAGATTGTTAAACAGGTGGAGAGGAGCGGTTTGTGGAGCGCTTTGCCGATATGATGGGTACCTACGTCTAGGTCATTCTTACTTGGAAAAAAATTCGGATGGAAATTACGTTACTGTTCGTAATGGTGAGCACAAACCGTATCCTAAGAAATACAAGTATTCATCTAAAGCTAATGATGATAAACCAGTTTTAGAGGAAGTGTTTGAAAATAAAGATGAAGGTAGAAACCCTTCCGAGTGGTATAAACCAATTCTCGATGAAAAAGATGAATGGGGTAAGTATGTTGAAAGCGAATCATCCCATTACAGATTTGATGATAAACACGAGCCACATCACGTTTTACCGATACTATCACAGTCTGAAATCATTGACATCATAGAATCTGAAGAAAGATTGCATGCTCAAGAAATACATGTGATCGATAAATCATTAGAAGATAAGCCCAGGTTTTGTCAGTGGTGTGGTCACGAATTACATCCTAACGGTTATTAAGATATGAATACACACGGAAAACTGCTTCGGATAAACTCCGATAGGTCTATATTTATAGTAGAAAACGAAGATGGATCTTACATTTCTGAAGAAGGAGAGATAAAATACAAGAACATCGGAAAAAACTTCGATATGAGATTAGTCAACAGCGCCTTTGTCAACATCGATTCTAAGGGCATGGTAAACGTCTTGGATGCTGTAGGAAACTCGGTATTCTTCTTTCCTGGTATTTGGCTAGATACAAATCAGATGAAGATCCTGGGATTGGTAGAAAGTGGATTGTTAGCATTAAAATAACTAAACAGATGAAACATTTTGATTGTAACGGTGATGTTGTAAAAAAGGGTGATCAAGTAGAAGTGGCCAAACCTACATCTAACCTTGATTTGCACTTGTATGGATTTGTTGGTACTGTTATTGATTTCAAAGAAGATATGATAACGGTGGAAGATCAGGATGGAGACTGTTTTGATTTGGAAAGTAACATGTTAGAATTACAATTTTAACAGTAAAACTCATTTAATTAGTTATCACTCAGACAATAATTTTAAATTTATAGTTATGTTAGACTTTATTAAAAACTTATTTCTTAGTCCTAGAAAGTATCGGATTGATTCTGATGCTGTGATAGTTACATGTTTTTTTAATCCTCAAAGATCTCCTTACAGATCAAAAGCGTTCAAGCTTTTTTACGAAAGCATCAAACACCTCAATTATAGAATAGTTGAATGTGTAATAGATGGATCTGAACCTGAACTTGATATAAATACGGATAAAAACATTACACAACTGCATTCGGGTAGCATGTTGTGGCACAAAGAAGGCTTGTTAAACTATGCAATATCTAAGCTTCCTAAGAAATATAAGTATGTGTTTTGGCTGGATGCAGATGTTCTGTTTGATAACCCAAACTGGTTAGTTGAAAGCTGCAAGGTATTGGAAGGAAAGATGATAATGCAGCCCTTCGATTGCTGCGTACACTTGGATAAAGATCAAACTGAACCATCGTTTGATGTACATGCAGTATCTAAAAAGTTTATTCCGAACATGGAAAACTCTAAAGTTTGGCGAAGTTTCTGTTCGAACTATGTGAAGACATCTCTGTGGGACGATAATAACTATAACATTCATGGACACGTTGGATTTGCTTGGGGTGCACGTAGAGAAGTGTTCGATAAGATTATGTTGTACGACCGGGCTTTGATAGGTGGAGCTGATCATATAATGGCTCACGCTGCAGCTGGACAGATAAATCATCCGTGCATCACTAAATCTTTTACTGATAACATTGATGAAATTAACTCATGGAGTGAAGACTTTTATGATGTTGTGAGAGGAATGATTGGATATACGCAGGGCAATCTGTTTCATGTATGGCACGGTGATGTAGAAAAGAGACAGTACCTGAAACGCATTCAAGAGTTCACACCGAAGTCAAAAAACATATGTGAGAAAGATGAAAATGGTCTTTATATTGGAGACGAAAGTCAAACAAAATATGTTAAAGAGTACATTAAGAAAAGAGAAGTACCAACAGACGATGGATTGTTTTTATCTCTCATACCTGGATATGTGTCTAATGATGTGATGATGTCGGACACTATCGGAGATCTCATAACTGAAAGTCCGTTTGATCCTGTTCCAGAAGTAGAGTTTGGAGGAGGAGAATTTGGAGGTGGCGGAGCGGAAAGCGAATGGGGAGGATCTAATGATCAAAGCTCTATAGACAATGATAATTTTTCTTAACGTTTAAGATGTTGCCTTTTCAGATGCGTTCAGACAGTGAATTATATTTAAAGAGTATTATTTATTGAATCGAACGATAGGCTTAATCTGATAAGGTCTGAATGTGTATCTGATAGGTTTTTAATAATTAGTTTAAAATGGAACGACGATATATATAATAAAAAGTATGTGTATGTTCTCATTTTTAAAAAGACCTTATATCGTGAATTATAGATCGATGGAGGTGCACAAAGTAGATAATCTTAAACATAACTGTCACGTTGAGCTCATGACAGATAAGCAAAAGATCTATTCTAGAAAAGCAAACAAACTGTTAAAGCAGGGATACAACGGATGTCGTTGGTGTTTTCCATCTGAAGATACAGATATGAAGGAGGGATAAGACTATGCCAGCAAAATCTCAGTCTCAACGAGCTCTTATTTTTGGAAAAAGAAGCAGGTATGGTTCTAAAGCAAAAACTCCAAAGAAGTGGAAGTGGATATGGCACTCTGGATGGGAGAACACAGGGAGCTTGCCTGAAGAAAAAATCACTGCTTTACTTATAAAAGATGTTATCAATGAAGCGTATAACGAAGCAAAAGAGGATTAATCCTCTTTTGCTGTTTATAAATGTTAAAAATAGTTGTTAAAAGATTTCCCTATTAAATTTATTTTTGTTATTTTTACATAATCAAAATATTTATTCTTTATTAGAATAATTTACTAACAAATTAAATATCATGAAAGAAGAAGAAGCAAAAAAAGAAATAGAAGAAACTACTGTTTTTTCTAACAAAACAGCATTATTAGTTTTAGCTGTTATATCTGTTGCAATTGCAATGTTTGTGTTGTTTTATCCCGATATTATAATTTAACATAACATGGAAACTCATATGTGGTCAAAAGCTAGGATGTTATTGCCGAATCCTATGATTGAAGTTGACTGGCAAAAAGAACTTATAGACAACATTCCGTCAGAAGAGTTCGATATTTATGTGCTTGGCGAAAAAGATAATCGTATCTATGCTATAGTTGATTGCAAGAATGACGAGAAAGCTTTCAATGAATTGTCAACTCTTACTCCAACTGTCATATTTGAAGATGGGTACGAAGGAGATTACGATGAGCACTTGGTGTGTTATCGTAAGTGTGAAGATAAAATATTCACATGTATGGATTATGAATTGATCATAGATGAACCCATCGTGCACAAATCGGTAATAACTGCATTTGCAGATCTTTTAGAAATAAACCAGTATGAGTTCAGAGTGGAGGTCAACAGTAATATCTCAAAAAAGGAACAGAAACTTCAAGCTGAATATAAGTTAAGAGAGTTCTTACAACGTAACACTCCATACTGTGGTCAAAAAGAATATCAAAATGGAGTGCTTTGTGTAGATAGAATATCAGCAAGCAATACGATTAAATTAGATAGCATCTTAATTTAATTTATGACGAAAGAAAAAAGAGTAACAATGAAGGAAAAAGTTCTTAGATTTGTTGAATCTAAGAATGCATGTCGATTTGTAGACATACAAGAGTTTATAGTCGATACTAATTATTCTACTGGAACTTATCGCAGGTCTAGAAGACCAACATCAGTTTACGTCAAAGTACAGAAAAGGGGGCAAGATTGTCGATGGGTTGAAAGAACTGTGATGGCGAACCCTTATAGAGGGTATTACTGTACAGCATTTAGTGGTTTGATTCCATACTTTTTGATAGGAACTGATTATTTAGAAAAGGGAGAAGATGGACTATGGAGAGCTGTAAGAGATGGTATCAAAAAATATCCGCCTAAACACACATACAGATACAGATATCCTAAACATAGAAACCATAGTGTTTCTGCTAATCACGAAAACCCTGTAGAAAAAAATGATCAAGCACCACCTATAATAGCTCATCAAGACATAATTAAAACGGATACATGTTCTAATAAAGAAGAAGATGTGAGTGTTGGTGTTTTTGTGATAAAAGAAAACGAAAGCTTCTCTTTATCGTTAACAGATATCAATAAAGGTGATGTGTTAATAACACCATATAAAAAGAAGTATGAAGTGATAGTAGATCGATCGAGCAATAAAGATGAAACCGATTTATCTATAAAATCAAGACCAAACGATGGTTGGAAGCTTGTTTCTGTCATAAACATAAAAGAAGAAACACATCTTTTTTGGCAACGAAAACTTAGTTAACAACAGATAAAATAAAAATAAAAAAAGAGAACAATTGTTCTCTTTTTTTATTTAAAATCGTTCAACGTTAAAATAGTTTTAAAATAGTTATTAAAAGGTTTTTATATATCGAAAACTTTTGTTATTTTTACGTAATTCAAATATAATAAATTAATCAAATGAAAAATCGTGAAGATATATTAAATGACTTAGCTAACGAGTATTCAACTAGCTACGCTGGAAACGGTTATCCACTAGTGTTTAAACCACAAGCATTTATGGTTCAGTGTAACTTTGGCGGGCTTTGTATTATTGTATCCAATTCTGGAGATTCGGCCATCGTTTGGTCAGATTGGTCAGACACTGCAATTGATGAAAAGCTTACAGAGTGCGAAATAGAGTTCGTTAAGGATGAAAACATAGATGAAGAAGATCTAGTTGCCGCGATAAAGTACAATAATACTTACTATCCTCTTAATCTTTTTTTGATAAGTTAAATCTGATATATGATGATAGTTGGATCTCACACATCAAAAAGGGGAATGATAGTATCAAGAAATATCATTTTAGTAGATGAACCACATCAAAAATCTTTAGCATCTTTGGTTTTGATTAACGATTACTACAGAGTACGTGATGAGGATTATTTAGATAAAACTAAAGATATTCAATACTATTTAGATAAAAGACACGAATTTCTTACAGAAATTCTCGAAAGAGATGGAATTCTTAAGTGTCACTACTGTAAACATACTAATTTAGAAGTAGGTGAAAGATTGTTAGCTGATGCAGAAATCAATAACAAGAACAATAAACTAGCTACTATTGATCATGTCATACCAGTAAGCTCGGGAATAGACAAGTTAGATACTGCCAATTGGGTGGTTGCATGTAGACGATGTAACAGATGGAAATCAAACATGTCGTACGATGAATTTTTGAAGATACTTCCGATTTATTTGGCCAACTATAAAAGAACCGGCAGGACTAATTTAAAAATGAGACCGATATCTAAAAAGAAAAAGAAACCAAACTCGAATAAAAACAAGAAAAACAAGAAAAAGAAATTAACTTTACAAAAACTTATGGTGTAAAAGATTTTCATATTAAATATATTTTGGTTATTTTTATACGTTAAATAAAAATTAAATGAGATGGAATCTAATGAAGATAAATTGAAATCTACTGTTTTTTTTATAGAAGCTGATTCGTTTAGTAAACATGTTTTGTGGAAAGATAATCACAAAAATTGTGATTGGAAAGAAGATACATCAGGTTTTCATACTAAGATAGGACACATTGGAAAAGGAAATAAAAGACCAGTAACCGTAATGTTTTTCTTTGCTAAGATATACGATCAAAGAATATGTTTTTACAATGCAACATCCAGGTTTGTTGATCACGATATGGTAGAGGAATACATTAAAGAAAACTGGCCAGTTCGTTATAACAACGGATCATGGGCTATGTGTGACGCGGAAAACTTTCACCTTGCTACAAATCACTGTATGAGTTTAAAAGATAATAAAACAGTCTAAAATATGAAAAAAATATCATCTATTTCAAAGCTAATGTGTTTGCGAAATGCAGATTTTGTAGAAGATGGCGCAACACGAATAACTGATAAAGTTTGGAGTGCAGCTCAAAGATTAGTTGATCATGCATCGGGGAAAAAACTGCCTAGCAGATCAAAACGTTCTCACACTCTTTATCTACATAATAAGAGAATAACTTGGGAATGTGCACACTCTTCAACCAGCTATTATATAGAATTAAGTTCACCAGAAGAAGCAGTAAACATCTGGAGATCATTAGTTGGAGATTTTATAAAGGTAAACAACTTACAAGACTAATTGATATGAAATATAATGTGAAAGGTTCTACTGGAGTTGAATACGAAATAGATTCAGAAGACATAACGTGTACTTGTCCTCGATTTAAGTTTCACTGCAAAAGTTTCGGAAAGAATGAAGATGAAAGAAAGTGCAAACACATAGTTCAATTCGAAAAAGATAATCCTGATATAGTGTTAGGAGTAAAACTGAAGGAAGGTACAGATCCTGATGGAAAAGTGAGGTATCCAAGAGAACGATTTAACGGATATGTGAGTATGATAGAACACATGATGGATGCATTCAGTGTTTTTATATCAAAGTACGAGGTGTGCGGATCTTGGAGAAGAAAAGCTGCACGTGTATCAGATCTTGATGTTCTTATGGTTGTAAAGAATTTGGATGCACTTCATTTATTTTACAAATATGTAGAAGAAAATTATGTGCCAGAGATAAGATGGAAGGGTGATGCAAAGGTTACGTATGTGTTTGATGAATTCTGTCAAATAGACTTTAAGGTTGTAGAAGAGAAACACTGGCCGTTTGCTATCATGCACTATACTGGTAGCAAAACGGAGAATATAAGGTTAAGAAAAACAGCTGTATCTATGGGGTATTCATTGTCTGAATACGGATTGTGTGATAACAAATCACTCGATGGTGGATACCATCAATACGACATAACTACAGAAGAAGAAGTTTACAAATTTTTAAATCAGGCCTACAAAAAACCTGAAGAAAGATAATGTTTAGTTTAAGAATTATTAACTTTAAATTTTAGAAACAATGAAAAAGTTATTTGTTATTTTATGTGTGTTATTGACGATAACGTCACTGTCTGCTCAAGATTTTAACAAATGGTCTATTGAACCAGAATTCGGACTTACGAAAGTAAGAGACATTACAAAAGTTGGATTCTTTAATACAGGTGTGGGTGTAAGATACATGGCCACGCCGATATTTGGAGTTAAACTATCAGGAAGTTACACCCATTTAAACTATCCAATAGAATACGTTTCTGGACAGGTTATGGGAGTGTGTAATTTTGGACGTTTAGCTAAGTTGGAACGTGTTGCAAACAATAGATGGACCATTGTGGGTGGCATAGGTGGAGATTATACGGATTCACGAAACTTCACCAATACTGTTATACTTCATCGAATATCTGACTTTCATTTAGCTGGTTATGTTGATAACGAGTTCAGGATAACTGATAAGTTTTTTATTACAGCAGGATTGAATGTTACAACCGGAGTAAACAGTCGACCAGAGTATACTCCATACAATAGAACTATGACAACTTCTATCATAGATTTTAATGTTAAAGCAATATTTGTTTTGGGAAAAAAGAAATCTCATGCTGATTTTTATCTTGAACCAATGATGGAACCGTGTACTAACGTTTATTATGTAGATTCATCTAAAGTTATAAACAACAACTATGTACAGAACGTTACTAACAAGAACGAACCTGAAAAGATTTCAGCTGAATATGTTTACTTTTACAACAATAGCTATGTTATCGATAAAGATGGGTTGGAAAACATAGAACAATCTCTTAATAAGTTTAAAAATGCCATCACAATCACAGCATACTGTTCTAACATTGCATCATCTGAATACAACTTAAAACTGGCTCAGAATCGTGGAAATGCAGTAAAGAACAAGCTGGTTAAGTTAGGAATAAACGAATCTAAAATAAAAGTGATCAGCGTTGGTATAGATAAATCAAGAGAGTACGACATGGCAAGAAGAGTTAAGATTGAATTCGAATAGTATAACCTTATCATAAAGACTGATGAAACCGTGCGACATATGTTTAGAAAGGGATTGTAAAGCAAAGAATGGACCAGGTTCTTGCAACTGTGAAAGCTGTAAGTTTAAAACAGAATGTAACAAAAAATTAAGAGCTACGGTACGTATCACATTAAAGTGTACTCAGTCTTGTTCTCACTGTTGTTTTGAAAGCTCACCTCAGTGTGACACTCACATGACAGTAGAAACTGCCAAAGAGATTGCTAAGTTTTTAAAAACCAATGAAGTGCATTCTATAAATCTTATGGGTGGTGAGCTGTTCTGCAATCCAAACTGGAAAGAGATATTAGATGTTTTGATTCCATCAACTAACATGGCCAGAATAGTATCCAATGGTGACTGGGCCGTAACAGACGTTGGATTTGCAGAACACCTCGCCAAACATAAAAACTGTTACGTTTGCTTATCAAAAGATCAATGGCACACTAACAAAAACATCGAAGAAGCTCAACGTCAGTTAAATGAATTAAACGTTGTTAGTAAAACGTCTGAATTGAACGAAGCAGAAAAAAACATGGTACCAATCGGTAGATCAGTATACGGTTATGGTTTCTACTCTATGTTTGCATGTTACTGTCACAATCCAGAACACCAGTACTCGTTTTTAATTGATGAAATTGGAGACATATACAAGTGTGGATTTGGAGTATGGGATTACGCTTCTGTTAAAGATTACATAGATGGAGGATTTTCTACAAGGTTTAAAGAGTTTAACAGGATATTTTACGATACGTGGGTTCCGAACTGTTCAAGATGTATAAGCGCGTATAGTTTTAATAAACATAAAAATATAAACAACAATGAAAATTAACCAAAAATTTAATGAAGGCGATTGGATAACCATAGAAAATTCAGCTGACTTAACTCCAGGATGCATGGGTGTTCGGCCTGGGACGTATGAAGTAGTTAAAAGATCCGAATCACATTCGGGAATGACCGGTGATGAACCAGACGTCATATTTATCAATGGAGATGGCATCTGGTGTATATCAGGGAAGTTTCGATTGGCCACATTAGATGAAATAGAATCCGCAGCATCGGTAATCAGAGTAAACGGATATATTGCAGAATTTTTTCCAGAATATGTTAAGTTTGGATGTGCACATATTGCAAAGAAACAGATATTGTTAGCACACAGTTTAATGCAAGATAATTCTAAATACTCTAACAAACAAGTGGTGTATATTGTGATAGGAGCAGGTACTTTTGATAGGAAAACTGTAAAGCTTTTAGCAGAACACTATTTGAATAAAAATGTAAAAAAAAGTTAAGAAAAGATTAATTTAATTAAAAATTTTTGGTTATATTTGTATTGTAATAATAAAACGATTCTATCATGGCACAACAAAGTTGGACGACAAAAGAATTCAATGAAGCAGTCGCAGATCATTACAAGGACATGAAAAAAGAAGGCTTCACAAAATCTGATTGTGTAAGAGATATTAAACAGTTAATGAAAGATAACAACATCGTCATTAAAAACAAAAAATGATGCTAACTTCCAGACCCGGATACAGTGAAATAAATTACATTAGTAATGACTTTATTTGGAACGAAGTCATGCTTTGGATGGTTAAACAGATGCAAGAATCACCGTTAAAGTTTACTTCAATAAAGTTTGCAAATAGCAATGTGATTGATTATGAAAGTCCGGGTGGTATTTATTTTAGATCTGAAATATCTACCGAACGTTACAGCTCTAATAGAACTGTACAGTTTTTTATCAATCGCGATTTGATCACTAAATACAAACTTACTGATTGTCATTTTAAAGATAGAAACTATTTTGCAATTGCATTGAAAAACGGTAGTTATAAAGATTATTCTATTGAAGGAGAACAGATCAATGGAGTGTGGACACCTTGTGGGTTTAAAAACTTTACTAACTTAAAAGTAAAAAGAAAAGTTTGGGAAGCAGTAATAGACAAAGGAAGCTATCTTAATAAAGATGTAACCATTCAAAGTATTGAATGGGATGACATTAAGCCTAGATATCTATATGTTAAAAAAATGGGTCAATGCATTATAGGAATGATCAAAAGAAATCCTGCTTACAAAAGTTTCATCAAAGGTGAACACATTGATGAGTATAAAGCTAAACTCGTAAATAAAACCATCAAACAAATTAAATCAACAATCACGTTAGAATCTATCACAATCTTGTTAGATTTATTAAAACCAAAGAAAATCATAACGCATCCAGATTTATCTGGACCTTGGTCAACTAGTGGTACCGAAGAATTCGTTCACGTATTTGATCTATCAAAAATTATTGGTGTTAACCCCTTAGTAGAAAGCTTTGTAATAGCTAACATAGAAATCATATTTAACAATCTTAAAAAGAAAAGATACAGCCACAGTCTGGGATGGTACACGTTAAACGGCGCAAATTTTGATCAGCATAAAAATTTGCGCCTTGAACTATCTTGTAAGACCTATTATAACTAATAACTATGAAAGAAGTTACACTATACAAGAAATTAAGATCGATATGTAAAGATGGTGATGTGATACTTACTGAAGTTAACACTCACCCATCACAAAGAGAAGTTACAGTGAAGGGCGATGGAGTGGTGTGTAACACTGAATGGTTCTGGTGGGATTTTTTCTTTGAAGTGAATCATCCTGTTGGAGAAGAAGTAGAAATATTAAGGTAAATAAGGATCGTGAAAAATTGCGGTTACAGAAACAATCATAATAGATGTCCAAAATCGTAAATGATACTACTGAGGGTCGGAAGACACCCAAGAGCAATATCAGTTAGTTTCTGCGAACGATCCTTATATGTTTTACTAATATAGTTAACACACAATAATAACTAAACTCGTAAATCATGACGTTTTATAAAAAAAATGACATAAATCAGGTGTTAAAAAACCATGGTTATGGTTCAATCGAATCAGATAGAAGAGGTCCTGGAATGGCTTACGTTCCTTATCGTACGTATGATAACAAGATAATAAAGGGCATTCGTCTTTTTAGGACCTCTCCTGTAACTTTTTCTGACGCAGGAAGGATGATTGGTATAGAAAAAGTGGAAAAACTTCTGAAGGATCTAAAAGAGATAGGAACCTTTAAGAAGTTAAGTGAATTCGGATTTGCTGGAATCGTACCAGCAAGTGAAAAACAAGCCTTTCTAGTAAAAGGCAATCTTGATAACAGAAATGGAATAGTATATGATCAAACATTCTATTTTCTTTCTATTGAAGTTGTTTCTATCAGTATTAAAGAATATAATATTGACAACGAAAGATGTTATTTTGATGTTCAATCAGAAAAATATGAGATAAGTGAATCTTATTTAGATTCTATTTTACAACGTTAAACTTTAATACAATATTAGTTATGAAAAAAACAAAACTTGTTGTAATTTGTTTGTTGTTTGCTGTAATTTTTTCTTCGTGTGGAGAAGTATCTAACAAAGGATGGGTAGATACAAAAAAATATAGTCTTTCAACCACTGTAATAGTTCCGGATTCTCTTAAGAAAGAATATGCAGATTGGGTAAAAGAAACTGTAAAAGCTGCCTCTCAAAACATGACAGGTGGAGATTATGAAGATGTAGATGAAACTATAGAACAGGCACAATCTTCAGGTGAAAAGATTTTCGGCAGAGAAGTAAGGTGTCTTAGAATTAAATACGGGGAATATGACTATAGTTATGTTCCATGTGACAGACTGGATTCCATACAAAAGATCATTTACGATAAACTATTGAATAATTTTCAAGATATGTCTGCAAGTAATTAGTATAAACAATCTAAATCTTTAACAATGTCAGCTTCTGTTTTATCTTTTTTACTATCGCTTATAACAGCAATAGTTGGAATTCTTCCGTTCGTATTCGAGAAACGATCTTCTGATTATAAGAAGCCAATATTTAGAATTTTTATAATTTATCTGATAATTGCTTTCTTGCTATTTTACGCAGCTTTACCATCGTTAGCATATCCTATGCTAGGTGTAGTTTTTCTGATTGGTGTATTGTTTTCGGGCATAACAATTATAATAATGTTAGCTAACGTTAACGAATCGATACACAAAGGATGGGTGGTTACTGTTTTAGGAGTTGTAATACTATTCATCACATCCGGTAGTGGTTGTTCTATGTTAAGAGATGAATCTTATGCTTCTTTGATAGGTGATATGGAAAGCAAGGACATGGTGCATTGGTCTAATGATATTCAACCTTTAGATCCTACACACATAAGGCTTGTACCCAGAGAGCTAGCTATAACCCTTGCAAAGACAGCGCTTAGCATCAATGGATCTACATTAGGTTCGCAATTTCCTTTAGCAGATGATTATATAACCTTACAAAGGATAAAAGAAGAATACTTTTATTTGATACCGCTCGATTATGAAGGTTACAGTGTTTGGACTGATACAGATTATATACCGGGATACATAAAAATATCTGCTACCGATCCATATGCTAAACCAGAAATGATTACTTCTCAAAAGATTAAATATACTCCGGGTGCATGGTTCTACGATAACTTAGAACGAATCCTTTGGAAAGATTACAACGATAAGATATTAACAGACTATTCATTTGAAGAAGATGATAATGGCAAAGTGTGGTGGGTGATCACTGTGTGTGTTCCTACAATAAGTTATTGGGGAGATAAAGTGGAAGGCATAATACTTTTTGACCCAACCAATGGTGATAATAAGTTTATATCTTTAAATGACATAAACGCTGAGGAGTATAAATGGATAGATAGGGTATATCCTGAAGCGCTCATAGAAAACTATGTGTCTTATTGGGGAAGCCTTAAAAATGGTTGGTTGAACAGGATTTGGTCTAAACTTAATCTTTTAGAGCCCGAAACTCCAACAATGAACTATTCTAGTGATGGTCAATGCATAATAGTTCAACCGATAACCTCGACTAATAATGGAGATCAATCCATGACCGGATTGATGTATACCAATGCAAGAACAGGTAAATCTGTGTATTACACCATAAGTGGAGGTGCTACAGAAGAGTCTGTCATAGAAGCTGTTAATAGCGCGGTGTATTACAAGATGTGGCACGCTTCAGAACAGATAGTGTATGAAAACATTTATGGAAAGATGAGTTCTATAGTTCCCATATTGAGTGAAAACGGTAAGAACTATATGGGCGTGGCCATAGTGGAAAACGAAAACAAAAGAGTGGCCATAGGAGTTACTCCTCAAGAAGCTCTTATGGAATATAAAAGGCTTATATCTTCTAATGGAGGACAGATTACAACAGAATCTTTAGAAAACACAAAAACTTTGTTAGCAAAGATAGAAAGGATAGGGTGGGAGACAAACTCTACTTCCAAACAGTGTTATGTAACAATAGATAAGATAAATGGAAAATCTTTCTATGTATCTAGCAACGTTCAATCAGAACTGGCATTGACTAATCCTGGAGACAGTGTAAAACTGATATTTGTAGAATCTGATGAAAACCCGTTGACCGTTATAACGTTTAAGAATCTTTCGTTGGGATTAAAACTATCGAATAACCAATTAAAGATAGATTCTACTATGGTGGAAAGAAATTCTAAATAGGTATTGGTATCGATAATTAGATATGGTAATACCGTATTCAGACATTATCAGACGAATAAAGTTAATTAAATGGTATTATATTATTAAAAAATAAAAACATCGTCTGAGGTGCCTCTGTTTAGTGAAAAAAAGTTTTAAAAAAAGTGTAAAAAGATTTTTTTATTTCGCTAAAATTGTTTATATTTGCATTACTAATTTATTATACGTTTAATCATTTAAATTTGATTGTATTTATGGAAACAAAAGCTATTACCAGAGCTCGACGTATGTCTTTACCATCGTTGGAAGCCAAACTTAGCGAAGGCGGATTTACACCAGCTGAGCGTCCTATTATTGAATCGATTATTGAACAAAAAAAGAATCCTGATACTGCCGTTGCTGTGGATACAGCAGAACCTTCGGTTTCATCGGGACCAAAAAAACCTCTTTCCGTGTTGCAGCAGTTACAGGCCAAAGCCAAACTTACTGGCGAAATCGTTGCAAAAACACAGACTCCAAAACCGATTGAAGAAGTTAAAGTTTCGTCAAAACACAAACCAAACGAAACCACTCAAACGTTGGAAGCATTCAGTGATGACACAAAAGGTCTTCGTACTGGAATGACTGTAAGCTTTCCATCTTCAAACAAACCTGGCGCAATGATTATGGAAGGTAAAATCCAGAGGATATTTGGATTCATTCGTGAAACCCGCGAAGAAGCAAAAATCAAAGGTACCGATGGAAAGCGTTATTACCGATTCGAAAAAGATATCAACCCGGTCATTGTTGAAGGAGATGCATCATCGGTAAAATAAAAAAAAGAAAATTTATAAGTTAAAAGATGGTAGAATCTACCATCTTTTTTTGTGCAAAATAGTTAGAAGTAAAACCGTTTAGTTTTTAAACAGCTGACAATTATCCTGCACTACTGTCAGACTCTTCACAGATAAAACATATTTTTAAAAAGTTGCATCTGAGTGTATAACTTTGATTTTAATTTATTATATTAGCATTAATAAATTAAAATCGCGCAAAGATAAATGAAAGGGACTTCTGATAAAACCATCTGTTCTTTGATGAAGACTACGTCTGGAAAGGATGTGTACGATGTAAAGTGGCACGAATCTTATAAATATTTTTCTGAAGAAGATCACGCTGAGGCTTGTGATTTCCACTTTGACAGATGGGAAAAGAAATGGAACGAGTTGGAATCTATCTATAGTTCTTCTTACATGGGTCATCGTAGGTTTGAGAATAACAGGGAACTTAATAGATTAAATGATTGTTGGCACGAACACAATCGCTTAAAACTAGAAATGGCAGATAAGAGAAAGAAGAATGAAAAAAAAATCAAAAGGATTGAACGATCTAAAATTCCACTTATAGATCACGAGAAATTCATCAAGAAACTGAAATCTGATGAAGCAAAAGAAAGAAGAAACAAGATTGCTGCGATGTCAAACGAAGATAGAATATTAATTGATCAATTAAAATGTCGTTTGAATTATATGTCAGATATGCATCCACAAGATTCGTTGAGGTTTGGAGTGTCTGTTTCAGAACAGAGAAGAATCATACGAAATGAAATTAACTATATAATTAATAAACAAATAATTAAATCATAACATCATGTACATCATAAACATTTTAATAACCATCTCGTTTTCGTTTGTTAATATTATGGGTTCTATCATTACCGGTAGGATTCCAAAGGCTTCAATTTGGCAGATAATAAATGGTAATGTTGATTTCTTAGACAGTTCTTGCTGGTATGATGAAGACGTTGCGTATCTATGGAAATCTAGGGATGAACAAAGAAAGATGTACGATCAAAGATCATTGGAGAAAAGCATAGATAATATATGTAGAATGAAGGATCTTAATGATCTATCCGAACCTCAATTGGCCGCATTAAAGATCAAAATTGAAGAATTGGTTCAGAAATACAATCGCGTTGTTTTATGAAACGAATATATAAATAAATAAAAGATATCATGAAAGCAAAACTTGTAAAAGAATTCTATTCACCAGATACCAAAGTTAGCAGCATGGAAGACTTAATTAATGAGATAGAAAGTTCTTCTAAGTATGCTAGGTATGCTAGGTTTAAATCTATAATAATGGGTGTGTTTATACAGATTGCAGATGTTATAGGTAAAGATCAAAACGAAGTTCGATGTGAGGTAACAAATGAAACGCTTACAGGAGAAGAACTGTGGTCAACTCATAATCAGCGATATTTTGTCACTGTATCTAAATGTGATGGCAAAATCTGTATGAGCTTCGGATATGATGCATCATACGCTAAGAAACTTTATGGAAACGTTATCATTCCAGATATAAATGTAAAATTCTGGTAAAAAAAGGGAAGATAATATCTTCCCTTTTTTGTTTTTAAATAGTTAATTATTAGTTGTTAAAAGTATAATTAATTCGAATTAATTTATTATATTTGTATGGTAAATTAATTAAATTAATAAGCACTTAATGGATAAACGTAAAGAAACTAAAAATCCTTCTGAAAAATACTTTTTTTCTGAAAAAGAGTTGGAAAAGATTATGCAGGGGTATGCAACTCACATACTTTTATCTACTTGGAGAGACGAACAACACATGAATCCTATTGAATGGATAAAAAGCGATAGAGATTTCAATCACGTTCAACAAACATGATCTTTCTGATTTAATTCTTTGTTCATTACACATAAACGGAAACAATCTTTCTTTGGGAGTAGATTCATAACATATTCATAACATATTCATAACATAACACACATAAAAAAATGAAAGATTTAACATTGATTTTGCCAGCCTCTTATATAGACTCGAGTGCAGTGTTAGCAAGTAAAGATTATTACTTTGATGTTCAAACAGGAACTCAAGTTAATACACAACACATAGAAGCGGCCATAACTCTTGGTCTGGATATATATCCAAAATTTAAAAGAAATTCTGAAGTAGTTATAAAACTAAAAATAAGAAGTTCTGAAATAATTTTCAGTATTAACGAATTTAAACTGTTTATAAAGTTAGTAGATAATCTGATTGATGAAACGAAATTCATGTCAGAAGAAGAAGCTGTTCTTCTTACCAAGTTTCCTTATCAGATTGGGAAAACAATAACAAAAAAATTGAAAGAACCGTTAAACGTTACACTACCTGATGGAGAGGTGATGGTCATACCAGATAAAGTAGCTAAATACGTTTCTTTATCTTCTTTGATACCATCAAAGTACTTTATAGTCACGGCCACTATTAACAAAATTCTGTCATATAGTGTTTCATACATAAGCAAATCTAAATCATTAAAAGTAGGCTGTAACAGTATTAAGATTAATGATCTCTATGAATACTTTGATAAGATTTTATCTGCATGGAAAGATCTTGATGAAGAACTTAACTCCTAAAATTTGCCACGATGGAAACTTCTAATTTGAATGACAGATTGTATCTTACCAAAGAGCAAAGACACATCATATACGAGAGAGCTTTGATCGAATACAAAAAAGACAAAGCTCATCATGAAATAACTGGTATGTGTAGATCTATAAGGTTGGCCATATTAAGTCTGATAACATCCTCATCTGTATTAGATGGAATATCGTTGAATGATATAGATCCATATGATAACCTAAATTGTTATCCAGAAATACTTAGTAAGAAACCTGCCATACCGTTTGATGAGTTTTATTGGTTTTCTCTTCGTGATCAACAATCTAGGATTAATATAATACGAAAAGCAATCGAAGAAACTAAATAGCTATGACAGATTTAAACTGCATAAAAATAGAAGGTTTAGAGTCTCTTATATCAGACTCGGTAGGTATCAAAATAAAGTTCGATGTTTCAATAAAAATGATGTTCCCCGATAATCCAGTTCTTATGGTGGAATCACAGGAACTTAAGGAATTTTCCGGTATTTTATCTAATATTTACAAATCATTAAAACTTACAAACTTCGGTGGAGGTTTGTCTCCAGATAAATCTACTTATTGGATGCCAATACAGTTTTCTTTCGATTACAAGAGGGGAAGTAATGGTACTCATTTAGCAGATTATTGGTATGATCTTAATAGAAACGAATGGAACGTTGGATTTTCCAAACGCAAATAAAGTGAATCGATTATAATATACTGAGCCATATCAGAGCGATTTCTGTTTAATCTTTTTTTGATTTATTATATAATTATAAGGAAAATAAATGGTGCATCAGATCACTTCTGAATAAGCGAAAATATTTTAAAAAAGATTTTCTACTTTCGTTTTTTATTATTATATTTGTATACTATATAAATAATATATCATATGGATACCTTATTGGTACAAATGTTTTAATAGTAAAAGATGAAAATCTAATCAGAAAAATTCACAGTCAATCTTTATACTTATGATAGAAAAAATTATTGGCAAATACAGAGCTGTAGTAGATGTAACAGAACACGATTGCAATCCTCGAACAGACGAAGATAACTTAAGCATCATGTTATGTTTTCACAAAAGATATAATCTAGGTGATCAAGATCACGATTATGATGAAAGAGATTATGATTCGTTTTCAGATATGTTGGCAGAAATAAAAAAGAGAGAGGATCCACTTACAATACTACCTTTATATCTGCTCGATCATTCTGGATGTACTATTTCTGTTGGTTCTTTTGGAGATAGGTGGGACAGTGGGATGATTGGATTTGTGTTTGTTTCAAAACAAAGAGTGAGAGAAGAATATGGTGTAAAACGTATATCTAAAAAAATAAAATCTATAGTGGATTCTGTGATAGATGCCGAAGTGAAAATTTACGATGCTTATCTCAAAGGAGAGGTTTACGAGTACAAGTTATATGATGGTAAAAACCTTATAGATTCTTCTTTTGGATTTTATGATGCTAACGAGTGTTTAGAAGCAGCGTGTGAATTGATAGAGCAATAGATATGATAGTACACACTAACACAAAAGAGATAAAATATCCCTGTGGTCTTTATTTGTACGAAAACAGACTCATAATAGAAAAGATGGCAATAGAAGTAGCTGCAGTCTATCCCAATAAAGATATTAACTTGTGGTGTAAAGGGTCGTCCGGTAGCATCATTGCAGGCATGATGGCATGTATGTTAAACGATAGAGAGATTATAATCAATCACGTAAAAAAATCAGGAGAAGAATCACACAGTGAATACATGTATAGTGTTCCTCCTGACAGCATTAACGTAGTTGTGGACGATTTTATAAGATCTGGTGAGACTATCTTTAGCATAGTAGAACACATAAAACGTAAGACATCAAAAAACACAGTAGATTGTCTTTGTATAAGTGGTGATGTTTATGAAAAATATCAGAAACCAGGACCAACATTAGATTATATAAGGATTGACGATGTATTTAAAACTATTATAGCGTCAAAAACGTTTTTTAAGAATTGAAAGAACACGTAAACAGCAAATTCGGTGGGATTGGAATAGGAAGCGATCATCTCAATATTGCGTGGAATAAAATTAAACGTAATAACATACTCGTTGTCCCTCTTTCCGAAATAAGTTTACCTCAGTTCTTATTAGATTGTATTGAATTGGAAACGTTAGCGAAGCCGGAAGCATTCGGATGGTATTCGTTTTTAGATAACTACAGATGGTCTAATGATAAGCACTTATATGATGAAAAGAAATACGACATACTTTCTGTTGAATTAGATAGATGTAATCTAGATGTTGTTGTACTATATGAAGAATGTCATGGATTTCATGGAACTTTCTGCAGCTGGAACCGTAACATTCTTGCAGGATTCATAGAATATCAAGATAATTATGGTTACTATATAAAATACAAGTAAACACAACTTATAAAAATGAAATCGTACTTATTCAATAAAGAATCAGATTACAGGTGGTTTGTAGAAATTCCCGAATGGGAAGGTTCAAAGGAAGAGCTCGAAATGGTAATGGGGGCTGATACAATGTTAGATCTATTATCTGAAGGAGAAGATTCGATAAGGTTAAGTCTTTCAGATGAACGATTTAAGGGTTATGATTATGAGCTCACATTCAAAGAAGAAGCTTATGATGGGGCTAATTATCACCTAAAGGGAAAAAACATAGAATTTGAAGTCTGGCTGTGTTCGGTCACAAAGTTTGTATTTGGACGATATCCCGAATCTATATACATTAAGAGATCATATGGAAAATAGAATGATTGACAGGATAAAAAGAGTGTTAGACACCCACCAAGTGCCTCATAATGAAGTGTTAGGTCGGTACAGTGAACCACATCGTTACTACCATAACATCGATCACGTCGTAAATCTTTTAACTAAAGCAGAAGAAAGGGATATTTTGTCCGAAGATCTATTTCTTGCCATACTGTTTCACGATGTTGTGTACGATCCCAAAAGAACAGACAATGAAAATCTTTCAGCTAAACTGTTTAGTTGTTTTGTGAAGAATGATGTTGTTAGACATGCTATATTAGATACTCAGCATCACATTCCAACCAATTATTTGTCTAAAATACTGTGTGATCTCGATATGGAAGATCTGTATGGAGATTTTGATGTGTTTATGAACAATTCAGAAAAGATTGCAAAAGAATACGCATACTTAGACTGGACAGTTTACATAAAGGGACGTACAGAATTTTTACAAGCACACGGAGTAGATTCTACTTACATCAAAGCGATGAACCGAGTAAAACCTAAGATAGGGTTGTATCCAGGAAGTTTTAATCCCTTTCACGTGGGTCACATGGATATCTTATTAGAAGCAGAAAAGATTTTTGATAAAGTCATCATTGCTCGTGGGATAAATCCCGAAAAGAATTCTGTATTGAGTTTGATGCCAAGCTCTTTAGAGCACCGACAAGTTGAACACTACGATGGGTTGCTCACAGATTTTATAAAAAGTTTGAATTACGAAGTAACAGTGATAAGAGGTCTAAGAAATTGCGCTGATTTTGAGTATGAGATCAATCAGTATCGGTATTTAAGAGGTCTGGACGAATCTATTAAAGTTGTAAACGTATTTTCTAATAAACAATACGATCACATTAGCAGTTCTGGAGTGAAAACTCTATTAAAGTACGGAAAAGGTGAAGAATTTTTAATTAATTAACAGAATAATCATGAACTTATCGAGAAATCAACAGACTTCAATTATACTTTTTATAGTTGGTATAGTGTTAACCCTGGTAAACATGCCAGTGTTAGGAGGTATATGTGTGATATTTGGTTTAATAACTATTTTAGATTAAATACAATTTAACCATGTTAAAAGTATCGTTCAAGAAAAACAACATCTCCAACATAAAAATGTTAATAGATGTAAAACCTGAGTTAGAAAACGAAGCTAAATCCATCATATTGTTTTCACACGACTTGATGTGTCCTCAGTTTAAAAGAACAGAAAAGGGATTGGCCACACATGTAATGACGTGGTGTTCAGATCTTCAAGGTTTTTATGTAATAGAAGCACTAAACTAATAAAAATAGATACAATGAACATACAAAGTCTTTCTGTTGTAGTTCCTACTCACAATAGTTGCGTTAATAAATGTGAGTTTTGTGTAAGTAGAACACACACAAATCCATACGTTGATAACATATCTGCCATATCAAAAGGATGGAAAGATAAACAGATGAGAGATATGATACGTAGAGATATCAAGTACACTGATTATTTCAATCGTTTGCAGTTTGCTCGTGATAATGGATGTAACGTTATAGTCTTAACTGGAACGGGTGAACCCGTTCAGAACCCTGCATTTATCGAATTCTTTTCCCACGTAAATTCCACCCTTAAAACTCCATTCAAGAGTATAGAGATGCAGACTACTGGAGTAATGTTGACCAAACCAGATGATACGTTTGAATCGTTGAAATACCTTTACAACCTTAGAAATCTTGGAATAACCACGCTATCGTTTTCTGTATCAAACATTTTTGATAATGATAGAAATTTAGAACTTATAGGGTGTAACGATATGTTAAAGTTCAATCTTTTTGACACCATTAAGCTGGCTAAATCAGCAGGATTTAATGTGAGATTATCGTTAAACATTGTCAACGATTATGATCGTTACAACGTACAAGAAGTACTTGATCGATGTAATGATCTGGGCGCCGATCAAATAACTTTCAGAAAACTATATAAGTCTGATTCTAACACCGATATAGACTTATGGATAGAAAAAAATTCGTCAAAAACGTTTTACGATAAGCTTGTGAAATTCGTGGTAAACGATGGTAGATTCTTAGGGGTGTTACCTTTCGGTCCAAGTATTTACGATATAGACGAAATGTCTGTTGTTGTAGATGATGATTGTATGAGCGAACAGCCAAAAGATGTGTATAAGTATCTTGTTCTTAGAGAAAACTGTAAGCTCTATACGAGGTGGGAAACGAAAGCTTCCTTAGTGTTTTAATCTTTAAATATTTATTATGAAACTGTACATACCTGAGATAAACGATGAAATAAGGTTGTTAGAAGATTGGATCTTTGATCTTCATGCAGAAGAAAGAAACAAATCGTTAGGTTCTATCAACGATCATTATCTCTTTTATCACTTCGGTGGTAAATGGTTAGATAGAAAAGATGTCCCTGAAATGAGACCTATAGATTATGAAGTTAAATATCCCAATTATTCTGATTTTATTCGTTATGAAAGACATTGGGAAAAACATCAAGAAGCGTGTAAGATTGCTGAACAAAACTGTGAAGCGTATGTAAAATACGAAAATGATACAAAGGAATGGAGATCAAAGGCTGAACCATGTGGAAAAGAACTTATTACTGTGACTATTCCAGCAGGTACAGTGTTAAAAATAGATCGTATATACATAAGAAGAGGATTGTCTGAATACAGTAGTTTAACTTTTAGCACTCATGATCTTGGAAACACTGAATTGATCAACCCATATCGAGCTAAATCAAAAAAGAAGTTATCAAGCATTAGGTTCTGGGCAAAGCTTGCAGACTGTAACAACATTAATTGTGAACGTGTTATTTAAAAAGTTTTAAAACTTTTTAATTCAAGTATTACGATTATGTGTTTTTTTATTAAATTTACACAATAAAAATAAAATATATGTCAACAAAATCGGATAAACCCGTTGTAAAATTGGTTGGAACTGATGGAAATGTGTTTGCACTTATCGGTAAGTGTTCACAGTCTCTTAAATCTGTAGGGAAAAAAGATGAAGCAAAAGAAATGTCCAGTCGATGTTTCGGGGCACAAAGTTACAGTGAAGCGTTGTGTATAATGATGGAATATTGCGAAGTTATTTAAACAATATGAAAACTATAAAGCTTTCAAACAGAGTGATAGTGTCCGATCCATGTTATGATTTGGATGTTAGTTGTAAGTATATAACAGATAAAATGTGTCCTGGAGAGTACGATGTGTCTGTTGAATACAGTAGCGACACATCGTGGGGAAAACGAGTGGCTACACTAACAGTAGAACACAAAGACTACAAATCGAGTTACTTACCGTGGGAAGAAACATCTAACGATATAGGTGTAGATTCTGGACAGTGTGGAATATTTAATTTAGAAGAATATAGAAATGATGAAAAATCTAAAGAATATAATCTTCCTCTTGCATTTGGTCCAGATTGGTCAGATAATGATGGCGACGATTGGTACCAAAGAATGTGTACGCTAACATTATCAATCAATGATTGTGGTGTATCTAACAATTCGTGGGGAACAGTCGAAACTGGTGTAGTGAGCTCTTCCGGATACGGCGATGGAGTGTACAAATTATTTTCTAAAAAAACAGATAACGATGTAATAGTAGGTTTCTTGTTAGTATTTTTAAACATTTAATCATTAAACACAATGTTCAATTCGTTTTCATCAATGTATAGTTTCTTTGGTATAGATATATCAAAAATTTTTCCTGAACCGGAAAAAGATGAATTTCAAAAAAGAGGTTGGAATAAGTTGGGCTGCGGATATTATCTCGTGCCTATAGAAGAAGAAAACAACAGAGACAAATATTCTCATCTTTATAAAGGAGAAGAAAAGTTATCTGATCTAATCTTTAGACAAGGTGGTCTGGGTGCAAATTGGAAAGGAGACTATATCGATCTTATACTGTACACTAAGAAACCAAGACCTAGAACTGGTAAACCGCCAAAACCCGACGAATCGAAGACCGTTTATGACTCTGGAGTTCATTGTATAGTAGATAAGACCGGTAAGGTTGTGTACAAAGCAGCAGGACTTCAGTATCCATGTCTATATGGTGGTTGTTTAATGAGTATAAACAACACGATTCGAAATCTTAAGACCGATTCTGAGGTTGTCAAATACGATGGGACTTCAATGAAATCTGACAAGTATCTGTTCGTGCAGAACAATTATAACAAAGAATATCCTCTTGGAGTATACAAGATAGAATACGAAACTGGAGAAGTTGAAGTTTTTAACATATCAAAATAACACAATGGAAAAAGACTTTTGGGTTGAATGCAATGTGTGTAAAACAAGACACAAAAACTGGTCAGGATCTACCCCTTGTTGTGGATCTATTGCTTACATAATTGAAGATGATAAGCCAACAAACAAATTATCATTGTTTGTTTCATCAAAGAATAATCGAATTGAACCAGCTGTCATTAAGATGTCATTACCGAATTAGTCTATAAGTTGTTAAAACTTTTTTATAACTTTTTCATAAAAGATTTTTATTATTACAATTTTATTATTATATTTGTAAAGGAATTTAAAATATATAATTGATGAAATACAAAAAAACGACATTAAACTTAAAACTAGTTGAGATATTACATATAATTTTCGCGATATGTGTATTGTGGGTAGCTATAACGAGTTGGGTTCAAGCGTTTAAGTGTCCAAGTATGACACAGACTCAGTTGTTTCTTAACATTCCTCACTCTGTCATTTTAGATTTTAAACAAGAAATTAACAAGTAAAACAACATGTGGAAAAGGTTATCTCTATCAGAGTTAGAAAAGCTGACAACTAAAAGACTGTTAGCTTACTATAAAAAGTCTTACAAAAGAGAGAGAAAACTACAAGCTGCTCAGTACTGTGGATGTTGTGGTAGTCCACTATGGGAAACAAATGCAGGAAGATTTACTGACGTGGTAAACAAAAAAAGAGAAGAAGAGTTTCACAAAACATTAAGCGACAGCGAAGATCATTTAAAGTTGGTCAAAGAAATTCTTAATGGAAGAGAACACGTAGATAGAAAATAATATTAGGGCCTCTAGCTCAACTGGTTAGAGCACCAGACTCATAATCTGGGGGTTATCGGATCATTCCCGGTGGGGCCCACCTCTGATACTTTGTATCAATAGTTCTTTAAAATGCTGCAGTAGAATCTAACGATAAAATTAGATCAGTTCATACCAAGAAGCCAAGCATGATGCAAGGCTATCAGCAGTTAGAATTAGTTCTAATAATCGTAATCTGTAAAGTAAATAAATGCTACCAATCATTAGGGTGATGAACATCAACGTTCAACTATTCGGTATGCGAAAATGGTATTCGCGGAAAAAATACGGGAGAAAGTAGCCAGAGTTAAGGGGAACGGAATTTGATATGGTGGACTATAACATGTCGTGCGACTGACAATACCAAGGCCGAAACCATATCACAGATTTAAAGTCGAACGTGGGCTTTATAGATTCTTTACTAAAATTTACAGTGTACGAATTAATAAGGTTCGATTCCTGACTTAAAACGTTGTTGCAACAGCTATAGTGGTGCTTCATTGGAACAAGCAATTTGTACATTTTATTGAAATTACCTGCCCTACAAGATGAGCCGCCAAACGATTAATTTCTGAGTCGCCAAATTCTATGTGGGGCAGTTATTTATAATATCAATTACGAAATTTTAAAATCATGGGGTCAACAGTAAATACTAACATGAAGTTAGGAATCGAAATCAACGGTCATGACGCATTTGATCTTCATCCTGATATTGTTAAAGATGTTATTAATTCAGATAAAACTGGGATTGTTAGAGGAATATTTGAATCTAAATTGATGGATGATGAAGATTTTCCAATTCCCGAAGATTATGCCAAACATGCCGGGCGTCCTTCTTTATCTGAACGACCTTATATGACTTGTGAAAATGATGGTTATCCATTTCTTCCCGGTCATTCACCCAACTGTAATGGCAAGAAAGTTTATAGTAAAGATATTTATAGTAAACCTACTTTATGTTGGTGTCAATGGTCTGGAAAGTCTTTGCTTTAGTTATATGACATACATTAGGAAAACTTAAAACTTAGAAACCATTCAGACATTTTTACCATACGAAAATTATCTTCAATCGGCTGAAGTATTAGATAAAAAACGTTGTTGGAAACAAACAGTTGAAGCAAAACAGATTTTGTGTATACTTCATTATCAATGTGTTCCTGAAGATTGGAAAGAATCAAAGGGATGGATAAAAAGAGGTTGGCTGAATCATCCAGCTGTTCAAATGTGGGCCGGGTATGAGACATCTTTGGCCAATTATTACAACGTATTTCTAGATCATTGTTTGAATGAGCATAGAATAAACACAACGATGTCAAAATTACGTCCTAATCAAAGAGAATTGACACCATGGTGGCTGGGTAACGAAGATTTTCACAGAGCAATGAGATCAAGACTAATAGTAAAAGACAAAACGTTTTACCTATCGAAATTTCCTGATGACGAAGGTTTTAACGAAGGAATGTACTGGTGGCCAGTAATGAAGACAAAGACATTTAGAATAATATAAAACAATACTAAATAAATTATATCACCATGAAAAAAGTTATTGCAGTTTTTATCGTAATGATAGTGATGCTATCAAGTTGTGCAGATTCCAAAACGTTAAATATAAACGGAAAGGATACAGTAGTTGAACCTTATGGATGGGCAAACGAAAGCTCTACAAAGGTAGAAGGAGTGGTCTATCAGTTGAACGTAGGAAACATCGTTTGGTCAGTGATACTTTCAGAAACGTTAGTGGTTCCCATCATTTTAACTGGATATCAGTTATTTGAACCGGTTAGGGCTGAATCCAAACCCGTTTCGGTTGAAAAAGTGGAAGAAACAAAATAAAACAGATTTTTTTATTGTGTTTTTTATTATTATATTTGTAAAGGAATTTAATAAAAACCTACAACTATGAGTGATAAAAATGGAAAAATCAAGTTAAAGGCAGAAGTTAATTCTCTTTTAGTTCCAATAAAAAATTCTTACGGTGTATTTGATGATGATTTAAAAACAGAAATCTTAATAAACGTAGGTGAAGCTAAAGGAAGAATGTTTCTTAACAACGAATCAGATGGACAATCTAGAAACGTGCGTTATAAAATAATAGGATTTGAATCGGTACAGCAGGTAATAGATATCGATGTTGATGACATTGTTAAAAGATATTCTGAATCGCTCGATGAGTTTTACAATCAAATAAACGATCAAAAGTTAAGTTACCTATCGAACACGTGGGGTAAATCGTGGGTACATTTGATTGTTGATGTGGTAAAATCGTTAAACATTGAAGGTCTTTCTTGCGAAATTCCAGGAAAAGATGAATTCTGTAAAAGAGATGTGAGGTTTACTACTATGAACGTAAAGCTTGTTTATAACGGCATTTCATCCGATATAAGAAAGGAATACACAAAAAACGGTGATGTTTACATCTTAGAAAGAGACTATCACAGATATAGGACCAAAGAAAACAGATACACCCACCCAGAAAATTTAGTAAAAGCTTTTGTGAAATCTGTTGATAAATTTTTATCTATAAAGAATTCTAAAACGTTACAGGAAATAAAAAGGCAAGAATCTATAAAAGAAACAATAAAAAAGTACACTGCTCTTTTTGGGAATTGCTATCATGAAGAAACAACATCGTATCCAGAATATGGAAACAGAAGAGATTCATATAAGGTTGATTCATTTTACATAAAAGTTAAAGAAAAGGAACTTGAAGGTAGAAAGATAAGTAGAAAGATAAAAATCGTTGAATCTTCGAATGGATTGTTCTCATTTGGATCACTCTCTTATTTGTCAGAAACCGACGTTAAAAAGATATTGACTATTCTTAATGATGATTAATTAGTTAAATTTGATGGGCCGGAATCATGCTTAGGTAGGATTCCGGCTGTCATATTTGTGTTAAATCGTATGAAAAGAATTTCTTCATTCAAAGATGTTTTGCTTTTTTTAGATACAATAGAAGATATAAACTCGGGAGGGTGTGGTATATCAGCGTTATCTATGCATTTATGGACGAAAGCTAATCGTAAGACACCTTACAATTTTAAATTTGTTAGTGTATATCAATATTCTTCTAAAGATAGATACATCAATAATGAGATGTGTTTAATCAATAACGATAGTAATTTTGTTGCTCCAACTCATGTTATGTACTGTATAAACGGTCGAATGTGGGATAGTGAAGGATCGCAATCAATGAAAGATTATCCGTATAGTCTTATAATAGAATCCGAAGAGAACTTGATCACAATGATAAACAATGAAAATGCAGGTTGGAACAATTCTTTTCAAAGAGCTATATACGTGCCGTATATAGAAAAAGTGTTGAACATAGATTTATCTTGTGTAAACATTAACACTAAAAATTTTAGTGTTAAAAACAAAGCAGAATTTGAAGAAAAACAGGAAAATAACGACAACAATTGGTGGAGTTTTTCAAGATTAATTAACAAAGCTTTTAGCATATTCGAATAACAGATGAAAGAATCACATAAACTTAATAAATCTGAATTAGAGTCTATATTAGAACTTAATCGGATTTCTTACGTAAAAATAAAAGAAAAAGACTTGTTCGGAAACAAAAGGTTCGAACTGTATTTTAGAAACGAAAAAGATTTAGATGTAGCAGTGTGTATTCTTAACATGAAAAAGTTTTCTAATCTCTTTTGTAAGATAGTAGATGTGCGTATTAATCTAAGTGAAAACATGATATACGTCATACCATTTAAATCATAATGAATCAGATCACCTCAGATCACTTAAAATTTTGGGACATATATTATCGCATATATTTTTTATTAAGTGATCTGAGGTGATCTAATTCATATACTGATTAAAATAAATATTAAAAATGATATTTAATTTTAAATATTTTTGTATACATTTGCATTATAAATTTAAACAATCATATCATGGATAAGAGTTTGGGTTACGTAGTACCGTTCGACTTATGGAACGGTGATGTAAAAAAAGATACAGTTTATGTAAGAGTGCCTGGTGATGATAGAAACTATGGAGTGATAGACTGTATAGAAAAAGATAACTTTTACATGCCGTCTGAAATAGTAGAATCATGGGAACCTTTCATGCTAAAAGAATCATTTAATGAAAATGAATGGGTATCTTTTTGTGGAGGGCAAAAATTCTTAAAAGAGGGTGAGGCATACAAGATACATACCGTTGATATTGATCATTTAATATTTAAACGTGAAGATTCTATGTCGTTTGGACCCAAAGACATAGATCACTTCGATAACCTTCCAAGCATATTCAGCGTACCGAAAATTTTTGCTAAAAAGATAGATATATCAGAAGTAAAAAATTTAGGAAAGCTTATCTTTGAAAAGGGTGAAGTCCTCTTGTGTACTAACAGTATTTCCACTGGAGCAAGCTCACACGAATTCATTCAAGGCAAAAAATACTTGTGTTTCAATAGATCTTCTATCATAAATGAGTATGGAAACATACATGGAATATCACAAGAATTTGCTTCCCATCATTTTAGACACACTGTTTCTTATGAGAGTAACGATTTATTAAATGATGTAATGTACTTCACTTTTGGATCTGTAGAAGTTGTGGCCAGGAAAACTTTACATCAAGCTATCTCTTTAAGCGGAACGTTTTCGCATTACGAGATAAAAAACGTAATAGATTATATAAAGAACCCTCCTCAACTGCAAGGTCATTCTTTAAATATATATAATAAAATGACCGGAACTGGATATAGGCTAAACCAATTAGACAGCTCTGATGTGATTAGAATAGGTATAGGCTGTAAGATGGGTACTTTTGAAGAGCTTGAATCTATATACAACTACATAAAATAACTGACTAAAATGGACGTAAACGAAGAATCATTGTTAAGGGATTGCATAAGTATTATGCAAGAAGAAAGAAAGGAAAGGTGTTTTCATTACGCTAACGGATGGATGTCTACTTCAAAAAACGTACCCGAATACGGAAACATATTCATATATGTTCATGATGGTCCGATAATAAAATTTTTTGATGAAAATAAGAAAAACCACGAGGGAATCATAACTGCCGTAAATTATCTGAGCTCTGGCCAGTATAACTTTAGTGTGTTCTGCTACGAATATCAGATAATGGGAGAAGATAAAGAAGCTAAAAAATATAGCGTACCTCTATCGTTTATGCCAGATTTTAAATTTAACAAATTCGTGTAACCATGAGAGAGCTTATATGTTGGCCACTAGAAACTGTACAGTACAAAGAAGTTTCAGATTTTATGTTAAACAAATCTTTTAACCTGCCTCAGACATTTCAATCGGTAACAACAATAGATAACAAACAGCAGTTTGACAGCTGGAAGACTGACATGATTAAAAGATTTGGTGCGGATGGGAAACTGAGTTATTTTTCTTACAATAACTTTCATATCGAAGAAAATCTAGAATGGAAAAAATATGTTAAAGATGGAGCAGAAGCAATCGCTAGGTTTTATAGCTCCATCTCAGGAGATACAGGAGATTAAATTTCTTTTTTATTATAATACTTAAGTATTATATCTTGCTTTCACTTCATTCAAGCAAGTTTTATATGTTGTTTTCGAAAAAAGTTTTTACTGTTGAATTAATTTTGTGTTAAAGTTTTTTTTATTTGTGTATTTTTATTATATTTGCACTATAAATTTTAATTAAACGTAAAGATAAAAGTTCACACAATGAAAAAAACAAATCCTTTATTTTTCAGTTTGGTTGCACTGATGCTTCTTGGAGCTTGCACTGATAACCGGGAAAAAGAACTGGTTTATCCAGCATCTCCAACAAACGGCCAGGTTTATGTGGATCCTTATGGTAATCAAAGCGTTTACAACGCTGCGTTGCAGTACTGGATGATAAGCTCTATGATTAACAACCAACGAGTGTATCACTATTACTATCCTTCTTCTGGACTGTATCGTGACCAAAGCATGAGGGTCATTCCTCGTTCGTCATTTGTTAATCACGCTCGTACAGCTTCTCCATCTCGTTCATTCTTCGGTCGTTCAAACTCTTCGAGTAAAAGTTCGGGCACTGCAAAGAGTGGTGGGTTTGGATCTACAGGAAGAAGCAGTTCAGGATCGGCATCTTCATAACCTATGGGAGCCAGGTTAGTTGACGATCACAGAATAGATGTGTTTGAGGTTATAGTTCTTACTTTTACTGTGTACATCATCTTTTCTATCACTTGGCAGATATTTTTACCAGTAGATTCGGAGGTCACTAAGCTGCTTAACATATTTGATAACGTATCCTGCGTATTTTTTATAATAGATTGGATTAGGAGATTTAGAATGGCAGAAAATAGGTGGAAGTATTCTTTTTATAACTCTATTGATCTCATTGCTAGTCTCCCTTTCCTTTTTATGTTTTCGTACATAGGTTATGCAAAGTTTATCAGGTTTCTTCGAATCGTAAGGATAATAAAGATTTTCGGCGGAATTAACAGGATAGTATACTACTTACGAACTAATGTAATTCATGCGTATAAACTGTTATTTTCCATGGTGTTCATGCTGATCATGATAATAAGCCCAATTCTTATACTCTTTGTTGAAGAGGGAAAGGGCAACATAAAGACAGCAGAGCAGGCGCTGTGGTGGAGTTACTGCACGCTAAGTACCATAGGATACGGTGATTTTTATCCTGTTACCACCGAAGGAAGACTATTAGCGATATTTGTTTCTATCGGAGGAATAAGCTTATTCGGTTTGTTATCAGGTTTAATAATAGAACGTTTCGTAAACAATCACAAAAATGAAGAGAATAGCAACGATGCCCAGGGGCAGTTATAAAGAAAAATTAGCAGAGTTAGGATTTAACTTTAGCGACGAATATTGGTTAGAAAATGCGTACTACCAATTCACGGAAAAAGAGATCGATACGCTATATGAGGCAACCAAAGAGTGTTATCAAATGTATATCGAAGCGGTTCAGAACGTTATAGATAATAACCGCTGGTCAGAACTTCACATTCCACAGTACATGGTCGATACGTTGATCGATAGTTGGGACAGTGATGAGCTTTCTCTTTATGGCAGGTTTGATTTCGCATTTGTCGATGGAATGCCTAAGCTGTTAGAGTTTAATGCTGATACGCCTACATCTCTTTTTGAAGCAGCAATAGTTCAGTGGAACTGGAAAGAAGAAAAGTTTCCAGCACACGATCAGTTTAACAGCATTCACGAATCGCTTATATCGAGTTTCGAAAGCATACACCAAAAATACGAGGCAGATAAATATCACTTCGCATGTCTTACTGATAACGTAGAAGATTACACTACGACAGCTTACATACTTTCAACTGCATCGGATGCAGGATTATCTACATCTATAATGGATATGTCTGCTATATCTGCAAGAAAAGGAAGGTTTTTTAACACGGGTGGCGAACACTTAGATGTTTTGTTTAAACTGTATCCGTACGAATGGATGTTTAATGAAGAGTTCGGAAAGGATATTCCAAAATGCGAAACAACGTTCATAGAACCTCTCTGGAAAGCTATAATGAGTAACAAACAAATGTTAGTCATATTAGCTGAACTGTTTCCAAACTCGTCATTGATTCTTGATACAAGAAACAAACCTCTTATAGATGGCTGTTACTGCAAAAAACCTGTATTTTCAAGAGAAGGCGCAAATGTTTCCATTTATAAAGATGGTATGTTAGAGTGCGAAACCGATGGAGACTATGGAGAAGAAGGATATGTTTATCAATCTTTGGTGGAGATTAAACCTTTTGATGGAAAGTATCCAGTGATCGGTTCGTGGGTTATCGGGGGTGAATCGTGTGGAATCGGAATAAGAGAAACTGATTCTAAAATAACAAACAACATGGCAAACTTTGTTCCTCACATAATAGCATAATAAAATGTACGGATTATATCCTCTAAAAAAATCTATAAGTAGATTATCTCTAGAATACAACATACTGAGCATGGAAGATTACATATCTTTCATAAATAGAGAGATAAAAAAAGAAGAAAGAGAAATTAAAAAACTAAAAAACATGATAAGTTTAGAACAAAAAAAGTTAAAACAAACCATGGAGGTTTTAGTGGAAAAGTATCCAGATTCTAAGTCTGCTAAGAGAGCTTCTCTGGTTTTAGAAAAAGGTTTTACAGAGTGAATGTTTTCCTATATTATAATACTAAAGTATTTTTATATGCTTTCACTTCGTTCAAGTATCTTTTATATGAGCGAATCTTAAAAGGTTTTAAAAGAAATGTTAAACTTTTGTTAAAATAAATACATCAATGGAAAAAAAGAGATATGAGCTGTGTAACTCTGCAGAAGATGCTAGTTCTATATTAATAGATTTAGAAAAATCTGAAGCAGAATTCATAACTAATATATTTAACCGATTGAATAGCGAGGGTGGAACATATTCCCCTACCTTGACAATAACTCTAGCCGATCATAAACCTGATAGGGAAAAGATCTGGACACTATTGCGTACGCCGTTTGTTATGGGTGGCCCTGGTAGTGCTATTATATGTACTACAGTTGATGTAATAGAAAGACGCAACATCAATGGATTTGATTTTTTCTCGTTTAAAACTAAACGTGGAAGCGTTAAGGTGTGTGAAGCTCAGACAGGCGGAATAATAGCCGATTCTTTTGAACAACTACATTCTAACATCGCCGGTGTATCTTCTGATACATTGCAAAAACAAATAGATGATGTAAAGACAATTGCATACGCAGCAGTTGAAACGACAAACGAAGAGTTTTTCAGAGCTTACACGTATTAAATAACAGAGCGATTTCAGACGATGTGGTGTATCACATTGTGGTTTTATATTAATCGATATTAATTATTCGCTCTGATACGTCTGAATGGCGTCATATAATGAAATAAAACCCTAAACGAAACACCATTATGAAAACACACGATGACGATCAACTATCAGGAACTGAAATTTACAGGAAAGTAGTTTCTAAAATAGTTAAAACTAATAACATTAGTGACGCATATAAAATGGTACCAGAAATAGAAAAAGAAATCGGCAATCGTTATCTTTCTGCGATTAGGGGTGCAATCGATTTTTACTATGATGAGCTGGTTCAGGATGCATGGAATGGTAAACCACTTGATGATTATATGAAGACATTTATTTAAACTTTTAAAACACCAGATGCAAACAACTTACGAACATAATTTTACAACTTATACGTTCTCCAACGAAAATCTTAATGTTGGCGATAGGGTTTATCCAATCAGTCGGGGCACAGCAAAAGAAGGAGTGTATACTCACGAAAAGTTTGATTTTCGTGATTTTATGACAGGTTTTTTTAGTGATCCTCACATTATAAAAAACCTACATCATTCAGATGATTATAAACCGTACGAAATAAGTACAGATCATGGGTACGGCCCAGTAGAAAGTTACTTTAAGATAATAAAGAAAGAATATCTTGAAGATACGGTGTCTCCTCAACTCCATGATTATTACAAAAAGAAAAGATTGGAAGCTGAAAGAAAAGAGTTGGGTATGATGTATGTTGTGTATTCTGATCGTGATGGGGTAAAAGATGTTCAAGAATTTCAAATTATTGAGCTTAACCCACGTATAGGTAATGGAGAATCTGAAGGAATTGGAAAGTATACTTACTCAAGATATGTTATTGATAATACAGAATTTCCGTACGAAATTGATATCATTGATGGAGAAGATTCTTCTATAGAAGAAGGATATGGAACGGGTACAGGAGATTTGTGGAGTTGGACGTACTATTTTGCTTTGAATAAAGAAGATGCTGAAGAGTATTTCAAAAAAGAAAGAGTTAGGGTGCAAAAGAAATATCCATCTAATAAAAAACTAAAAAATACTGCAAAGATATCTTTGATTCAAATAAAAACAGTAAGTGGAGATCTGGATGGTAACTATAAACAGATAGAAGATGGAGTAAACAAAGCATTGTTAGATGATGCAGACATCATGGTACTGCCTGAAACAGCATTTACTGGTTATTGCGCGGGAGCTTTATGGGATAATATTGACTTCATACTTGATCAAGAAGCAAAACTAAATCGGCTTGCTTCTATAGTGCCACAAAACAAATGTGTTATTGTTGGTTATGTTAGTTACCATGGTATGAAGTTGGATGGCTTTCCGTATTTAAAAAACAGCGTTGCAGTTATTAACCAAAACAAAATTGAAAGATACGATAAGCAGCTTTTAGCCAATGCTGATCATCATGAAGATAGAAAATATTTTAAACCTGGAAAGGAATCAAAAGTTTTTGATATAGTTCTTGAAGGCATAACAATGAAAATAGGAGTTCCTATTTGTGAAGATGCTTGGTATATAGATCACGCAAGGGATATTCCAAACGAAATGGTTAAGATGGGAGCCGAAATGTTGATTTCTATCAATCAATCTTATTTTTATTACGGAAAACAATCTATAAGAGAAACGCTTTTTAAAACTATTTCATCACGTCACAAGATACCAGTCGTAGCAGTCAACGCAGTTGGAGTTGGAGACATTGTAAAGAATATCATTGTGTACGATGGAAGTTCAATGGTTTACAGCGCTAACGGATACAAAGTGTGTCAATTAAAGAGGTTTAACCCAGATCAAATTGATGTTTTATACGATAGAGTTCAAGATTTTAAAATATCTGGGCGTCCTAATCGTATTGAAAACAACAAGTTCGATGAAATAATAGATGCTGTTGTTTTTTCGCAAAAAGAGCTTTTTGGATTGTTAGGAATGAAGAATGCTCAGGTACACGTAAGCGGTGGAATTGACAGTGCTATAGTCATGACGTTGTCTTTGCTATCAATGGGAAAAGAAAACTGTGTATTCATAACAAATCCAACATCATTAAACAGCGATAGCTTGCCACTGGTTAATCAGCTGGCTGAAAATTTAGGGGTTCAAATGCACACTAATGAACTTGAAGAAATATATCAGACGTTCAAAAAGAAAGACACGGAAAACTTCGGATCCGAACTTAATCCAACGGGTCAAGCTACAATACAAGCGGTTCTACGTACGGTGCAGGGTCTTGCATCTTGTCACAGGTTTAAATCCGGCATAGTAGCTTGTGGTAATCACACAGAGATAGTATTGGGTTGGGCTTCGTTTCATGATATAGGTTCTATTGGAGTGTTCTCTCCCATTGGAGATTTAACCAAACTTGAACTTTTTGAACTGTGCACTCACATAAACAAACGTTTTCATTCTATGGGATACTGCGAACACGTAATACCCGAAGATCTTTTTAACGGTATGATAAAACCTGCTGCAGAGCTTCCTGATAGTAAATACGATCCTATTGACTACTATATACAGTCTGGATTGTGTGCAGAACTTATTCGTTTAAGAAAGACAAAAAGACAACTAATTTTAGACTTTGAAAACAAAACACTTACTAAAGATTTCTTTCCTTCTGATATATATGAGAAGTACAGCAAAGAACAATTTGAAAAGGAAGTGATATTTACAATATCAAAGAGTCAAATTTCGGTATTTAAAGCTGCTCAGGGTGCGCCTATATTGATATTGTCACCTAGAAGTAGAGGCTTTTCAAACAGAGAAACCATTATAAACAAATATAAACAAATATAAACAAATATAAACAATGAAAATAGATCCATTTAACTTAGTACTAGCAGTTCTTGTAGCTGTATCGATTCCAGTTTTAATTTTTATCCACGATAAGGAGGTCGAAAGACGTTTCAGCGAGATAAGAAATGTAACGAATGAAATAATAAAAGTTACAGAACAGGCTTATTTTGAGGGTCAAAAAGATGCGTTAAATGGTGATATTAGAATACTGTTAGTTAAAGATACACTGAAAGATACAGTGAAGTGGACTTGGGTAAAAAGTCCCTGGCCTAATGGTCAAAAACCTCTTTTTGTTCCATAAAGTTTTTAACTTTTACGAAAAAGATTTTTAAATTTTAAATTTTTTTGATATATTTGTATACAATTAATAAAACAAAAATGAAGCTTCTAACTACTACTAACATTAAAAAGAATTTATGGATATCAGATTCCAAGAATAGACTTGGAAAAATCATTCATGTGCATTCATCGATTGCAGATCATATGTCAGAAACACCGTTTATTTATCACATACACGGTGGTAACCGTGTATACGCTGAAATTGGTCCAAAACAAAATCAGAATTATAAGATAGTACCGTCTCCTATTGCTTACTTCTGGCGAAAACAAAAAGAACTTTTTACTTTTATAAAACACTTATAAAATGATAAACATTTCAGATTTAGAAAAACAATATCTTGATGCAAAGATTGCGTATTACGAAGGCCGTCAGTTAATGGAAGATTCAGAGTTCGACTTTATCGAACGATTGTTAAGAGAAAACGGCTCTAAAGTAGTTGAACAGGTGGGGTCAAAAAGAAAAGATTTTGACTATGCCCATCCAAATAAAATGCTTTCTCTTTCCAAACTTCAAACTGAAGTAGGAAACAATATGAAATCAGAATTTATTGTTTGGTATAAAAAACGATTGAACATGATGCACTCTGGAAGTATGGGTCAGAATGTTACATCGAATTGTATGTATTCATCAGCAAAGTTTGATGGAAACGCTATCAATTTGATTTATAACAACAACGAGTTTTATCAATGTCTTACACGTGGAGATGGAGCGCTTGGAAAGAACATAACAGATAGAATTCAGTTAATCGCTCCGAAAAACCTCTTAACGGGAGGAGATGTGGAAGAAGGTGATATGGGACAGATGGAAATTCGGTGTGAAGTTGTTATTGCTAAGTCTATTTTCGAAGAAAAGTATGCTGCAGATTCTGCGAACCCTCGTAACTTTGTAGCTGGAATCTTGGGTGGAGATGATTTTGAAGAAGAAGTTTTAAGAGATCTAACTATTGTCCCATTACATTTTTTGAATGATGGAGAGAATGTAAGAAGAGATAAATTCATTTCACATCTTGGATGTACACCTGGATTTTATATCTTAGATGAAAGAGATATGTCTGTTGATGATTACGAAGATGAGTTAAACTACTGGATAAACATAAGAGAAAAGTTTCAGTTTCAACTAGATGGAGTTGTATTCTCGTTTCAACCAGAATACAGATCATCTTTAGGAGAGAACGATCATGATCCAGAATGGGCAATAGCAGTTAAGTTCATCGCTGAAGAGTCGGTAACATCTTATTCCGGATTAGAATGGAACGTTGGTAAACCCGGGGAGCTTGCTCCGGTTGTGCTTTTGAATCCAGTGAAGCTAGCAGGAACAACAGTGAAACGAGCATCTGGGTACAATGCAGGATTTATAACTAATAAGGGAATAGGTCCAGGCGCTGTGTTTACTATAATAAAGGCAGGAGATATCATACCAGAAATTAAGAGCGTGGTTACTAAGTGCACTAATCCGGTAAGCTTACCAACGCACTGTCCAGATTGTAACTCCGAATTAGTATTTGATGGAATTCATTTGATGTGTAACAACGAAGAATGCCCTGGCAGAATTGCAAAGATATTAGCAAGTTCTTTACACGTTTTAAACATAAAAAGAGTTGGAAGTAAAACTGTAGCTCCCTTTGCAAAAGATTTTACTGATTTAGTATCGTTAATCGTGTGGGCCAGAACTGACGGAGATTCTCCTGATATAGAAAAGTATGGAATTCAATACAAATCTAGATCACATGAGATTTTTTTAGAAGCATTTAAAAAAATAGTAAGCATTCCATACGCAAAAGTAATTCAAGTTCTTGGATATACAAATGTTGGAAAAAAACTATCAATTCAGTTAGCAAACGAACATGCTGGAGTGGAATACGACTATGCTAAGCTTGAAAGAGCTTTAGTTGAAAGCATGAGAACACCAGAGGTTACTTACTGGATTAAATACTGCGTAAAATCTTTAGAAGAAGTAGGCATAGTTGTAGATAGACCTAAGATTATTGATACGAGCGAAGTGATATTCGTGTGTTTAACAGGAAGTCCTTCATCTGCTGGATATGCTACAAAATCAGCATTCTTAGAACACTTTGGTGGAAAACTTGTGGAGTGCGCCTTGAACGATAAGAACTGTAACTATTTAGTTACAAATGATTTGAATTCATCTACATCAAAAATGTTAACTGCATTAAAAAAGGGAATCAAAATAGTACCATACACTTATGAATTCTAATAAAAAATATATCAATCAGATAGATAAGTTAAAATTAGTTACTATCACTGAACCTCGCGTTTATATCAAATGGGAAAACACTGAGGATGGAAGAGATTCAACAGAGTGCTATGAAAGAATAGTTAACAGATATGTACGATATGTGAATGTTAACAATCCTAACATGACCGTTATTAGAGGAGATCGTTTTTTTGATACATTGGAAGAATTGTATAACACAGCGTATGCAGAAAGTAAGTTAAAAAACAAATAACATCTATTAATGGCAAATACGATGCATGATGAGATTAGAACTATTCATGTTGGTGAAAAAGTTTGGAAGTGGGAATTGGTAGATGGAGTGGCTTTTCCTCACATAAGATACGTTCTCCGTACGGTAAAAAGTATATAGAATCTGCTGATTATTTTTTAAATAAAAACGAAAAGTTTTTAGGATATCGAATAAACATACTTCCGTCTATGATAAAGAATTACATCATTAACAACATAATGAAAAAACATGAAAACCTTATATGAAAGTGTGGTGAAGTTCTTATATAAGAACTTCACCGGTGTTAGAGAAGTAAAACTGTTTGGAGAAACGTACTACACGCCGAAAGCATCAAAGATAATATTTCCTTTTTTTGTTATGTGGGGAATCACAAAGCTATTTCAGTCTGAACTTTATTTTTCTTGGTTAGATTTAGTATTTATATTGTTGTTTATTCCACAATACATAGCGGGATTTACTAACATTGTTGTAAAAGAATACAACAAAATAAACAAAAATGAAAACTCTGATAATTCATCCATCTGATAGTACTACAGATTTTTTGAAGAAAATCTATGAAGGTCATACATATACTGTGGTCAATAACAACACGTCAAAGTCTAAGTTGTGCAAGCTTATAAAAGACCACGATAGGATAATCATGCTGGGCCACGGTTCCGAAGATGGATTGATAGGGTTTGATCGATTTGTGATAAGCTCGCAACACGTTTATTTGTTAAGAGAAAAAGAATGTATTTGTATCTGGTGCAACGCGGATAAGTTTGTTCATAAATACGGCATAAAGAGCCCTTTGTTTACTGGAATGATCATATCTGAAGATATGGAGGCTAATCTGTTTTGTGTGAATGCTTCATATAATCAAATGAATGAGTCCAACGATTTGTTTGCGCACGCTATAAGAAACGTTATTGAAGATAATGTCATTGATGTTAGAGACATTAAAGGATATTATGTAAAATCTCTTAACCCCATTATAAATTTTAATAGAAACAATATATTTAGTAATTAAAAATGAAAGATGTTGATATTGATTATTTAAAGATTGCTATCAGTGAACTTCCTGAAATAAGATGGAATATTACAGAAAAGACTGGTGATAGTGGCGAAATATGGGATTATGGTTATATGGGAGATGAGATTGATAACATTCAACATATGGATGAAAAAGAAATGTACGAATATTTCTTTCGTATTGTGTCAGTTCTTAAAAAACTTAAAGATAAAATAGATAGTTTATGAAAGCTGACTTAATAACAAAAAATGAGGCAAAAAGATTAGGATTATCAACCCAAATATATTAGAACAAAGAAAAAAGAAAGGTACAAAAAGTATCTTGAACTTAAAAAAGAGTTCGAAACTGAATAAATCCTTTTTAACATTTATTTATATAAAATAGAAATACTTTTTATATGAATAAATTAGATAAAGATTACATTGATCTTCTTAAAGACATTTTAGAAAATGGTAACAAAAAAGGAGATAGGACTGGAACAGGAACTATAAGTTTGTTTGGCAGAGAAATCAGGCATAATATGAAAGATGGGTTTCCATTGCTTACTACAAAAAAGATGGCATGGAAGACTATGGTGCACGAGTTATTATGGTTCTTACGTGGCGATACAAACATTCAATATCTGGTAAAGAACAACTGCAATATCTGGAATGGAGATGCTTATAAGAATTACGTGAATAAAACTCGTAAAGAGCTTGAAGATTTTATAAAAGCTAATCCGGATGTAGATATAGATTATCAAGAGTTTTCAATGGCCGAATTCGTTGAAGCTATTAAAACTGATGATGAGTTTGCAAAAAAATGGGGAGAGCTTGGTCCTATTTACGGAAGTCAATGGAGAAAGTGGAGCACCGGCAAAACAAAAATGGTTAAAACTGGAGAAGTTTATCCATCAGGAGAGTTCAAATGGAAAGAAGAACCAGTAGTTTTAGACCAAATTCTTGATTTGATCAATGATCTGAAAAAGAATCCAGATAGTAGAAGATTGATGGTGACCGCATGGAATCCGGCCGACCTTCCAAAACAGATTCTTCCTCCTTGTCATTATGGTTTTCAATGTTATACAAGAATGTTGAGTTCTCTAGAAAGGTGGGCGCTGTGCAAGAATGAAATCGATGTTGAAGATTCAAAATTAATTGAAAAACTGGACAAGCTTAACATTCCAACAAGAGCTTTAAGCCTTAAGTGGATTCAAAGAAGCTGCGATTTTCCTTTGGGAGTACCGGTAAATATAGCATCTTATGGATTGCTACTGTTGATACTTGCAAAAGAAGTTAACATGGTACCAGAAGAACTGATAGGGTCGTTTGGTGACTCTCACATTTATTTGAATCAAATCGAAGGAGCAAAAGAACAAATTCAAAGAGAAGGTTATAAATTGCCAACAGTTTACATCACTGATATGAACGTCAATGATGTTGCTGAATATACAATCAATGATATATCTTTAGTTAATTATAAATATGATCCCAAAATAGATTATCCATTAAGTAATTAAAATATGAAGGGAATCATTGCAGTAAACAGAAAGGGATGGATAGGGAAAAACGGAAAGCTTCCATGGCATTCTTCTGAAGATTTACAGCATTTTAAATCTTTAACAATGGGATGCAAGCTGCTAGTTGGGTATAATACCGCTAGCAGCTTGCCTGCTTTAAGAGGAAGAGAACTTTTCATATGTGACAGAAATATGCCACATATAGACTATTCACATATAGATTGGTGCATAGGTGGAAAAAGAACATACGAAAAGTTCTGTCATATGTTCACTGAATTACACATATCTCATATAGATAATGACGAAGAAGGAGATGTTAGCTATCCGGAATTGAGAGGTCTTAGACCAGAATGTAAAGTTATTCACTACTATTTTAAATAAAATATGATATCTACAGACATTGTGTTAATGGTTGGATTACCATCTTCGGGAAAAAGCACCGTAGTAAAAGAATACGAAAAACAAGGATGGACCATCCTTAGTTTAGATAAAAAAACTATGCGAGATGCAATTGATTTAGAATCATTAGATGATGAAATCAATAACGGTAAAAAAGTAGTAATAGACAATACTAACACAACAAAAG
>Ga0105104_10000047_pt1 | contig 78300 bp, 75 predicted proteins | sample PPLLaktember2015_3_FD_87034 | JGI IMG/M metagenome (GOLD analysis project Ga0105104, IMG submission 87034) | Freshwater sediment microbial communities from Prairie Pothole Lake near Jamestown, North Dakota, USA - PPLs Lake P7 Core (6) Depth... | ecosystem: Environmental > Aquatic > Freshwater >... | reverse complement strand
TGGCGGCGTTGGCCACTCGCTCGAGATCCATCGGCTGCGCGGCCAGCTTGGCCCGGAACCCGGCGGGGGACTCGCGCGCGTCGTCGTGTCTCGCCCAGAACGCTCGGGCGATCTCAGCGCCGAGCGACTCCGCGCCCCAGCCCCGGCGCGTGGCGAGCTCGAGGAGCTTCATCGCCTGCTGCCGCACCCCCGCCTCGAACCCCTCGAAGCGGACGCCCAGCTCGAATCGCCCATCGAACCGGACCCCCAGGTCGTCGCCACCTTCATGGACCAGGGCCGCGCCCGCGCCAGGCTCGAGCTGCGCCTCTCGCAGGGCGAGCACCACCCGCCGGACTGCATCGGCGTCCAGGTCGGGGAAGAGCACCGTCCTCTCCGTCTCGGGGCGCGGGTAGAGCCGGAAGGTGACGGTGGCGATGAACCCGAGCGTCCCGAGCGAGCCGACCATGAGCTTGGGGACGTCGAAGCCGGCGACGTTCTTCACCACCTTGCCGCCACCCCGGGCCTCGGTGCCGTCGGCCCGGACGATGGAGATGCCGATGATCAGGTCGCGGATGCTCCCGTACCGCGTTCGCCGAGGCCCGAAGGCGTTGGTCGCCACCAGCCCGCCGAGGGTTGCCCGGGCCGCCCAGGGCGGATCGAGCGCGAGCATCTGGCCGGAGCGGGCGAGGAGCTCTTGAAGAGACGCCAGCCGCACGCCTGACTCGACCGTGACGATCTGATCCAGCGGCGCGTACTCGACGATGCGCTCCAGCCGCTCGGTACCGAGCACCACCTCCACCCCGGTGGGCGGTGCGCCCAGTGAGAGCTCGGTACCGCCCCCGAGGAAGAGGACCCGCTCGCCGTCCCGGTCCGCGCGGCGGAGCACCTCTGCCGCCTCGGAAAGCGTCGCCGGGCGCTCCTGCCGGGCCGCGGCCAGCGCATCCAGGCTCGCGCCGGCGCCGCTCATCCGCGGTCCGCGACCCCGGCCAGCTCCGTGGCGTGGGGGCGGTACGGCCCTGGGCGGTCCCCACAGAGCCTGGGGGTTGGGAACACCTTGCTCGGGTTGAACGTCGTGCCGGGATCGAACGCGCAGCGCACCTTCGCCATCGTGTCCAGGTCGGCGTCGGTGAACATTTCCGCCATGTACGGCGCCTTGTCCGCTCCCACCCCGTGCTCGCCGGTGATCGAGCCTCCGTAGCGGATGCAGAGCCGGAGGATCTCGCCGCCCAGCTCCTCCGCGGCGTGCTCCTGGCCGGGCACCCTGGCGTCGTAGAGCACCAGCGGGTGCAGGTTCCCGTCGCCGGCGTGGAAGACGTTCGCCACCCGGAGCCCGCGCTCCTGCGAGAGCCGGGCGATCTCCGCCAGCACCCGGGCGATGTCCTTCCGGGGGATGACCCCGTCCTGCACGATGTAATTCGGCGCGAGGCGGCCCATGGCGCCGAACGCGCTCTTGCGGCCCTTCCACATCAGCATCCGCTCGTCGTCGTCCTTCGGGACCCGGACCTCGAGCGCCCCGCTGCGCCGGGCGAGGGCGAGCGCCACCCCCGCGGTGTGCTCGGCCTCGGCGGCACAGCCGTCCACGTCCATCAGGAGCGCCGCGCCCACGTCCGGCCAGTCGACGCCCGTCGCCGCCACCGCCGCCTTGATGGCGAGCCGGTCCATCATCTCGATCGCGGCCGGGACGATGCCGGCGCCGATGATCTCCGAGACGCAGACTCCCGCCTCGTCGGTGGAGGGGAAGGTGGCGAAGAAGGTCCGGGTGGCCTCGGGCTTGCGGAGGATCCGGAGCACGACCTCGGTGACGATACCGAGGGTGCCCTCGCTGCCCACCACCACACCGAGCAGGTCGTAGCCCGGCGGGTCCAGCACGGGCCCGCCGATGTCCACCACCTCGCCGGAGGCGGTCACCATCCGCACGCCCCGCACGTGGTTCACGGTGAAGCCGTACTTGAGGCAGTGCGCGCCGCCGGAGTTCTCGGCCACGTTGCCGCCGATGGTGCACACGCTCTGCGAGGAGGGGTCCGGCGCGTAGTAGTAGCCCGCCGCGGAGATCTCCTTGCTCACGTCGAGGTTAATGACCCCGGGCTGGACGCGGATCCACCCGTTGTCGAGATCGATCTCCAGGATCCGCTTCATCCGGGATAGCCCGAGCAACAAGCACCCGGGCACCGGTAGCGCTCCGCCCGACAACCCGGTGCCCGCGCCGCGGGGGACGATGGGCATGCCCGCCGCCACGGCGATCCGCACCACCGCCACGACCTCCTCGGTGGACGCGGGGAGCACCACCACGCTCGGGGTCACGCGGAAGCTGGTCAGGCCATCGCACTCGTAGGTGCGCAGATCCACCGGCTCGCGGATCACGTTCCGCTCGCCGACCACCGCGATCAGCCGCTCCACCACCCTCGGCGGAGCCGGGATGGGCGCGCGAGCCGGTGCGGCGGGAGTGACCAGGGACGGGGCCGACATGGCGCCCGCACCCTAGTCGAGATGGCGATAGGCGGGCAGGGTGAGGAACTCGGAGAAGGTCGGGGTGAGCACCAGGCTGTCCAGGACCTCCGCCGCATCGCGGTATCGGCCCGGTCCCCCCTCGGTCAGCCTGGCGAGCTGGGCATCGCGGGTGGTGCGGTAAAGCTCCTCGGTCGCCGGCCGCCCGTCGTCGAGCCTGGCCCCGTGGTGGATCCACTGCCAGAGCTGCGCCCGGGAGATCTCCGCCGTCGCCGCGTCTTCCATGAGGTTGTAGATGGCGGCGGCGCCGTTCTCCAGGAGCCAGGAGTTGATGTACTGGAGCGCCACGTCGACGTTCAGGCGGAAGCCGGCCTCGGTGATCTTCCCGTCCGGGACGGTGGGGTCGGTGAGCTGCGCCGCGGTCACCTGGACCTCGGAGCGCAGCCGCTCCTTCTGGTTGTCCTTCGTCCCCAGCTTCTGGTCGAAGACCTCCTTCGCCGTGGGAACCAGGTCGGGGTGCGCCACCCAGGTCCCGTCGAAGCCGTCGTTCACCTCGCGCAGCTTGTCCTCGCGAACCTTGGCCAGCGCCTTCTCGTTGATCTCCGGGTTCTTCCGGCTGGGGATGAACGGCGCCATCCCGCCCATCGCGTGAGCGCCGTGGATGTGGCACGACTTGACCAGCAGCTCGGTGTAGGCGCGCATGAAGGGGACGGTCATCGTCACCAGCGCCCGGTCCGGCAGCAGCTTGTCCTTCCGGTTCCGGAACTTCTTGATGAAGGAGAACATGTAGTCCCAGCGGCCGGCGTTCAGCCCGCTGGCATGCTCGCGGAGCTCGTAGAGGAACTCCTCCATCTCGAAGGCCGCGGGAAGGGTCTCGATCAGCATCGTGGCCCGGATGCTCCCCCGCGGGGTCTTCAGCGCCTCCTGGGCGTGGACGAACACCTCGTTCCACAGCCGGGCCTCGAGGTGGCTCTCCAGCTTCGGAAGATAGAAGTAGGGGCCCGTCCCGCGGTCCAGCAGCTCGCGGGCGTTGTGGAAGAAGTAGAGCCCGAAGTCGAAGAGGCTGGCGGAGATCGGCGTCCCGTCCACCGTGAGGTGCTTCTCGGGGAGGTGCCAGCCCCGCGGCCGCACCAGCAGCACCGCGGTCCTGTCGTTGAGGCGGTACTTCTTCTCCGGCGTCTCGAGGGAGATGGTGCGGCGGACCGCGTCGATGCAGTTCTGCTGGCCCAGGACCACGTTTCGCCACGAGGGCGAGAGCGAGTCCTCGAAGTCGGCCATGAAGATGTCCGCCCCCGAGTTGAGGGCGTTGATCATCATCTTCCGCTCGGTGGGCCCGGTGATCTCCACGTGCCGGCGCTGGAGATCCTTCGGGGTGGGGGCCACCTTCCAGTCGCCACCCCGGATCGACTTCGTGGAAGGGAGGAAGTCGAAGTTCTCGCCGCGGTCGAGCGCCTTCTGGCGCTCGGCGCGCGCGGCGAGCAGCTCCTGCCGCCGGCTGTCGAAGCGGCGATGCAGCGACTCGAGGAAGGCCAGCGCGTCCCGCGAGAGGACCTTCTCGGCGCCTTCCGGCGCGGACGTCAGGACGTTGAGGGCCATGGTGAGCTCCTTACTGAGGGATCATGCCCGGGAAGACGTAGGCCTGGAGCATCACGAGAACACCCACGAGGGCCGCGAGCACCAGGCTGTGCCAAAAGACGTAGCGCAGGATGTCTCCTTCGTGACCTTGCTGCCCTGTCGCCACGCCGGCAACCACGATGCTCTGGGCGTCGATCATCTTTCCCATCACCCCGCCTGAACTGTTCGACGCGCAGGTGAGGATCGGGTTCAGCCCCAGCTGCTGGGCGGAGACCTTCTGCAGATTCCCGAACAGCACGTTGGAGGAGGTGTCGCTCCCGGTCAGCGCCACGCCGAGCCACCCCAGCATCGGAGAGAAGAAGGGGAACAGCGGCCCCGTGGCGGCGAAGGCGAGTCCCATGCTGGCGTCCGACCCCGAGTAGCGAGTGGTGAAGCCCAGAGCGAGCATCGCGGCGATGGTCAGCAGCGAGAACCGCACGCGTCTGAGGGTATGCAGGTAGTACCCCACCAGATCGCGCGGCTTCACTCGCAGGAGGAGCCCGGCGATGATCCCGGTCAGGAGCAGTGCAGTGCCCGTCGCGCTCAGCCAGTTGAAGGTGAAGATGGCGTGCTCGGCCGTGGGCTTCGGCACGATCGGCGGGGCCTTCAGCACCAGGTCGTGGAGGTGGGGCACCTTCCACGCGGGCGCGGCGCCCGGGACGGCGTTCAGCGCAGCCTTGATGTCCTTGTAGCCCCAGGCAAACACCAGGACCGAGAGGATGATCCACGGCGCCCAGGCCTTCCACGCGGCGGCGGTGCCGGGCGTCGTCGCTGCAGTGGCCACGTGGTCGGCTTCGCCCTCGAACCGCCAGGTCTGCTTCGGCTGCCAGAAACGCAGCAACCCGTACATGGCGCCGATGCTGACCATCGCCGCGATGATGTCGACCAGCGCCGGCCCCATGTGGTTCGAGACGTAGTACTGCGGGATCGCGAAGAAGAGCCCCGCCACCAGGCACGCCGGCCAGACCTGGGCCATCCCGGAGAAGCCGGCCATGGCCCATACCAGCCAGAACGGCACGATCACCGAGAAGAAGGGGAGCTGACGCCCCACCATCGCGCTGAGCTTCTCCACCGGGAGCCCGGTGACCGCCGCCAGGGTGATGACCGGGGTGCCCAGCGCTCCGAAGGCCACCGGGGCGGTGTTTCCGATGAGCGAGAGGCCGGCGGCGGCGAGCGGCTTGAAGCCGAGCCCGATCAGCATCGCGGCACAGATCGCGACCGGGGTCCCGAACCCGGCCGCGCCCTCGATGAACGCGCCGAACGAGAACCCGATCAGGAGCACCTGGATGCGCCGGTCGGCGGCGAGGTTGGCGATGGTGTGCTTCACCACCTCGAACTGCCCGGTGCCGACGGCGACGTCGTAGACGAAGATCGCATTGAGGACGATCCACCCGATCGGGAACAGCCCGAAGGCCGCGCCGTTGGCCGCTGCCATCAGCGCCATCCCCGTCGGCATGCCGTACACGACGATGGCGACGAGGAGCGCCGTGACGAGGCCGAGCAGCGCCGCGACGTGCGCCTTCACGTGGAAGAAGGCCAGCGTCCCGAGAAGGACGATGACCGGGATGGCAGCGACCAGCGCCGAGAGGAAGATGTTTCCGAGCGGCGCGTAATTCTGAGTCCACGTCATGTGTCCGACCCCGCGGTTTGAGGTGGGCTGCGACGAGAGGCGGCCGAATCTCCGACCGTTGGTGCGAGAGAGCAACCACCTTGTGTGGGGGACGCTGTTGCTGCAACAGGCCGGTAACTCGATCGGCAGCCGGCCCTGTGGACGGGACACCCCGGACGGCGACACGGGGAGTACACTGGCATTGGCCTACAGGCCTCGGGAGTGAAGACTCAGTGCGTCGAAGCCGCGCTCACCGAGCGCCCGCCAATCCGCGGATGAGATAGAGGCGGTGGACGATTCCCCGGGCGTGCGCCGCGGCGAGCCCCTGCGCCAGCTGGGCTCCCCAGTCCAGTGCCGTGTCGAGAGGGACGCGCCCACGCGAGAGCCGCTGCCGGAGCGTCTCTCCCTTCAACAGCTCGGTGATGAAGTACGGCGCTCCATCGTGGAGACCGAAGTCGTAGACCGCGACCAGGTTCGGATGGTTGAGCGAACCGGCGAGCCGCGCTTCTTGCTCGAAGCGATGCACCAGCTCGGGGTCGCTGGCCAGGGCCTCGTTGACGACCTTGAGGGCGATGTCTCGCCCCAGCCGTGTGTCCCGCGCGCGATACACCTCGGCCATTCCCCCGGTGGTGAGGGTCGAGAGCACCTCGTACGGCCCCAGCCGGGTGCCCGGGGTCAGGCGCACGCAGCGACCCTACTCCTCGGCCCGGAAGCCTCAAGGCGCACCGTCCGTGTTGCCCCGGAGCGATCCCGATGGCCCGGCGCCGCCGGTGCGCCTCAGCCGCCGACGGCGGCAGCACCGGGCGACGGGACGGCAACCTCTTCCGTGCCAGCGTCCCGTTCCGGGCGCCGGAGGGGCGCGACCAGCGCCCCCAGCTCGACCGAGGCCCCCTCGGCGAAGAGGGTGCGGTCAGCCTTCTGCAACAGCGTTTCGAGTCCTTGACCGCTGACCGCACTGATGGCCACGCCCCCCCGAGTGCGGACGAGCGTCTGGACGAGCTCGGAGTCGATCCGGTCCGCCTTGTTCCACACCAGGATGCGAGGCTTGGAGAGCAGGCCCAGCGTCCCGAGGATCTCCTCGACCGTCTCCACCTGCGCGTCATGCGCCGGATCCGATGCGTCCACCACGTGCAGGAGGAGGGAGGCGTCGTCCAGCTCCTCCAGGGTGGCGCGAAACGCGTTCATCAGGTCCGGCGGCAGATCACGGATGAAGCCCACGGTGTCGGTGATGATGACCTCGCGCTCCTCGGGGAAGCGCAGTCGCCGGCTGGACGGGTCCAGCGTGGCGAAGAGCTTGTTCTCCACGAGCACCTGGCTGTTGGTCAGCGCATTGAGCAGCGTGGACTTCCCGGCGTTGGTGTAGCCGACGATCGAGACCACCGGGAGCTCGCGGCGCTCGCGCCGCCCGCGGCGGACCTGGCGCTCGCGCGAGAGCTGCTCGATGCGACGCTCCAGATGCGCGATGCGGTCGCGCACCCGCCGTCGGTCGATCTCCAGCTTGGTCTCACCGGGTCCGCGCCCGCCGATACCGCCGGCCAGCCGGGAGAGCGAGTCGTCGCTCTGCGCCAGCCGCGGCAGGAGGTACTTCAGCTGCGCCAGCTCGACCTGGAGCTTGCCGTCCGCGCTCTGCGCGCGCTGGGCGAAGATGTCGAGGATGAGCTGCGTCCGGTCCAGTACCTTGAGACTGGTCTCCTCGGCGATGTGCCGGCTCTGCGAGGGACTGAGGTCGCGGTCGAAGACCAGGAGGTCGGCACCGAGCTGCATGGAGCGGAGATTCAGCTCCTCGAGCTTCCCGCGGCCGATGAGATAGCGGGGGTCCGGCTCGCGGCGCATCTGCAGCACCGCGTCCAGCACCTCCACGCCGGCGGTCCGGGCGAGCTCCCGCAGCTCGGTCAGTGACGCCTCGGCGCGCGTGCGCTGCCCGTCGAGCGCCACCCCCACCAGCACCGCCCGCTCGCGCCCGGAGACCTGGCGGCCCGCGGCGCCCTGAGCCAGCTCGTCCTCCAGGGCGCTGAGGGTGGCGGCGAGGTCGGGCTGGGGGCCGTGCACCGAGGGCAGGGTCTCGGTCCGCCAGTAGCTGCCGTCTCCGTTCGCCGGAACGAGATGGCCGAAGTGCAGCACCCCGGGAAGGCCGTCAGGGCGCACCCCGATGGCCGCCACCAGGTCGAGCCGGAGCAGCGCGAGGTCCGTCAGGTCGTCGCGGGTGAGCGGCTCGGACTTGAGGTGGGTGTGCACCAGCCGCAGCCCGCGAAGACGGACCTGCCCGGCGCGCGCGCGGCCGATGTCCGGCAGCTCGAGCTTGTGGGCGTTCCCCACCACGACCTGCTCGACCTCACCCTTCCTGGTGAGGAGCACCCCGATCTGCCGGTGGGTCTGCAGCGAGAGCTCGGTCAGGTGCCGGGCCAGCTCGGGGCTGACGATCTCGTGCGGGGAGACCCGACGGCGGTAGGTGTTGCGGAGTTGATGCAGCTCGCTGGGCTTGAGGCCGAGGGTGTTCCCGTGCAGGTCTTTCAGAGGCGCTCTCCGGGGGCAGCCGCACGGCTGCCGCTGAGTGGGGATCTAGCCGTTTCCGCGCCGCTCCGCTCGTCGATGACGGCAGGGAGCGGGGGGCGGGCGGCCGGGAGCCGCGTCACCCGTCCGGCGGAAGACGTGGTGCACTGGCCGGCCGTGTGGTCCCGGTCCCTGGTGGTCCTGCTCCTGGCCGGTTGCGTGAGCGCACCGCCTCCGAACGTGCGGATCGCCCCGGGAGCCCCTCCCGACTCGGCACGGCTCCATGCCCGACCGGACCCCGAGTTCCGGCCCGGCCAGCCGGGGCTCTTCCGGCTCGGGCTCGGCGCAGCCCGGGACGGCCTCCTCTACGTCCCCGAGGCGGCCCGCGCGCGCCGCGTGCCTCTGCTGGTGATGCTCCACGGGGCGGGCAGCTCGGCCGCCCGGATCTGGGAGGCGGTCCGCAGTGACGCCGCTGAACGCGAGGTGGCGGTGCTGCTCCCCGAGAGCCGGCTCTGGAGCTGGGATTTCCGGCAAGGCGACTTCCGCGCCGACCGTGCCTTCCTGGACGAGGCGCTGGCCCAAGCCTTCCGGTCGGTCCCGGTGGACGCGGCCCATGTGGCCCTGGGCGGCTTCTCCGCCGGAGCCACCTTCACGCTCTCGCTCGGGCCGTCGAACGGGGACCTGTTCGGCTGGCTCTTCGCCTTCTCACCCACCGGAATGGAGGTGGCCGGCCGGGTGGGGCATCCGCGGTTCCTGGTGGCGCACGGCACGCTGGACCCGATCGTTCCCATCGGGGCCTCGAGCCGGCAGATCGTCCCGGTCCTCCGCGCCGCCGGCGACTGGGTGGTCTACCGGGAGTTTCCCGGGGGGGAGCACGAGGTGTTTCCGGTGGCGGTTCACGAGGCGTTCTCGCTGCTGGTCTCGGACTGACCCGGGCTGCCGCGCCGGGGCCCGTCGGTCTGCCTCGTGAGCTCCTTCGGCGGAAGCTGGGCTCGCCGGAGGGGAAACGCCAGTCGCGAGAAGGAGGGGTCGTGGCGCTTCGACTCACTTCGACTTCTTCATCACCCCGACGAACCCGGGAGCGAAGAGGGTTCCATCGTCGTTGATGCGGAGGCTGATCTGCTCGCCGAAGCACGTCAGGCGGATCTGCTTGCCGTCCTCGGTGTAGGTGCAGTCCTTGGCCTCGCCGCCCAGGCCCATCGTGGCTTTTCCGCCCGACTTCAGCTCGAGCATGGCGATGCCGCTGGCATTCGTGTAGGTCCCGTTCAGCTTCGAACCGCAACCGGCGACCAGCAGCGCGCCGAGCCCGACCCCGGCCACCCATCGAGGGAATATTTGCATCGCTCTCCTCCCGTGAGGTGCATGCGCAGGAATCGAGGCGGAACCGTCATCGGTCATCAGTCCACGCAGACTCCACCGGAGAAGACCACCCCACCGTCCATGGCAAAGACCTCGGCCTGATCCGGAGAGCTGCCCCCGCCGTAGGGGTGACCGACGTCGTACAGCTCTAGCCGTGGCTGGTCCGTGCAGAGGTCGCCACAGCCGCCATCTGGTCGTCTACCCCCCAACGACCATCATGGCAGAACACCCGACATGGCAGAACACCCGATGAGATCGGAATCGCCCGGCCCTGGAGCGAAACCGCGCGCGGCGAATCGGGCATAGAACGTGGAAGGACAGACGGACGAGGACCGACATGAGCCCCAAGCACTTCGAGGTGGAGCACGGCGATGAGGAATGGAGGCAGCGGCTCTCACCCAGCGCGTACACCGTCCTGCGCCAGCACGGCACCGAGCGCGCCTTCACCAGCCCACTGAACAAGGAGAAGCGCTCCGGGACCTTCCTCTGCGCCGGGTGTGGTCAGGCGCTGTTCTCGTCGAACGACAAGTTCGAGAGCGGCACCGGCTGGCCCAGCTTCGTCCGGCCACTCGAGGGGGCGGTGGGCATCGAGACCGACGAGACCCTCGGAATGGTCCGCACCGAGGTTCACTGTGCCCGGTGCGGTGGTCATCTCGGCCACGTCTTCGAGGACGGGCCACGGCCCACGGGTGAACGCTATTGCATGAACGGCGTCGCGCTCGACTTCAGGCCGAATTCCGAGTGACGCCCGTTTCCTCCGGCTAGCGTGGGCGCGCGACTCCGGACCGGCTCGACGCGGGTGCCGTTCTGCATGCACCTGGTCGGAAACGCCCGCGCCGCCTGGCAGCGGCTCGGCGGAGCCTAGCCCGGAAGGAGGCCCGCTCCCATCAGCGCCGCGCCCCGAGATTCGCTGCTCTCAGCCGCCGCGCCGCCTCGTCGAGCGTCGTGTCCGACTTGCAGAACGCGAAGCGCGCCACGCACGGCGCCCGTGAGCGGTCCACGTAGAACGCGGAGAGGGGGATGGCCGCCACCCCGACCCGCGTCGTCAGATCTCGGCAGAACGCGTCGTCGTCGCTGAACCCCCGCCCGCCAACGTCGACGCACGCGAAGTACGCGCCCTCGGGGGTCCAGGGGACCAGACCCGAGGCGTTCAGCGCCGCGAGGAGCTTGCCCCGGCGGCGTGCGTAGTCCGCCTGCAGCCCGGCGAAGTACGTGTCGGGGAGGCGCAGCGCCGCGGCCACCGCGTGCTGGAGAGGCGTGGGAACGGCGAAGGTCACGTACTGGTGCGCCCCGAGCACTGCGTCCCGCAGGACGCGCGGGCCCATCGCCCAGCCCACCTTCCACCCGGTCAGCCCGAAGGTCTTGGCCCCGCTGCTCACGGTGAGCGTGCGCTCCGCCATCCCCGGAAGCCCGGCCAGCGAGCGATGCTCGGCGCCGTCGTACACCAGGTGCCCGTACACCTCGTCGACCACCGCGACCGCGTTCCACCCCCGGCAACAGGCCGCCACCTGCTCCAGCTCGGCAACGGTGAACACCTTTCCCGTCGGGTTGTGGGGCGTGTTGAGGAGCACCACCCGGGTGCGCGAGCCGAAGGCGGCCTCGAGCTCCCCGGCATCGAACCACCAGCGCGGGTGGCTCGCGTCCGGCGGCTGCAGCGTCACTGGCCGGAGCACGCCCCCGGCCATCGCCACGCTCGCCGCGTACGAATCGTAGACCGGCTGGAACGCCACCACCTCGTCGCCCGCGTCGACCAGCCCCTGCACCGCGTCGAAGATGGCCTCCGTGGCTCCGCAGGTCACCACCACCTCGGTGTCGGGATCGACCGTGAGATCCAGGAAGCGCCGCGCATGCTCGGAGATGGCCTGGCGGAGTGGCACCGCGCCGAGTCCATGCGCGTACTGGTTGTCGCCTCGCCGGAGCGCGGCCACCGCCGCCTCGCGCACCACCTCCGGTCCGTCGAAGTCGGGAAAGCCCTGACCCAGGTTCACCGCGCCCACGCGGGCGGCGAGCGCGCTGAATTCGGAGAACACCGTGGGCGGAAGAGCCCGCACCCGTCCGGAGGCCTGCACGGACCCACGCTAGCACTCGCCCGCGGCGCGGGAAGCCGAGGCTCCCGGAGCGGGCTCGAACCGGAGTAGAGCGGACTCCCGTCCCATGCGCCCGGTGCTCGCTCTCTCCATCGCCCTCCTGGCCTGCGCCGCCCGGCCGGCGGCGCCGGAGCCATCTCCCTGGCCGGCGCTCGCCAACGACGCGGAGATCGACGCTGCGCTTCCCCGGCTCACCAACTGGGGGCGCTGGGGCCCCGCCGACCGTCGCGGAACGCTAAATCTGATAGTCCCGGAGGCGGTCCGGGCCGCGGCCGCGCTCGTGCGCGAAGGCCGGAGCGTCTCGCTCGCGCGCGAGGTGTCGGCGGCTCACACCCCGGGAATCCGGGAGCCGCTGTACGAGATGCGCCGGGACGGGCCTGCCAGTCGCGATCGGGTGGGAGCCGTCTGGCACGGCTTCGCCCAGACCCATCTCGATGCGCTCTGTCACATCGGCGCCGGAGACCGGCAGCTCTACAACGGCGTCTCCGCCGATGCCGTCCGTCCGGACGGATGCGCCGAGCTGGGGGTGGAGGTGCTCGCCCAGGGCGGCATCACCGGGAGGGGCGTGCTCCTCGACGTCGCCGCTGTGCGCGGGCGAGCGCTGGAGCCGGGTGAGGCGGTCCGCATCGTCGACCTCGAGGCGGCCGAGGCGCGGCAGCAGGTCCGGGTGCGAGAGGGCGACCTGCTCGCGGTCCGGACCGGAGCCGGCCCGCGGAACGATCGCGACCGGCGCGCGGGGCTGCACCCCGAGGTGCTCGCCTGGGTCAAGGCGCGCGGAGTCGCGGTCCTCCTGGGCGACGGCGACAGCGACGTCGCGCCCTTCCCGGCCCTGGAGCGCCACGCCTCGCCCTTTCACTCGGTGGCTATTCCCCACCTCGGCCTCCCGCTGGTGGACAATGCGGAGCTGGACGTCCTCGCCACCACCTGCGAGCGGCTCGGGCGCTGGGAGTTCCTCCTGGTCATCGCGCCGTGGAGGCTCCAGGGGACGACGAGCGCTCCGGTCAACCCGCTGGCGATCTTCTGAGACGGCCGTGCCGTCTTGACGGACCAGGGTTCTTCGTCCACATGCTCTCGCTGCCGCCATGGACCGCACCGAACGCCTGCTCGATCTCGTGGCGCTGCTGCTGGATGCCCACGAACCGGTGTCCTGGGCCGAGCTCAAGGAGAGCTTCCCCGAGGATTACGGGAGCGGCAGCGACGAGGCCACCGAGCGGAAGTTCGAGCGGGACAAGGCCGAGCTCCTCGAGCTGGGCATCCCGCTGACCTACGTCCAGGGCGACGAGGACCGGAAGGACGGGTACCTCCTCGACCGGAACGCGTACTACCTGCCCGAGCCGGGCTTCACTCCCGAGGAGATGGCGGTGCTGTACGCCGCCGGGTCCGCGGCCCTGGCCTCGGGCGCCTTCCCGGGCCGGCACGACCTGCAGCACTCGCTCCGGAAGATCGGCTTCTTCGCCGGCGGTGAGCTGGCCACCCCGAAAGTCCGGATGGAGCTCGGAGCGGTGCGAGAGAGCGCCGCCGTGCCCGAGCACCTCGAGACGCTCTGGACCGCGGCCAGCGCGCGGAAGTGGGTGGAGATCGTCTACGCGTCGCCGAAACGCCCCGAGCCCTCCACGCGGAAGGTGGACCCCTACGGGCTGGTGCTCCGCCGCGGCGTCTGGTCGCTGGTGGGCTACTGCCATCTGCGCCAGGGGCTCCGGACCTTCCACGTCCACCGCATCCGGGCGTTGAAGATGAACGCCAGCAAGCCGCGCACCCACGACTTCGAGGTGCCGGCGAGCTTCGCCATCGACGCCCACGTCCCCCATGCACCCTGGCAGTGGGGCATCGAGCCACCGGTCGAGGTGCGGCTGGAGCTCCAGGGACCGCTGGCAGCGCAGGCCGGCGCCCATTTCCCGGACGCGCGGGTGGAGCGCAGCGGAGGCCGGACCGAGGTGGTGCTCACCGTCAGCCTGCTGGATGCCCTCGTCAAGCACGTGCTGGCGCTCTGGCCGCAGGCCCGGGTCGTCTCGCCCGAGCCCGCCCGTGCCCGATTCCGGGCGCTGGCCCAGGCGGTGGCCTCGAGGCACGGAGGCAGGGCGTGAGTGACGTGCACGAGCGGCTCCGCCGCCTCCTCTTCGTGGTGCCGTACGTGGCCCGCCATCGCGGGGTGACGGTCGACGCGCTGGCGAAGCAGCTGGGGGTGAGTCGCGAGGAGCTGCTCCGGGACCTCGAGCTGCTCACCATGGTGGGCCGGCCGCCGTTCCAGCCGGACGACTTCATCGATCTCCACGTCGAGAACGACCGGGTGTGGGTCGACCTCGACCAGCGATTCAGCAAACCGCCCCGGCTGACCGGCCCCGAGGCCGCCGCGCTTGCCGCCGCCGCCGAGCTGCTCCGTCCGGCCGCCCAGACCGCGCTGGCCTCGGCGCTGGCGAAGCTGGAGAAGATCCTCCCGCCCGGAGCGAAGAAGATGTACCGGGAGCTGGGCAGCGCGGTGAACGCGCGCTCGCAGGCCTCTGAGGAGCTGGGCATCCTGACCCGCGCGGTGGAGGAGCGGCGGGAGCTGGAGTTCGACTACGCCGCGCCGGGCAAGACGGCCACCGAGAAGCGGCGGGTGGAGCCGGCCGAGGCCTTCAACCACCGCGGACTCTGGTACCTCTACGGGTGGGATCTGGCCCGGGGTTCCGAGCGCCTCTTCCGGCTGGACCGGATGACCGGGATCGTCCTGACCGACCGGAGATTCTCGCCGCGCCCGATGCCCCCGGCGCGCGTGCCCAACCCCGCCGCGCGAGGCGAGGTCCGGGTGCGCTTCACCGCCCAGGCGGCGCCGTACCTCCGTGAGCGTTTCGGCGGCGAGGCCCGCGAGCTCACGGACGGTGGGGTGGAGGTGAGGGTGGCGGGCGAGGAGCGCTGGCTGGTGCAGTGGGTGCTGTCCTTCGGCGGCGAGGCCGAGGTGCTGGAGCCGGCCTGGGCGCGCGAGGCGGTGTCCCGGGCAGCGCTGCGGGCGCTCGAGGAAACGCGGTAGCGCCCGCGCCCGGCGCCGGCAGGGCGGAGGGCCGGGGCGTCAGGCTCCGGGCGGGCAGCGGAACGCCACGCCGGTGAGCGTGGCCCCGGACGGTGCGCCATCCTTCTCGCGCACCGTGACCGGCGAGAGGAAGATGTGCGTCGCGCCCCGGGACCCCGCCCTCTGCATCGCGTCTCCGGTGGCCTCGGCGGCGAGCTGCTCGGCGCTCGCATCGGTGCCCCGGCCCCGCGCCTCGCTCTCGCCGATGACGGTGCCCAGGTTCTGGCAGAGCGGTCCGGGCACGCCGTTCACCGGGATGACCCGCTGCGCCTCGGGTGTGGGCGCCGTGGTGGCGCACCCGGCGAGGCTCCAGCACGACGCCAGCGCGAGCGCCGGCCCCCGCCATCCGCTCGTCCAGCCCCGACGCGCGCCGAGGGGATGCATCCTCAGCCCGTCTCAGCCACGCGGGGGCAGCTCGTCGCCCTCGAAGTCCAGCTCGTCGAGGTAGCACCAGCCCCAGTCCTCGCCCGGCTCCAGCGACTGGACGATGGGATGCTGCGTGGCGTGGAAGTGCTTCGTCGCGTGCTGGTTGGGGCTCGAGTCACAGCAGCCGACGTGGCCACACGACAGGCACAGGCGGAGATGCACCCAGCGGCCACCCATCTTCAGACACTCCTCGCAGCCCTTGGTGTGCGGCTGAACCGGCTTGAGGCTCTGGACGTGTGTGCACTCGGCCATGGTGGGCGGCGAGCCTGCTCGGCCCGGTAGGCGGGGTCAATCGCGTCAGCGTTCGGAGGGCGAATTCTGCCCGGGGATGAGCGCCTCGTCGGTGGCCCGGTCCGGCGAGGACTCGGAGCCCTCACCTCCGGACGCCGGCAGCGGTTGGCCGGCTTCCCCGTGGGTGACGGCCGGTGGCCTGAACCCGGTCCACTGGTGGATCGGCGAGGCCTCGGCGGCCGCTCGGTATTGCTCGACGGGACCGCTGAATGCGTCCGAGACGCGCTCCAGCGACCCACGGCCGTGACGGAGCCAGACTCCCTGCTCGTCCACCCGTTCGACCTCGGTGAAGCTCGCCGTCCACTCGTGGGGCAGGAACGCGCCGCGCTCGAGCGCCAGCGCATGTTCGCCGACCTCGAAGACCTGCCCGAGCGCGTCGCCGTCCATTGCGAGCACCGTCATTCCGGCGTGGATGCGGGCCCGCAGGGCCGCCTCGCGTTCGTCAGCCATGGCTCGCCTCCTGTCGTGGGTGTTTCTCACCTTGGAGGTGGGGCGGGTGGGCGACCGTGACAAGCCTTCCCCGGGAGCGCCCCCGCCTGGCCGCGTGGACCGGTGGACACGCCGGAAACCGGCTGTCTCGTGCGGCTCACGCATGGAGCCCATCGGGCGCACGGTCGTTGCGCTCGGTCGCTCTCCCGGGCATACCCCGGAAGCGGCCATGACCACCGACTCCTTCAAGACCCGAGGCAGCCTGCAGGTCGGCGGCAAGACCTACGAGGTCTTCTCGCTGGACGTGCTCGCCAAGTCCCACCCCGCGGTGCAGCAGCTGCCGTTCTCGCTCCGCGTGCTGCTGGAGAACCTCCTCCGTCACGAGGACGGACGGGTGGTGAAGCGCGAGCACGTGGAGAGGATGCTGGCCTGGAACCCGAAGGCCACGCCGGACACCGAGATCTCCTTCCACGTCGCCCGGGTGCTGCTCCAGGACTTCACCGGCGTGCCCGCGGTGGTGGACCTGGCGGCGATGCGCGAGGCGCTGTCGGCGCTCGGCGGCGACCCGAACAAGATCAACCCCCGGAACCCGGCGGATCTGGTCATCGACCACTCGGTGGTGGTGGACCAGTTCGGCAGCATCGGCAGCTTCCAGGCCAACGCCGAGCTGGAGTTCGAGCGCAACCGCGAGCGGTACGCGTTCCTGCGCTGGGGCCAGGGCGCCTTCCGGAACTTCCGGGTGGTGCCGCCGGACACCGGCATCTGCCACCAGGTGAATCTCGAGTTCCTCGCCCAGGTGGTCTTCCAGGACGGCAACCGCCTGCTCCCCGACACGCTGGTGGGCACCGACTCGCACACCACGATGGTGAACGGGCTGGGGGTGGTCGGCTGGGGCGTGGGGGGCATCGAGGCCGAGGCTGCGCTCCTCGGCCAGCCGCTCACGATGCTCATCCCCCAGGTGGTCGGCTTCCGGCTGAGCGGGAAGCTGCCCCCGGGCGCGACGGCGACGGACCTGGTCCTGACCGTCACCCAGATGCTCCGCAAGAGGGGAGTGGTCGGGAAGTTCGTCGAGTTCTTCGGCCCGGGGATCTCCGAGCTGTCGCTTCCCGATCGGGCCACCGTCGCCAACATGGCGCCGGAGTACGGGGCGACGATCGGGTTCTTCCCCGTGGACGGCGAGACGCTCTCGTACCTGCGCTTCACCGGGCGCCCGGCGTCGCACGTGGAGGTCGTCGAGGCCTACTGCCGGGCGCAGGGGCTCTTCCACAGCCCGGACGCGCCCGAGCCGGTCTTCTCCGATCTCCTGTCGCTCGATCTCGCCACGGTCGAGCCCAGCCTCGCCGGGCCCAAGCGGCCCCAGGACCGGGTCCCGCTGAAGGACGCCAAGCAGGTCTTCCAGAAGAGCCTGGTGGACATGGTCAACACCGCGGGGCCCCAGGACGACGAGGCGGCCCCCACCGCGGGACAGACGAAGACGCCGAAGGCGGTGAGCGGAGCCTCCCGCCTGTCGGAGAGCGCGGTGGTGAACCAGGGCACGCTGAGCTACCGGCTGCAGCACGGGGCGGTGGTGATCGCCGCGATCACCTCCTGCACCAACACCAGCAACCCCGCCGTGCTCCTCGCCGCGGGGCTCCTGGCGAAGAAGGCGGTGGAGCGCGGGCTGGGCACCAAGCCGTGGGTGAAGACCTCGCTCGCTCCGGGCAGCAAGGTGGTGATGGACTACCTGCGCTCGGCGGGGCTGGTGCCCTACCTCGAGGCCCTGGGCTTCCACCTGGTCGGCTACGGCTGCACGACCTGCATCGGGAACTCCGGGCCGCTTCCGGAGCACATCTCCAGCGCGGTCACCGACCACGACCTGGTGGTGGCCGCGGTGCTCTCCGGGAACCGGAACTTCGAGGGACGGATCAATCCCTTCGTCCGGATGAACTTCCTCGCCAGCCCTCCGCTGGTGGTGGCCTACGCCATCGCCGGGGAGATGGACCTCGACCTGAACACCCAGCCGCTCAGCGTGGACCGCAACGGCAACCCGGTCTACCTGAAGGACATCTGGCCCTCGGACGAGGAGGTCCGGAACGCCATCGCCGCGCACGTGAAGCCGGAGCAGTTCCGCAACCAGTACGCCCACGCGCTGGAGGGCGACGAGCGCTGGCGTCAGCTGAACGTCCCGAGCTCGAACACCTTCGCCTGGGACGAGAAGAGCACCTACGTCCGTCGCCCGCCCTTCTTCGAGAACCTGCCGAAGGAGCCGGCACCGGTGCAGGACGTCAAGGGTGCCCGGGTGCTCGCGCTGCTCGGCGACTCGGTCACCACCGATCACATCAGCCCTGCGGGGAACATCGCCAAGAACAGCCCCGCGGCCCGCTACCTCATGGAGCAGGGGGTGGAGCCGAAGGACTTCAATTCCTACGGCAGCCGCCGCGGCAACCACGAGGTGATGGTGCGCGGCACCTTTGCCAACATCCGGCTCCGGAATCTCCTCGTGCCCGGGGTCGAGGGCGGGGTGACCGTCCACCATCCGACCCGCGAGCGCATGAGCATCTACGACGCGGCGATGAAGTACGCGGCGGAGAAGACGCCGCTCGTGGTCATCGCCGGGGCCGAGTACGGCACCGGCAGCTCGCGCGACTGGGCCGCCAAGGGGACGCTGCTCCTCGGAATCCGGGCGGTCATCGCCAAGAGCTTCGAGCGCATCCACCGGAGCAACCTGGTGGGGATGGGCGTGCTGCCGCTCCAGTTCGACGCCGGCGTGGATGCCTCGACGCTGGGACTGACGGGCAAGGAGACGTTCGACATCGGCGGCGTGGCCGACGGGCTCACCCCCGGCAAGCGGCTGACGGTGAAGGCCACCGGCGAGCAGGGGACGAAGGAGTTCAGCGTCACCTGCCGGATCGACACGCCGAACGAGCTCGATTACTACCGGAACGGCGGCATCCTGGCGTTCGTGCTCCGGCAGCTGGCGAAGGGGTGAAGCGGGGCGCCTCCGGTCCCTCCGAGGTCGGAATCGCGCGGTCCTCGGAGCACCGAGAGACGCGGAATGCCTCGCTGCTCACCGCGTCGCCCAGGAGCAGCTGGCTGAGATGCTCGGGACTGACGGGTCGTGCCCCGAGCGGGGCTACCGAGAACCAGCTGCTCGTCCAGGACCTGCGGCGCAACGGCCCCGTTCAGTTCGCCGCCGCGTCCTTGCGCCGCCGCTTGTCCAGGTACATCCGGCTGTCGGCCTCGGAGAGCAGCTCTTCCAGCGACTCGGGCGAGCCGGGATCGAACGCCGCCACCCCGATGCTGAGGGCGAGCTGGAACTCGCGCCCGGCGCGGGCGTTCAGCGCCCCGAGCCGGCCGGAGAGACGGGCGAGCAGGTCCGCCTCTCGCACTGCCGACGAATCGGTCACCAGCACCACGAACTCGTCGCCTCCGAGCCGGGCCACGATGTCCCGCTCGCGGAACGTGGACTTGAGCACCGTGCCGGTGTCCACCAGCGCCTGATCCCCCGCGGCGTGACCGAGGCGGTCGTTGATCTCCTTCAGCGCGTCGAGGTCCACGAAGATGAGGAGCATCGGCCGGCGAGCGAGGGCCGCGCCGTCCAGCTGCGCCCGGGCGAAGTGGAGGAAGCCTCGGCGGTTGTAGAGACCGGTCAGCTCGTCCAGATACGAGAGGTTCGCCTCGGGGGCGTGCGAGTGGCCGGGGCCGGCGCGGAGCCGGGCACGCTCGGTGACGTCGCGCCACAGCCAGAGCTGCTCGATCCGGCGCCCCTCCACGACGACCGGGAGCACGTCGGCTTCGAGGGTCCGGCCGTCGGTCATCGTCCACCACTCGCCGGCGACCGCGCCCTCTTGGCCATGCAGCTCGGCGGCGTGAGCCAGGAACTGCGGGGTGTCGGCGAACGCCTCCCCCAGCCGCTCGCACAGCTCGCCGAACGAGAGCCCCTCCGGGATGGAGGCCGGTCCCTGCAGCCCGAAGAGGCGGTTGAAGGCTGGGTTGGTGACCAGGACGAGACCACGGGCGCCCACGACCAGCACGGCATCGGCGGTGGCCTCGAGCAGCGCTCTCCAGAGCGCGGAGGAGTGCGTCGCCGCGGCGTCCGGCGGGGCGGGGTCGCTGGTGAACACGAACGTCTCCACGAGGGGGTACCCGGAGAGAATGGTATTGCAGCGCGCTGACGGGATCCCCTCCCAGGTGGTGGGAGGGGGGTACCCGTGGCCTGGTGGACGCCACGGCCCTGACCTGACCTACCGCACGCCGCGGCCCTGACCAACCGAGCGGCCGCGGCCCTGACCTGACCTACCGAACGCCGCGGCCTTGACGTAACCCCCCGCCCCGGCGAGCTGCGGTGGCCTCAGGCTGCGGCGCGAGGCCTCACCAGGGCGGCAACCCGCGCGACGAGCTCTTCCGGCTCCACTGGTTTCGTCAAGTAATCCTGGAACCCCGCCTCCAGCGCGCGGCGGCGGTCCTCCGGCCGTGCGTACGCGGTCAGCGCTACCGCGGGAATGGCACCCGACGAGCCGGGTCCGCTGCGACGGATCTCGCGAATGAGGGCGCACCCATCCATCCGCGGCATCGCGACGTCCGAGACGAGGAGGTCCGCCTGATTGGAGACGAGCCAGCGCAGCACCTCGTCGGCGTCGCCGAAGGACACGACCTCGGCCCCCTGTGTCTCGAGCGTGGAGGCCACCATCTCCCGGGTGTCGGGCTCGTCGTCCACCACCACCAGCCGGAGCCCGGCGAGGCTCGGTCCCGGGGCAGGGAGCGCCTCCACCGGCGACCTCTCGAGCGGGAGCGCCGTGCCCAGCGGAAGCCGCACGGTGAAGGTGGAGCCCCGCCCCTCGCCGTCGCTGCGGGCAGAGACGGTTCCCCCGTGGAGCTCGACCAGGTGGCGCACGATGGCCAGTCCCAGGCCGAGGCCGCCGTGGGCGCGGGTGGCCGTGGCGTCGGCCTGACGGAAGCGCTCGAAGAGGTGGGGGAGGAAATCCGGACGGATGCCCTGACCATCGTCGCTGACGGTGAGGGTGGCGGTTCGGTCGCGCACCTCCAGCGAGACCGCGACCTGCCCGCCTCGGGGCGTGAACTTCACCGCATTGGACAGGAGGTTCCAGAGCACCTGGTGGAGCCGCTCCGGGTCGCCGGCCAGCGTGCACGGCTGGACCGTGGCCTGGAGCCTCACGCCGCGCGCGTCCGCGCTCGGTCGAAGGGAGTCCACCGCCGAGTCGACGATGCGGCCCAGGTCCGCCGTCTCCACGTTGAGCCGGGTCTTGCCGGAGACGATCCGGCTGACGTCGAGCAGGTCCTCCACCAGCCGCGTCTGGGCCCGCGCGTTGCGCTCCAGCGTCTCCAGAGCCCGGGCCTGCTTCTCCAGTGTGAGGCCTCCGCGGCGGAGCAGCCGGGTCCATCCAAGGATGGAGGCCAGCGGCGTCCGCAGCTCGTGGCTCACCGTGGCCAGGAACTCGTCCTTGGCGCGGTTTGCCTCCTCCGCGCGCTGGTAGAGGACCGCATTGTCCATCGCCAGCGCCGCGCGGCGGGCCAGCTCCTCCACCAGGGCCAGATCGAGCCGCTCGAAGCGGCGCCCGCTCCGCACGGTCAGGAAGCTGATGACGCCCAGGGTCCGGCCCCGCGCCGAGAGCGGCGCGCACACCAGCGAGGTGGGGCTGATCCGGTCGAACAGGCGGAGGGCCTCGGTCTGTCCGGCGATCTCCAGCTTCACCGCCGCGGGGAGCCGCTCGCGGAGCACCGAGCGGCGGGTGCGGAGCGCCTCCATCACCGGAGAGTCCGGATCGGTGCGGGGAGGGAGCTGGCGGAAGCTCTCCAGGAGGTCCTCCTCGAGTCGGCCCGCGACCTTGACCCGCCGGAGTGCGCCAGACTCGTCGATCAGGTCGACGATGCAAATGTCCGCGAAGGTGGGGATTGCCATCTCCCCCACTGCACGGAGAGTGGCCTGGTAGTCGAGGGTGTTGGAGAGCTCGGCCGCACCTCCGGAGAGGATGCGCAGCGCCTCCTCCTCGCGGTGGCGAGTGGTGACGTCGATGGTGGTGCCCACCCACTCGCGGATGCGACCGTCCGGACGGAGCAGCGGGATGCCCCGCGAGGCCACCGTGGCCCAGCCGCCCGAAGCCTTTCGGACCCGGAACTCGGTCTCGAAGCGTCGCCGCTGCGACACTGCATCGGACCAGACCTGAGCCGTCCGGGCGAGGTCGTCTGGGTGGACCGCGTCGAGCCAGCCGAGGCCCAGCGTCTCCTCGGGCTTCTGGCCGGTCAGCGCGCACCAGCCCGTCACTGCCTGGCGCATGTGCCCGTTCCAGTCCGACACCCAGACGATGTCGGCGTGGGTCTCGACGATGGACCGGAAACGCTCCTCGCCCACCTCCAGGCGGCGGCGCTCGGCATCCAGCTCGTCGGCCAGCGCCATTCGCTCGCGGGCGAGCGCGTCGCTGCGCGCTCGTGCGGAGACCTGCTCGGTCACGTCGGTGGCGAAGGAGAGCACGCCCTCCACCGCGTCATCGCAGCCCCGGACTGGAAGGAAGGCCAGGTCGAACCACCGGCGCTCCGAGCCGCCCGGGGTCTCCACGAGCAGCGGATGCTCCTGTTCGCGGTAGGGCGCTCCGCTCCGGAGCACCTCGCGCATCGCCGCGAGGAGCGGGCCGTCACGCCAGGACGGGAGCACCTCGGCGAGCGGGCGACCCTGGAACTCGCGGCCCGGATGGCGTGCCCGGTAGCGGTCGTTGACGAACTCGTAGACCAGCTCGGGTCCGCGCACGTACGCCATCTCCGCGGGCACCTGGGCCAGGAGCGACTCGAGCTCGGCTCGACGCAGCTCGGTCTGGTCACGGTCGGCCTCGGTCTGCCGGAGAGCGGCGTGGGTCTCGGTCTCGGTGGTGACGTCCCAGAAGTGAACGACCAGCGCGGTTCCGGCCCGGCTGGCGCTGACCCGGAACCAGCTCTTCCGGGAGCCGGAGTCGTACTGGACGCGTCGGTCGGTGGGCTCGCCGGTCTCCATGGTCCGGCAGTAGCTGGCGAGCAGGCCCGAACGCTCCACGTCGGGCGCGTCGGCGCGCAGGCCGTTGGCGAACCTCACCGCGGGCGAGGTGCCCACGATGCGCGCGGCGGCGGGGTTGGCGTACAGGTACCGGAAGTCCACCACCCGCCCGTCCTCCCGGACGGGGGCGAACACGAAGACGGGCTCGGGACTCTCGTCGTAGAGGGTCTCCAGAACCTCCGGAGTGAGATCGGGCATTGCGACTGGGACCAGCGAAGAATTATCCCCACACCGTCCGAGCCGCGCGATAGGTGCCGATGTGTGCACGCACCGTCGATTCGAGCGGTCGGGCGTACCCGCCCCCCAGTGTGACCACCACCGGAATGCCCGAACGCCGCGCCGCCTCGAGGACGAAGGTGTCGCGCGCCTCGAGGCCGGCGTGGGTGAGCGAGAGGCGTCCCAGGGTGTCCTCGGCCAGGGGGTCGACGCCGGCCTGGTAGTAAACGATGTCAGGTCGGGCCGCCTCCAGCACCCGCGGCAGGTGGCGGGCCAGGACGTCCAGGTAGACGTCGTCTCCCACGCCGTCGGGCAGGCCGATGTCGAGGCTCGACCGCTGCTTGCGAAAGGGAAAGTTGCGCTCCCCGTGCATGCTGAAGGTGAAGACCTCGGGGTCCTCGTCGAACACCGCGGCGGTCCCGTTCCCCTGGTGCACGTCCAGGTCCACCACCAGCGCGCGGCGGACGCTTCTCTCGGCCTGGAGCATCCGGATGCTCACCGCGATGTCGTTGAAGACGCAGTAGCCCTCGCCGTGGTCGGGGAACGCGTGATGCGTGCCGCCGGCGAGGTTGCCGCCGATGCCCTCGGACAGCGCGCGCGCCGCCGCCGCGCAGGTCCCGCCCACCGCCGCCCGTGAGCGCATCACCAGCTCCGGGCTCCACGGGAAACCGAGTCGGCGCTCCTCGCTCTCGGTGAGCCGGTCCTCCAGCACGGCCCGGACCCAGCGTGGCGTGTGCACGCGGAGGAGCGCCTCCACCTCCACCGGTTCCGCGGGGACAAGCTCGTTCGCCTGGAGCACGCCCGAGGCGAGCAGCGCCTCGCGGAGCAGGCGGTACTTCCCCATGGGGAAGCGATGGCGTGGCGGAAGCGGAACGACGTGGTGATCCGAATGGAAAACGCGCACGGAGGTGGATCGAGTCTGCCCTGAAGGCAGGAATTCTTGGAGGGCCGACGGCCTGCTTCCCGAGGGCGCTTGCCGCGCCGCAGAATTTGTCCCGCGGTTCAGTGGTGATGCCTGCCACGCGTCCCAACCCTCCGCAAACCTCGGCGGCCCACCCTCAACCCTGGGCCGTCATCTGGAGAGAGACAGCGATGAACTTGATGAAGAAGATGGTCCTCCTCGGGATGCTCGGGGCAGCGCCGTTCGCGTTCGCCCAGTCTTCCGGTAGCACGGGCACGACGGGGAGCACGGGCTCGACGCCGGACCAGACGACGGGCTCGGGGAGCACGACGGGCTCCGGCTCGGGCTCCACCTACGGCGGCAGCGGCAGCGGCTCGACCCGTGGCAGCACCGGCAGCGGCTCGGCCTACGGCGGCTCCGGCTCGGCCGGCACCGGCGCGAGCGACACCGGGTCTGCCACCGGCAGCGGCTCCACCGGCTCCGGCTCGTCCTACGGCTCCGGCACGACCGGCAGCGGCTCGACGGGCGCGGGCGACACGGGCGCCGGGTCGGCGGGCAGCACCCCCGGAACCGGCTCCACGACCGGGACCGGCTCGACCACCACCCCGGATACCACCAGCGGCAGCAGCGGCCGCTAAGCGGACGCCGCGGCCATGGGCTCCTGGACCTATCGGGCGCCCCGGCCCTGACGTAAACCGGCGTTCAGCGGAGCTTCACGAAGCGGCCACGGTCGGACGTCCCGGCCGTGGCCGTTTGTGCTAAGGCCCCCCGCCCGTATGCCCCTCCTCTCCCGTCTCCTGGCTCTCGCCGGCGCGCTCGCGCTGGCCGCCTCCGCGGTGGGCTGCTCCTACGAGCACGGGCCGCTCGCCGACAAGCCGGACACCACCAGCCTCGGCGCCGCTGTTCGCTGGGGTGTGGCCTACGTCAGCACCTCCGACGGCGTGGCGGGGCTGCCCGCTGACCCGAACGCGATCCTCCCGGGCACGGTGCAGGGCGAGACCTCGCCGTTGACGACGCGGGTCCAGCCTCCGATGACCTTGCTCGGCACGCGCGAGGACTGGAGCTTTGGTCAGACGGTCGGGCCCCAGACGGGATGGGCAATGAACGTCTGGACCTCGGGGCCGAACCTGCCGGTGGAGCCCTGGAACATGGCCCTCGAGTCGCCCGCGGGCGAGGGCGGCGGTCAGGGCCACGGCGCGCCGAAGGCTCATTAGGGCCAACCCGGGCGACGGCGAGGGCGCGGTTTGCGCCTCGGCGCAGCAGCTCTAGTGGAGGACCTGCGACTCGGGCGGCGGCCCGAGGATGCGGGTGACCGTCTCGCGAACCCGGTCGAGGTCGACGGGCTTGCTGACGTACCCGCTCGCGCCGACCAGCTCGGCCTCCCACTCGAAGCCGTAGGCGGAGATGATGATGATCGGGAGGCCGCGCGCCCGAGGAAGCTTCTTGAGCGCCTCCAGCAGCCCCCAGCCGCTCATCACCGGCATGCGAAGATCGAGCAGCACCGCCTGGGGCATCTCCTCCTCGAGCACGTCCAGCGCCTCGCGGCCGTTCCCGGCGCCGCGCGTGCGGTAGCCCATCTCCTCGAGGAGATCGCAGATCAGCGTGCGATGGCTCGCGTCGTCGTCGACGACCAGGACGAAGGACATGGGAGCTTCCGTGGGGCGCCGGCCGGAAGATGGTACCGCCCCCGCCCTGGCGGCAACTCGCGTGCGCTCGTGAGTTCCACCGCGGAGTGCTAGGAAGATCGGCCACTTCCGGGCGCGAAGGAGGTAGGACAGTGTCGTTCCGAGCAGCCCAGGTCCTCTCGGTGCTCGTCGGCTGCGTGGCGGTCGCCGCGGAGCCGCACGGGCACGGCGCCGGCCTGCAGGCCGGGGCTGCCCAGGGACAGGACGCGAACGACGCGGGCTCCTCCGTCCCCGCTCACCAGAAGCATCCGGTGGATCCCCGACCGCCAGCGCCGAAGGGAAAGTCCGTCGAGCTCACCGTGCCGGGCGGAAGGACCAGCACCGCTTACGTCGCCCGGCCGAAGGGGGCGCCTCGCGGCGGCCTGCTCGTCGTTCACGAGTGGTGGGGCCTCGACGACTGGGTGAAGGCAGAGGCGGACCGCTACGCAGGCCAGGGATACCTGGTGCTGGCGGTGGACCTCTTCGGCGGCTCGGTGGCCACCGCGGCCGACGAGGCCCAGAAGCTCATGTCCGCGCTGGACCAGAAAGCGGCCACCGAGGTCGAGGTCGCCGGAGTCGAGTGGCTCGCGCACGCCCTCCCGGGGAAGAAGATCGCCACCCTCGGCTGGTGCATGGGCGGAGGGCAGAGCCTGAACGCGTCGCTGGCCAGCGGGGGCAAGGTCGGGGCCACGGTCATCTACTACGGGCTCCCGGTGACCGACGTGAATCTCCTGAGGAAGCTGCAGGGCCCGGTGCTCGGCATCTGGGCCAAGCGCGACGGGTGGATCACCTCGGAGAAGGTCGCCGCGTTCGATCTCGCGCTCCGGGACGCGGGCATCAAGCACGAGTTCCGCAGCTACGATGCCGACCACGCGTTCGCCAATCCGAGCGGGGGCCGCTACAACCCGCCGGCCGCCCAGGACGCGAACGAGGCGACGCGTCGGTTCCTCAAGACGCTCCTGAAGTAACGAGCGACGGCGTCAGGTGGCGGAGCTCCTGGGGCGCATCCGCCCCGGAGTCCGCAATCAGGAGCCGGTGATGCCCTGGGCCTCCAGCGAGCGACGGAGGGCCGGCATGGCCCGGGTGACGCGCATCTGGAGGGTGCCGGGACGCGCGCCGCAGAGCTGGGCCATTTCCTCGTAGGAGAGCATCTCGCCGTACCGGAGCTCGACGGCGCGCCGGGCCTCGGTGGAGAGCACGTCGAGCGCGCGGCGCAGCCTCTGGACCAGCGACGCGCGGTGCGCGTCGTCCTCTGCGGTGGAGCGGGCGTCGCCCACCTCGGGCAAGGTGGCGTGAAGGACCTGCCAGCGGCGGCGCCGGCGATGGATCTTCAGGGCATCGAGGCAGCGATTCCTCGCGATGGCCATGAGCCAGGCAGCGATGGACTCGCGCTCCAGCACCCGCTGGAGCGACTGGTAGGCCTGAACGAAGCAGGTCTGGTGAACGTCCTCGGCGAGTGCCCGGTCGGGGATGAACCGGGAGCACACCGCGAAGAGCTGCGTGCCGTACGCCTCCATCAACATGCGCAGCGCTGCGTCCCGTTCCCCCGCCCGAACCGCCAGGCGGATCCGACCGTCCGCTGCGCTCCGTTCCTCGAGCCCGACACCCATCGCTCTGCTCGCCCCCGGCGCCGGAGGCCGCGCATCGGCCTACGGTGAACGGAAGTCGGACGGGGGTGCGGAATCTTCCCGGGAGGGGATCCGGCGAGGGGATCCTCCCCGCCCGGGGGGGCCGATAACCGCCGAGATCGCTCCGCAGCTCCGCGAGCGTCAGGTCAACGGGGCTGGCTTCCGTCCTGGTCCGGATGGGGGGACCGGTCCAGCCGCTCGAGGAAGCGTCCCTGGTCGTGGTAGCCCGCGCGGGTCAGCCGCTGCGACTCGACCATGTCCGCCAGGCGGGTGCAGAGCGTGCTCAGCGTGCGGAACGCTTCCACCACGAGCCGCTCGGCCTGGTCGGTGTGTCCCAGTGGGGCCATCAGCCGCTCGCGAACGCGCAGGAGGCTTGGAAACTTCACGAGGGCACCTTAGTCACATCCCGTCCTAACCGCGAAAGGGAGCGAACGGCATGGCGAGTGGGCAACGGGTCGGATTCCTGGGGCTCGGGTTGATGGGCCGGGGGATGGCGAAGAACCTGGCCACCAAGGGGTTCCAGGTGACGGTGTGGAACCGCTCCCGGGCTCGGGCCACCGCCCTCGAGCCGCTGGGGGTGAAGGTGGCGGACACACCGGCCGCGCTGATGGCCGAGGTGGACGTCGCCTGCACCTGCGTGGCGACGCCGGCGGCTCTGGAGGAGGTGGCGGCGGGGAAGGAGGGGCTTCTCTCCGCCGCGCGGCGCGGTCAGCTCTGGATCGACTTGAGCACCATCGGGCCGGAGCAGGCGCGGAGCTTCGAGCAGCGCGCCGCCGCGGTGGGGGTGGACTTCGTCGAGGCTCCGGTCACCGGGAGCAAGACCGGCGCGGAGAAGGGAACGCTCCTGATCATGGCTGGTGGGAGCACGGCGGCGCTGTCGCGGGCCGAGCCGGTGTTCCGCGCCGTGGGCGAGAAGTGGATCCACTGCGGGCAGGTCGGGGCAGGCAGTCAGGTGAAGCTCGCGGGCAACGCGCTCATCGCCGCGATGCTGCAGGCCTTCGGGGAGGGCATGCTGCTCGCTGCGAAGGCCGAGGTGGACCCGGCGAGGGTGCTGGAGGTGATCCAGGCGTCCGGCTTCCGCTCGCCCTACTTCGAGTTCAAGGGCAACGCGCTGCTTCGCCGCGACTTCGAGACCCACTTCGCGATCGACCTCATGCACAAGGACCTCGGCCTGTTCCTGGACAGCGCCGCGGCGCTCCGCGTGCCCACGCCGACCGCGGCCGTGGTTCGCCAGTGCTACGAGCTGGCCCGCGCCGCCGGAAAGGGCGAGCAGGACATCGGCGCCGTCATCACCGTCTTCGAGCAGCTGGTCGGCACCGAGATCCGCCCCAAGTCCTGACGCGTCATCGACCCGGCGGGCCGCGTCAGAGGCGGGGCGAGCGCTGCACGCCTTCACAGAGAGTCCCGTTGACAGGTTGACCGAACCGGGCGGCGCTCCCCGCGGTACCAACGGTTCTCCGGCGAGCCATGGCCCAGTGATTCCAGTGGCTTGCGCGACGTTTACGGCTCGGGCTTGCCGGCGGTCAGGGGCGCTGCTTACAGTTCACGCACACGCCGTCCGGAGGGTGCGCTTGGCCGACATCGGTGAGCTGGTGAAGCTGGGCGACGGGCGCTGGGCTCGCTTCCAGCAGTGCGAGGTCAGCAGCACCGGGCTCTCCATCCTCGTGGCGGTGGAGCTCGACGAGCGGACGCAACGGCTTCTCGACGCCGCCGAGTTCGGTAGCCCCCTCGAGCTGGACGAGGTGCGCGAGGAGCCCCGACTCGAGCTCGCCGACGTGGGTGCACCGAGCGAGGTCGCCGCGTCCGTCCAGTGACGGGCCGGGGCGTCTTCCTTACTCCACTCCGAAGTAGCGACGCGCGTTCCGGAACGCGAGCTGCGCGACGAGCGTCCTGCCGAGGCCGGCGCGCTCGAGCAGGTGCACCGCGCGGGGAAGTCCCAGCAGGTCTCCTGGCCGGTCTCCGGCGTCACTCCCGAGGGTGAGGCGACGGCTCCCGAGCTTCCGCACCAGCTGCACCGCGCGGTCCGCAGTGAGCTCGCCCACGTTGACGGTCAGCCCGGCCCAGTGCCCCCGGGCGAGGATGAGCGGGACCGTCCGCGCGCTGGCGTGCTCCACCAGCACCCGTCCGGGCTGCGGTCCGTGGGAACGGACGAGGGCGAGCAGGCGCCGCGTCCACCGCTCCTTGTCCAGCGCGGGGGTGTGCAGGACGACCCGGAGGGAGAGCCGGCGCGCGAGCTCCAGCTGCTCGACCAGCGCTTCTTCCTCGTCCGGCCCGCCGCGATGGAAGCCGATCTCTCCCAGCGCCACCACCCTGCCGCCCCGGAAGAGGGCGGGAAGTCCGGCCAGCACGTCGTGCAGCCCTCTCCGGGGAATGGCGCGGGGGTGGACGCCGAGGGCGACGTAGCCTCGGATGCCGGCGCGCTCCAGCCGCGGCAGCTGCACGTCCAGGAGGTCGCGGAAGTGCTCGCGGAGCCCACGCGAGGTGGGCTCGGGGAAGTGGTGACCGAGGGCCACGGCCCGCTCGACGCCGAACGCACGGAGGGACTCGAGATCGAGGTCGGAGAGCGTCTCGGGATGGAGGTGGGCATCGAAGAGCAAGGGAGGCTCTCGCGAGACAGTGTGGCCCGGCGATGTCTATTCTGCTCCGGCCGCCCCTCGCAGCGCACGGCGGCGATGCCGGAAGGAGGTTCGACCGTTGCGGGTCCTCTTGATGCTGCTCGCGGTCCTCGTCCCGCTCTCGGCGTCGGCGCAGGCGTCGGCGCAGAAGAAGCGCGCCACCACGAGCCTGAAGGGGCCGCCCTGTTCCAGCACGGCGTACCGCCAGTTCGACTTTTGGGTGGGAGACTGGGACGTCCAGACGCCGAAGGGCACCCCCGCCGGCGAGAACAAGGTGGAGAAGATCCTCGAGGGGTGCGCGCTGCGTGAGAGCTGGACCGCGTCCGACGGGAGCCACGGCAGCTCGCTGAGCAGCTACGACGGGCCCGCGGGGCGGTGGACGCAGACGTTCGTCGACGACCTGGGGATGGTGCTGGTGCTGGACGGTGAGTTTCGCGACGGCAAGATGGTGCTCAGCGGGCGGCGTTCGGCCTCGCGGGGGAGCAGCATGCTGAACCGCATCACCTGGCAGAAGATGGACGGAGACCGGATCCGGCAGCGGTGGGAGCAGTCGTCGGACGAGGGGAAGAACTGGACGCTGCTGTTCGAGGGCATCTACTCCCGGAAGAAGGGCTGACCGCCGTGGAGCATCCTCCGGCGTCCCTGACGCCAGACCAGCGCGCCCTGCTCGCGCTCGAGGATTCGGTGATCGAGGCGATCCGGCGACGGGACGCGTCCGCGCTGGGCGCGCTGGTGACCGAGGATTTCGTCCTCCTCGGCTCGGATGGAACCGAGACCCGGCGAGACGACTTCCTCCGCGCGGCGGTGGAGATCCCGGGGGAGATCCTCGAGCTGTCGGTGCTCCATCTGCGGGCGCGCGTGGTCGGCGGGGTGGGGGTGCTCACCGGACTGCAGCGAGCGCGGGTGCGGCTGCCAACGGACATCGAGGTGGACGACGTGGCCTTCTTCACCGACGTCTGCGTTCGCACCGGGACCGGGTGGCGGATGGCGCTGGCGCACTCCGGGCCGGCGGTGCTCCCCGGGGCGCCGGATCTGACCGGGCGCTAGCGGGCCAGCCGCCTACGGTTGACCGAGCGCTGCGCCCTCTCCGCGAGGGTCGGAGGCGGCGGTGCGGAGCCCGGTCTCCGGATCTTCCATCACCGCCTCGACGTCCCCGAGGGTGGAGTCGTTCACCTTGAAGCTGTGCCCCATCGCCTCGAGCGCGGCCCGGGTGCCGGGGTCGAGGGCGTCGGGGTTGACCGTCACCACGTCCGGCAGCCACTGGTGGTGGACGCGGCCGGCCGCCACCGCGACCGGGAGGTTCATCCGCCCGTCGAGCACGTTGGTCGTGACCTGGACGACGCTGGTGGGGATGAACGCGCCCCCGGAGCCACCGATCACGAGGAGCACCCGGGCGGGCCGGTCCTTCTGGAAGACCAGGGTGGGCGCCATCGACGAGACGGGGATCTTCCCCGGCGCCACGGCGTTGGCCTCGCCGTACACGAGGCCGTAGACGTTGGGGACGCCCGGCTGGGTGGAGAAGTCGTCCATCTGGTCGTTGAGGAGGAGGCCGGTACCGCGGGCGACGAGGCAGCTCCCGAACCCGTAGTTGAGGGTGGTGGTGAGGGCGACGGCATTCCCGGCGCGATCGAGCACGGAGATGTGGGCGGTGTGCTTGACCTGCGAGGGCGGCGAGGCATCGGCGGCGCCCGCCAGCTGGAGCGCGGTGGAGGGCGTGGCGCGGCCCGGGGCGATGCTCGCGGCGAGCTCGGCGATGTGCTCGGTGGAGAGGAGCCGCTCGGTGGGGACCTCGCCGCGGTCGGGGTCAGAGATGAACCGCGCCCGGTCCGCGTAGGCGCGGCGCAGCGCCTCGACGTACAGGTGGAGGTCCGCCGGGGCCCGGCGCTCGAAGCCCTTCGGCCGGAGCCGCTCGAGCACCCCCAGCGTCTCCAGGAGGATGACACCGCCGCCGCTCGGCGGTGGGAAGGTCGCGATGCGGTGCCCGCGATACGAGCCCCACAGCGGTGTGCGCCAGCGGGGCCTCACCCGGGCGAGGTCCTCCTCGGTGAGGATGCCGCCCGCGCCGCGGACCGTCTGGGCGATGGAGCGGGCGATGGGTCCGCTGCGAACGGCCGCCGCGCCCGACGCGGCGATGCGTTCGAGGGTACGGGCGAGCTCCGGCTGGCGCAGGCGGGTGCCGAGGATGGGCACCGCGGGGCGTCCGTCGGGTCCGGGGCGGAGGAAGATGCGCGACGCCTCCGGATCGGCCTGGAGGCACTCGAGGCGGCCGGTCGCCATCTGGCGGTACTTGGGGGTCACCAAGAGACCCTCGCGGGCGAGCCGGATGGCGGGAGCGAGGACGACGGCGCGCGGCAGGGAGCCGGCCCTGTCCAGCAGCGCGAGGTAGCCGTTCACCGCGTTGGGGACGGCCACCGAGAGCCCGCCGTCGGTTGCCAGCCGCGGAACGGGCTTGCCGTCGCGGAGGAACATGTCGCGCGAGGCGGCGGCGGGGGCGACCTCGCGGAAGTCGAGCGCCAGGGTGTCCTTGCCCTGGAGGCTGAGCAGGGCGAACCCGCCGCCGGCGAGCCCGTTGTGGTAGGGGCCCACGACCGCCGCGGCGAAGGCGGTCGCCACGGCGGCGTCCACCGCGTTGCCGCCGCGATCGAGCATCTGCAGCCCGGCCTCGGACGCCTGCGGGTACAGGGTCGTGACGACGCCGCCCCGGTAGGGACGAGCCGCCTGGGCGGGGAGAGCGAGGAGGAGGAAGAGGACCGAGGCGAGGAGCCGGATCATCGGAGCCGGTGTCTTCGCCCCGGGACGCCCCGGGCGCAACGGGAAGTGATGGCCGGCGCCGGCGCTCGTCGCTCACCGCCCGCTGGCGCCCCCGAAGCTTGCGTCCTTGAGCGCGGTCTGCCCGGCGGGGCCGGTCACCAGCGCGACCCAGGCCCGGGCCAGCTCGGGGTGTGGCGCGCGGGTGACGGTGGCGATCGGATACTCGGCCAGCACGTTGAGCTCGACGGGGATCTCGACGGTCCGGACCTTGTCACCGGCGCTGCGGGCGTCGGTCCGGTAGACGATTCCTGCGTCCGCCTCCCCGAGCATCACCTTGGTGAGCACCTGGCGGACGTTGAGCTCGCGGCTCACCACCCGCGCCTGGACTCGCGCAGGAAAGTCGGGACCGAGCTCCGACTTCGCCTTCTCGAGGATCTGGAGGGTGTACGTCCCGATGGGAACCTCGGGGGTCCCGATGACCAGCCGCTTCACCGTCGCGAGGTCCTTGAGCGACCCCACCTTCCCCGGGTTGTCGGCCGGAACGACGATGACCGGGGCGTTGGTCGCAAAGAGCTTCGGCGCGTCGACCAGGCCGGCCTTGCGGGCGGCGTCCATGTGCTTGGTGTCCGCGGAGGCGAAGACGTCGGCTGGCGCCCCGTGCTCGATCTGTGTCCTGAGCTCCTGGCTCCCGGCGAAGTTGAACTGGACCTTCGTCCCCGGATGTTCGCGCTCGAACGTGGTCCCGAGGGCACCGAAGACGTCACGCAGCGAGGCCGCGGCGAAGACGGTGACGGTCGTTCCGTCCGCTCGCCCGGCGTCGGGCGTCGCCGCGATGCCGGGTCCGGTGTCGAGCACGAACAGCATCAGCGCCGAGAGGAGGCCCCTGGGCATTCGCATGGCGCGGACCAGACGATCGGTCAGAGGCGATGTCAAGCACACTTGACATGGGTGGCCGGAGGGAAGATCTCGGCCTCGGGAGGAGCGGGCGTCGCCCGACTCGGGCGACGAGGGTGTTCGAGGGGGTGTCCCTGAGGCGGGTGGACGCGACCTGGTCGTCCCGCGGGCAAGTCACCGCCGAGGTGTCAAACACCTCCGACGACGCGGGTGACGAGGCTCCGGGCGAACTCGCTGGGAGGCGAGGCGCGGAACACGTCGAGCGCTCCGGCGGAGCGGATGCGGCCTGCCTCGATGAGCACCACCGGCCCCCCGAGGGCGAGCACGTCACGCATCTCGTGGGTGACCACCAGGGAGGGGATGGCGAGTCGGTGAAGGCTCTCGGCGAGGAGCGCCCGGGTCGCCTCCCGCGTGTCCGCGTCGAGCGCGGCGAGGGGTTCGTCGAGGAGCAGCGCGCGGGGTTCGGCCGCCAGCGCCCGGGCGAGGGCGACCTTCTGCCGCTCTCCTCCCGACAGCGCACCGGGACGGCGCGACCCCAACGCGGCGAGTCCCAGCTGGTCCATGACCGCACCGGCGCGGGCCCGTCCGACCTGGCCGGGAATGCCGAAGGTGACGTTCTCCAGGACGGTCAGGTGCGGGAACAGCGCGTACTCCTGCGGGACCCAGGCCACCCGTCGATCCTCGGTCGGGACCGACAGGCCGCGGGCGGTGTCCAGGAGGGCACGCCCATCGAGCACGATGCGTCCACGCCGCACCGGCACCGCGCCGAGGACGGACCGGAGCAGGGTGCTCTTGCCGGCCCCGTTGGGACCGACGAGCGCGGTCGGGCCAGGAGCGAGCGACAGCTGCACGTCGAGCGTGAAGCCGTCGCGCACCACCTCGAGCTCAAGCTCGAGCACGGACCGCCTCCAGGACCGTTCCGCGCCCGAGGACCCCGAGCACCACGAGCGCCACCGCCACCAGGAGGATGCTGAGCGCCTTGGCAGGCCGCAGGTCGGTCTCCAGGGCGCTGTAGATGGCGAGCGGCAAGGTCTGTGTCCGCCCCTGCAGATTCCCGGCGAACATCAGGGTCGCGCCGAACTCGCCGAGCGCCCGCGCCCAGCTCAGCGCCGCACCGGTGACGACTCCGGGGCGGCTCAGGGGGAGTGCCACGCGAAAGAAGCGGCGCGCCGGGCCGGCCCCGAGGCTCCGGGCCGCCCACAGGAGATCCTCGTCCAGCCGCCGGAACGCGGCGACGGCCGACTGCACGTAGAACGGCGACGAGACGAACAGCTCGGCCAACACCACCGCCGCGGTGGTGAAGGGAAGCGCCAGCCCCGCCCGGTCCAGCAGCGGCCCGAGCAACCCGCGGCGCCCGAAGGCGAGCAGAAGGGCCAGGCCGGACACCGCCGGCGGCACCACGATGGGCAGCTGGACGAGGGCGGCTGCGATGCGCTCGGCCGGCCCCTGGTGCCGGGCCATCCACCACGCCAGCGGCGTGCCGAGAAGCAGGGTCAACCCGAGGCTGATCGACGTGGTCAGGAGGCTGAGCCGGAGCGCCGAGAGGGCCAGCGGATGGCGCAATCCGTCGATCAGGTCGCCGGGCGGTGTCGAGAGCACCAGCGCGAGCAGGGGCACTGCCAGCAGCGCCAGCATGAAGGCCGCTGCGACCGACGGAAGGACCGCGAGCAGCCTGGTTCCGGCGCGCCCGCTCACGTCAGGCCCACCGGCTGGCCCGAGCGCGACGTTCCGTAACCGGGGAGCGCGCCCACGTCGCGATGGAACGCGGGGGTGCGCGCGACCGCGAGCAGCCCCTGGACCTCGGGCCGGGCGAGCTCGTCCGGTCTGATCACCAGGTTGAAGCTCTCCTCGGAGAGCTGGCGGAGCTCGAGGCCGTAGGCGGCGGCTGCGGCCTGGGTCGTCACCCCGACGTCCGCGGCCCCCAGGGCCACCGCCTGCGCCACGGCCTCGTGGCCGTGAACCTCGTCCGCGTAGCCGGACACCATCGCCGGTGGCACACCGACGTCGGCGAGCAGCCGATCGAGGAGCGCCCGGGCCGACGCTCCGGACTCGCGGTTGACGAGCCGGACGCCCGGGCGAGCGAGGTCGGCCACCCCATGGATGCTCCGCGGATTCCCTCGCCGCACGGCCAGCCCGAGCGGCCAGGTGGCGAGGTGCACCAGGAGCGTTCCTCGCACCCGCCGCCGGTCGCGCTCGGTGAGGGAGTGGACGCCGACGACGTGCACCTGCCGGCGGACGAGCAGCTCGACGGCCTTCCCGGTCCCGGCGTTGATCCACCGCGCGTTGCCGGACCGGACGGCGAGCATCCGCAGCGCCGGATCGCAGCCGGCGACCAGGAGCGTGCGGCGCCAGCGCTCGGTCTCCAGCAGCGTCGGGGGGCGGCGCGGGTGCTCGACCAGCGCGTCGGCGGGCTCGCCGGAGCTCGGGTCCAATGGATGCCCACGGACCCGCCCGGCCACCTCGGCCAGCAGCAACCGGGTCCCCGCCGGGCCGACACGAGTGGGCAGCGCCAGTGGCGCAGGGTGGCTCCTCCCGAAGAGCGCCTCGACGCTGGTCCCGAGAACGGCGGCGAGCGCGAGCGCCGTCTCCACCGACGGCTGGGCGTGACCGCGCTCGAGCGCGTTGAGCGCCTGCCGGCTCACGCCGACCTGCCGCGCGAGCTGGTCCTGAGACCAGCCGCCCAGCAGGCGACGTTCCCGCAGCGCGCTCGGAGGCCGTGGCGACATCCCACGAGCCTTGGGGCCCCGGAACGCCCATGTCAAGTCAACTTGACTCGGGAGGTGTCAAACACCTCGTTACGCCTCGTTACGGCCAAACACCTCGTGAACGGGGCACCTCGGATGGGGGACTCCACACCTGGTCACGGATGCTGCATCCTTCCGGAGCCGATGCTCACCGAACGCGACGTCATCATGCGCCTCGTGCGCCAGCTCGCGGAGCTGCTGGCGGCGGCGATGCGTCTGCGGCGCGCGGGGAAGCGCGACGAGGCGTTGAAGCAGATCGACGCGATCACCGGTCGGCTGACCGGGATGGATGCCGGGGCGCTGTGCATGTTCGGCGAGGCACCGCTCGCCGGGCTCCCGCGCGAGCTCAAGGTGCCTCTTGCCTGCGTGCTCCGCTCCCGCGCCCGACTGCTCCGCGACGCCGGCCGTGACGCGGAAGCGCACCAGACCTTCCGGGCGGCCCGGCTGCTGGTCCGGAACGCGCGTCCCTCAGGCTAGGGAGTTGGGCCCGGCGCGGTTCCCCCGGCCCGGGAGGCGTCCTGGTCAAGCTGACGGCTCCGAGTGGCCTGGCGTTTGACGCCCGCGGCGGCGGCCTTGCAATGTGCCTGGCACGATGACCGAACCTCTGGCAGCGGTGGTGCTCTGCGCGGGAAAGGGCACGCGGATGAAGTCCGGGACGGCAAAGGTGCTGCACCCCGTGCTCGGCCAACCACTGGGTGCGTGGCCGATCGGCCGCGCTCTCGGCCTGGGCTGCGACCCCGTGGTGGCAGTGGTGGGACACCAGGGCGAGCAGGTCCAGGCGGCACTCGAGGCCCGCTTCCCGGGCCGGTCGCTCCGGTTCGCGACCCAGGTCGAGCAGCGAGGGACGGCAGATGCAGTCCGCACGGCGCTCGAGGCGCTCGAGGGCGTCACCGGCCCGGTCGTGGTGCTCTACGGCGACACGCCGCTCCTTCGAGAATTCACCCTGCGCGCGCTGGTCGATGCCTTCCTGCGAGGCAGCGCGCCCCTCGCCCTGGTGAGCACCGTCGCCCCGGACCCCAGCGGCTACGGCCGCGTGCTCCGGGTCTCCGGACGCATCACCGGAATCGTCGAGGAGAAGGATTGCACGGCCGACCAGCGCCCCCTCCGCGAGGTGAACGCGGGCGTCTACGCCATCGACGCCGCCTTCCTCCGCGAGGGGCTGGCCCAGCTCCATCCGGCGAACGCTCAGGGCGAGTACTACCTGACCGACCTCGTGGCACTCGCCGCTCGACGGGGCGAGGTGGGCTCGGTGAGCGCGGAGTTCGAGGACACCGCCGGGGTGAACGACCGCGCGGACCTGGCAGCGTGCGCGCGGGTGCTTCAGAGCCGCATCAACCTCGAGCACATGCGCGCCGGGGTGACGATGCAGGACCCCGCCAGCGTCACCATCGAGGCCGAGGTCACCATCGGTCCGGACACGGTCATCGAGCCGAACGTGTCCCTGCGCGGAAAGACTCGCATCGGAAACGGGGTCACGCTCGGGCAAGGATCCGTCTTCACCTCCACCGAGGTGGGCGACGGCACGACCGTGCTCCCGTACTCGGTGGCCACGGACTCCAGGATCGGCCCCCGCTGCCTCATCGGTCCCTTCGCGCGGATGCGCCCCGGCAGCGACCTCGCCGAGGGGGTGGAGCTCGGCAACTTCGCCGAGACCAAGAAGGCCCGCCTCGGTCCCGGCACCAAGGCCCACCACCACTGTTACCTCGGCGACGCGCTCATCGGTGCCAAGGTGAACGTCGGCGCGGGCACCATCACCTGCAACTACGACGGGTTCGGCAAGCACGTGACCGAGATCGCCGACGGCGCGTTCATCGGTTCGGACAGCCAGCTGGTGGCCCCGGTGAAGGTGGGCGAGGGGGCCTACGTGGGGGCGGGCACCACCGTCACCGAGGATGTCCCTCCTGACACCCTGGTCTTCTCCCGTGCCCCTCAAATCGTGAAGGCGGGCTGGCCGAGCCGCCGCCGCGCGAAGGCGCCTGGACGGAGATAGTGTTCCGGTCTCGCCCTGGGAGCTTGTCGGCGGTTCTCCCCGGGCGCAGCTTCCCCTGTCCAGGGGAGCCCGGAAGCGCGTGCTGCCGGGCCGGAGGAAAGAACGAATCATGTGCGGCATCGTCGGCTACGTCGGGGAGCAGCAGTCGGCGCCCATCCTGGTCTCGGGGCTGAAGAAGCTGGAGTACCGGGGCTACGACTCCGCAGGGCTGGCGGTGGTGAACGGCGGCACGCTGAACGTCGTGCGCGCCACCGGGAAGCTGAAGAACCTCGAGGCGCGCGTCGCCTCCGAGCCTCCCTCCGGCACGCTCGGCATCGGCCACACCCGCTGGGCGACGCACGGCCGGCCCACGGATGAGAACGCGCACCCGCACACCTATGACGGCGTGGCGGTGGTGCACAACGGCATCATCGAGAACCACCTCGAGCTGAAGGAGATGCTCAAGGCCCGCGGCCACGTCTTCGCGAGCGAGACCGACACCGAGGTGTTCGCCCACCTCATCGCCGCCGAGCTCCGGAAGGGCAACGATCTTCCCGAGGCGGTCCGCGCCGCCATCGGCCAGGTCAAGGGGACCTACGGGCTGGCAGTGGTCTGGGCGAAGGACCCGGACCGCATCGTGGCCACCAAGGACAGCTCGCCGATGGTCGTCGGCCTGTCCGAGGGGCAGAACTTCGTGGCCAGCGACGTCCCGGCGCTGCTCGAGCACACCCGGGACATGGTGTTCCTCGAGGAGGGCGATCTGGCGGTGCTGAGCCGCACCCGGGTGGACTTCTTCGACCGCGCGGGGCGGGCCGTGAACCGCCCCACCCGCCGCATCGACTGGACGCCGATGATGGCGGAGAAGGGCGGCCACAAGCACTTCATGCACAAGGAGATCTGGGAGCAGCCCCGGGCGCTCGCGGACACGCTCCGCGGCCGGGTGCTCCTCTCCGAGGGCGACGTCTTCTTCGAGGGCTGGACCCTCGGGCCCGAGGAGGTGCGCCAGCTGTCGCGCATCACGCTGCTGGCCTGCGGCACCTCCTGGCACTCCGGGCTGGCCGGCCGGGCGATGATCGAGGCGCTGGCCCGCATCCCCGTGGACGTCGAGCTGGCCTCGGAGTTCCGCTACCGCGACCCGCTCATCGAGCCGGGACAGCTGGCGGTGGCGATCAGCCAGTCCGGCGAGACGCTGGACACCCTCTGCGCGCTCCGCGAGGCGAAGGCCCGCGGCGCCCGGACCATGGCGTTGTGCAACGTCGTGGGCAGCGCGATGACCCGCGAGGCGGACCTGACGGTGCTCACCAACGCGGGTCCGGAGATCGGCGTTGCGTCGACCAAGGCGTTCACCACCCAGCTCGCGGCGCTGTACCTCCTGGCGGTGAAGCTGGGGCGGCTGCGCGGGACGCTCGACGTGGGCCGGGCGCAGGAGCTCCTCACCCACCTCACCGAGATCCCCAAGCGGGTGGAGGAGGCGCTCCACTGCGAGGGCGCGGTGAAGCAGATCGCCCGCACCTACCAGGCGTCACAGGACTTCCTCTTCCTCGGGCGCGGACCGATGTACCCGGTGGCGCTGGAGGGGGCGCTGAAGCTCAAGGAGATCTCATACATCCACGCCGAGGGCTACGCCGGCGGCGAGATGAAGCACGGCCCGATCGCCCTCATCGACGAGAAGCTACCGGTGGTGGTGCTCGCCCCGCGCGAGCCGAAGGTCCCCTACGAGAAGATCGTCGGCAACGTGGAGGAGGTCCGGGCCCGCGGCGGGAAGGTGATCGCCGTGGTCGATGAGGATGACACGGCGGTGTCCTCGCTCGCCGACGACGTCATCCGGCTCCCGGCGAGCTCGGCGCTGCTGGGGACCATCGTGACCGTGGTGCCGCTGCAGCTGCTCGCGTACCACGTCGCGGATCTGCGCGGAACCGACGTGGATCAGCCGAGAAATCTCGCGAAGAGCGTCACGGTGGAGTGACCGGCGGCGAGCCAACCATCAGCGGGTGGCGCGCATTTCACGCGGGACTGACGATCCCCTGAGTCATCCGCTGGAGATCGACTTCCAGCGCTTGAGTCGCTCGGCGATCAACTTCGCGCGCTGCCGATCGTCGCGGCCGTCCAGGATGCTCAGGTCGGCCGGGTCCGCGCGCAGATAGACACCGGCGGTCCGCGACTGCGGTCCAGGGTCTGCGCGAGTGATCCAATACCCCGTCGCGCGATCGGCGGACTCCAGACGGATCTCCCCGGTCCCCTCGATCTGCGGTGCGGTGGGGTCCCGGGGCCGCTCACCCCTCCAGAAATAGAAGATCCCCGAGGGCTCGGTCTTCTCCTTCGCCGCCTCGCTCCAGTACCTCGCCGACAGGGTGCCATCCTTCTGCCAGGATCGACCGTTCACCTCCAGCGTGCCGGCGCGGTCTCGCGAGATCCGCAGGAGGCTCAGGACGGACGGTTCGCGCGGGCCATGCTCCGTCAGCGAGTACTGCCACCACAGACCGTCGATGCGGGCGACGGGGCCCTCGTTCTCGATGGCCTTCCGGAGCTTCTCGTTGATGACTCTGACCTCGGAAGGGGTCGTCGTCTCGCCGTACCGGATGCAGGTGAAACCGAGAAGATCGGTCGGAAGCTTCGCGCCAGACGCATGGAGGATGAAGGTGCGGCGCATCCCCAGCGTTCCGCCGAAGAGGCCGGCTTCGAATACGACATTGTCTCGCGGAGAGGCCTGACCGGCTGCATTGGAGGGCGAGGCTGCGGGGCTCGTGTTCGTCCAGTCGTCCCGGGCGAACACGAACGCGGCGAAGTCGACTTCATGCGCGAGCTCGAGAAGGCGCTCGAGTGTCGTGGTCCCCGGATTGAAGGAGGTCGTCCAGGGGTCCACCCGCGCGACGTCCTCGAGGCCGCGGGTGAGGGCTTGCAGCAGCTTCGCCTGCTGTCCTGAAGAGCCAAGGAAGATGCGTGGCTTGTGCACCGCTAGACCTCGCTCGCCGACCCGGCGTTGGACCACACGTTCGAGGGCTCAGGCAATACGTCAGGGCAGGTCGAGCCGACGTTCTGGCCTTCCTCCGCGACCAGGGAGACGCAGTCCGATGCCGGGGGTCAGCGCCGGCTCGCCGTCGCCGCCGGTCCACCGATGCGGATGAGGTGAATCACGCCGCGCGCGGTGCCCACCGCGAGCATCCGCCCGTCTGGCGAGAACGTCGCGCTCGTCGGGAAATTGTCCTGCAGCGCCAGCGTGAGCCGCCCGGCGACCGCACCCGTCGGCCACGCCCGCAGCCGCAGCTCCGGCCCATCCGCGTCCACGCTCACGTCACCCCTCGGAGAGAGAGCCACCGGCCCTCCGGTGCGGGCCCGGCGCGGCACCCCGTCGCGCATCGTCGGCCGGCCCACCTCCCAGAACCCGAGCAGCCTGGACGAGGCGAGCAGCATCCGCTTCCCGTCCGGCGTCGCCTCGCAGGAGAGCACCTTCCCGAGCTTGCTCCCCGCCCGCGCCAGCGGCTCGCCGTCCGCATCGCGGAGCTGGATGCCGCCCTTGTCTGCGCGGGTGACGAAGGCACCCCCCGGCGGCACGCAGCCCCCGAGCAGCTCCTGGTCCAGCGGCAGGGTCTGCACGCGGCGCCCGGTGCGCACCGCGATCCGCTCGAGATGGTAGTGGCGGCTGCAACCGATGGAGCAGCCGCTCCGGAGCAGGCTCACGCAGGATTCCTCGGCGACCGGGGCCAGCACGTTCTCGCCGTCGGACGAGAGCACCAGCTCGGGCACCGTCTGGAGCCCGGACCACACCGAGGGGTCCCGCACTCCGAGCACGCTGTCCGCGGACGGCCGCATCAGCTCCGCGACGTGTGCCTGCGTCGAGGCGCAGACCGGGTTCGATCGCGCCGGATCCGGAGCCGGGGGCGGCACCAGGACCGGACCGGCCGCGCCGTCCGCCACGCGCCACGTCCGCACCGAGTCGTCCTCGTGCTGCGACACCAGCGTGTCCGACTGGGGAGTGAAGCGAAGGTCCACCAGCGCCCCGCCCGGGACCGAGCCGGCCAGCCTCCGCGCCCGCGTGCCCACGTCCCACAGTGACCAGACACCTGCGGCGTCGCCTGACGCCAGCCGAGCGCCGTCCGGCGAGAAGCGGAGCGCCGTCACCTGGGCGCGATGGCCCGCCGGCGGAGCTGCGGGCGCACCGTTCCGTGCGTCGAGGCGAACCAGGGTGGTCGAGATGGGGTCCACCCGATCCCGGATCTGGCCGGCGGCGGCCACCAGCACCGAGCCGTCGGCCGCGAAGAGCGCCGCCGTCACCTGCACGGGCTGGAGCTCCCAGCGGATCCGTCCGGTGGGGAGCTCGATCAGCCGGAGCGAGCCACCGGTGCGCGCCTCCTCGCACTCCTCTCCGCCGGTGACCGCCGAGACCAGAGCCAGCGTTCCGTCGTCGTTGAAGGTCAGCGCGCGCAGCGACTCGTCGCACGGACGCCCCCGGCCTCGGAGCACGTCCAGCTTGAAGCTGCCGCCATTCCGGTCGTAGCCGCGGACCATCCCGTCCTGGGCGGCCGTCAGCAGTCGCCCGTCGGAGGTGGGCTGCAGCGCCACGATGCGCGCGTCCTGGGCGTGGAAACGGCTCATCGCCCCGCCATCGAACGGGATGAGCTCCACGTCTCCCTCCGGGGTGGCGCGGAAGACGGCGGAACCATCCCGTGCCGTGGCCAGCGCGGTGCTGCCGTCCATGCCAGGCACCGGAAAATCGCGAGGTGGCCGCTGGCCGGTGGGATCACAGAGCCGGAGCGCGAGTCCCTCGGCGGTGATCAGACGTCCGTCCCCGGTCGCGGCCAGTGGGGAGGAGAGGAGACAACCTCCGCTGCGCTGGGCCGGGAGCCCGAGACCCTCGGGTCGGACCAGCGCCCGCGTCCCGGGCGAGGCGACCCCCAGCTGCTGCCATTCGGACACGTCCCACAGCCGCGCCAGGCCGGCCGCGTCGATGGCCACCACTCGCCGCGCGTCGAGCTGAACCAGGGTGTGGACCCTGCTGGACGAGGCGAGATCCGGGCGCCCCAGCGTGCCTGCGGATTCGTTGGAGAGTGAGGGAGCGGCGAGCGACGCCGTCGAGACGAGCGCGAGCAGGACGAAGGAACGCACGGCGCCTCCTAGGCTAGCGGGGCCACCCCCCGGAGCAACAGGCGGGTAGATCGCCACTCGGGGACGCGCGGGAAACGGGCCGCATTCATCGTCGCGTGACCGGCCAACGGTTCCTGGCCGGAGGGAGTCTTGCGGCGGACGCCTGTGGTGTGGACCCCACTCTCCCGGTCGGCGATGCCGCTTCTCCAGGGCGCCATGCGCGGGCACCTCCGGACCCATTCCCGGCGTCCCCCCGCGCTCGGGCAGGCCGACCGGGCCCGTGCTGCTCTGCTGCCGCACCCGCCCGGCCCGGGTGGTCCCGGCCGGCTACGATGGCGCGACCCAGGGGCAGGCGCGGTTCCTGGAGGCCGTTGGTCCCCGGGACCCTCGTGGCCGGGAGGTGGTCATGTTCGTCGGTCACCTGGGCGTCGGCCTCGCGCTCGCGTCCCGCTCGGCGCGGTTCCGCCTGGGCACCCTCCTCGGGGCGGCGATGCTCCTGGACGTGCTGCTCGGTGTCTTCGTCCTCGCCGGGATGGAGCAGGTCATCGTCCCCCCCGACTTCGCCACCGCCCATTACCTCGAGTTCGTCTTCCCGTACTCGCACGGTCTCCTCAACTCCGTGGTGTGGGCGGGCATCACCGCGGCCCTGGCGGGAGCCGGGTGGCTCCTGATCGGCCGGGGCGCGGCGGCCGCATGGATCGCCGGAGTGGCGGTCTTCTCGCACTTCGTCTGCGACGTGGTGGAGCACGTGCGGGGCCTTCCGCTGCTCGGCGAGGGCTTCCCCCACGTCGGCCTCGGGCTCTGGAAGGCGATGCCCTGGGCGCTCGCGCTCGAGCTGCTGCTCCTCGCGGTCGGGGCGGCGCTCTACCTGCGCTCCCGCCCGGGCCTATCGCGCCTGCGGCGCGGCGTGCTCCTCGGCGTGCTCGGGCTGCTCGCGGTGCTGCAGCTCGCGGGTCAGCTCGGCGGGGGCATGCCGCCGCCAGCGCCGGTGCTCGCGGTGAGCTGGATCGTCCAGACGGCCGTGCTGGTGCTGCTCGGGCTCTGGGTGGACTCGGGGCGGGTCAGCTCACCCGCTGCGGCTGTGTCGGGCGGCTGACCGCGACCGCCTCGGCAGGGATCGAGTTGCCAGGACTGGCAGGCGGCAGGAACTCCTTGAAGCGGAACTCGACGTCCACCACCCCGCCCTCGGGCGGCGACACCTCATCGGCACCGACGTCCCGGAGGAGGGCGATCATCGCCGAGTTCACCGCCAGCACGTCCGCGCGGAGCCCCTTCAGCCCGTGCGCCCTTCCGACCTCCACCATCCGCCGCATCAGCGCCGTGCCCACGCCCTTCCGCTGCCAGGCGTCGGCGATGACGATGCCCAGCTCGCCGATACCGCTCACCGGATCCAGATCGTAGCGGGTGAGCCCGATGAGCGAGCCGTCCTCGGGCAGCTCGGCCACGAAGGCGCAGCCGCGCTGCGGGTCGGCATCGAGCAACGCCTGGATCTCGTCGCGAGGGTAGCGGGTCCGGAGGTGGTGGTAGCGCGAGTACACCGACTCCGGCGACAGCCCGTACAGCAGCTCCTGCACCCTGGCCTCGTCGGTGAGCCGCGCGGCGCGGACGCGGACCTCCCGCCCGTCCCGGAGCTTCTCCTCCCAGGACCGGACGTCGAGCGGAGGCCTGGGCACCGCCTGATCCGGGAACACCCAGTGGCGCTGCTTGGCGGCGGCGAGCAGGTCCGCTCGATGGTCGGGGTGGGCGATCGCGGTGAGCGCCAGGGCTCGCTCGCGGATCGACTTGCCCCACAGGTCCGCCACGCCGTACTCGGTGACCACGAAGCGGACGTCCCCGCGGCTGGTCACCACCGCGGAGCCGTCGGGCAGGGTGGGCTGGATGCGGCTGACCGTCCCGCCTCGAGCGAGCGAGGGGAGGACGATGAGCGCGCGGCCGCCGTAGCTGCGCGAGGCGCCCCGGACGAAGTCGACCTGACCGCCGATGCCCGAGTAGAAGCCGTCGTCGAGCGTGTCCGCCGCGACCTGACCGGTGAGGTCCACCGCGAGCGCGGTGTTGATGGACACCATCCGGACGTTCTGGGAGATGACGTAGGGATCGTTGACCCAGTCGCTGGCCCGCATCACCAGGTCGGGATTCTCGTGGGCCCAGCGGTACAGCGCCTCGCTCCCGAGAAGGAAGCTGGCCACCATCTTCCCCGGGGCGAGCGTCTTGCGGAGCCCGTTGACCACCCCGAGCTTCGCCAGCTCCATCACGCCGTCGGAGAGCATCTCGGTGTGGATGCCGAGGTCTCGATGGCCCTTGAGCGAGGACAGCACGGCGGTGGGCAGCTCGCCGATGCCGATCTGCAAGGTCGCCGCATCCGGGACCAGGTCGGCGACCAGCTCGCCGATGGCGCGGCTCACCTCGGTGGACACCACCGGCTCCCGCTCGGGGAGCGGCGCGTCCACCGCCACGACGTGCTTGCAGCGCCGGATGTCGAGCAGCGTATCGCCCGGGGTGCGAGGCATCCGGGGGTTGACCTCGGCGAGGATGAGGCGCGCCGAGTCCACCGCGGCCCGGACGATGTCCACCGAGACGCCGAGCGAGACCATCCCGTGCGCGTCGGGAGGGCTGACCTGCACCAGTGCGGCGTCCACCGGCAGCCGGTTCGACCGGAGGAGGTGGGGAATCTCCGAGAGGAAGACCGGCGAGAAATCGGCCCGGCCGTCGCGGACCGCCTCCCGGATGTTCGGGCCGATGAAGAAGGTGTTCGCCCGGAAGCGCTCCTCGTAGGCCGCCGCGGTGTAGGGCGCCGGCCCGAGCGTCATGAGGTGAACCAGCTCGTTGTCCGAGAGCTGCCAGGCGCCGTCCACCATGGCCTGTACCAGCCGGGTGGGCTCGGCGGCCGCGGACCCGATGAAGATGCGACGGCCGGGCCTCAGCGCGCGAACGGCCTGTTCCGGAGTCGTGAGCAGACGCGCCCAGCGCGTTCGCCACTCCGGGTCGGGTTCGGCGCGAAAGACGTCCACAGTCTCTGACACAGTGCGGCAATCCTAGCAGCCGGGCGGCGGCCGCGCGTCCGTCCATGATTCTAAGGGCGATGCATGTTCCTCATGGACCTTCCGAGAAATCCCGGGAATTCGGCGAGTTTGCTCACACGCTGCCGAACGCCCGGAGAGGGTGCAAGAAGGTCCGACCCCAGGAGCGCAGGTCCGGGTCCCGCATCGGAGGTGTCCGCATCAGGTGTCAAACACCTTCGACCGCCCGAAGCGCGTTCAGCACTTGAGTGCGACCAGGAATCGGCGCCTCGCTGGATTCTGGCGTCAGAACTTGTACGACACCGAGAAGAGCACGCTGAACGTGTTCAGGGTGAGCTCCTCGCGCTGCGACTGGGCGGCATCCGGAGCCAGGTCGTCGGTCGCCTTGCCGTACTCCCAGCCGATTCCCACGGACGCACCAAACGGGCCCAGCTGCAGTCCCACGCCGGTCCGGAAACCGATCAGGTCCACGCGCCGGAACCCCTGGCCCAGCAGATCCACCGGACTCTGGTCCAGGTAGACACCCGCGCTGAGATTCACCGCCTGGGTGAGGGTGAAATGTGCCCCCACGCTGCCGTTCAGGACCGGGCGCGCGCGGTAGGGCACGCCCGGGAAGTCGAAGCTGCTCACCACCGGAGCTCCGGAGCTGGTGTCCACCACCCGTCCTTGCTCGGTGGAGGAAAAGAGCGGGTAGGTGTGCGTGCCGTCGTGCCAGCGAAGGTCCACCTCGAACTGCATCCGCCCGACCTCGAACGCCGCGCCGAGCGAGACCTCCATCGGAGTCCGGTACTCGAAGCGAGCGTCCCTGTCGCTGAAGTACGTGTGGCGAGTGCCGGAGGGGAGCGTGGTGAGCGATTCGATGTCGAGGGATCCGGTAGAGAGGATCTTCAGGCCCGGCGAGCGGAACACGAGCCCCAGCTGAAGCCAGCGGAGCGGCTGCCACTGCGCGCCGACGACGCCGACCACGTCCAGCGTCGAGCCGCCGAGCGTGACGTTCCGGATGCTCCCCTGGCTCGTGCTGGCCGTGGTCAGCTCTCCGGAGAGCTGTCCCTGATCGGACAGGCTGGTGTACGGAAACTCGATCGACGCTCCGAGCCGGACCGAGGGCGAGAGCGCCCACCCCACGGAGACCGTCGGCGTCGTCGTGCTGATGCTCGAATGCACGCTGTACGAGGCCCGTTGACCCGGCGCGGGCTCGGTCGTGGCGATGACGGACTGGTCCCAGTGCACCGGGGTCACCACCGCGAACCCGAGGCGCACCTTCTCCCAGCCGACCAGATCGCGGCCGAGCACGATGCCCAGGAAGCTCGGCATGCTCGCGAAGTTCGAGACCGGCGAGGCGTGCTCGAACCCGCTTCCCCCGAGCACCGTGAGCCAGTAGCCCTGCGTGCTTGCGTTGAGGCTCGTCCGCTCCGAGAGCGAGATCCCGGCGGGGTTGTAGGCCACCGCCGGGGCATTCCTCGCTCGCGCGATGAACGCCCCCGCCTCCAGGGCCTCGATCAGTCCCGGCTGGACCCGGTCATAGTTCGGGAGCAGGACGCTCGGTGGAATGGGAACATCCTGCGCCCGGCCCGCCGAGGTCGTCCCGACGAGGAAGAGCATCAGCCAGCGGGCCAGGCTCCGGCGGAGCCGGTGACGAGCACGACGAGACGGCGCGACGCGTGGACGCATGACACCCCTCCCTGGTCGGCCTCCGGCACCCGAGCGAGGCCGACAACGTGAAAGGTAAACAGAACCCGCCTGGAGAGGTGGGGCGTTCGCCGACCGCCACTCGCGGGTCCGAGGAGCACGGCGCCGGGGTTTCGACCTCGCCCCGGCCCTCTCGCGGCTACGCTCGGGAAGCCATGATGACCTTCTACGTCCCGGGGCAGCAGTCCGTGCAGACCGCAGACCTCCGGGCCTGTGCGTCACTCAGTCCCCGCGCGGTGTGGATCGATCTGGTCGACCCGACACGTGAGGAGGAGCTCGCGGTGGAGGCCGCGATCGGTCAGGAGGTTCCGACCCGCGACGAGATGCAGGCCCTGGAGCCCTCCAGCCGCCTCTACCAGGAGGGGAACGTGCTGTTCATGACCGCCACGCTCCTCGCCCGGTCGGACACCTCTCACCCCGAGCGGACTCCGCTCAGCTTCATCCTCACTCCGGAGCGGCTGGTGACCGTGCGCTACGCGACTCCGAAGGCCCTCGAGGTCTTCACCACTCGCTGGGCATCGAAGCCGGCCGAGCACGACTCGGCGGTCAAGGTGTTCAAGGGACTGGTCGACGCCATCGTGGAGCGTCTGGCCGAGGTCCTGGAACTGACCGGGGACGGCGTCGACCAGCTTTCCCTCGAGGTGCTCAGCGACGGCACGAAGGAGGAGAGTGCCACCAGGCGGCCACGGCGACCGCTCCAGGCGGACTTCCAGCGCGTCCTCCGACGCATCGGCCGGCACAGCGATCTCGCCTCGCGAGCCCGAGAGAGCGTGGTGAGTCTCTCGCGCCTGGTGAGCTTCTTCCGGGAGGTGGCGAAGAACGACCCCCGGCTCACGTCGGCGAACGCGCACCTCAAGACGGTGGGGGACGATCTGGCGTCGCTCGGGGACCATGCCACGTTCCTCTCGAGCAAGGTCTCCTTCCTCCTCGATGCGACGCTCGGGCTCATCAACAACGAGCAGAACGGGATCATCAAGATCGTGTCGGTCGCGGCGGTGGTGTTCCTCCCCCCGACGCTGGTGGCCAGCATCTACGGCATGAACTTCCGGCACATGCCCGAGCTCGGCTGGCGCTTCGGCTATCCGATGGCGCTCGTCCTGATGCTGGTGTCTGCGATCCTTCCGTACGTCGTGTTCCGCCGGAAGGGCTGGCTGTAGAGGCGCCTCACAGCGCCGCCGATCCTCAGCGTTCCGCCTTCGCTCGCTGCGCCTCGAGCTCGAGCATCAGCTCCAGCGCCTGGCCCTCGGCGAGATGCTCCAGGAGGTCCAGGTTCTGGATGACCTCCTCGTCCTCGGCGCTCCGCGAGGCCCGGGGTGCCGGCACCCCTCCGTCCGGGGGCTCGAGGCGGCCTGCGTCGGTGGACAGAAGGACGAGGATCGCCAGGAGCCCCGTCACTTGCCCCGCCTCTCGCGTAGCTCGCGGAGCCGCTGCCGCATCAGCTCCCGCTGCTCGCGAGACATGGACCTCCACTCGCGGAGGTTCTCCATCATCTGACGGCGGCGCTCGGGGTTGGCCCGGAGGTACTCGCCCATCCTCTGGCGAAGGTCCTGCCGCTGCTCCGGGGTGAGCTTCTGGAACTCGCGCCACTGGCCGAGCAACCGCTGCCGTTCGTCCGGCGAGAGCCTCTGGAACGCTCCCAGGTTCTGCCGCACCCGCGCCTTCTCCTCGGGCGGGAGCGCGCGCCAGCGGGCGATGTTCGCCTGGATGCGGGCCTGCTCGTCCAGCGGAAGCGCCTTGAACTGCCGGAGCCGCTCGCGGAGCTGCGCCTTCTCCTGCTCGCTCATCCGATCGAACCGCGCGGCCGCGTCGTCGGAATCGTCGGTCTGCGTCCGCGCCGGGACAGCGCAGAGCAGCAGCGCGGTCAGTGCCCAGATCCTCACGGCCGGCCCTCCTTCTGCAGCTCGTCCAGGTGCTCGACCACGTCCAGATCGTCCCTGGACACCCCCACCACCTCGTAGTCGCTCAGCAGTTCGTAGTGCTCGGCCACCGCGAGCTCCATTCCCCGCTCGGCCCGTTGGACCACCAGGCGCTGTCCCACCACGACCGCCACCACCACCGCCGTCGCCAGCGCCACCCCGGCGGGAGCCAGCACCGCGGGCCGGAGCCAGCGCCGGAACCGCTCCGTCCACGGACGGGGCAGCGACTCCACCTGTGCCAGCACCCGACGCCGCAGGCCGGGGGACGGCTCGAACGCGGGGAGCGCGGCCAGCTCGGTCACCGTCCGGCGCAGGACCGCCTCGGTGGCTCGGCAGGGCGCGCAGGAGGTCAGGTGGGTTCGCACCCGCGCCGCCTCGACGGCGGACAGCTCGCCATCCACGTACGCCGTCAACTCGTCTTCCACGGTGCAGCTCATGCCTCGCTCCTCGCGGGGCTCCCGGCCCCGGCCTGCCATGCCTCCACCGCCCGGGCGACCGACAGGGTCGCGCGGTGGATGAGACTCTTCACTGCCGCCTCGCTCGCCGAGAGCACCTCGGCGATGTCGCGGTACGACATCCCTTCGAACCGGCAGAGCGCGAAGGCGGTCCGCTCGCGCTCGCTGAGCCGCTGCAGGGCCCCGGCCACCGTGGCCTCCAGCTCCCGTCCCTCGACGGCGCGGTCGGGGGCGTGGGCCTCCGGCGCGGGCATCTCCACGGGACGGCCCTCCTCCCCGTGCTCGGGGACGTGCGTCACCCGGTACTCGCCCTTCCGGACCTCGTTGAGGCAGTGGTTCGCCGCCACCCGGAAGAGGAACGTCTTGAAGCGGGCGGTTGCCCGGTAGCGGCCTGCGTGTCGGTACAGCTTCACGAAGATGTCCTGCGTCAGCTCCTCTGCCTTCCCTGCGTCCTGGACGAAGCGGTGCGCGAAGCGGGCCACCGACCGGTGGTGCCGGTCGTAGAGCGCGGTGAAGGCGGCGGTGTCTCCCGCCGCCACCCGCTCCATCAGGGCCGCGTCCTCGTCCGTTCGTTCGTCCACGGGCACTGGATGTGAACACGAGGGTCCCCCGTGCGGTTGCGGGGAAGCACGCTGCGTGGCCCGGCGCGGGAGCCCCTGGTAAGGAGAGACCCGGGTCCCCCCGTGGAACGCGAACAGGCACACATCGCCCCCCCTCCGGTCGAGGATGTCGGGGACGTGGTGGCGCAGGACCCGCTCGAGCACGCGCTGGCCCAGGCCCAGGCTCCCGGCGCGGACGAGCGCGTCCGCCGTGCCTTCGTGGATCGGCTGGCCCGGCTCGATCTCGGCAGCCCCCGGGCGACCGCCGATCAGCTCCAGTCGCTCCTCTCCTCGGGCGAGCTCGCCCCCCTGCGGGCCTCCGACGGCGCCTCCGCCCGCGCCGTCGCCGTCGAGCGGCTGCTCGCCCTCGGCTACCCCTACGCCCTCGAGGTGTCGCCGGAAGACCTGGCGCACTGGAGGGCCGAGCGGCCCTCGGAGGCCACCGACGGCCGTGGCCTGGCCGTGCTGGTGATGACCGTGGCGGTGTGCCTGTCGCTGTGGGGAGTGTCCGACCCCCCCTCGGGCATCGGGCTCGTGTCGGTCCTGGCCCTGGAGGGGGTGACGGTGGCCGGCGCGGTCCGGCCGGCGTTGCGTCGGATTGCGCGGAAGGCGGTGTTCGCCCTCGGGGTCCTGGCCTGCGTGCTGGGCTTCCGGTACGGCGTGGCGACCCTGCTCCCGGGGGTGGCGGGACTGGTCGCCGCCTACCTCATCGGTCAGAAGGGTGTCAGGGGAGTCGACTAGGAGATCGCCCTGGGCGATACTGAAACGGCGTTCAGTTCCATCCATCCCGAGGACCCAGGCTCGGAAGGCAGGTCAGACACCTCATGGCGGTGAATCCGGAGAAGGAAAAGGCGATCGAGCTGGCGATGGGCGCGGTGGAGCGCCAGTTCGGCAAGGGCTCCATCATGCGGCTCGGCAAGGACGAGCCGCTCATCCGCGACATCCAGGTCATCTCCACCGGCTCCATCTCGCTGGACATCGCACTGGGGATCGGCGGCGTGCCCCGGGGCCGCATCGTGGAGATCTACGGCCCGGAGTCCTCCGGAAAGACCACCCTCTGCCTCCACGTGGTGGCCGAGGCCCAGAAGAAGGGCGGCATCTGCGGCTACATCGACGCCGAGCACGCCCTGGACGTGGGCTATTGCCGCAAGCTCGGGGTCCGCACCGACGACCTGCTCCTGTCCCAGCCGGACACCGGCGAGCAGGCGCTGGAGATCGCCGAGATGCTGGTCCGCTCCGGGGCCATCGACGTGCTGGTGGTGGACTCGGTGGCCGCCCTGGTCCCCAAGGCCGAGCTCGAGGGGGAGATGGGCGATGCGCACATGGGCGTCCAGGCCCGGCTGATGAGCCAGGCGCTCCGGAAGCTCACCGGCACCATCGCCAAGAGCCAGACCTGCGTCATCTTCATCAACCAGATCCGGATGAAGATCGGCGTGATGTTCGGGAACCCGGAGACGACCACCGGCGGCAACGCGCTGAAGTTCTACGCCAGCCAGCGGCTCGACATCCGCCGCATCGGGGCCATCAAGAACGGCGAGCAGGTGGTGGGCAACCGGACCCGGGTCAAGGTGGTGAAGAACAAGGTCGCGCCTCCCTTCAAGGAGGTCGAGTTCGACATCATGTACGGCACCGGCATCTCCCGGGAGGGAGACCTCCTCGACATGGCCTCCGCCGAGAACATCGTCGAGAAGAGCGGCGCCTGGTACGCCTACGCCGGCGAGCGCATCGGCCAGGGCCGGGAGAACGCCAAGGACTACCTGCGCGACCACCCGGAGGTGGCCGCCACCGTGGAGCGGAAGCTTCTGGAGAAGGTCGGCGTCCTCAAGCCCGTAGTGCAGGCGGTGCCGGACGAGGCGGACGAGAAGCGCGCCCGGGTCAAGGCGGTGAAGTGACCGCCGGCGGCGGCTGACCGCGCCCCGGGCGACGCCACTGCTCGCCGTGCTGTCCGCTTGAACTGTTCGCCTGCCGGGGGTTAGGTCAGGGCCGCGGCGTTCGATTGGGTGGCCGGGGCCGCAGCTCGAGGGGCGGGCGCAGGCGTCATGGGTTTCGGTCAGTCCGGCTGGTTCACGGCACTCGTGGAAACCGAGCTGGCACAGCACCAGCCTCTGGTGGATGCGCGCGCCCCGGGCCTGAGCGCCCGCGCGCGTGCCCGGGCGCACGTCCGGACGGTGCTCCAGGACAGCGGCCTGCTCTACGGCACGCCGGAGCAGGTCGAGCACCCGGCGGGGATGACCCGGGAGGAGCAGCTGTCGCTGGCCGTGCTGCGGACCCTGGTGCGGCTGGGTCTGGACCTGGCGGACATCGCCGGGCTCGGGCCCGAGCGCCGGGTGGAGCGGCTCACCATCCTCTTCGCCGCCTGGAGCGGGCACCTCCGCCTGGCGGACACGCTGCAGACGGCGCTCCGCAGCACGGGAACGCTTCCCCGGCGGAGCGTGTCCCGGCTGGAGACGCTGCTCGAGGACCGGGCGATGTCGCTCGGAGCGGACCCGCTCTACGGGCTCCTGCTCCACAACGGCGCGGCGTACGTGGACGCGCAGCTCTTTGCTCACCTGGCGCTGGCGGCCTGGCTCCACACCCGGCTCGGCCTCCCCCAGGCGCGGCGGCGGCTGGCGGTCGCCTCGCGTCAGAAGGCGCTCCTGGTCGAGGTGCTGACCGCTCTCGCCTGCGCGGAGCGCCCGCCCACGCCGGCCGCCCGCAAGGCCATCCTCCGCCAGGTGGACTCGCTGGGCCTGCCCGGGCCGGTCGGCCCCATGCTGCGCGCCCGGGTGAAGGAGGTCTTCCGCGAGCGGCCCGATCTCGACGTGCTGGTCCGCCCCGTGCGGAGCCTCCCCTTGCGGCGGTTCATCCTCCAGCAGACGCTCCTCGCCTCGCTGGTGGAGGGGCGACGGTCACCGGCCGAGCTCGCCTTCCTCCGGGCCCTGGCGCGGGCGCTGCGCATCTCGCCCGAGGCGCTGAGCGAGATCGAAGGGGAGGTGGCCGAGTTCTACGCCCAGAACCGGTCGGTCCTGGACGTCTTCGCGGTGAGCGACAACGCCGCGTCGCTGGGCGACGAGTGGGTGAGCGGAATGCTCCGCTCGCTCGACGAGAACGTGAAGGCGCTGCTGCTCGAGGCCCGAATGATGGGCGAGCTCTCGGTCTTCCTCGGCAAGCTGGCCATCGGACAGACCCTGACCCCGGACGAGCGGCGGCGGATGCGGCTCGAGCTCATCGACCTCGCCAAGACCATCCCGGCGCTGGCGATCTTCGCCGCGCCGGGCGGGCTGCTCCTCCTGGCGGCGCTGGCCAAGGTGCTCCCCTTCAGCATCCTCCCCAGCGCGTTCCAGGGGACCCGCCGGCTGGCGCTTCCCGCCGAGGTGCGTCCGGCGGATGCGTCGGTCAGGCTTGCTCGGCCCGGCGACGTACCGCCGTGATGAGGCGCCGGAGCTGTTCGCTGGTGGCCGCGTAGTCCTGCCGGCCCCGGTCGGTCGAGACCTGCTGCTCGAGCTTGGGGAGGATCGGGACCAGCTGCCGGGCAGCGGCGGCATCCCCCTGCACCAGCCACATCAGCGCCTGGAGCACCGCCGCTCGGGTCTCGGGCTCCTTGTCCGCCAGGTGCTCGCTGAGCGGCTTCACCGCCTCGGACTTGCCCATCCGCCCCAGCTCGAGCGCCGCCCGCTGCCGCACCGGGCCCTCGGCGTCGCCGAGCTTGCTCGACCAGCAGTCCAGCGCCGCCTTGCACTGCGCGGCGGCCTTCAGCGGGGCCTGGAAGACCTTCACCGTCTTCAGCCGGTTCGCCGCCACCTCGTCCACCGGGAGGTTGCAGCCGTACTTCTTGCAGTCGGCTGCGGTGGCCTTCGGCTCGTCGGCGGCGATCCGATCCATCGTGGGCTGGTCGCGCTCGTCCCCGAGCATCCCCAGGGCGCCGATGGCGTACTGCCGCGCCTCCCACGGCCCGTGCGACGCCGAGCGTTGCAGGGCAGGGATCGACTCCCGACCACCGATGAGCACCAGCGCCCGGGCGTACTCGGCGCGGGCCAGCGGCTCGGGCTCGTCGAGCAACGTCTCCAGCGCGCGGCGGCCCTCGGCGGAGCGCATCTTCCCCAGGGTGCTCGCCGCGGCCATGCGGGCGTACAGGGTCTGCTCCGGGGCGGTGGTCTTGTACGAGAGCTGCTTCACCAGCGCGGGCTCGGCCGAGGTGGAGCGGAAGTCACCCAGCGACTCGGCGGCGCGCACCAGCACCACCGCCTCCACCACGTCGTTGGCCCGCGCCCAGGAGGTGAGATCCCGGTCCTTCCCCTCCAGCACCGCGGTCAGCGCCCCGGCGGCGGGCTTGCCGATCTGGAAGAGCGAGTAGCTCGCCTCCTGGGCGAAGACGGTATTCCCGCGCTGCTTGAACATCGCCTTGAGCAGGGTGGAAACGGCGCGCGGGTCGCCGATCTCGCCCAGGGCGACGATGGCCCGGCGATTCACCGCCGGCGGGCTCTTGTCGTCGAGCGCCAGCTCCACCAGCGTGGGCACCGCGGCCTGGGCCCGTAGCTCACCCAGCGCGGCGATGGCGTCCTGGCGGACGTAGTCGTCCCGGCTCCGGAGCAGCGCGATGAGCGCGGTGGCACCCCGTGGATCCTTGATGTCACCGAGGGCCTGGGCGATCGCGGCGTTCATGCGCGAGGTCGCGCCGTCCGCGGTGTTGACGTCGAGCGCGGCGGCGAGCGGCTCGACGCTGGAGGGGTCCTTCAGCTCACCGAGGGCGCGAGCGATGACCGCGCGGGTCTCGGGGCTCTTCTCCGACGTCAGGCGGGCGTTCAGCATCGGGGCAAAGCGCTTGTCCAGGCGCTTGCTGGAGCGGAGCGTCTCCAGGACCCGCACCTTCTCGCTCGGCCGCTGGGCGGCGTCGAGCTGGGCCTCCCAGTACTCGGGGGAGCTCGGATCCTTGCTGCAACCGGCGGCGAGGAGGCCCAACGAGAGCGCCAGTGCGACCGCAGTTGCGGTGCGTCCCATCCGTCCCCTCCCGGGGTGGCTGTGCCTAAGAAAACCGGAGAGTTTTACGCCAATCGCCTGACTGCTTCCAATTCAGCGCGTGGGTGCGACGCGGGGTGGCGGGGCGCGACCCCGGGGTAGAGTGTCCCCCTCTCTCGTGAGCCCCGAGGCCTACACCCGACGCCAGGTCCTGGTCGACCGCCGCTTCCAGCTGAAGTACGCGGTGGGCCTCGCGATCGGAGGCGCCTCCCTCTGCGCGGCCTTCGGTGGCGCGGTGTGGCTGGCCCTCAACCAGGCCCGGGAGACGCTCGGGCCCGAGGCGCAGGCCACGCTCCAGGGCACGGAGACCACGGTGCTGGTGCTCAGCGCCTTCATGGCGCTGGTGATGGCGCTGGTGCTCTCGCTGGTGGGGCTCCTCGTGTCCCATCGGGTCGCCGGGCCGATGCGGGTCCTGCGCGGTCAGCTCCGGCAGCTCGCCGAGGGCCGGTTCCCGCGCTGGAGGCCGTTGCGGAGCCACGACGAGCTGCGGGACGTGTTCGGTGAGTTCCACGCCACCGTGGACGCGCTCCGCCGGCGGGAGCACGAGGAGCTCGCTGCAGTGGAGTCGGTCCTGGCCATCGGGAGCGGCGGCGACGCCCGGGCGACCCTCACCTCGCTGGCAGCGGCGAAACGAGCGCGCCTCGATGGTCTCGACGATGGCTGAGCCGGCGCGCATCGCCTTCTTCGGAACGCCTCCGTTCGCCGTCCCCGCTCTCCGGGCCTGCCAGGCGGCGGGAATGGTGGTTGCTGTGGTGACCCAGCCGGACCGGCCGCGGGGGCGCGGGCAGCACGTGACCCCCTGCGCGGTGAAGGCCGAGGCCGAGCGGGCGGGGCTCCCGGTCCTCCAGCCCCCGAAGCTGAAGGGCACCGACTTCGGCGAGCGGCTCCAGGCGCTGCGGCTCGACGTGGCGGTCGTGGCGGCCTACGGGCGCATCCTTCCCGTGGACGTGCTCTCCGCGCCCCGGCTCGGATGCGTCAACGTCCACGCCTCTCTGCTCCCCCGATGGCGCGGGGCGGCTCCCATCCAGTGGGCTCTCGCCTCGGGGGACGCGGAGACCGGCGTGTGCCTGATGCAGATGGAGGCGGGGCTGGACACCGGGCCGATGCTCGCGCTTCGCCGGACCCCCATCCTGCCGGGCGACACCGCGGAGACGCTCCAGCAGCGGCTGTCCGAGCTCGGCGGCGTGCTGGTCCGCGAGGAGCTGCCCCGGCTCCTCGCCGGCGCGCTGACGCCGCGTCCGCAGCCGGAGGAGGGCGTCACCCTCGCTCGGCCGATGGAGAAGGAGGACGGGCGCCTCGACTGGACCCGGCCCGCGGTCGAGCTCGAGCGGCGCGTGCGGGCCTTCATCCCCTGGCCCGGGGCCTGGACCCAGCTCGGGCCGCAGCTCCTCAAGATCTGGCGGGCGGAGGTGGCGCCTGGCTCGGCCGCGCCGGGCACGGTGCTCGCGGCGCATGGCACCCTGGACGTGGCCAGTGGCGAGGGGGCGCTGCGCCTGCTCGAGGTGCAGCCGGAGGGGAAGCGGCGGATGACCGCCGCCGAGTTCCTGAGCGGACATCGGCTGAAGGAGGGCGAGCGTCCCTTCGGAGGAGGCGTGCCATGAACGTGCTCGTGCTCCACGGACCGACGCTCCAGTTCCTCGGACATCGCGAGGGAGATCCGCCGGGGCTCACCCTGGCCGAGGTGGACCGGCGCCTGGCGGAGAAGGCGCGGGCGCTGGGACACGTGCTGCGCACGGTCCAGAGCAACCACGAGGGCGCGCTGGTGGATGCGCTGTGGGAGCAACGCACCTGGGCGGACGGCGTGGTGCTCAACCCGGGCCCTCTCGCGCCGGGCTCGCACGTGCTCCGGGCCGCGGTGTCCGCCTCGCGGATGCCGGTGGTGGAGGTGCTGCTGGCGCCGGCGAAGGGGAGGGCAGCGGCCCAGCGTCGCTCCCTCCTGCGGGAGGTGTGCGCGGCTCACGTCCCGGGCACCGGCGCCGAGGCATACCTGGAGGCGCTGGAGCGTCTGTCCCGCGCCGCGAGCCGGGCGGCCGCCGCGAAGACGACCAAGACGCTCGGGCGCGCGTCCGAGCCCGCGCGTGCGCGGGTGGGGAAGGGCGGGGAGAGCGGCGGCGACGGCCCGACCCGCGCGACCGCGCGGTCCGCTCCACCGGCGCCCCCCGCACCCGCGCGCGCGTCCGGCCGGTCCGCGCCCGCGGCGCCGGCAGCCCGGGCGAAGACCCTCGGCCCCGTGCCGGCCGAGCCCACGGGACGGGAGGCGGCGGGACGGAACGGGGAGGCTTCCGCTGCCACGCCGGCCCGGAGCGCGCCACGAGCCGCCCAGGCGAGCGCGCCGGCGACCGGGGCCAAGACGCTGGGCCGCGCCGCGCTCGAGCCGGCGCCCGGAACCCGCCGACCAGGCGCAGGGCTCACCCGGGCCGAGGTGCGCTCGCGCATCGCCGACCGGCTGGCGGGGCGTCTCACCCCGGCCGGGCTCGCCACCTGGGCGCGGGGAGAGTGGGTGGCGCTGCAGCGCGGGGCGGCAGTCGAGGCCGGTCAGCGTGACCAGCTGGAGGAGGTGCTCCAGGCGCTCTTCCTCGCCGTGCAGCCCAGGGGAGCGCTCAGCGACCACCAGCTGGTGGAGTGGATGGCGGCGCTGGAATGAACGCGCGGGCAGTGGCCATCGACGTGCTGGCCCGCGTCGAGGCCACCGATGCCTACCTGAACGTGGTGCTCGATCAACGGCTCGCCGAGGCGCCGCTGCGCGACCCGCGCGACGCCGGGCTGGTGACCGAGCTCTCCTACGGCGCGACCCGGCGGCGCCTCTCGCTCGACCGGGTCATCGCCTCCTTCTCCGACCGGCGGCTGGCGGCGCTCGAGGACCGGGTGCTGGCCGCGCTCCGCGTCGGCAGCTACCAGATCTTCTTCTCCCGGGTTCCTCGGCGCGCAGCGGTCTCGGAGACCGTGGAAGGGCTGAAGCAGCTCGGGCTGTCGCGGGCCTCGGGCTTCGTGAACGCCGTGCTCCGGAAGGTGGCGGGGGTGGAGTCCATCCCGCTTCCTCCGGACTCCGATCTGGCCGAGCACCTCTCGGTGCGCGAGAGCCACCCCCGATGGCTGGTGGAGCGCTGGCTCCGCCGGTACGGCAGCGCCGTCGCGGAGGCGATGCTCGCGGCCAACAACGACTCGCCCCCGGTGACGGTCCGCGCCAACACCCGCGCCGGCACGCGCGAGGCGCTGGCCGGCCTGTTCGCCGAGGCGGGGCTCACCGCCTTCTCCACCGAGCGCTCCCCGGTAGGCCTTCGCCTGCCCTCTCCCGGGCCGGTGGAGGACCTGGTGGGGTACGCCGAGGGCCGGTTCCAGGTGCAGGACGAGGCCGCGCAGCTGGTGGGCCTCTACGCCGCCATTCCCGACGGAGCGCGGGTGCTGGACGCCTGCGCCGCGCCGGGCGGCAAGGCGTGTCACCAGGCCGAGACGCACCCGGTGCTCGCCGTCGACCTCTACCCGGCGAAGCTGGAGAAGATCCGCTCCGAGGCGCGCCGGCTCCGGCTCGACGACCGCATCGAGGTGCTCGCCCACGACGCGACCGAGCCGTTCCCCGGATCCATCGGACCGGTGGAGGCGGTACTGCTCGACGCGCCGTGCACCGGCCTCGGCACGCTCCGGCGGCATCCGGAGCTCCGCTGGCGCCGCGAGGAGCCGGACCTGGCACGCCTGGCAACCCTGCAGCGGCGCATCCTCGAGGGGTGCCAGGCCGTGGTGCCACCGGGGGGACTGCTGGTCTACGCCGTGTGCAGCACCGAGCCCGAGGAGGGGCAGGACCAGGTGGAGATCTTCCTGCGGAGCCATCCGGATTTCACGCTCGAGCCGCCCCCGGTCGCCGAGCGTCTCGGCTGGCCCCTCGCCCAGGGGGCCTTGCGCACGCTGCCCGGCCCCGAGGGAATGGACGGCTTCTACGCGGCCCGGCTCCGTCGCCTGGCGTGAGGAGATGATTTTTCGTGCCCTCCGGACGTCTGGAGTCGGCACAATGCGCCGCCCCTGCAAGGAGAAGCTCATGAGCCGAGCGCTCGTCGCCGTGCTGTGCCTCGCCGCCCTTCCCGCGCTCGCCTTCGAGGGCGTCATCGAGACGAAGATGAACGCGACCGGAAAGGCGACTGGGCAGGGAATGTCGATCGCCGGGAACGGGAAGATCTACCTCAAGGGCCTGAACTCCCGGATGGAGCAGGAGATGAAGATGCCCGGCGGCGGCGGCCCGATGAAGCAGGTGGTCATTTACCGCAGCGACGAGGGTGTCACCTACATCGTCAACGACGCGAGCCGGACGTACCAGAAAATCGGCGCGGAGAAGGACGAGCAGCCCTCCGGCGAGACGTCCAAGTGGACGGTCAAGAAGCTGGGAAAGGAAACCGTCGCCGGACGGAGCACCGAGCACGTCCAGGTCTCGCAGGAGGGGAAGAACCCCATGGAGCTGTGGGTCGACACCAAGCTCGTCTCTTCGGGAGATCTGGAGAAGGCCTTCGCCGCCGGCGACCGACGCGCAGGCGGCTGGTGGAAGGCGCTGAAGGACGCCGGGGTGGCCGGCGTTCCCCTGAAGGTCGTCGCGAAGAACGAGGGGGAGAGCGGGATGACCTGGGAGGCCACCTCGGTGAAGGCCCAGTCCGTCCCCGACTCGATGTTCAAGGTCCCCGCCGGCTACACCGAGGGGAGGGGCGCCGGCATGGGCCCGGGGATGAGCTCCCCCCAGCAGCAGCAGATGCGCAATCAGATGATGGAGCGGCTCACCCCCGAGCAGCGCAAGCAGGTCGAGGAGATGATGAAGCAGCAGGGAAGCGGGAACCAGTAGCGCCCGGACCCGCGTGACCGGCGGGTCAGTCCTCGGCGCCCGCCGCTTCCTTGAACGCGTCCAGCACCGCCTGCGAGCCGCGGTCGAGGTACTTGCCCTTCCGCACCAGCAGCCCGATGGGTCGGGTGAAGGTGCCGTCGGCGAACGGCCGCGCCACCAGCGTTCCCTGGGCCAGCTCGTGGGCCACGGTGGCCGCGGGCAGGATGGAGACCCCCACGCCCATCTCCACGGCGCGCTTGATGGTCTCCACGTTGTCCATCTCCATCACCGGCTCCAGCTCCACGCCCTTCTCGCGGAAGATCCGGTCCAGCGCCTTCCGGGTGGGCGCCTCGCGGTCGAAGGCGATGAAGGGAGTGTCGGCCAGCGCGGTGAGCGACACCTTGGACTTGCTCGCCAGCGGATGGGTGGGCGCGCACACCAGCGCCAGCCGGTCGTCCCGGAAGGGAACGATGTCCACCCCGGCGCGCGGCTGGGGATAGGCGACGACACCGATCTCCGCCGCGCCGAGGATGACGTCGTCGTAGACCTGATCGCTGCGGCGATAGATGAGCCGCAGGTTCACCTTGGGGTGAGTCTTCAGCAGGCGCTTCTGGATGCTCTGCAGCTCGTGGAGGCCCACCGAGTAAATGGTGGAGACGGTGCAGGTGCCCACCACCTCCGCCGACTGCTCGCGGATCTCCTGCTCCACCTCGCCGAAGCGGGCGAGGATCTCCTTGCAGCCGCGGAAGAGCCGCTCACCCGCGGGCGTCGGCGTGACCTGCCGGGCGCTCCGGCTGAGGAGCTTCTGCTCATACCGGTTCTCGAGCGCGCGGATCTGCTGGCTGACCGCGGACTGGGTGACGTGATTGAGCTGGGCGGCGCGCGAGAAGGAGCCGGTCTCGACGACGTCGCAGAACATCTTCAGCGACTCGAGTTGCATGAGGCACCCTCATTCGGAGGACGGCCGGTATTAGCGTCCGTGGGCTCTTCGTGCAACCGTTCCTATGGACCGCTCAAGCAGACTCACCGGAATCGACCGGGAGTGCGGCTCCGGTGAGCCCTCCTGCTGCCGGCGATGAGAGGAAGAGCACGAGCGCTGCCACCTCCTCCGGGCGCACCGGTCGTCCCATCGGATTGGTGGCCAGGATGGCCTCCCGGGCCTGCTCCGGGCTGCGGCCGGTCTTGTGGACCACCGACTCGAGCGCGCGGGTGAACATGTCGGTCTCGGTCCAGCCGGGGCAGACGGCGTTCACGGTCACGTTCCTCTTTCCCCACTCCACGGCCAGCGCGCGGGTGAGGCCGAGCAGCGCGTGCTTGCTCGCGCAGTACGCCGACGTGTAGCGGATGCCCTTCAGGGAGGCGATGGAGCCGATGTTGATCACCCGGCCCCCGCCCGCCTCCGCCATCCGGGGGATGAGCGCCCGGCAGAGCACGTAGGGCGCCACGGTGTTGACCTGCATCACCCGCTGGAGATCGTCGGTGCCGGTCCTCTGCAGGGGCGCGGAGAGGGAGATGCCGGCGTTGTTCACCAGCACCGCCGGGACGGGATCGGCCCCGGCCAGCGCGTCCGCTGCCGCCTCGAGCTGCGCGGGGTCGGAGAGGTCGCAGGCCATGGGCCGGATGTGGGCGGCGAGATCTCCGGCCGCCTGACGCAGGCCGTCCAGGCTCTCGGCGGTCCGCGCAACCGCGACGACCGGCCACCCCGCCCGAAGGAAGGCGAGGGCGATCGATCTTCCGATCCCCCGGTTCGCTCCGGTCACCACCGCTCCCCGCTGATGGAACTCGCTCATCGTGCGGGGCACCCTAGCCGGAGCGGCAGCCCGCCCGGGAGCGTGGCAGAGTCCGCCCGAGCCATGCTGCAGAGCGAGGCACGGAGGCGGGTCCGGCGATTCCAGGCGGTAAGCCACGCGCTCGCGGGCCTGAACCTCGCGTATCTCGCGCTGAGCGAGGAACAGGGCGGCGGTGCGCTCCCCTGGGTGGCGGGGATAGCCGCGGTGCTGCTCCTGGGCCTGGTGGGCTGGGAGCGCCTTCAGCCCGGTGCCCAGCCCCCGAGCGCGGAGATCGCCGCCGAGCTGCTGGGCATGGCGGTGCTGGTGACGGAAGGGCTGGAGAAGCTGCACCTGGGGAAGCGCTATCTCCCCTTCGCCTACTTCTTCGCCGCGGCGGTGCTCGGGGTGGCGCTTCTTCTGCACCGGCGCGGGCACCGGCCCCGGCAGGCGGCGGAGAAGGGAGCGCCGGGATGAGGACGCTGGCCCTCCTCACCTCGGGTGGAGACAGCCCGGGAATGAACGCCGCGCTCCGGGCGGCGGCGAAGACCTGCGCGGCGCGCGGCGTCCGGCTGCTCGGTGTCCGCGACGGCTACGAGGGACTCATCGACGGGCGCATGCTGGAGGTCGTTCCCGGCCCGTGTGCGCTGCTGGGCGAGGCCGGGCTCGACGTGCTCGGAGGGCAGGGGGGGACCGTGCTCGGCTCGGCACGGAGCGCGCGGTTCCGGGAGGCCGCGGGGCGGGCGCAGGCGGCGGAGGTGCTGCGCTCGGCCGGCGTCGAGGGCCTGGTGGTCATCGGGGGGAACGGGTCGCTCACCGGGGCGCATGCGCTCGCCCGGGAACACGGTGTCCGGGTGCTGGGCATCCCCGCCTCGATCGACAACGACATCGGCTGCACCGCCCTGGCGATCGGGACCGACACCGCGCTGAACACCATCGTCCAGGCTTGCGACAACATCGACGACACGGCGCGGGCGCACAGCCGGGCGTTCGTGGTCGAGGTGATGGGCCGGGCCTGCGGCTACCTGGCGATGGCGTCCTCGGTCGCAGCCGGAGCGGACGCGGTGCTCTTCCGCGAGCAGAAGCGCGACGAGGACACCATCGTCCAGGCTGTGGCCGGAGTCATCCAGCAGGGGTTCGCCCGCGGCAAGCGGCGGGTGCTGGTCATCAAGGCCGAGGGCGTGGAGATTCCTTGCACCCGGCTGGTGCGCCGGGTGGAGGAGCGGCTCGGAGGGATGGAGGTCCGGGCGGTCGTGCTGGGTCATCTCGTCCGTGGCGGCCACCCGAGCTTCCTCGACCGGCAGCTCTCGGCGCGCCTCGCCTTCGGAGCGGTGGTGGCACTGCTGGAGGGTGCGACCGACGAGATGGTCGCCTGGAACACGCCGCTGCCGGGCGGGATCCCCACCTCGGACGGCTCGGTGAAGCGCTTCCCGCTCGAGCGTGTGTTGCAAGAAACGGCGGCCCTCGAGGACGGGAGCAGCCCCGTCATGGCTCGGCGGCTGCAGCTGCTCCAGCAGGTGGAGGGCGTGCTGCCCCTTTAGCTGCCTGAGCGAACGGAGGAGTCCGACGTGGAGCGGAGCGGTGTGGAGGCGCTGTACCGGCTGGACGATGCGCTCTCGGCGGAGGAGCGCGCAGTGCGCGACGCCGTGGCCCGGGTGGTGGACGGCGAGGTGCTACCGGTCATCGGCCGGCACTTCCGCGAGGGCACGTTCCCGGCGCAGCTGATTCCCCGCCTCGGGGAGCTCGGGGTGCTGGGAGCGAACCTCACCGGGTACGGCTGTGCCGGGGTGAGCAACGTGGCGTACGGCCTCGGGCTTCAAGAGCTGGAGCGGGGCGATTCGGGTCTGCGGAGCTTCGCCTCGGTGCAGGGCTCGCTGGTGATGTACCCGATTCACGCCTGGGGCTCGGAGGAGCAGAAGCAGCGCTTCCTTCCGGCGATGGCTGGCGGCACGTGCATCGGCTGCTTCGGGCTGACCGAGCCGGAGGCAGGGTCGGACCCGGGCAGCATGAGGACCCGCGCGGTGCGGGACGGCGAGGGTTGGGTGCTCGACGGGAGCAAGGCGTGGATCACCAACGGCACGGTCGCCGACGTGGCGGTGGTGTGGGCCAAGACAGACGACGGGGGGCCCGACTCCGTCCGCGGCTTCCTGGTGGAGAAGGGGATGACCGGCTTCGCCGCCCGGGAAATTCCCGGGAAGCTGTCGCTCCGGGCGTCCTGGACCGCCGAGCTGTCCTTCACCGAGGTGCGCGTCCCCGCTCGCAACGTGCTCCCCGGCGTGCAGGGCCTCCGGGGACCCCTGAGCTGCCTGAACAATGCGCGCGCTGGAATCGCCTTCGCGGTGACCGGCGCGGCGATCGCCTGCTTCGAGGCGGCACAGGCATACGCGGCTCAGCGGCGGCAGTTCGATAGGCCGATCGGGTCGTTCCAGCTCACGCAGGAGAAGCTGGCCGACATGCTGGAGCGCATCGTCCAGGCGCAGCTGCTCGGGCTCCGGCTCCTCCGGCTCAAGGACGAGGGGAAAGCGAGCCCGGTGATGGTCTCGCTCGCCAAGCGCGCCAACGTGCGGTCGGCGCTGGAGGTGGCGCGCTCGGCGCGGACCATCCTCGGGGCGAACGGCATCACCGACGACTTCCCGCCGCTGCGGCACGCGCTCAACCTCGAGTCGGTGCTGACCTACGAGGGCACGCACGAGGTCCACACCCTCGTGCTCGGAAAGGCCATCACCGGCATCGATGCGTTCGGGTGAGCGAGCCCTGGAGAAGCTCTCCCGCTGCGGTCATTGCCCGGTCTGCTGGGTGACCTCGTTCTCGTGCAGGCGCGCGACCCCGGCGTTCTGTTCGTCTTTTGCCCGTCCTGCGGATGCGCGTTCGATGCCCCGACCGATTGTGTCGACGAGGTCCGCGGAAGCAGCGAACACGCTCCGCACGGATTCGTTCTTCCCGGTCGCGACGGTGTTCGGCTCGCCGTCGACCGGGGTTGGCGGCCGCGGCCCGGGGCGGCTCGCCGCAGCTGAGGTGGCCGAAGGAAAGGGCTTTCGCCCGCGGAGGTCTGAGCTGCTGTCGCGGATCTCCGACTGTACTGACGCCACGGCTGCTGCTCGGGGGAGCGTCGCGGCGTGCGCGCTCTCGCTCTCGTCGCCCTCGCCGTCCCGGTCGTCTCCAGCTGTGCCCACCCAGGAGGAGCCCCCATGCCCAGCTCGACCTTCTCCAATCCGCCTGGTCTTTCCGCGCCCCGCGGCTACAGCCACGTGGTCGACGTCCCCGCGGGACGGACCCTGTACATCGCGGGCCAGGTGGCCTTCGACGCCGAGGGCAAGGTCGTCGGCAAGGGGGACGTTCGCGCCCAGACCGAGCAGGTCTTCCGGAACCTCAAGACCGCGCTGGAGAACGCTGGCGCCAGCCTGTCGGACGTGGTGAAGCTCAACTGGTACGTCCGGGATGCGTCGCAGGTGGCCATCTACCGCGAGGTGCGCGAGCAGTTCCTCGGCAGCGGGCCCCGCCCCGCGAGCACCCTGGTGGAAGTGAAGGGGCTCGTCAGCGACGACCTGCTCATCGAGGTCGAGGCCATCGCCGCCCCGCGCCGCTGACCTGCGCTCGTCCCAGCCCTGACCCGAACGTCGACACGACGGCGCCGCACCGGAGGCGGGAGGAGCGCCGACGGGCGCTTGCCGGGGTGTCGGCTCACTCGGCGTCGTGGAAGATGATCCCCAGCGTGTGCCGCTGCCCGGAGCGCACCTCGCTCACTCCGTGGCGCATCCGCACCCGGTACACGCCGCGCGTGCCCTGAACCGGTCGCTCGTTCACCGCGAACGCAACCGCGTCACCCTGCTGCAGCGGGACCACGTCCACGCGCGACTGCATCCGCGGGCGTTGCTGGGTGAGGACGAACTCTCCACCCGCGAAGTCGGTCTCTGGCTTGCTCAGCAGGACGGCAACCTGGAAGGGGAACGCGGCCGGCCCGTAGAGGTCCTGGTGGAGGCAATTGAAGTCTCCGGGGCCGTAGCGGAGCAGCAGCGGCGTGGGCCGGGTCTGTCCGCCCTTGTGACACTGCTCGAGGTACGCCTCGAGCCGGTCCGGGTAATGGGTCGGTTTGCCGAGGGCCTTCGCCCAGCGATTTGCGGCCGGCACCAGCGCCGCGTACAGCGACCGGCGGAGCTCGAGCACCCGCGCCGGCAAGGGGTGCGCGAAGTACTGATACTCCCCTCGCCCGAAGCCGTGCTTCCCCATCACCACCCTCGAGCGGAAGCGCGAGGGCTCCTCGTACAATGCAGCGATTGCCGCGCACTCGCGAGCGCCGAGCAACCCGGGGATGATCCCGTGGCCGGTCGCCTCCAGGGCCGATGTCCAGTCGTTCTCCGCCATGCGCATCGACCTGTCCTGGCCGTCGCAAGAGGGCACGCTGGATCGTGCGCTCGATGTCCGATCGTCGTGAAGCCCCGCGCAGCCTCGGGACACCTGGCCTCCGGTCCGCTCGCTCGTCATGGGGCCGGCCCCGCCGGGGCGAGCCGGCGTAGACGCCCAGAGGCAATAGCAACAACTTGGACCGGCGGTATGAATCGAACCGTCGCAAGTGCCTGATGGCTGGTCGCGTCGGTCCGCTCCGGGTGCGAGTTCTTGCTATAGCCTCTGAGCGAAGAACGGGTGCTCCCCGGGGGCCGTCTCTCCGCGTCTCAGCTCAGGCTGATTCCCGAGCGGCGTGTCCGCCCGCGAGCCCGCGCCGAGAGGGGGCGTGTCAGGCGGAGGTGGGTCGGCTCGTCGTTGGTGCTCGCCTCCGCCGCGGGATCGCGGTGCGTCAGCCGGAGGGTGGCTCGGCCCGTCGGGGGTGCTCGCCTCCGCCGCGGAATCGCAATGCCTCAGTGCGCAGCGCGGTGCTCGCCCCTGCGGCATCGCGGTGCCTCAGCCGGTGGGGAGGCTCGGCTCGCCGGGGCTCGCCTCCCCGGCAGCCACCACGTCCGCGTCCAGCCTGCGGGGTGGCTCGGCTCGCCGGCGGTGCTCGCCTCCCCGGTAGCCGCCGCGTCCGCGTCAGCCGGTGCGGTGGCTCGGCTCCTCGGCGGTGCTCGGCTCGCCGGTAGCCGCCGCGTCCGCGTCAGCCGGTGCGGTGGCTCGGCTCGCCGTGCTGATCGCCGCCGCGGGATCGCGGTGCGTCAGCCTGCGGGGTGGCTCGGCTCGCCGGCGGTGCTCGCCTCCCCGGTAGCCACCGCGTCCGCGTCAGCCTGCGGGGTGGCTCGGCTCGCCGGTGGTGCCGCCTCCCCGGCAGTCGCCGCGTCCGCGGTATCGGCGGCGTCCTCGGCCCGCTGCTCCTCGCTCTCCGGGGCGTCGGCGGCGGCCCGCTCCTCGGGCGTCTCCGCGGCCTCGGCCGCCGCGCGCGCCTTGACCTCCTCGTCGGTGAGGAAGCCCACCGGCGAGCCCGGCGCGTTGAGGAACCGCACCGCCTTCGGGAACTCGCTGACCAGCGCGAGCGCGACCTCCGCCGGAACCAGCGCGTGCTCGATCTGCGCCGGGTCCGGTCGCTCCACCACCGCCAGCCGTCCCTGCTCCAGCGCCTCCGCCTGACCGTCGGAGAGCTCGAGGCGGCGGAGCCGGTTCTTCCAGGTCACGAAGTAGAAGGTCCGCTCGCCGGGCTCGACGGGCACCTGGGCGGCCAGCACCCGCTCCCGCAGCTGTCGGTCGCGCTCCTGCTGGCGCCTGGCCTCCAGCCGCTGCGAGGCCTTGCTTCCGGCCAGCGGTGGGAGCTTCGGGATTGCCGCGAGCGGCTGCGGGCGGGCCACCATCATGGGTCCGCTCGTCTTCGGAACCGGCCCGGGCCGCTCGCCCCGGTCGCGCTTGCGCTCGGATCGCGGCGCCGTCTCAGCCGACTTCTGGGCCTTCTCTGCCTGGTCGGTCGTGACCAGGCCGGCCTTGAGGAGCTTGTCGCGGAGGTTCTGCACGGTGCGGGGAGGCTTCTCACCACACCCCGGGTCCTGGACGAAAGACCCGTGCTAGGGTCCGTTCGGTTCCGTGCTGCACTCTCCTCGTCTCCTCACCGCCGGGCTGGCGCTGCTCGCCGCCTGCTCCGATCCCGTCAATCGCGCAGCCAAGGAGCGCATCTTCTCGCCCGAGGCTCCCCCGCCGGTGGTCTCCTCGGCGAAGGAGAGCCTCGATCCCCAGAAGCTCGCCTCCGACCCGAAGCTCGCGCACCGGGTGGTGGACATGGGCTCCGCCGAGGTGACGGAGCGACTCGGCCCGCACCGCTTCAGCGCCGAGGTCTCCTTCACCTGGACCGCGGGAAAGGACACGGTGAAGCTCACCGAGACCCGACTCCTCGAGTCGGCGGCGGGCGGCGTCGCCGGCGACTTCCACGCCCGCATCGACAACAGCCGCGACCAGGGCCTGGAGGTCGTGCGCGCCCGCGGCCAGGTGTTCGCCCGGAGCAAGTACGGCAAGTACCGTCTCCGACTCCGGGACCGCGGCATGGCCGAGCGCACCCGCAACGAGACCGCCGGCGCGCTCCGGGAGCTGGACGGGCTCTTCCAGGGCCGGCTCCAGCTCGCGCTCGAGGGGCCCACCTCGGTCGAGGGCCGTCCGGCGTTCCGCTACACCGTTCGCCTCGCTGATGCGGCCGCCACGGTGAAGCCCTCCAGAGGCGAGACGCCGCCCTCCGTCGCCTATGCCCGCGGCGGGCTCGACGAGGACAGCGCGCGCCGGCAGCGCTTCCTGGATCAAAGGCAGCCCAGGAAGCTGACGGGCGAGGTGGTGGTGGACGCGGCGACGGCCGTCGTGCTTCGAGCCCATCTCGACGGGACGCTCGTGGTGCCGGGCGACAAGAACGTCGCGCCCGCGCAGCTGCAGATCACGCTCGACGAGCGCATCAAGGATGTGGGCAAGCCCATCACCGTCCAGGCCCCGGAGGGTCACCTGCCCGACGCCGACAAGCCGGAAGGCATCGCCGATGCTCTGGACCGGTTCGGCATCCAGCGAAAGGCGGGAACGGACGCCGGGGTGGACACCGAGGCCGACGAGGACACCTCCGGATAGGCCCGGTCCTGCTGGGCTTTTTGGCCACCTGGGCCGCCCCGGCCTCGAAAAATTGATCTCCGCCGACCGGCCCGTAAGGTATCGGAAGGCCGCGGTTCTGGAGCGGCTCCTCTGGACGCCCGTTCAGAGGTAGGACGCGGGACGAGGGAGCACATGAAGCGCACGCCCAAGACGAAGGCCGGAGCCGTCCTCGAGGCGCTGCGCACTCGCGAGCAGGTGCTGACTCCGCAGGAGGACCGCGCGGTCCGGATGGTGCACGGTCTCGGAGTCCGCGCCGACGCCCCGCTCGCTCGTCTCGCGCCGGAAGGAACCGAGCTGGCCGACGAGCTGCTCCTGCTGGAGGTGCAGCTGGCAAGACAGGCCCGCGCTCGCGTGCCGCGGATACCCTCCCCAGCGAAGTCGAAGATCGTCCGAGCACTCCGCCGCCGCTGACGTCGCGGCCGGGAGCGCCGGCGAGCGAACTTCCGGCGATGGCGGGAGCCTCCCGCGGGAGCAAGCAGCCCGATTCAGGCGCCCAGCACCCCGACCAGCTCCGCCCCGACACGCTCGAGCCCGAGCCGGGTCGCGCACAGCGCCGTTGCCATCTGTTCCGGCATCTCCGGCGCGCCCTGGCTCCAGATCGCCACGAGCCAGCGCGCCGCCAGGGGATTCCGGAACTCGTCCGCGTCGAACCGGCGGTCGGCCTCCGCCCAGAGACAGCTCGCCAGCGCCGCGGCCCGGAGTCGCTGCTGCGAGAGGTCCAGGTCCGCCACTCGAGCCAGCGTCCGGCCTCGCCCCACCCGAACCTGGAGGACGGCGGAGAGCGTGTCCGACGCCTCCCCCAGCCGCTGAAGCGTCGGACCGGCGGTGGCCATGGTCCTGAGCGGAGCCTGCAACGCCGCCTCGGCACGCAGCGCGCGCAGTGCCAGCAGGGCCTGCATCCGTGCCACCTCGCGCGCCGTGGCCCTCCCGAGCCCGAGCGCTGCGCGCAGCCACCGCTCGCGCCAGAGCAGCCCACGCACCAGCCAGCCAGAGGCGGCCACCACCGCCCGGTCGCCCATCCAGCGGTGCTCCACCGGAGCCTCCGACTCCACCGAGGCGAGATGGAGGGCGCAGCCGGTCCAGAAGAAGCGCCGCGGAGCCTCGGTGCCCTCCGTCAGTCCCGGGAGCAGGAGCTCGATGTGCTCAGGGATGTCGACCGGAATGGCGCGAGCGGCGGGCGAGGGCGTCGTCCGGAGATGGAGGTGCCGTTCGCGCTCGTCCGCCCCCGGGAGTCGCGCCGCCCAGGACCGAAGTGCCTCGCCGGCCTCGTCCAGCGCCCCGGGGTAACCGGGCAGTGCGCGCACCCGCCCGAGGTCGGCGAGGGTCGCATCGCCTCGCGGCAGCGGCAGCAGTCGAGGGGCCACCCTTCCCAGCGCCCAGGAGAGGACGTCGCGGTACGCGTCCTCCGTCGTCCGGAGAAAGCGGTCGAGATCGAGCACCGGCCAGGCCGGGTCGCGCCGGGCCTCGAGCAGCGCCGGGAGACTGCTGGCCCCCAGCGCGCTGGCTCCGTCCGCCAGGTCCGCCTGAAGCCGCTGGGCCCTGGGCAGCAGCGCCTCCCAGGCGCGGTTCACCGCCGCCTCGCGCTGCAGCCGGGCCGGCCGCTCCTCCGTGGCCGCGAGGGCCACCTCTGCCTCGGCGAGCGGAGCCTCCACCCCGGTCTCGGGCGCGCTCCGCCACCGGGATGCCTCCAGCGCCGTGCGACCCTCGCGGGCGACCGCCTCCAGTGACGCGTCCTCCAGGAAGCGAGCGAGGATCCTCAGCCGCGGCAGCTCGTGCTCCGGCACGCGGCGGGAGGCGAGGAGCGCGCCCACCGCCCGGGCAGTCTCCGGCGAGACCACCTCGGGGTGGGCCGCGTCGACCGCCGCGAGCTGCGCCGGGCCGGGAGCCGCGCTCGCCCGGGCACGACCCTCCTCCTCGAGCCATGCCTCGGCGTCGGCACGGAGCGCGTTGAGCGATGCCATGGCTCGCAGTCTCGCCCCGCTAGCGGTCCGCGAGGAGGTCGGCGGCGGTCAGCTCCGGCGCGGGCCGACCGTCCTCGTACACCAGGAGACCCAGCTCGTCGTATCGGGGACGGATCCGCTCCGAGAGCAGTCCGATCCGCTTCAGATTGGGGATGATGCGCTTGAACATCGTCTGGCGGAACGAGCCCATCAGCTTGCTCTCCACCGACAGCCGTTCCCACTCCACGCGCCCGAACGCGTGCGCCCAGTGCTCCTCGTAGAATTCCCAGGCCAGGAACCGGTTGCGGAGCAGCAGCGAGACCTCGAAGGCCCAGTCCTCCCGCTCCCGCTGCTCACGCTCGGTGAGCCCGCGGAAGCACTCCTGGAGCGCGAGCACGCCGAAGTGCACGTGTCGGGCCTCGTCGGTGATCACGGCGGTCAGCAGCTGCCGCAGCAGCGGCTCGCCGGTGATCTCCCGGAAGGTGCCGAACGCGCCCAGGGCCAGGCCCTCGATCATGATCTGCATCCCGAGGAACTTCATGTCCCAGCGGGAGTCGGTCATCAGCGCGTCCACGATGGTGTAGAGGTTGTCGTTGATCTCGTAGAGCTTCTCGAGCTTCCGGGTGAGATAGCCGTGGAACACCTCGACGTGGCGCCCCTCGTCCATCACCTGGCTGCTGCCGTAGAGCTTGGCGTCGAGCCAGGGCACCGCCTCGGTCACCTGGCACGCCGCGAACAGCGCTCCCTGCTCGCCGTGGAGGAACTGGCTGAGGACCCAGGAGAGGAGAGCATGCCGCTGCTTCATCCGCTCCCTGTCGCTCAGGGTGCGCCAAGTCGCGGTGGTGGAGATCGGATGGAAGTCCTCGGGGATCAGCGGGTGCTCGGGATCCAGCGGATCGACGGAGATGGACCAGTCGAGATCCGTCGCTGCATTCCACTGCGAGCTCTTCGCAGCCTCGTAGAGGCGGGCGAGCTGGGGGCGGTCGCGCAGGTAGCTCCAGTCGAAGATGGCCCGGTGACCGGCCGGCATCGCGGTGCTCTGAGCGCCGCGGGCCTCCTGCATGATCAGCCCGCGATATGCCGGGCCGAGCAGCGAGGCGAGCACCTTGAGGTTGCCGCTCGCCGAGGCCTCCCGGAGCACCGGGCCGGATCTCCCGAGGTTCAGCACCGCCCTGGCCAGCGTGGTCATGGCGGGCGACGCTGCCAGGAGCCTGATTCGCCGGTCAAGGCGAGCGCGGGAGGGATGCGGGGGTGAAGCGCCGCGCCTTCCGCTCCGCAGACGCGGGTGCGCTCACCGACGTGGTGGCCCGGGGCCTGGGCTGCTCGCGCGACGAGGCGAGCACCCTGGTGACCCGGGGGGCGGTCTACCTGCGCGGCCGCCGGCAGCGCGACGCGACCCTCGCGGTCGCTCCCGGGACCGAGGTGCTGGTGGTGCTCGAGGAGGCCGGCCGGAGCTCCACCGCCCCGCTGCCCGCGGCCGGGCCGCTCCGCGTGCTCCACGAGGACGCCGAGCTGCTCGCGGTGGACAAGCCGGCGGGCCTCCCCGCGCAGCCCACGCCAGGAGGCCTCACCAGCCTCCTCCTCCTCGCCTCGGATCACCTCGGCCGCGAGGCGGGGCTGGTGCACCGGCTGGATCGCGACACCAGCGGGGTCATGGTCCTCGGCAAGTCGCCCGCGGCGACCTCCGCGCTCGCCGCCAGCTTCCGCACCGGGGCCGCCCGGAAGACGTATCTCGCGGTCACCGCGGGCGGGCTCCCGGCCTCCGGCACCTGCACGCTCCGCCTGGCGCGAGACCGCACCCGCCCGGGCCGGTGGGTCGCGCGGACGCGAGACGGGCTCGAGGCCGAGACGCGCTTCCGGCGCCTCGGAGCCACGGCCGAGCTGGCGCTGGCCGGGCTCTGGCCGCGCACCGGACGCACGCACCAGATCCGGGCCCACCTCGCCGCGCTCGGAGCGCCCATCGCGGGCGATCGGCTCTACGGCGGCCCGATGCAGCTCCGGGGACAGGCCATCGGGCGGTCGCTGCTCCACGCCCATCTCCTGGTCTTGTCACACCCCCGGACCGGAGCGCCGCTCCTGCTGCGCGCGCCGCTGCCGGAGGACATGGCTCCGTGGTTCGACGCGCTGGACGTGGTGCCCCCCGAGGACTGAGCCTGGTCCCATGCCCCTCTGCAGGGCCGCGCCCGAGCCAGGTCACTGCATCTGGATCCGGAGGCCTCCGACGAGGAGGTCGCCCGCCCCGGCCAGCCCGTGCCGCCAGCCGATGTCCAGCCCGGAGTTGTCGAAGACGAACCCCACTCCCGCGGTGACGAAGTTCTGCTGCACCGGCTCGCGCCACTCCCAGCCACCCCGGAGCGCGAAGCTCCGCCCGAGGAAGACCTCGACTCCGCTGTTCCAGATGGGATGGAGCGGTCCCCGGCCGAGGTCGCTCCGCACCTCGGTCGCGAGCCGTACCGGACCCAGCAGGAGCCCGAAGCCCACCTCGAAGCTGCGGGCCAGCTCGGGATGGTGGGTGTCGATGAGGTTGTAGGCGGCGAAGCCCAGCGTGAGCTGGGGAATGATCAGGATGGAGACGCCGAGGTTCAGGCTCGCGGCGTTGATCTTCGGCGTGCTCTGGATGAGCCAGCGCCCTCCGATCCCGAACGCCACCCGGTCTCCCACCCGCGTGGCCAGGGAGAGCGAGTGGGCCCACTGCCCCACGTTGCCTGCTCCGTAGTCGTTGGAGATGAAGTGGAGGCTGTAGGCGCCGGAGAGCTCTTGGTTGGTGCTGTCGCGAGCCCAGCCCGCCGCATACCAGCCCTTCGCCTTCCAGTCGTACCCGCCGGCGAACTCCAGCTGGAACGCCTGGAACAGGGCCATCGCCGCCGGATTGCCGTCCGCGGAGTTGGCGCCGATGCCCAGCTCGCGGAACGTGCCGCCCATGCCCACCTCACGGGCGCCGCGGGCGGTGTCGAAGTCGATGGGGGCGGGGGCGGCGAGCAGCGGGCGCGCGAGCAACAGCGAGGCCAGGACGAGGAGACGGATCATTCGCGCCACGAAGGGTATGCGCTCAGGGCAACAGCACCGTCGAGCCGGTCGTCTTCCGTGCCTCGAGGTCCTTGTGTGCTCGGGCCGCCTCGCGCAGGGGGTAGCGCTGGTTCACGTGGATGGTCAGCACCCGCCTGGCGATGAGGTCGAAGAGCTCGCGGGCTCCGGCGAGCAGGTCCTCGCGCTTTGCCGTGTACGTGCTCAGCGTGGGGCGGGTCACGTAGAGCGACCCCCCGGCCGCGAGGCGCTGCAGGTCGAAGGGCGGGACCGGACCGCTCGAGGCGCCGAAGAGCACCATGAGCCCGAACGGCGCGAGACACTCCAGCGACACGTCGAAGGTGTCCTTGCCGATGGAGTCGTACACCACCGGGACCTTCGCCCCGCCGGTGAGCTCCTTCACCTTCGCCGGGAGGTCGCGGCGGTTGCTCGCGTCGATGACCAGCGGGTGGGTGCAGCCCGCCTCGCGGGCCGCCTCGGCCTTCGCCTCGCTCCCCACGGTGCCGATGATGGTTGCTTCGAGGTGCCGGAGCCACTGGCAGAGGATGAGCCCCACGCCGCCCGCCGCCGCGTGCACCAGCACCGTCTGCCCGCGCTCGACCTCGAACGTCCGCCGCACCAGGTACCAGGCGGTGAGCCCCTTGAGGAGCGAGGCGGCCGCGGCCTCGTCGGAGACGCCCTCGGGCACCGGGACCAGCTTTTCCGCCGGGTAGTTGCGAGCCTCGGAGTACGCGCCGAGCGGCACGCCGGCGTAGGCCACCCGGTCGCCGACCTTCACCGTGGTCACTCCGGGACCGACGGCGGTCACCACCCCGGCCGCCTCCTGCCCGATCCCGCTGGGGAGCTGGAGCGCGTAGTGGCCGTTGCGCTGGTAGACGTCGATGAAGTTCAGCCCGATGGCCGTGTGCCGCAGCGTCACCTCGCCCGGAGCCGGAGGAGGAACCTCCACCTCTTCCAGGACCAGAAGCTCCGGGCCTCCCTGCTTCTTCAGCCTGACCGCCTGTGGCATCGCAACCGTCTCCTAGCCCTCACCCGCGCTGGCTCGGGTCCGTCGCGCCTCGATGAAGGACCGCACCGCGCTCACCACGAAGGCGAGGCAGATCACGAAGGTCACCAGCTGCGCCACCACCGCCACCGGCCGCTCGGCGGTGCCGCCGAGGAGCGCGGGCAAGCGAAGCAGCCCGGGGATGCAGCCCAGCGCTCCCAGGAGCGCCACCAGGACCGCGACGTGCATCGCGTGCATGCGCAGGCGCGGGTTTCTGGCCACGAGCCCGGCCAGACCGATCAACGCCCCGAGGGCCGCGGGGATGAGGGCGGTGGGCGAGTGGGCGCCGGTGCCGACGTACGTGCCGAGGCCGAGCGCCACCAGCACCCCACCGACGAGAAGAGCGAGCGAGGGCATGGACATCGTCCGTGGGCTCTATCGCGCGCAGACAGCTCGTGTACAGTCCTCCGCCCCCGTGCGCCGCCTCCGTCTTCCCATTCTCCTCCTCACCGTGCTCGCCGTCCGGACCGCCCTGGCCTACGTCCCGGCGCCCGGTGCCATCTTCCGGCACCTCGTGACCGGGAGGGACGAGCAGCGCATCAGCACGGCCCGCGTGGAGGGGACCCTGGTTCTCTCCGGCAGCGCCTCGTCGGACGCCGGTGGACAGGGCGAGCTGCAGTCCGACGCGAGGGTCTATCTCAAGCTCCCCGGTCGCTGCCGGCTGGAGATGAGCGGGCCGGAGACCGGCAAGCTCGCGGTGGTGCAGTCCGGCGGCCAGCTGAAGACCGAGGGTCCGTCCGTGGCGGCGCTCGGGGTGGGGCTGGGGGAGGTGTGCGCGCTCCTGGGAGCCCGCAGCGCGGGCGACGGTCGCGCGGAGCTGGAGGCGCACCTCCGCAAGCGCGGCGTCAACACCGGCGGCTCGTGGCTGGCCCGCTTCGGCGGCCAGGTGGCCTACGTGGTCGGCGGCCAGAAGGACGGGGACGCGCAGTTCTGGGTGTTCAAGGACAGCTGGCTCCCCGCGCGCATGCGCTGGACCGAGGGCGGGACCCAGTGGGACGTGCGCTTCGTGGACTACAACTCGCCGGCCGGGGACTGGTTCCCCCGCGTGGTCGAGGTCTCCCGCAACGGCGAGCGACAGGCCCGCTTCACCACCCTCTCCGGCGACCCGCGGGCAAACGTCCCGGACCGCCTCTTCTGAGGCCCGAGGGCGGGCTCGTGGAGCTGCTGGCCTCGGTCGCGGTGGGGCGCCCGGTGAAGGGGCCCTTCACCTATCTCGTCCCGCCGGAGCTCGAGGGTCGGCTCAGGCGCGGGCAACGGATCCTGGTCCCCTTCGGCCGGGGGAGGGCGCTCGGCTTCTACCTCGGCCCGGGCCGGCCCCCCGAGGGCGGCGGGACGCTGAAGCCCGTCTCGGCGCTCCTCGAGGACAGCCCGGCGCTGCCGGACGACGTGCTGGCCCTGGTGGAGTTCGCCGCCGGCTACTACCGCCATCCGCTGGGCGAGGCGCTGCGGGCGGCGCTCCCTCCCGGCCTGGCGGACCTGTCGGAAGGGCCGGAGCCGAGCCCCGACGTGGTGCGCACGGTGGTGGTCGTCGGCGCACCATCGGTGGACGCGCTCCGGCGGGCGCCGGCGCAGGCGGCCGCCCTCGGCTACCTCCTCGCCGTCGGAGGTCGAGCCGAGCTCGACGAGCTGGGGCGTGCCGTTCCCGGCGCGCGGGCCGCCGTGCAGCGGCTCGTGGAGCGCGGATGGGTGCAGGTGGAGGAACGCGCGCTCGAGCCCACGGTCGCCGAGGGGCTCGGGCTCGCCCGTCCGGCGCGGCTCACCGAGGCGCAGGCTGCGGCCCTGGGCGAGCTGCGGCCCGCGCTCGACGCCGGCGGCTTCCAGCCCTTCCTCCTCCAGGGCGTCACCGGCAGCGGGAAGACCGAGGTGTACCTGCAGGCCGCGGAGCACGCCCTCGCCCGGGGTGGGGGAGCGCTGGTGCTGGTGCCGGAGATCGCCCTCACCCCGCAGCTGGTGGGCCGCTTCCGAAGCCGCTTCGGGAGCGCGGTGGCGGTGCTCCACAGCGGATTGCGAGACCGCGAGCGGCTCCTGCACTGGAAGTCCCTCCGCGCCGGCACGGTCCGCCTCGTCGTGGGTGTGCGCTCCGCGGTGTTCGCCCCGGTGCGGGATCTGGCGCTGCTCGTGGTGGACGAGGAGCACGATCCGTCGTTCAAGCAGGACGAGAAGCTCCGCTACCAGGCCCGGGATCTGGCCGTGGTCCGCGCCAAGCAGGCCGGGGCCACGGTGGTGCTCGGCTCGGCGACGCCCTCGCTGGAGACGCTGGAGAACGCCCGCCGCGGGCGCTACCGCCACCTCCGCCTGCCGGCCCGGGTGGACGACCGGCCGATGCCTCGCGTCGACCTGGTGGACCTCCGCCGGGTCCGGCCGCGACCGACGGGGATGCCGGAGCAGCCGCCCGCGCTCTCCCCGCCGCTGGTGGACGCCCTGGGCGAGGCCCTCGGCCGCGGACAGCAGGCCATCCTCTTCCTCAACCGGCGCGGGCACTCGGCGGCGCTGGTCTGCGAGGCGTGCGGTCAGGGAGTGCCCTGCAGCCGCTGCGACGTCTCGCTCACCCTCCACCTCCGGGCGCGGAACCTCCAGTGCCATTACTGCGGCGAGGCGAGGCCCGTGCCGGACCGCTGTCCGGCCTGTGGCGGGCCGCTCGTACCGGTGGGCTCGGGCACCGAGCGCATCGAGGCCGAGGTCGCCGAGCGGTTCCCGTCCGCGCGGGTCGCCCGGCTCGACCGGGACGCCGCCACTACCGCCGAGCGGCTGACCGAGCTCC